>Ga0272442_10009922_pt1 | contig 11801 bp, 8 predicted proteins | sample SSMForm2O_FD_200262 | JGI IMG/M metagenome (GOLD analysis project Ga0272442, IMG submission 200262) | Marine sediment archaeal communities from Little Sippewissett salt marsh, Falmouth, MA, United States - SSM-Form-2O | ecosystem: Environmental > Aquatic > Marine > Wetlands > Sediment ...
TTTTCTTCCGGGATATCCGAATCCATCGGTTTGAAAAGGTATTCCATAAATTTGCCCTCTGCGGCGTAATAGGCTTCTTTTTCAATATCGAACAGCCTCAGGCCATTGGGGTCGGTTATATCGGAAATGTTTTTGTACCCATCGACTCTTTCTCCATCGAATATCAGGGCCTGGCCGTCGATTTTATTTACAAATATATACCCGCCGTATATCAACCTTTTTTTGGAGAGCCATTCCAGTATTTCGTTTTTTAATTCTTCTTCATCTCTGTCAGAGTGAAACTGGATCAAAAAATAGATATCGGCAATTGCTTTGACGACCTCGCTTCTCAGGTAAGATTTCTGGTCGTTTAGTTCCTTTTCATTCATCTCTGAAACGGTTTGTTTCAGTTCGTTTATTTCGGAAACATACCAGACAATACTTATTGATAGGATCGAAACCGTTACCATAGATACCAACGAATAAAAAATGCTTCGTTTAATACCTACAGTTTTCCCCGGTTTTATTTTCATTTTTGGTTCAATTTAGTTTCAAGTTCTTTGATTTTGTCTTTCAGTTCTTTTATCCTGAACTCACGGCCCACAAAAAGTTGGTTAAACCTTTCGAGTTCCTTGTTAACCTGTTTCAGTTCGTCGTTCGATTTTGCCAGTTTATTGCTTGTTTTTTCCAGTTCTTCGTTGGCAATCGATAGTTCTTCGTTCGAGGCGACAATCTCTTCGTTCACGGCAGCCAGTTCTTCATTTGTTGTTTTCAATTCCTCATTTACTGCCTGGAGCTCTTTTGTTTTTTCTTCTACCAGTTCCTGAAGCTGGTTCCTGTGTTTCTCGAGCTCTGACTCATATTTCAGCCTTTCGGCAATATCCCTGCCAATGGAGACCAGGTATGTGTTCCCCGTGTTTTTATCGGTAATTTTTGTGACAATGTATTCAAAAGGAATTTGCTCCCCCGATTTTGTGGCCAGGTCCAAACGTATAATCCCATAGCCCTTCTCCGTTACCTCCTGAATAGCTGCCCCGGCTTTTTCCATCTCAGTTTTGCTGTAATAACTGTCAGGGGCTTTCAGTTCAGCAATTTCTTCATTGGTATAGCCGCTTATTTCGCTAAAGGATTTGTTCCATCTGATGGCCTGCCCTGTTTCAGGGTTAAACACAAAAAATGTATCGGTCTGGTTATTCAATGCAAGTTCGGTAAATTCTTTTTCATCATTTAATTCCTGCGTCCTCGATTTAACCAGTTCTTCCAGTTTAAAGAAGATCCGCTCCATGTTTACTACCGAAGTGTCGAGGACTTCCAGGATGTTATTTGTTTGGGGGATTTTTAGGTCCTCAGGTTCCTTCTCATATAGCTTGTTTATCCTTAATATTATTTTTTTAAGGGGATTCCTTATGCTGAAATAAATCCAGCCAACTGAAAAAACTATCAGGAGTAAAAAAACCGTCAGGAGCGTCAGGGAAATGGTAAAAGTTTTCGCTGCTACATTCCTTGAATTGGCGTTAAATTCACTGGCTTTTTCCAGTGCAAAGTTAATCAGGACCGAAATTTTTGAGATCAGGAGGTCGACATGGCCGGCTCCTTTTCCCCCTGTTATGCTAAAGGCTGCATCGTTATCCCCCTGGCCAGCGAGTCTGATAACTTCCTGCCTTATCGGGCGCCAGTCGATAAACAATTGCCGGGCCGAGGTTACATCTTCTTTATTGCCGAGGTATTGTTCCTCCACAATTTTAAACAGCGACACTATTTCGCTGTCGTGGCGGGCAACCAATGATACATATTCATCAAGGTCATTCTTATTTTCTGCCAGGGCAACATCCTTCATCGACCTGTGAATGGCATGAATCCCAATGTTGATGTCTTTTACGGCATTGCTTACAGTGAAAGGGTGTTCGATAATTTCTTTATTTAACGCATCAACTTTCTTAAAATTGATAATTATAACCACATATAAAAAAATAATTGCGGACAGGATTATGGCCAGCCCGATAATCATCCTGTTTTGTATACTTGGATATTTCATGCCTGCTTCATTTTGTAAATAATTGTCAATTTAAAAAATCAACCGGTTCCCAACTGTTTTTCAAGCTCTTTTATTTTATCTTTCAGTTCTTTAATCCTGAACTCACGGCCTACAAACAATTGGTTGTAATTTTCCAGTTCTTTGTTTTTCTCCGTCAGTTCAAGGTTTGTTTCCTCAAGCGCCTTTGCTTTTTCTTCCAGTTCTTCCGTCCGTTTTTTTACGAGTTGCTCAAGATTGTTTTTTATCTCCAGCAACTCTTTATTCGAATGTGTTAGTCTCCCGGCCTGTTTGTTTATAACTTCAATGTTAAACATCATTTTGTTATATGTTCTTACAATAACATAAGTTATAATCCCTGCCAGATATGGGAAACTGACTAAAATAGGGATCCATGAGATGATGCTGTTGCTGCTGTTTTTAATTTCGTCCTGAACAACCAATATCCCGCGTGTGAACAATATGGAAGCCGCAACCATCGTGGCCAGGCATATAAAAAGTAAACCAATGGCCTGCCGGTACCCCAGCAGGATGGCTACTACTGCAATTATTGTCAGATAGATGGGGTAGGAAGCGCCAAAGAATCCTTCGTTTAAAATAATAAGCGTCCCGATTAAATAGCCGCTTAAAGCCACGAGATATACCATGGTTTTGTAATTCAGAAACTTCCTGAAAAACGAAGCGGCAATAACCGGAAGGAAAAAAACGATATAAAGGATGCCTTCCGTGTCTTTATTAAAAATCAGATATTCAACTACCGCAAAAACCATTGCGGGTATCGCAAAAGTGGAAATAAAAAGCAATATAAACTTTAAAAGGTTTTCTTTATACTGCCGGATACCTGTAAAAGGTGTATCCTCAAATCTGAATATATTTTTTATCGGAATTTTCATCATTAACAGGTAAAATTATAATTCGGTTAATTTCTGCTGAATTCAAAAACGAATCTGAAAAGGCAGCCAAATAATTGGCCTTCATTTCTTGTTTAATTCTGAATTATCAAAATTATACAAGAGGTAAAAATATTAAATCAAAACTTCAGAATCCATAAGGAAATTCCTTAAAATGGCAAGATCAAATATTTAGTCACGCAGGCAGTTAAAGCAACTGTTTTATCGGCTTTTTAACTGTTCTTCGAGCATGGCAATTTTATCTTTCAACTCTTTAATCCTGAATTCGCGGCCTACAAAAAGGTCGTTCATGTTTTCCAGTTCCCGGTACTTTTCCTGTAATTCCTTATTTTTATTTTCGAGCTCACTGGTACGTTCTTTCACCAGTTCTTCGAGATGCTCCTGCTGATTCTGCAACTCTTTCTGCACCCTTTTCCTTTCGGTAATATCGTGCAATATAACCAGTGTTGCCGGTTCCCCTTCAAAAGTAATTGATGTTGAACTTACTTCCACTTCCCTGATTTCGCCTGAAAACGTCCTTGCTTTTGATTCATATGAAAGATAACTGATGCCCTCTGCCACCCTGTTTTTATGGATTTGTGCAATGCGTTTTCTTTCATCTTCGGCAACAAAGTCCAGGAAGGGTTTTCCAATAAGGTCGCTTTCCGTCACATGGTTAATTTCGAGCAATGACTTATTTACATATTTTATAATTCCATCTTTGATTATGAAAATCATTTCACGGGCTGTTTCAACAACTGTGCGGTATTTTTCCTCACTTTCCCGCAGGGCCAGTTCCATTTTTTTTCGTTCGGAAATATCGGTTGCGATGTAAATTATTTTTGACAGTTTTTTGTCAGTATCGAAGACAGGGGTACATGATATCATATAGGTTTCCCCTAAAATTTCCATTTCTGCATCATATACTTCAGGCCGTTTGGTCTCAAGCAGTTTCTGAACTGGGCATTCCTCAACAGGCAAGGCTTTATCGGGATGAAATAATTCATAACACTTTTTCTTCTTCAGTTTTTCCAGGGGCATGCCTGTTTTTTTTACGACATGCAGGTTTGCATCGATCACCTCAAAATTTTTGTTCAGTATTAAGGCAGGTTGTTTCAGGGCATTAAAAATGCTACGCCAATCGGTTTTGATTCGGCTAAGCTCTTTTTCAACTCTTTTCTTTTCGGTAATATCACGTGAAATAAAAAGGATCCTGCTTCCCGGGATTAATTTTGCAAAACATTCGAAATTCCGCCACTTGTTATGTTTGTCTTTAGCCCTGAATTCAAGTATTTCTGAAAATTCGTCCCTGGTAATCTTAAAAATTTCATCAATTTTTTTCGAAAGGTATTTTTTCAGTACCGGTAAAAGTTTTAACCTGTCGGCCGGATGGATGAGGTCAAATCCGTTTACGCCGATAAGATCTTCCTGCTTATAGCCCATTATCTGAAAATGGGCGGGATTCACATAAATATACGAGGGATTGATCCCGAAATTTGTAACCGATATTAAGATATCGGTGTTTTCGACAATGGTTTTATAAATTTCATCTGAAACAGGTATAACCTTTGGATCAGGGTACTGAGCCTTTTTTTCTTTTTTAAGCAGGCCTTTGCGCAGGGGATTTTCATCTTTGGATTTTTTATTCATAATAACTTTAAATAGGTTGTGTTTTAAAATTCTGTGAATTATTATCCTCTATTCCCGAAAATTCCAATATTTTAATCAACATTAATTCCTCTAATTTTCAGACTCCTTCCATACAGGCGGGTATTTTATTTCACGCCCGAGCTCTTTGCACAGGTGGTTTACTTCTTCTTTCACTTCGATGATTTTCAGTTCGCGGTCGACCATTAATTTGTTAAAAAGTTCGAGTTCCTGAGTGTATTCTTTCAGTTTGTTTTCTGTATTTTTCCTTTCTGTTATATCTTCTTTAACCGCAATAAAGTGTGTAATTACATTTTTCTGGTTCCTGAGGGGTGATATGGAAGAATTTTCCCAGTATAATTCTCCGCTTTTTTTCCGGTTGCATATTTCGCCGTGCCAGGCCTGGCCTAATTTAATCGCAGACCACATGTTTTTGAAAAAATTTTTCGGATGTTTCCCCGAATTGAGGATGCTCGGATTTTTCCCGGCAACTTCGTCAACTGAATAGCCTGTGACCTTGCAAAAGTTCTGATTTACGTATTCTATATTGCCGTTGGTGTCGGTAATTATCACAGTAACCGGGCTTTGTTCGACGGCCTGCGAAAGTTTAAGTATTTTACTGTTTGATTCTTCCAGTTCTTTCCGCGACTGATTTACATCGTCGAGGAGGAAACTCAGCGCCTTGTGCGACTCCTGTAGTTTTACAGTCTGCGTCTCAAGCCGGGCAGTCCTCTCTTTCACCAATTCCTCCAGATTTTCCTGGTATTGTTTTAATTTCTTTTCAGTCTCCTTTCTGAAAGTGACATCCCTGGCGATGCCCTGAATGCCCGTAATGATTCCATTTTCGTAATATGGCGATGAAACAATTTCAATGCTCCTTTCCTTACCATCCTTCCCCTTTATTTTATATTCCAATGGAGTTATTCGGGATTCTCCGTTTTTTAGTTTTGCAATTTGTGATAAAGCCTGTTTTTTTTGCTCCTCCGGAAAAAACTCCCAGGCATTTGATGAAAGTATGTCATTTTCATCCTTCCCGAAAAATCTGCAAATGATCTTATTCACCGAAATAAAATTACCATTCCTGTCAATCGCAAAAATGCCATCAGGGCTTTGGTTGATAAGATTTCGGTATTTTTCTTCACTATCTTTTAACGCTTGTTCCGCTTTATATTTTTCAGTGATATCCTGTACCATCGACATGACGCCCAAGACTTTGCCCTTTTCGTTTTTCAGCGACATGTTCGACCACTGGCAAATAATTATTTCCCCGGTTTTAGTTAAATTCTCGTTTGTGATACTCCCGGTATCATTGCCTTTTAAAAGGGTGTTCCAGATTTTTTCTACCCTCGGCTGTAATTCTTCAGGGATAATTAACTCGAAGGCATGTTTGCCAATAGCCTCCTCTTCGGTATAGCCAAATATTTTTTCGGCCGATGGATTCCATGATTTTACCTGTAAATACTCATCCCAAACGATTAGCCCGATCGGCATGCTGTCGATCTGCAACTGGAGATATTCCTGGAGCTCGTTTAATTTTTCCTCAGCTTTTTTCCTTTTTACGGAAATACTGATCTGGTGAGAGATTAATTTAAGGATTTCGAAATCATCATTGCTGTATGCGTTTGGATTGTCATAATCCTGGACGACAATAGCGCCGATTGCTTCTTCACCGATTATCATTGGCACGCCTATCCATACTTCTGAAACTGTCCCGACAATATCAATATGCCTGGCATTTACCAGTTCCATGATTTCGCTTTTTGTAATGAACAGCGGCTTTTGTCTTTTGATCACGTAGCCGGTAAGTGTTTTTTTTGCGGGCCACGATGTAAAACTGTCTTTTTCGTCAACCATGTATGGCGATGAAATAGAATCGGTTTCTTTGTCGTAAAGGGCGACAAAAAAATTCGATGTGTTAATTTCCTTTCCAAGCTCATCCCTGATTGTTTTGATATAATCAGGCATGCTCGTTGCCGTGGCAGCAGCATTCGAAATATTATAAATTATTTTATTCAGGAAGGTGTTTCGTTTCTGCTTTGTGATGTCCGTTGCAGTAAAGACAGTTCCTTTTGCCAGGTCATTGATATCCAATGGAGTTGTTTGTAACAGGATGTCGAGGACTTTCCCGTTTTTTGTTTTGAATTTTGTTTCAATCGAGGCGTCAGCATTTGGTTTGTTTATATTGTATTTTTCTGTGCTTACTCTTTTATATTCATTTTCATCGGGGTAAAGCATCTGCGATTTCTTCCCTATCAGTTCGTCTTCGGTGTAGCCCAGCATCATAAGCAGGTAGTGATTGACGTATGTGAAAGCCCTGTTAACAACAATCCCGATCCCAATGGGAGCTGCTTTAATAAAACTCCTAAGCATCTTTTCGCTTTCCTGCAATTTTCGTTCTGTTAGTTCTTTCCCGGTGATATCACGGAGTATAAACATGATATTCCTCTCTCCTTTAATTTTCAGGGGATGTGCAATAATTTCTGTTAACACCTCTTTTTTATCGCTCCTGACTATCATAAATTGTTCCGGCTTTTCCTGTTTTTCACTAATGCATTTCCGTAGTAGTTTGTTAAAGGCCGGCACCTGCCCGGGCGGGAAAAGTTTCAAATCATCGAATGTTTTGCCGATTAAATCTTTGTTACGAATACCGGTTAACTTTTCAAATGCATAATTTCCCATTATCAATACACCATCCGGGTTGCAAAGGCATATTCCGTTTGGCGCGTGGTTGAATAAATCCTTGATTTGCTCCTCCGACGCTTTAAGCATATTTTGAGCTTTTTTCTGTTCGGTAATATCCCGGACCACTGAAATGAGGCAATCTTCCCCCTGGACTTTAATTAATTCGGCTGAAAACTGGGTGTCAAGTATTTTCCCTGATTTTGTAACATAACGAATTTCATAGTTGCTCAGGCTTCCGGTTTTACCCAGTTCTTTAAATAATATTTCCCGTTCTTTCAGGTCCTGGTAGAGCCCAAACCTTGTTATTGTTTTGCCGATAATCTCATCGCGCGTATATTCCGATATTTTTTCAAATGAGTTATTTACTTCGATAAATTTTCCTTCAGGCACAGTAGTGATTACCACCGGGTCGGGGTAATCCTGGCACGAAATTAAAAAACTTCCGTCAGGGGTTTTCCATTGATTTTTTATGGTTTCATAGTAACCGGCATGGTGAAATGTTAATAAATAATTTCCGCCTTTATAGTCAACTTTTTTTATTGACAACTCTCCTGATACTGCTGCTCCGGATTTATCTTTCAGTGTGATATTCAGTTTCGTTGTATCTTTCACCGAGGCGAAGCAGGCACGGAGTGTTTTAATATCATTTTCTTTAAAACAGATTTTATCAACCGGAGTTTTTTTTATTTCTTTTTCACAGTACCCGAGCAGACTCAGGAATACGTTGTTTATTTCAACGATGGTTAAGTCGGTTGAAGCGATAATTGTCCCAACCGGGAAGTCATTAATTTCCATTTAGCGCAAACAGTTAAATGTATTTGTATTACAGTAGATCAAATTCCCAAATAAAATCGAATTATAAATATATCATTATTTTACTCAATTCTCACATCTTGCCTTTTTATCGGATAAGAAGGCGCTTTTTCCCTGTTATTTATTAGTTAGCATCAGTGTAGTATAATTCAATTACTCCCTCTTAGATAATTACCGGTTGAATTGTATTATATTAAAAATAAAATTCCCTTAAAAATAGGTACCGGGCAGGGGCAGGAAAATAAGGGTTTCCCCTAATATAAGTAGGCAGATACCTTATGACTCATTAATTCACGCACATAAAAAAACCGGGACTTAGCCCGGTATTTTTTATAGTCTGAAAGAAGAGTGTGTAACTTAAACATTGTAGGTGGATGAAGCCGTATCGCCGCCACGGCCGGTCCAGTTGGTATGGAAAAATTCGCCCCGTGGTTTATCGACACGCTCATAGGTATGTGCCCCGAAATAGTCCCTCTGGGCCTGAAGCAGGTTTGCCGGGAGGCGCTCACTTCGGAATCCATCGAAGTAACATAAAGCCGATGTTAACGCCGGTACTGGTATGCCATTGGCAAGCGCCGTTGAACAAATCCTGCGCCAGCCTTCCTGTGCAGTTTCTGTCTTTTCTTTAAAGAACGGGTCGAGCAGCAGGTTCGGCAATTTGGGATTGTTGTCGAATGCCTTTTTGATATCGCCGAGGAAAACCGAACGGATAATACACCCGCCGCGCCACATCAGTGCGATACCTCCGTAATTCAGGTTCCACCCATGTTCTTTGGCGGCTTCCATCATGAGGTTATACCCCTGGGCATAAGAAATGATTTTGGCACCCAGCAATGCGCTTTCAAGGTCGTTGATAAATTGCTCCCTGTCCCCATCGAATTTTACTACCGGGCCCTTGATAACTTTCGAAGCTTCGATCCGCAGGCTTTTTTGTGCCGAAAGGCAGCGTGCAAAAACCGATTCCCCGATGAGGGTCAGCGGGATGCCCAGGTCGAGGGCGGCAATACCCGTCCATTTCCCTGTCCCTTTCTGCCCGGCGGTATCGAGGATCAAGTCAATGGTTTCTTCGCCGTTTTCATCCTTGTAACCGAGAATATCGCGGGTAATCTCAATCAGGTAACTGTCAAGGATGCCGGTATTCCATTTTTTGAATACTTCATGCATTTCCTGATTCGACATGCCCAGCAACTGTTTCATCAGGTGGTATGCTTCGGTAATGATTTGCATGTCGCCGTATTCAATCCCGTTATGCACCATCTTTACAAAATGCCCGGCACCGCCTTCGCCGACCCAGTCGCAGCAGGGTGAGCCGTCTTCGACCTTTGCAGCAATGGCCTGGAAAATTTCCTTTACGTGCGGCCATGCTTCAGGCGAGCCGCCCGGCATGATTGAAGGGCCTAATAAAGCGCCTTCCTCACCACCGGATACGCCGGTGCCGATATAATAGAATCCTTTGCTCTCGACATATTTTGCGCGGCGGATGGTATCGGGGAAATGCGAGTTCCCTCCATCGATTATAATGTCGCCCGGCTCAAGGTGGGGCAATACCAGCTCGATAAAATCATCGACCGGCTGGCCTGCCTTGACCAGCATCATCACTTTACGCGGCCGTTCGAGGCTGGCACAAAATTCCTCTATCGAATGCGCCCCGATAAAATTTTTCCCGGCCCCGCGCCCTTCGATAAATTTATCCACTTTTGCAACTGTACGGTTAAATACGGCTACCGTAAATCCTTTACTCTCCATGTTTAATACCAGGTTCTCGCCCATCACGGCCAACCCGATTAATCCGATGTCAGCTAATTTTTTCATTTTAATTTTATTATTTAACCACATAGGCACAAAAGGGCACATAGTAACTATTGTTTTCTATGTGCTTGTTGTGGCCCGTTTATTTATATTTTCAATTTTAAATCCAAGTTTATTTAACTTCTTCAGCAGCTTATCGTCAATATTTATGGCATTGATAGTGTATAGCCCATATTCCCGCCTTACTGGATAATCGCCCCTGAGTTTTTCAAAAAGATATGGATCCTGCCTTAACTTTTCATCATCAGTTTCAATATCGTAGGTTGAAAGGATGGCTTCGGCAAGGATGGAATAGTCGCGCCGCTGGTCCCCGTCGATGTGAATTTCTGTATTTTCGGGAAGTTCAACCCCTGAAGGTTCCCAGTTGCCGATCCCCAGGTTAAAAAAACGGCTGACGGCTTGTACGCTCATTTTTGTGCCATTGGCTTTTCCGTCTTTTGAATAGCCTGCAATGTGGGGAGTCCCATAATCTGTGACCTTCAGCAAATCCAGGTCGATGGCCGGTTCGTTTTCCCAGCAGTCGATTATTAATCCTGATATTTCCCCTGATTTTGCAGATTTTTTTATTGCGTTCGTGTCGAAGACTTCGCCCCGGCAGGTATTTATAAGAAGAGGTCTCCTTTTTAATCCCCGGATAAAAGCACGGTCAACCATGTGAAAGGTTTTATCCATTCCTGAAAGATTCAGAGGCACATGGAATGTAATGATGTCGGCTTCTTTGCTGATTTGATCCAGGCTGGTGAATTTCTCCGGCCCTTCAACGCGTTCACGGGGCGGGTCGTTCAGCAGTACCTTCATCCCGATTGTTTCGCAAAGCCGGGCAACTCTTTTGCCCACATTCCCGACACCTACTACTCCTATGGTTTTATTCTCCAGTGATTTCCTTTTCTTTAATGAAAATGAAAAGAGTGCCGACGCAACATACTGGTTCACGCTTTCGGCATTGCAGCCCGGGGCATTTGCCCACTTAATACCTGCTTGCCTGCAATACTCTGTGTCGATATGGTCGAATCCAATGGTGGCGGTGGCAATAAATTTTACTGATGAGCCTTTCAGTAGCTTTTTATTACAAATGGTCCGGGTGCGTGTAATTAGGGCATCCGCATCTTTTACGACTTCAGGAGTCGTTGTATTCCCCGGAAGGTAAATAACTTCGGCAAAAGGTTCCAGCGCCCCTTTTATATATGGTATTTTATCGTCGATGATTATTTTCATTTTTGAACCACATTAGCCACAGTAGGCCACATTAGTATCCTTTAGGTAAATCCTTGAAATATTCAGTAACAAAAGTTTTTTGCCCTTCCTTAAAAATATTGGCACAATTAAAATAAATTCAACCGTTTTCAATTCAACAATAATCAGATCATTCACCAGAATATCAAGCCGCAGGTCGCAATCCAGTTGAAGGTCTTTGAATTCAATTGGAACTATCTGTTGCCTGCTGACTTTAAACCCGTTTTCAGTTAACAGGTGAGCCATACATTTTTCATAAACACGTTCCAACAATCCGGGGCCAAGTCCCTTATGAACTTCAATGGCATAACCAAGAATTTTGTATGTAAGGCCATTTATAACCTTCTGTGTAATCATCTGTTGTGACCTATGTGCCTGTTGTGGTTTTTTCAGGATTATTATTTAAACCGCTCTTTGTATGCCCAGAGCCCGATGGCCGGATTCGAAATGTAGAAGATTTCTTCACCGCCGGGCAGGGTATTAAACCCATCTTTTAATTTTTCAGGATTGTATTTTTTTACTACTTCATCATAGTCGCCAAATTGGAACCCCACACTTTCAATTTCCTGTTTTGTCAGGTTCTCCGGTCCTTTCCCCGGGCAATATGTAATACTGAACCGGCCTTCCGAGGAGCCATGGATCAGGTGGGCCGCTGCACTGAGGTTATTCCTCAGGTCTTCATTTTCTTCGACTAATTTCAACGTATGCGGCGTTCC
>Ga0272442_10009923_pt1 | contig 11800 bp, 12 predicted proteins | sample SSMForm2O_FD_200262 | JGI IMG/M metagenome (GOLD analysis project Ga0272442, IMG submission 200262) | Marine sediment archaeal communities from Little Sippewissett salt marsh, Falmouth, MA, United States - SSM-Form-2O | ecosystem: Environmental > Aquatic > Marine > Wetlands > Sediment ...
TTCCACGCGCCTGGGAGGATGAGGGACTTGCTTGCGTCATGCTCGGCTCGTTAAAGTCGCCGTGAGCCGAGCCGGAGGGAAGGAAACCGAGCTCCTCTTCTCACTTCCCTCTGGCGGTACGCTGGAATGCTGCAATACGCACCGCCGAGGCGAGGCCCGCTCCCAGATACCGAATGTTCATTCGGTGTGGGACCGGTCCTCAAATCGTTCGGAGAGGACCTCGGTTTCCTTCCTCGTCGCCCGCATCACGCGAGTCCAGGTCCCTCCCCTAGCCCGACAAGACAAGTCCCTCATCCTTCCAGGGCGGTGCCAACTTGTCTTTCCGCAACAGGTACTAGCCGCATCTTCTCACCAATATCTCTACTGCACAGCTCCATGTCACGCCGCAGACGAAAGTTGCTTCCTTCACCCTCGTCAGAGTGTTACAAACACGCTGTCCTCGGGCTCACTTCACCAAACTCCGTCTGCGAAGCAACCTGAAGCCGTTCGCTACGAGATTGGTGAGAAGATGCGGCTAGGCTAGTTTTAGTCCAGGTTGGCCAACATCTGAAAATGCTCGTCGTCATGCTCCAAAACGACACCATGGTGGCGGGCGCAGGCAAAAATAAGCAGATCCGAAGCTGGCACTGTCGTGCCTTGCGTTTTGGCTTGAAGGGCCAAAGCATAGGCGGTTGCCCAGACAGGTTGATTGATCTCTAATTCTGGCAGAATGCTGCTCATTTTCTCAAAAATCTTCTTTTCCTTTGCCCCTCCAGCCCCATTCCAAAGCTCCAGGCGGACGAAGGGACACCAAGCAGCCTCACCAGTGCAGAGCAGCTCCTTAACCCCTACTCCTTACCCCACTGGTAAAAACATGGGCAAAATAACAATATGGTATTATGTATTTTTCTACTGCCTTCAGTCCGCCACGGAAAGGCAACTCATGGAGACGATGCGTTTTTTGGAAGAATGGACAGGGACGCCCTGGGTCGGGATTCAGTTCCACTTTCAGCCTGTATTCGGTCCTAACGTGTCCCAGCCGCCCACACGGCTTTGTGAGGCGATTTTTCGTGCGTCGGAAGAAACATTTACATGTTCAGTCGAGATGATTCAATGTCCTGGCGCTTGTCGATCTCTTGGAGTGGAAGCTTCTGACATCGAGGAAATGGCAACCCGCATGTTTGAGAAAAGCGGAACCCCAAGAGAAGCGGCGCGCCGCATCATCTCCCAGGTTCCGCGACTCCATTTCACGCCCACGGCCATCACCTTAGGCAAGGTTCCTTCACCAGACGTTGTCGTCTCGTTCATCTCCCCTCAAGGGGCCATGAAGCTGGTGCGTTTATGGCAAGAAGTCCATGGCGCTGCTATGGAAGCGACCTTATCCACATTCATGGGCGTCTGCGGCAACGTGGCAGTAAAGGCCTTCAACACACGTCAACCGGCCCTGTCTTTCGGCTGTCCCGCTTCCCGCACGTACCTTCAGATGTCGGAAGACAAAATGGTTTTCGGGCTTCCTTATTCTTTGGCCACAACCTTGCCGTCTTCAATGAGTACCAACGCTGTCCCCAGTCTCATAAGTTCCTCGTCGTAAGAGGCCTGTCTGATGCGGTCTGCCCTCAAGAAATGGCTCAAGCGCCTTCTCGCGTTGGCCCTCATGCCCGTTCTCTTGATCGTCCTCGTCATCGGGGCGTTCGTAGCCTTCTACGCCAACGTGGTGGCTTGGAAGCCAGGGGGACTTTCCGTACCTGAGACGCCTGGAGAGCTGACCAGCAAAGTCAACACCTTCTCCGGCACTGGCGGCGTCCCTTATCTCTGTGCATTCAACAGCCCGGCGGCCATGGTTCCCTTTGGCATGGTGAGGTTGGGACCGGACACTACCTGTTTCTGGACGAGACGCGTGGGGATGAACGAGTCAGGGTATTACTACGGAGATAACCAGATTCGGGGCTTCAGCCACACGCGTCTTCTGGGCGCGATGATCAGGCAGGGGGGACATTTCCGAGTACGTCCCACAACAGGACGTCGCGTCGAGGCGGTGAGGACCGAACGACTGCCTGCTGCCTTCTCTCACAGAAACGAAACAGGCTTTCCGGGCTACTACGCGGTGAGGCTCTCCCAGGAAGGCATTCTGGTGGAGCTGACCGCCACCCATCACGTGGGACTTCACAGGTACACCTTTCCCAAAAACCAGGACCCACATCTTCTCCTCGATGTGACGAGCGTCCTGGGCGAGGGTTCCGCCGAGGGCGGCATCGTGCGCGTGCTGCCTGACTCGGCTCAGATCGAAGGACAAACCAAAACATCTATGGCCCGAGGGGGAGGGTACGGCAATGTGGACGCCTTTTTCGTGGCGCAGTTCAGTCAACCCTTTTCGGATCACGGCACCTGGAAGGAGGACTCATTCACGCCCGGTTCCTTGAACGCCGAGGGCAAGGACATCGGCGTGGACCTGGTTTTCGGCCAAGGCGCCGAGGCCCAAGTGATCGAACTGAAGCTGGCCATGTCCTATGTGAGCCTGGAAAACGCCAGGCAGAACCTGGAGGCAGAAGCCGAGGGCCTCACCTTCCACGATGTGGCGGTGCAAGCCAGGGACACCTGGGAGGAAAAACTCTCCCGCATCCGGGTAAGCGGAGGCAGCGCCGTGGAACAAAGGATTTTCTATACCTGTCTTTTCCGCGCCTTTGAGATGCCCACGGCCATCAGCGACGTGAACGGACAATACCTGGGGTTCGACAAGGAAGTTCACGAGGCGGATGGGTTTCGATACTACACGGACTTCTCCTTGTGGGACACTTACCGAACCGCTCATCCCCTCTACACGCTTATCGCGCCTGGGGACCAGAGGGACATGATGGTATCGCTGGTGGAGATGGCCAAGGCAGGGGGATGCCTTCCCAGGTGGCCGTGCGGATGCGGCTACGGAAACTCCATGTACGGGACCCCGGCGGATATGGCCGTGTCGGAGGCGTATCTTAAGGGGATCCGGGACTTCGACGTTGAAACTGCGTACAAGGCCATGCGGCAGACCGCCTTTGTGGGGGTACCGGAAGGATCCCTCTTCGGCGGCAGGAGAGGCCTACAGGACTATCTGGTCTTGGGATACTGTCCCTGCGACAAAGTCGGAAAGTCAGTGGCGTTGACCCTGGACTATGCCTGGTCCGATTTCAGCCTATCCCTCTTGGCGCGGGAGTTGGGCTTGAACGAAGACGCCGCGATCCTGGACGAGCGGGCGAAGAACTATGAAAACGTGTGGAACCCGGTCACGCAATTCTTCCAGCCCAGGAACTCTCAGGGACGCTTTGACGACACCTTCAATCCGTTGATGCAGACCTATGTTGACCTGGAAGGCAAGGTCACGAAGGCCTACTGCGAAGGAAGCGGCATGCAGTGGCGATGGTGCGTGCCTCATGACCCGGAAGGCATGATCGCGCTCTTCCAAAGCCGCGAGTACTTTGTTCAGGAACTGGAGGACTACTTCTCCAAGACCAAGAAGCGGGTGGGATGGTGGAACCCAGGTCCCTACTACTGGCACGGCAACGAGCCGTATATTCACCAGGTGTATCTTTTCAACCACGCGGGAAGGCCTGACCTCACCCAAAAATGGGTGAGGCACATCCTTCGCACCAAGCACAGCGACGACTACATCGGGTTGGACGGTAATGACGATGGCGGGACGCTGTCCGCCTGGTACGTCCTCAGCGCCTTGGGCTTCTACCCAATAGCAGGCACAACCTACTACGAACTGGGCTCTCCCCTCTTTGACAAGGCGGTAGTACAGATGGGTGACCACACCCTGACCGTGACCGTGCAGAACAACAGCCCGAAGAACGTCTACGTTCAGGAAGTCTCCCTCAACGGAGCCCTGCTGAACCGTCCCGGCTTCACACACGCCGACATTGCCCAAGGCGGGGAGCTCAGATTCGTCATGGGGGACAGGCCAGGGAGGTGAGGCTGGCGTCCGCCCCCGGTTCAATTTTGGCACAGGACACGATCGGACTCCTCTTGGGGAGATGAAGTCTCCGGGAGTATGCATCCATGGCGGCTTCCTGTTATGCTGCCGTGACAGGGCCAGAAGCGATGATACACTGCCAGCGATTGGGACACTTCTTATCGGCCTTGGCCTTGGAGTAGCCTATTTACAGCGTTGACAGGATCCGTTTGCGCCGCGCAGTCTGCTGTGCCGTCTCGTACCTGTCTGGACGATTGCCTGGCTAAACCTGACCCAGCCTACGAATGGGAATACGTCCGCACGATTTCTGGGGAGGGGGTCACGACGTACATCCTCGGCCAGCCTTACTCCTTGGCCGTGACCTTGCCGTCTTCAATGAGTACCAACGCCGTTCCCAATCTCATGAGTTCCTCGTCGTGAGTGGCTAAGACGATGGTTTTGCCTTTCGTCCGCTCTGCCTCCAGGCACTCAGCGATGATTTCCCTGTTTCGTTTATCGAGATTCCCAGTCGGCTCATCCGCCAGGATGATCTCGGGATCTCCCACAAGCATCCGAGCCATAGCGGTTCTTTGCTGTTCCCCCACGCTCAATTCCTTTGGCCGATGGGACAGACGAGCCGAGAGTCCCACCCTTTTCGCCGCACTGGCCACTCGTTCCGCCGCCTCTGCCTTCCCCCTTCGGAGAGCCAACGGAAGAGCAATATTGTCTTTCACGGTCAAATAAGGCATCAGATGAAAGCTCTGAAATAAGAACCCCACGTGATGTTTTCTGTAAACACTCCTTTTCAATGCGGAAAGAGCATAGAGATCTTTGTCGTCGTGCATCACTGTGCCTTTCGTCGGCGTCAACATACCCCCCAGCATGAGGAGAAGGGTGGTCTTGCCGCTCCCGCTCGGTCCCTGTACAACGGTGAGCTCCCCTGGTTCAAAATAAAGGTTAACCCGATCCAGAGCCAAAATCGTCTCACCTTTTTTGCGGTAACGTTTGGTCAAGTCTTTGGTTTGCAGCATGAGGTCACTACTCCGCGTTCAGAGTCTGGTTGGGATCTGTTCGCACGAGTTGAATGATCGGAGGGAGCATCGCTCCCAACGCAGCAGCGCAGGTAAGCAACAATACGACGGGAAGCCGTTCATAGAGGATGGATACAGGTTGCGTATTGCTTACCAGAAACTGAGAGGTGAAACCCACGGCCAACTCAGATCCTGCATAAAAGCCTGCCAAAGCCGCTGCCACAGCGATGATTAACATCTTCCCGAGATACAAAAGCACCACGTATCCTGTCGTGGCTCCCAATGCGATGAAGATGCCCAGTTCGCGCCGACGTTCCGTCACTTCTTGAAGTCCAGTCACAACAATCACCAAGACGGTCACGGAAAAAACCAAAGCAAGCAAGTAGAAGAGGGATTTTTCCGTGGTGAGCCGAGCCGTATACCTTCCCGTAGCGATATCCATCTTCGAGATATGACGAAGAGCGGGTGTATATTCCTCCAATAATTTCCTCTGTCTCGCCTCCAATTCCTGAATCGTCCCTCCGTGCCCCAGGCACATGAAGGCCCAGATTACATGGATCTTCCCTTCCAATCCCAGCATTCGCTGGCAGTCTTTCAGGGAGACATAGACCCGGTAGTCCTCCAAGTCACCTCTCTCAGGCAATATCTCGGCTACCGCAAAGGGCTCGCCGAGGATGGAAATCTGATCTCCTTCATCGAGTTTCAAGCCTTTTCCCACGGCGAAGCCAAGACGTGCATGGTTCGAAGGAACTGAAGGAATGGGATGACTCTTTTCAGCCGTCTCGTCGCCCCGCAAGACAGGTTCTATTCCAGTGAGCACGATGTCCAATCCGCTCAAGGTGAGTCGTTTTTGCAGAACTGAAACGTAGTATTTCGAGGAGAGATCCGGATGCGTGGCAAGCGCACAAGTCGACTCCTCAGAGAAGGGGTCCTGGCCGTCCGTGCAAAGATACACGGCCAAGGGATCGGCCTCCTTGGGCAGCAAAATCATGTTATGTCCCATGGCTTTCATTGCTAAGGCCATCGATCTACTGGAAAACTGGCTGGTGTTCTGTAGGTAGACATACAACGTAACCAAGGCAGTCATGGCCAAAAAAAGAAGTAACGTCACCTGCCACTTCTGCTTCGCTTGCGACCAGAGAATTTTGAAATACATACATGGCTCCTGTCCCCACCCGTGAACGGCAGAGACAATGAAACAGTTCTCTCCCCGGATGATAGCACAGGCGCGCACCAACCCCCATCGATCCATGTACAATACTTGCGGCACGTGTATTAAGACTTTCGAAAAAGGAGAGGCTGGTTTGATGAATCCCCAAAAAAACATCTGGAAGCGCACTGTTTCCAGCTACGCGACTGAAGTGGTCACACAGTACGGCACAGCCCAGGGACTGCCTGACAAGGAAATTCTCTCCCTTGCATTGGATGGCGACGATAAGATTGTCGTGGCAACAAAGGAGGGAGTTGTCCGATTCTCAGGGGAACGCTTCGAAGAGATAGGAAATCTGGAGGGTTCACCCCGCCTCGTGGCGAACACGCAAGAAGGCGTCCTCATCGCCACAAGTACAGGGCTCTATCGACATGCCGAAGACAAACCTATGCTCGTCGCTCCCGTGCCAGACGCGCTCCAACAAGAAGGCTTGCTGCTTTTTCTGGCTCAAGGAAAATCCACGCTGTTAGGGACAGCCAAGGGGTTATTCTCGTGCAATGGCCGCGAAATCACGCCTATTTCCGAGTTCAATGAGCTACTGGACGAAGGAAGACAAGGCGTGCGGCAAATGACGATTGGTCCCACCAACCAAGTTGCCGTGGCAGCCGAAGAAGGACTTTTCCTTCAGAGTGAGAAAGGCAACTGGAAACGTCTCTTCCCCCACGATTCTCAGGGACGAAGCTGGGCGCCGAGGGATGTCCGAGGGGTGACATTCGACAGCCAGAACCGTCTTTGGTTCGGGAGTCCCCAAGGCGTTGGATTTTTCCAAGAGGGAGAATGGACCCTCTTGACGGGCAACGAAGGGCTCCCCTACGACGATTTCACCACGCTGGCATCTGGAGAAGAGGGGGTCGTCTGGTTCGGTACGGCGCTGGGGGCCATTCGATACGATGGTGAAAACTGGTTCTACCGTCAGGGGCCCAGATGGCTTCCCCACGATGAGGTGCGCTGTATCGCCGTCACAACCGAAGGCCATGCCTGGGTAGGTACGAATCAAGGTCTCTCCCTCATCGAACGTCGCGTGACCACCCTAAAGGAAATGGCCTCCTTTTACGAGAAGGAAATCGACCTCTATCACCGGAGGACTCCCTTTGGGTACGTAGACCACGTGCGATTGGAACGTCCAGGCGACAAGTCTTCCGCGATTCAGAGCGACAGTGACAACGACGGCCTGTGGACCAGTATGTACGGCGCCGGAGAATGCTACGCCTATGCTGCCTTGGGAGCTCCTGAAGCCAAGAAACGCGCCAAAGCCGCCTTCGAGGCTCTACATTTCCTTCGAGAAGTGACCCAGGGAGGATCCCATCCTGCCCCGCCTGGATTTGTTGCAAGAACCGTCTTGCCCACTTCGGGACCCGATCCCAACGAAGGAAGACTGGAGAGGGACAAGAAAAACAGAGACGAACACGATTCCCTCTGGAAGGTGATTGATCCCAGGTGGCCTGTTTCAGAAGATGGAAAGTGGTACTGGAAAACGGACACCAGTTCAGATGAACTGGACGGCCATTTTTTCTTCTATGGTCTCTACTATGACCTGGTGGCGGAGACGGATCAGGAACGCGATCCCGTGAAAAAACACGTGTCCTCCATAGCGGATCACCTGATCGATCATGGCTTCCAGCTCGTCGATCATGATAATCTTCCCACGCGCTGGGCGAGATACGCCCCCGAAGAGATGAATGGAGCCCAAGAATGGTGGGTCGAGCGGGGACTCAATTCCTTGTCCATCCTCTCCCATCTCGCCACCGCGGAACACATCTGTGGGGGAGGGCGCTATCGAGAAGCCATGCACAAACTGATCAGGGACCACGGCTACGGTATGAATCTGATGTACTGTAAGGCCCAGTTCGGCCAGGGCTCAGGGAACCAGTCCGACGACGAGATGGCCTTCATGAACTACTACAACCTGATCCGTTACGCTGAAGATGAGAAAATCCGCGGCATGACTGCGAAGTCCCTGAGTCTCTACTGGAGACTCGTTCAAGCGGCGCTCAACCCCCTCTTCAACTTCATCTACGCGGCCTGCTGCTCAGGAGAATTCTTTCAAGACGCCTGGGGACGTCACGATTTGACCCCTTCCTCGGAGGACTGGTTGGATGACTCCGTGGACACGCTGAAGCGGTTCCTGAGGGACAGGATCCAATGGCCGCTCAAGAATAGTCACCGAAAGGACATTCAGCTATTGCCTGAGTCGGCCCGTTGGGAAAACAAGAGACCCCAAGGATACAGACGCTGCGGCAAGGTGCTTCCTCTGGATGAACGACATGTGAACCACTGGAACCATGATCCTTGGACCTTTGACTGCGGCGGGAATGGAACCAATCTTTCGGACGGAGCGGTTTTTCTTCTGCCCTACTACATGGGACGCTACTACGGATTCATCCAGGAATAGAACCGGTAGTGGATGCTTTGACTGAATGACAAGGAGATGACATGACCAAGAACCCCTACCAGTATTCCGTGTTCACCAAGCCATGGAAAGAACCGACGCCAGCTCTCGCCAAACGAGTCCGCGGATTGGGCTTTGACGGTGTGGAATTTCCGTTGCGGCCGGGCTACCAGGCCGAGCCTGAAACGGTGAAGACTTCCCTGCCTCAGGCGGCAAAGATTCTGGCGGACGAAGGCGTAAAGATCTTCAGCGTGGCAGGACCCACGGACGAGGCAACCATCATCACGTGCGGACAGCTCAACATTCCTTTTATCCGCGTGATGGTAAGAACGCCTCCGGAGGAGAACTACTGGGATGTCATTGACAAGACCAAGAAGGAATATGACCTTCTGGTCCCCCTGCTGGAAGAGCACGGCGTGTGCATCGGGGTACAGAATCACTGCGATTACTATCTGGGCAATGCAGCCGAACTGATGCACTTGCTCAAGGACTACGATCCCAAGCACGTGGCGGCCATCTGGGATGCGGCGCACGAAGCGCTCAACGGCTCCCCTCCGGAGATGGCCCTCGACAAGGGATAGGAAATTGTATTTTCGGAGTATAGATTGGGAGGCATGAGAATAGGCTATCGGAGTGATGAGGAAGAAGCAAGGTCGCAAAGAGGGAGGGGAAAGACTGAAGGCTGGCATCAAAGAAATGCGTGGGGGAGAGAGCCTCTACGAGGGCAAGAAAGACGCAATGGAGAAGCGGTTCAGATGAAAGAGTCGTCTATTCTGGCCGAATGAAGACGCAGGAGTCAGGCTGGTTCAGTTGAGATAGAGTTCGTCTAGGGGGATCTGGGTTTCCGTGAGATCCAGAGTGAGGTCGGATTGTTGGGATTTTGGAGGAGAACGGGCAGGAGCCTCACGGGGAAGGAGGGCATCGTAGAGGTCAAGGGCTTTGAGGAGTTGTTTGACCTGGGAGGGATCGTCCGTGAGGGCGCGTATAAACATCACAGAACCGCAGCGAGGACAGAGCAAGGGGTCGACCTCCCAGACCTTGGCGATGAGTTCGCGCCACTTTTTGGTGGGGACGGGCTTTGGGGAATAGTCTGAGACGTCGATGACTTCAAGGTCGTCAAAAGGAGACTGAAGCGCCTCTTTAGCTAAGCGTCTTTTTCCGCGGCTGCGATTGGAATACCAGCCATAGTATCGAACCATCTGAGCGCGCTTTTCTGGGATGTGTTGTGTGATGGCGGCGATAAACTCTCCAATGGAGAAGACCTCGTAGTCCCGCTTCGTCTGCGGATGGACCTTGTCGCATTGATAGATGACGGTGTTGTCTTCTTCGTGGTAGAGCATTTTCTCGAGGCTAAAGGTGTTTCGAATGATATAGCGAGCGGTTCGTTCAAGAGAGAGGGACTGATCTGGCCGGAGGGAATGACCTGCGTACACACTGAAGCCAGAGTTTCTCCAGGAAAGGAGACGCTCGGCCCTTTCTTGAGGTAAAAGATCCTGATCGAGGAGCATCTGGATGACGCGTACGCGAAAGAGTTCTTCGAGGGGTTTCAAGTCGGTGTCTGTGGGCATGACGGTGAAGGTGCCAGAGTCGGTGAAAAGGCCGTCCGCAGTGAGTGTGTGGAGGTGGGGATGGAAATTCTTCAGGAACTCGCCAAAGGTCTGGATCGAGACGACCATGCCGAGTTTGCCGTTTGGAAGGCCAAGGAGCGTTTGCAGAAACTGAAGGGTACAGTCTCGAGCAAGGCTGGCGAGGTTGCCCAGGAGTTTTCTGTCGTTCCTGAAGTAGATGCGGAGCATTTTGGGGATGGTGAAGACGTACTGGCGGTGAGGGACAGGAAAGAGGACTTGGCTCAGGATGAATTCAGCAAAGAGGAGGACCTTTTTCTGATGGCATGAGGGACAGAGGTATCGGCCCTTACAGGAAAAGGCAACGAGCAGTTCTTCGCCACAGGTTGGGCAACGTGCCCTGGCGAAGCCCTTGGTCAAGTCGCCGCAGTCGATGAACTTGTTGACCACGTCTTCGACAACAGGTCTAAAGTATCCGTATGCAGTCTCATAGGTGTCAACGTGTTGGACGAAGTCGTAGAAGTGATCATGGAGGCATTGCCAGAGAGGTGAGAGGCGGGGATGGCGAGGACGATAGACGTTGTCTTTGGATGTGGAGGGAAGGCCTGGCAGGATTGGCAGGATTTTCTCCCAGATTGGACAGGGGCGCCAAGTTTGGGAGAGCAAGATCTGGGCCAGTGGGCGGGTTGGGTGCTGGACCACATCCTCCGATTGGGGAGAAAAAATCAAGAAAGGTCTTGAATGCCTAACAAATGTTAGGTATATTGGGGGGGTTGAAGCCTGAAGCAAGAAATGCCAAGGAGGTCCCGTGAAACTGACCCGAACCCAAAAAGAAACCTTGGAATGGATCAAGGCCTTTATCGCGGACCATGGGATGCCTCCTACGGTGAGGGAGATCGGGCGCGCATTCGGCATCCAAAGCTCCAGCGTGTTTCAGCGGCTACAGGCGTTGGAGAAGAAGGGGGTCTTGAAGCGGGGGAAGCTGGGGGCTCGCTCCTTGGATATCACGGATTCAGTCGGGAAGAGTCTATGTACCTGCTGGAGCATTCCGTTGTTGGGCAGGATCGCTGCGGGACGGCCCATTCTGGCGGTGGAAAACATCGAGGACCGACTGGCCGTGGATCCTCGATTGGGAGGCGAGGAGATGTTCGCCTTGAAGGTGGCCGGGGATAGCATGGTGGAGGACGGGATTCTGGATGGGGACGTGGTGATCGTTCGACAGCAGCAGACGGCGGTGGATGGGGACATTGTGGTGGCTCTGGTGGACGAGGAGGCCACGGTGAAACGCTTCTATAGACAGGGACGTCAAAAGATCAGACTGGAGCCTGCCAACAAGGAAATGGAACCCATGGTGTACCCGGAAGAATCCGTGTTGATCCAGGGCAAGGTGGTCGCGGTGCAGCGCATGTTGGACTAGGCGCTTCGAGGAAAAGAGATGAAAATTGAGCGACTAGAGGAACCTGTCAAGGTTCGAGCGGATTTTGCAGGAGGGGAGATTACGCCCTTGGCCTTTCGTCGCAGGCACGATACCTACAACGTGGAGCGGGTGAACTGTCGCTGGAAGGATCGACAGGGAGAGGAGATTTCCTACTTCTTTTCAGTGCAAGTAGGAGGAGATATCTATGAGATTCGGCTCAGACAGACGGACATGACATGGTGGGTGGAAAGGGTGATCCTGGATGGGTGAGCCCTGGATCG
>Ga0272442_10009924_pt1 | contig 11800 bp, 11 predicted proteins | sample SSMForm2O_FD_200262 | JGI IMG/M metagenome (GOLD analysis project Ga0272442, IMG submission 200262) | Marine sediment archaeal communities from Little Sippewissett salt marsh, Falmouth, MA, United States - SSM-Form-2O | ecosystem: Environmental > Aquatic > Marine > Wetlands > Sediment ...
CGAGGCTCAGGGTGCCCTGCAGGCGGCGGAGCACCTGGCCGACCCGGACGACATCCAGCTTCAGGCACACCTGCGCCTCGACTCCGCCCTGCTGCGCTTCGCGGTCGGCGACATGGACGCCTGCATGTCAGCCGCCGACACATGCATGGAGTACAGCCGGCAGACTCAGATAGCCACGTACGAACAGGCCGGACACCTGGTGAAGGGCTGGGCGATGCTCACGACCGGACACCCCGACGCCCTGACGAACGCGCTGCGAGCAGCACGCATCGCCGCCGACGTAGGGCTGCGCATGCAGCTCGGGATGGCCCTCCAGCAGCTCGCCCGGCTTGCTGACAGCACGGACGACCCGGCACGGGCCGCTCAGCTGTGGGGCGCAGGCCTGGCGCGAGCACCGCTCTGGCCCGTCTGCCAAGACATGCTGGTGCCGCGCCAGGCCCAGCAGTCCCTCGCCGACCGGTTCGACGCGGAGATGGCGTACGGGGCTCAGATGGACGCCGACCAGGCCCTCGCCCTCGCGATCGGCGGTTGACGCGCCGCGGCCGTCGCCCGCGGCTAGTGGGCCAGGGAGTCCACGCAGACGGTGACGGCGAGCACGAGCACGTCGTTCTGCCCGGGCGAGACCTGCACCCCGTAGGTGTCGCGCACCCGGAACCACTTCTTGGAGACCTCGGCGATCTTCGTTCCGTTGTGCTCGATCTCGTACTCGTGGTCGACGATGTTGCCCTGCACCTTCCACTCGTCGCCGTCGGCCAGGCTGACGGTGAAGCGTTCGCGCAACGGCGAGATCATGGCCTTCTTGATGGTGGCGACGTTCTTGCCATCGGAGTCCTCGACCTCCATCACGTCTCGGACCCGCACCGGACGGTCCTGGATCTTCACCAGCTCCCGGCCGGAAGGGTCTTCGATCAGCAGCGTCTTGCGCACCCGGAGCGCCTTGCCGTTGACCTTGAAGGCCCGTCGGCCGGAGGCGTCCTCGATCCAGGAGTCGTCGCCGATCGACAGCATCTTCTGCCGCATCTGGTAGCGCGTGGCATCACCACGGGCTCCGAACGTCTGCCGCTCGTCACGGCGCTCCTGGCGCCGGTTCCGTCCTCGCATGGCTACCACCCTCACCGTTGTTCCGTCGGGACTGCCTCCCGAGCCAATGCTGATCGGTGTCGGCATGCCGGGCATCCCCCGGATGATGTGATTCGGCTCAGGTGCCCAGCGCGCCGAGGTCGGGGGGCACGTCCACCTCGTGCTCACGCAGCGCCGCCAACGGCACGATCTGCAGCACCGCTTCGTTCGTGGATGCCAGCACGACTGGCGCCGCGACGCCGGCGTTGTAGGCGAGGGCCCAGTTGCGCGCCGTGACGCACCACCGGTCGCCGGGCACCAGCCCTGGAAAGCGGTACTGGGGCATGGGTGTGGACAGGTCGTTGCCGATCGAGCGCTGGTGCTCCAGAAACTCAGCGGTCACCACCGCGCAGATGGTGTGGCTGCCCGCGTCCTGCGGTCCCGTGGCGCACGACCCGTCCCGGAAGAAGCCGGTGACGGGGTCGGTGCCGCACGGCTCGAGGTCACCGCCGAGCACGTTCCGCTCGGTCATGACTCAACCACCAACGACAGGGAGAGACGGGGCGCAGTGTTCACCTCGCTGACGGTAGCGACTCGCCGGGCTTAACACCCCTAGGGGGTAGGGGTTGCGCGGGAGCCTCACGGGGCGTACAACGGATGTCATGGCCGACGACACCACCCCTGCCCCTGCGGGCTACCTCGACCACAAGCACGATGTGCTGAGTCGACTCCGCAAGGTCGAAGGTCAGGTGCGCGGCCTTCAGCGGATGGTCGAGGCCGACACCTACTGCATCGACGTCCTCACCCAGGTGTCGGCGACGACGAAGGCCCTTGAGTCGACGGCACTGCTGCTGATGAACGACCACCTGTCCCACTGCGTCGCCCACGCTGTCGCCGAGGGCGGCGACGTGGCCGACGAGAAGCTCAAGGAGGCCAGCGATGCCATCGCGCGCCTCGTCCGTTCCTGACCGGAGGGTTCCCATGACCACCACCGCCACCTACTCCGTCACGGGCATGACGTGCGACCACTGCGTCGCGGCCGTCACCGAGGAGCTGTCCGCGCTTGACGGGGTCAGCTCCGTCAACGTCGTCCTGGCCAGCGAGGGCCCGTCGGCCGTCACCGTCACCAGCGACGAACCGCTCGCCCTCGATGACGTCACCGCCGCCGTCGACGAGGCCGGCTACGAGATCGCCGGCACCACCTGATGAGCACGGCCGCCAGGCTCGGCGGCTTCGCCGGGCTGCTGGCCGCTCTGTTCGCCGTCGGGCTGCTCGTCGGCTCGGCTGTCGGACCGCTGTAACCGGTGAGGTGATGACGTGAGCACGAGCGTGGAGCTGGAGATCGGGGGCATGACCTGCGCCTCGTGCGCGGCGCGGGTGGAGAAGAAGCTGAACCGCATGCCTGGCGTGCAGGCCAGCGTCAACTACGCCACCGAGAAGGCGAAGGTCAGCCTGCCCGACGGCGTCAGCGTGTCGGACGCGATAGCGACGGTGGAGAAGACCGGCTACACCGCCGTCGAGCCGGCGCCACCGGCTCCGGACGACGGTGGGGAGCCCGCCGACCCCGAGCTTGAGTCGCTGCGCACGCGGCTGCTCGTGTCGGCCGCGCTCGCGCTCCCCGTCGCGCTGATGTCGATGGTGCCGCTCCTGCAGTTCGACAACTGGCAGTGGCTCGCGCTGACCTTGGCGTCCCCCGTCGTGGTCTGGGGGGCCTGGCCCTTTCACCAGGCGGCGTGGACGAACCTTCGCCACGGCGCCGCCACGATGGACACGCTCATCAGCGTGGGCGTGCTGGCCGCCTACGGCTGGTCGCTGTACGCCCTCTTCTTCGGTGACGCCGGGGTACCCGGCATGCGCATGAGCTTCAACTTGGTTCCCGAAGCAGGCGCCGGCTCCAGCGAGATCTACCTCGAGGTCGCCGCAGCCGTCACCACGTTCATCCTGGCGGGGCGCTACTTCGAGGCCCGGGCCAAGCGTCGCTCCGGAGCGGCTCTGCGGGCGCTGCTGCAGATGGGCGCCAAGGACGTCGCGGTGCTGCGCAACGGCCGGGAGGAGCGCATCGGCGTCGACGACCTGCGGGTGGACGAGGAGTTCGTCGTTCGTCCCGGAGAGAAGATCGCCACCGACGGAGTCGTCGTGACCGGCACGTCCGCGGTCGACGCGAGCATGCTCACCGGCGAACCCGTGCCGGTGGAGGTCGGCCCGGGTGACCCGGTGACCGGAGCCACCGTGAACGCCGGCGGTCGCCTGCTGGTGCGGGCCACCCGGGTGGGCGGCGACACCCAGCTGGCGCAGATGGCGCGGCTCGTCGAGGACGCCCAGTCGGGCAAGGCTCCCGTGCAGCGCCTCGCCGACCGTGTCTCCGCCGTCTTCGTGCCCGTCGTCATCGGTCTCGCTGCCTGGACGCTCGGCTTCTGGCTCGGCGCTGACGCCGGCCCCGAGCTGGCCTTCACGGCGGCGGTCGCCGTGCTCATCATCGCGTGCCCCTGCGCCTTGGGCCTCGCCACACCGACGGCGCTGCTCGTCGGGACCGGACGCGGGGCCCAGCTCGGCATCGTCATCAAGGGGCCGGAGATTCTGGAGTCCACCCGGCGTGCGGACACCATCGTGCTGGACAAGACCGGCACCGTCACCACCGGAGCCATGCGCGTGGTGGAGGTCGTCCCCGCCGAAGGCGTCGACCCGACCGCGCTGGTGCGGCTGACGGGCGCGCTCGAGAACGCCTCGGAGCACCCCATCGCCGCGGCCATCGCGGCTCACGCGCACCAGATGTCGCCTGACGGCCTACCCGGCGTCGAGGGCTTCTCCTCCACCCAGGGCCTCGGCGTCCACGGCGTCGTCGACGGGCGAGCCGTGGCCGCCGGACGTCCGGGCTGGTTGGCTGAGGAGTTCTCGCTGCCGCTGCCGACCACCCTCGACGCCGCCCGGTCGACAGCGGAGTCCGCAGGACGCACCGTCGTCGCCGTCGGCTGGGACGGCGCCGTCGCCGGCCTGGTCGTGGTCTCCGACACAGTCAAGCCCACCTCGGCCAGCGCGGTCGCCCACCTCGTCGGGCTTGGGCTGAGGCCGGTGCTGCTGACCGGCGACAACGAACGAGCCGCCCGGGCCATCGCCGACGAGGTGGGCATCGAGGAGGTCATTGCCGAGGTGCTCCCTGCCGACAAGGTGGCCGTCGTTCGTTCTCTGCAGGCCGACGGCCGGGTGGTGGCGATGGTCGGCGACGGGGTCAACGACGCCGCCGCACTCGCGCAGGCCGACCTCGGCATCGCGATGGGCACCGGGACGGACGTCGCGATCGAGGCCAGCGACATCACGCTCGTGCGCGACGACCTGCTGGCGGCCGTCGACGCCGTGCGGCTGTCACGACGGACGCTACGAACGATCAAGGGCAACCTGTTCTGGGCGTTCGCCTACAACGTCGCCGCCATCCCGTTGGCGGTCGCGGCGCTGCTCAACCCTTTGATCGCCGGCGCGGCGATGGCGTTCTCGTCGGTGTTCGTGGTGAGCAACAGCCTGCGGCTGCGCCGCTTCGACTCCGTCACCCGCCGCTAGCGACGTCAGGTACCAGGCCAAGCACCAGGTCGAGCCCGTGCCTGGTGCCGGTGGTGCGCGGCAGCAGCAGCGTGCGGATGCCGATCAGCGCAGCTCCGGCGTCGTCGTGCGGGCTGTCCCCCACCATCAACGCGTTCTCCGGGGCCACGCCGGCGGCGGTCAACGCCTTCTCGAAGATCGGAGCATGCGGCTTCACCGCCCCGGCCTCGTAGGACAGGACGACAGCATCCAACAGGCCGGTGAGGCTGGCGGCGTCGAGCACCGGCCGGACGTCGATGCCCACGTTGGATACGAGCACGGTGCGCACGCCACGACGCCGCAGCTCGGTGAGCACCGGGATGGAGTCGTCGTAGGGAATCCAGGTCTCGAGCATGCACTCGTACAAGGCGTGCGCCAGGTCGTCGTCGACGGCCGGCACACTCGCCATCAGCTCGTCATAGACCTCACGGTGCCGCGTCGGGGAGAGGTCCCTCTCGTTGCGGGGGTCGATGTCACGCGCGTGCTCCCAGATTCGGTTCACCCACCCGGCGAGCTCGACGCGACCGTCGTCGCCCAGCATCTCGGCCGGGTCGCCCTCGCGTCCGGCGCGCTGCCACGCCAGGTCGAGCCAGGTGTCCGGGTCACCCTGGTCGACGAGCGTGGAGTGGAAGTCGAAGAGAACCGCGCGGATCGGGCCGGGCTCGCCGAAGCTCATCGCCTGATGATGGCAGCCCCGCGATGGGGTGTCAGTCTGATGCCACCTCGGCGACCCGGTGGACCACCACGATCGTCTGGTCGTCGCTGGACGCGTGGGCGACCGCGGGTATCTCGTGGCTGCCCGAGCTGATCCCTTCGGCAGCCCAGTAGTCGACCGCACGAACCACCCCGGCCCACGGCTCGTCGCTGCGCTCGTCCAGCGCCCCGTCGGAGACCAGCACCAGCACGTCTCCCGGCTCGAGCCGCACCGTCGCCGCCTCGAACCGCGCGTCGGGAACGAGCCCGAGCAGCGGTCCCGTCGGGCGCATCTCCAGCCACGACCCGTCATCGTGGCGGACCTGCGGTGCGGGGTGCCCGGCCACGCGCACCACGGCGTCACCCGTTGTGAGGTCGAGCGTCAGGTGCACGGCCGTCGCGAAGTCACGTTGCCACCCCTGGCGCAGCAGGTAGTCGTTGCATGCGCCCATGAGCGCCATCGGCTCCAGCTCGGCCATCAGCCCCCCGAAGGCGCCGGCGACCTGGACGGCCCGCGGGGCGACGTCGACGCCGTGGCCGGACAGGTCGACAACCATCACCTGCAGACGGTCGTCGGACTCCAGGGCGAGCGTGAAGTCGCCGCGCATGGCCGCCTCCCCGGCCGACCGCAGCGCCCGCGACATCAGCCACCCCGGCGGCAGGTCGGGTGGCTCACCCTGAGCCCGCACCCGGTCGCGGATGTCGAGCAGCAGCGGCACACCCACCGTCATGGAGATCCCCCAGCGCTCCCGCAGGCTGGCGTAGCGGTACGCCAGCAGGCAGACCACGCCGACGACGGCCGCGGCGAGGAACGAGCGCGCCACCGGGGTGGCAACAAGGTCGACCACGAGGACGGCCACCACAAGAGCGGACAGCAGCAGCACCGACCGTGTACCCAGCCGCCAGCCCGCGACCATCATCGGGATCGTGAGGGCAGACACAGGCACGAGGTCGGGCCACAGGAGCTTGCCCAGACCCAGCAGCACCACGAGCGCTGCCAGGATGCCCAGCAGAGGCCGCTCGGAGACACGCTGGTGCGACATGGCACGGCAGGCTATCGGCAGGGGACGACGCCATCGGTCGACTGTGCTTCTGGTAGGTATGGCGGGTGTTCGACATCTGTGCGCTGAACGACGACGACCTGCCTGCCGTGCGCCGCGTCGACGACTGGGCCTTCGGCCAGGCGATGAGCGACACCCGGTGGGCGGCGGCCTCGGACCTGCTCGAGCGCGACCGGCAGATCGGCGCGTTCGACGGCGCAACCCTCGTCGGGCACGCGGCGGCCTTCACCCACGTGCTCACGACCCCGGGCGGCAGCGTGCCCTCAGCCGGGGTCACCTGGGTCGGGGTTGCCCCGACGCATCGACGCCGCGGCGCGCTCACCGCGCTCATGCGGCACCAGATCGCTGCGCTGGCAGACAGCGGAGAGCCGGTTGCTGCGCTGTGGGCCTCCGAACCGGGCATCTACGGCCGCTTCGGATACGGGGTGGCCAGCCGCAAGGCTGTCGTCACCGTGCCTCGGCCGGTTCACTCCGCAGCGCCCACGACTACCGGCATGACGGTCGTGCTGAGCGACGTCGGTGACGGGCTGGCCGGCTGTGTCGAGGTCTACGACCGCGTCCGCCCGAACCGGCCGGGCATGGTCTCGCGCTCTGCGAAGGCGTGGTTCGAGGCGAGCCTCGACGAGCCGGACAGCCGTGGTGGGGCCAGCCCGCTGCGCTGCGCACGGGCCGTGGACGACGACGGTCTGACCCAGGGCTACTCGTGGTTTCGCACCCGGCCCGACTGGAGCAGCGCCTCGCCGGAGGGCACCGTCACGGTGACCGAGATGCTCGCCGCGTCACCCGAGGCCGCACGGGCGCTGCAGGACGTGGTGTTCGACCTCGACCTCATGACCTCGACCGAGGTGTGGAACCTGCCCCTTGACGACCCGTTGCTCATGTGGGGCCACAGCCGCCGACTGCGTCCGGCGATCGATGAGCAGCTGTGGGTGCGCCTTGTCCGCCTTGAGGAGGCGCTGGTTGCCCGCCGCTACTGCGCGCCGGTCGACCTGGTGCTCGAGGTGCGCGACGACCTCATCGGCGACAACGCGGGCCGGTGGCGGCTTGCCGCCGACGAGACCGGCGCCGTGGTGAGCCGGACGGCAGCACCGGCCGACGTCACCGTCGACGTCGACGACCTGGCTGGTGGCTATCTCGGCGACGACCACCTGCACCGGGCCATCACCGCAGGTCGGACGTCCGAACGGACGCCGGGCGCAGCCGTGCGGCTGGCTCGCGCACTGCGCGGTGACCGCGCCCCGTGGTGCGCCTACATGTTCTAGAGGCCTCGTACTGTGGCGGGCATGGCCTCCACGCCTCAGACCGACCCACACCCCGACCCACACCCCGGCCCGCCCCCGTCACCACGACGCGGCGCTCGCGACGCCGGCCCCGGCGTCAGCGTGTCGGCCGCGCTGCGTGCCCGCGACGTCTCGCGACCTCAGCCCGCTCCCCCGGCGGCGGGCAGCTCGCCGACGTCTTCGTAGTCAAGAATCATCTGCAGTCGTCGGTTGTGCCGGTCCTGGTTCGAGTAGGGCGTGCGTAGGAACACCTCGACGAACTGGTGCACCTCCTCGAAGGAGTGCATGCGCGCACCCACCGACAGGACGTGTGCGTTGTTGTGCTCGCGTGCCAGCCGGGCGGTCTCGACCGACCAGGCCAACGCGGCCCGGATGCCGGCGACCTTGTTCGCCGCGATCTGCTCGCCGTTGCCCGACCCGCCCAGCACGACCCCCAGCGAGCCCTCGTCCATCGCCACCGCCTCGGCAGTCCTGATGCAGAACGGCGGGTAGTCGTCGAGAGCGTCGTAGACGTGGGGCCCGTGGTCGACGACCTCGACGCCGTCGGCTCGCAGGGACTCGATCAACCGGTTCTTCACCTCGAAGCCGGCATGGTCCGAACCCGTGTGCACGCGCATGCCTGCGAGTCTGTCACGCGGACGTTCGTTCGTCAGAGCCCACGGACGAGAACAGAGCGCTCGCATCGGGGGGATGCTGTGGCCCTACGAGGCAAGTGACAAGATCGAGGGCATGTCGAACACGAACCTCACCCGAGTCGAGGCCGAGAGCCGAGCCGCCCACGTGAGCGTCCAGGCCTACGACGTGCGTCTGGACCTGACCTCCGACGGCCCCACGTTCGACTCCACCACGACTGTGCGCTTCACCAGCACCGACCCCACCGGTTCGTGCTGGCTCGACCTCATCGCTGCCGAGGTGTCGTCGGTGACCCTCAACGGCGCCGCGCTCGACCCAGCCGAGTGCTTCGACGGCGCCCGCATCGCGCTGGCAGGGATCGGCGAGAAGAACGAGGTGACCGTCGTCGCCCGCTGCACCTACATGACAACAGGTGAGGGCCTGCACCGGTTCGTCGACCCGGTGGACAAGGAGACCTACCTCTACTCGCAGTTCGAGGTTCCCGACTCGCGCCGGGTGTTCGCCGTCTTCGAGCAGCCCGACCTCAAGGCCCCGTTCACGTTCACCGTCGACGCACCCGAGGGCTGGGTGGTGGTGTCGAACACCACCGCCGAAGTGACGCCTACCGCGTCGGGCGCCCGACGCTGGGCCTTCGAGCCGACCAAGCCGATCTCCAGCTACATCACGGCCGTGTGCGCCGGGCCGTACCACGTGGAGCGCTCGGAGTACGTCGGCCCGCACGGCACCGTCCCCCTGGCCGTCTACTGCCGGCAGTCGCTGGTGGACCATCTCGACGCCGAGCAGATCTTCGACGTCACCCGGCGCGGCTTCGCCTTCTTCGAAGACCTCTTCGACTACCCGTACCCCTTCGGCGCCTACGACCAGCTCTTCGTGCCGGAGTTCAACGCCGGGGCGATGGAGAACGCCGGCTGCGTCACCTACCGAGACGAGTACCTGTTTCGCAGCAGGGTCACCGACGCCGCGTACGAGCGGCGGGCCGAGACCATCCTGCACGAGATGGCGCACATGTGGTTCGGCGACCTCGTCACGATGAAGTGGTGGAACGACCTGTGGCTCAACGAGTCGTTCGCCACCTGGGCCTCAGCGCTCGCCGAGGCGGAGGCGACCCGCTGGACACAGGCGTGGACCACCTTCGCCTCGGCCGAGAAGCTGTGGGCGCTGCGCCAGGACCAGCTTCCGACGACCCACCCGGTGTCGGCGGAGATCCGCGACCTCGAAGACGTCGAGGTCAACTTCGACGGCATCACGTACGCCAAGGGCGCCGCGGTGCTCAAGCAGCTGGTGGCGTGGGTGGGCCGTGACGCCTTCATCGCCGGGCTGCGGCGCTACTTCGTCGACCACGAGTACGGCAACACGACCCTCGCCGACCTCTTCGCGAAGCTGGAGGAAGAGAGTGGCCGCGACCTGTCGGTCTGGGGAAACCAGTGGCTGGAGACGGCAGGCGTCAACACGCTGCGTCCAGTGGTAGAGATCAGCGACAACGCCGGGCGCGAGGTCTACACCTACGCCGCCATCCACCAGGAGGCGCCGGCCGACCACCCCACGCTGCGCTCCCACCGCATCGCGATCGGTCTCTACGACGCCGGCCCGGACGGCTTGAAGCGCCGCGAACGCATCGAGATCGACGTCGAGGGCGAGCGCACGCCCGTCCCGGCGCTCGTGGGTCAGGGCGTGGCCGACCTGCTGCTGGTCAACGACGACGACCTGACGTTCACCAAGATCCGCTTCGACGCCTCGTCGCTGTCGACGCTGGAGAAGCACATCGCCGACCTGCACGAGTCACTGCCGCGCTCGCTTGCGTGGACGGGGGCGACCGACATGCTGCGCGACGCCGAGCTTCCAGCACGCCGCTACGTCACTCTGGTGCTGTCGGGAGTGGGCCGCGAGTCCAGCCTCCCGGTGGTGCAGACGCTGCTCATGCAGGCACGCACGGCAGTCGAGCTCTACAGCGACCCGGCCTCGCGGGACTCCCTGCGCGAGCGCTGGGCCAGTGGCCTGGCGCGGCGTGTGCGCCAGGCCGAGCCGGGTAGCGACCACCAGCTTGCACTGGTGCGGGCATGGTCGGCGGCGACGTCGGCCCCGGGCGACCTCGCCGAGATCGCCGCGATGCTGGACGGCTCTTACGTCATGCCGGGACTCACGCTCGACCGAGACCTGCGTTGGCACCTGCTGCAGCGGCTGGTGATCAAGGGCGACAAGGGCGTGGACGACATCGACGCTGAGCTGGAGTCCGACCGCACCGCTGCCGGCGAGCGCCAGGCCGCCCTCGCCCGCGCCGCCCGTCCGACTCGACAGGCCAAGCAGGAGGCCTGGGACGCGATCATGGACCCGGCCGCGCTGTCGAACCATCTGCTGGAGGCGACCTTGGCCGGATTCATGCCCGCCGAGCAGGCCGACGTGCTGGCCGAGTTCGTCGACCCCTACTTCGACGCGGTCATGGCGGTGTGGAACTCGCGGACTTTCCACATCGCTGAGCAGATCATCGACGGGCTGTTCCCCCGCGTCCAGGTCAGGCAGTCCACGATCGATCGGGCCCTGGCTCTCGCCGACGCCGACGACACTCCCCGAGCCGTGAGCCGCATGCTCCGGGAGGGTGCTGCGGACGTCGAGCGTGCGCTGCGGGCGCAGCAGCGCGACGCAGCGGGCTGAAGCAGCCGGGTCAGACGCGGATGAGCTTCTTCTCGCCCATCCCGTAGCAGCCGGTCAGGTCGACGCCGCCCGCAGGCGTGTCGACCCGGCCGGTCAGCCACCCGAACGGCCCGTAGTACTCCGCCAGCATCTTCTTGGGTCCGACGTGCTGGTTGTTGTCGACCTCGGGGTAGAACGTCACGTCGACCATGCCGGCCTGGTCGTGCACCCGCCAGGGGCCGGTGGCGCCCGCCGGCCGCTCGAAGGTGACCGGGGGAAGTCGGTGGACGACGTTGTCGACGAAGACGACGTTCTCGTTGTAGGTCTCCGGGTTGCGCACCTGGTTGCGGGTGAGGTTGACGGCCACGCGACGACCGTCGCTGCGCACGCGGGCGCCAGTCACCCAGTCGTAGATCATGGGGGTGGGGTAGTGGCCCTTGTGGTCGTCGACGATCAGCACTGTGTCGTCGGCGGACAGGGTCGCCCTGCGCTCACCGACGACGATCTGGCCCGTCGCCGGCATCGCGCTCTTGTTCGAGTACAGCGGCGTCTCGTCGGCGAACGGGTGGCAGATCACGATGTGGCCGGCGTTGCTAGGCGAGCAGTCGCCAGTGAGGCTGAGCAGCATCCCCGGGGACGACGCCCGCGGCACTGCGCTGGCCGTGACGGCGATCGTGCCCGCGTCGACGTCGTTGTCGAAGGTGACCGACAGCCCACGCCACCGTCCCACCGTCCTCGTCTGCACGAGGCCCTGCCCGACCGACAGCGCCGTGCTGGGCACCTTGTGCTCGAACCGGCTGACCCGCCCGGATCGCTTCTCGACGACGACGACCTGCAGCACTCCCAGGCTCTTGGTGTCGTAGACGGCCACGAGCA
>Ga0272442_10009925_pt1 | contig 11799 bp, 4 predicted proteins | sample SSMForm2O_FD_200262 | JGI IMG/M metagenome (GOLD analysis project Ga0272442, IMG submission 200262) | Marine sediment archaeal communities from Little Sippewissett salt marsh, Falmouth, MA, United States - SSM-Form-2O | ecosystem: Environmental > Aquatic > Marine > Wetlands > Sediment ...
GGGAGCGGTCTTGCCGGAGGGCACGCATCTCTTCGAGGTGGGCGATACCAGCGCACCCGGTGTGCTTCAGAACCGGGAACGCTGTGCCGAGGTCCGGCTGGGCGACAAGGTCTATCTCGAGATCGAGCCCAGCAGGGACCCGTACAGCCAGGTTTATTGGAATCTCTCCTTTCCCGCGGCGCTGTTCCGGCCAGGCGAAGAACATACGCTCGAGGTCGTGTTCTATGACCGGGGTGCCTGTGTCATCCAGCCCGCCTTGCGTATCGGAGACCAAGCCCTTCCTGCCGGAAGGCGGCAATCCTGCACACGATTGAACACCCAGACCGAACGGAGCGCGTACTTCGCGTTTCGCATGACCGATGTCTCCCCCACTCCCGATGCGCAGGTGCAGATTTCCGTGGCCGGTCTCCAGTACCTTCGGGCCGTCCGTTTGCTCCCTGCGCTCACTGGGGAGCAGTGGGATGTGGTGATGCAGACGGTGCCGAAGTCGGTCGAGCCGATGATCGTGCTCGACCGCCCCATGGACTTCGTGACCACCGCGGGTGTCCCCTCTCGGGGCATGGACCTGGAACTCGAAAAGGACCTGCTGGCCCTGCACGAATTGGTGCCGCTGGCCAAGGTGCTGGGTTTTAACGCGATCGAACTCTATGTGCGGTGGAACCTGATTGAGCCGGAGCAGGAAGGGCAATTCGATTTCTCGTACTACGATGCGCTGGTGGCGAAGATTCAGGAGCACGGCATGCAGTGGTTTCCGCTCCTGATTGTCGGCTCGGAATACGCCCTGCCCACCTGGTTCGCCGAGAGCGAGGAGAACGTGGGATTCGTGTGTCTCGAACACGGGCGCTCGAATATGATCCAGAGTATCTGGAGTCCGTATCACCGGCGGCACGTCTCGCGTGTGTTGCGCGCCTTCGGGGAGCACTACGAGCCCAGCGGCACGCTGCGGGGCGTCCGCTTGGGACCGAGCGGCAATTACGGGGAGTCCCAATACCCGGCGCGCGGGAACTGGGCCGCCGCGGGCCGGCGCATGCATATCCACATCGGCTTCTGGGCCGGGGATGCCTACGCCCAGGCGGACTTCCGGCGATGCATGGCGGCGCAATACGGCAGCATCGATGCGCTCAACCAGGCGTGGGGCAGCCATATCGCTTCCTTCGACGACATCGAAATGATTCTTCCTGTAACGATCCCGTCGAAGCGCTGGCGCATCGATTTCAGCCGGTGGTACACCCGCTCGATGTCGGACTGGTGCGCCTGGTGGGCGCAAGAAGCCGCACGCGCGCTGCCCCACACGCCGATCTATCAGTCGGCCGGGGGCTGGGGCTTCCTCGAAGCGGGCACGAGCTATACCGAGCAAACCGAGGCCATGGCCGCGCTCGGCGGCGGCATCCGGCTCACCAACGAGACCGACAGTTTCGAACAGAACTTCTATGCCACGCGCTTGGCCGCCACCGCAGCTCGTGTGTACGGGGCGGACCTGGGCTACGAACCGGCCAGCTCGCATACCGCCCGGGGGGTGGCCGGCCGTATCTTCAACACCACCGAAACAGACGGCGACCACTTTTTCACGTACGCCAACAACCTCCTCTATCACCCGATGGCGGTCGAGCAGTGGCTGAGCTATGCGAAGGCGCTGGACACCCGCCAACCGCCGCTGGTCGAGGTGGCGGTCTACTATCCCGAGACCATGAACCAGTTGGAGGACGCCGCATTTCGGCATCTCTACGCTTGGGGCTTCAATCCGCGGGCGCGGGAGATTCGGCGCGTGGTGAATGTGGATTACCTCGACGAGAAGCTGATTCGTGAGGGCTTCCTGGACCGCTACAAGGCGCTGGTCTTTGTTTGGGGTAACACGATGGAAGCCGACGTGTTGGCGGCCATCGATGAGTGGGTGCAGCGCGGCGGCACGGCCCTGTATCCGTCCTTCCCCAAAGGAGCGCTCGCTAGCGTTGAAGGCGACACTGCGGTGTTCCAGCGCTGGTCCGCGGGCGGGACCGGCAAAGGCGCTTTCCATCGATTCAAGGGGGACATGGAGCCGCCGAGTCTTTACGGCGAATTCGTGGCGAAGCAGCTTCGTGCAATGGAAGGGCTCCACCCCTGGACCCAAGCGGTCTTGGCACTGAATCTCCCCGAACACGTCTTCGCGGCGATCCAAGAGGACGGCCATTTGCTGATGCTCAACTACGACGATGCCCCCCACCGCCTGGATCTCGGCAGCGGGACCACGGTCTCCATCCCAAGTTACGGAATCGTGCGGCAGGCGCTGTAGTATTTGGCCGAGCCCGGAGGAAAAGAGAATGGTCGATTCCGAGAAGACCGGCATCTCGCGGCGCCAGTGGCTTTGCGCCACCTCGGGTCTACTTGCTGCCCAGGCTTTGGCCGACAACACGCGCCCTGCCGACATGCCTGCGGTGGACTATCCCCGAGCGACCTCCGGGGACACCGGAGTGGAACCCGGCTGGGAGGCACGGCTCACGGTGACCGTGGGCCGGGAAAAGGCGGATCTCTGTGGCACTAGCGACAAGGTCATCCAGGCGGCAGCGGACTACGTTGCGCGGCTCGGCGGCGGTACGGTGCAGGTCCTGCCCGGCGAATACCGCCTGCGAAACTCGATTTTCCTGCCTTCAGGTGTCCGGATCGTGGGGAGTGGACTCGACTCGGTCTTGTCTAAGGAAGCGGCGGTCGAGACCACGCTCGAGGCCAACTCCGACTGGTATGACCAGGAAGTGACGCTTGCCGATGCGTCGGGTTTCGAAGTCGGAGATGGTATCTGCCTCATCACCGAGAATCCCCACCACGGCGGTACGGACGTCGTAAAGCGTACGCTGGTAGCCCGCTCGGGCAACCGCTTCAAGCTCGACAAGGCGCTGCGGAAGAATTACTGGGTGGCAAAGACGCCCCGGGCACTCAGTTTGTTCCCCCTCATCACCGCGGAGTACCAGTCCCGGCTGGCTATCGAAAACATTGCCCTGGACGGCAACCGCGACAACAATCCCTTTCTCAATGGCAACTATTCCGGTTGTATCTGGTTTCAAGACTGCGATCGCATCACCCTGCGCAAGGTGACGGCACGCAACCAAAACGGCGATGGCATCAGTTGGCAGATTGGTCACGATGTGTTGGTGGAAGGCTGTCACGCGCACGACAACGCGGGACTGGGGCTGCATCCGGGTTCCGGTTCGCAGCGATCCATCATCCGGAACAACCGCATCGAGCGCAACAAGATCGGGCTCTTCTTCTGCTGGGGCGCCACCTACGGACTCGCGGAGAAGAACCAGGTGCTGGACAGCGGCGAGACCGGTATCTCGATCGGCCATCGCGACAACGGCAACCTCGTCCGCGAAAACGAAGTGCGCGGCAGTGGAAAGACCGGCATCCTCTTTCGCGAGGAGCGCGAGGGTTTCGCCCCCACCGCCAATCGCATCGAAGGCAACCGGATCGTCGACAACGGCGCTGAAGACAGCGCCGCGGTCGACATTCAGGGCCAGGCCAACGGCAACACCCTCGCAGGGAATGCGATTCGCGAAACGCGCGCGGCGGCCTCGCGCATCGGTATCCGAGTCGGGGCTTCGGCCAAGGACAATTCCCTCATCGACAACACGATAGAGGGCTTTGCGGTGGCGGTGCAGGACTTGAGCAAGGGATAGACCCGTCCTCCTAGTAGCGTCCGTGCTCTTCGACCAAATCCCTCATCAGCAAGATTCGATCCTCGCTCGCGCCGGGCGGTACCTGGTCGCCGGCATTCGCGATCAGCCGCGGCCCGTGTTCCTTCAGATCAAGCCATCGCAGCACGGCCTTCGTGAAATCCGCCACATCCGCTTCCGGTAGCCAGAGGTTGGGCGCGACGCCCCCCGACAGGATGAGGTGGGGACCGGCCTCCTGACGGCATTGCTCGGGATCCAAGTCGCCCATCGGCACAGGGGTCACGGCGTCGGCGCAATCCGCATCCAGGCCGCGGAACATATCGAGCGATCCCCGCAACCGCCCGTCAATATGCACCGCCACGTACTTCCCGGCGGCATGCAGGCGTCGGATGGCCTCGGTATAGAAAGGGCACGACCATTCGTGGAAGAAGTGCGGCGATTGGATGTCACTCGAGAAGTTGTCGCCCATGATAATCACGTCCGCCGGCGATTGCGCCAGCAGGTCGATGCATTCGAGCCCGTTCGCGTTGATTCGGTCGACGACTTCACGCAGCGTATCGTGCCAATCGATGGTGGCGTATACCGTGCCCTCGATGCCCAGCCAATAGTGCAGCAAGTGCCCCATGGCGCTGTAGCCAAAGGGCAAGTAGACGACACCATGCTCCCCCACGTTCTCGGCCCAGGCCCGATAGCGATCCCAGCGCGCCGAAAAGGTGCGGCGGCTCAAGGCATAGCCAAGGGCCTTGAGGTCCGCCTCGGTCCGTATCCCCCACTCCGCGATCCCCCACGCGTAGGTCTGTTCTTCCCACCGGCGTGTGCGGCGGACGGCGCCTAACGGCGTTTCGAAGGCCCAGGAGATCTCGCGTCCATCCGCGCTCTTCGAGACCGTCGCCTGGACGTCATCCGGATAGCCCGCCGAATAGAAAGCGCCCAGGTTCGGCATATAGAACCCCGCCCCCACGCGCTTATGATAGTCGATCAAGTCATGTTCGGGTTCCTCGAAGCTCTGACTCAAATCCCAGGGCATGCGGTGCTTGTGATAGAACCAATGGGACAAATCGAGCATGAAGGGAACCACATCGGGCACCTCGCCGCGATACACGGCCAGAATCCGCTCACGGGGCGTCATGGACATGGCGAGGGATCCTTCTCGAGTGATTCACGCAAGTGGCAAGAAGTCCGCGCCATTCACTCGGACATTCCCGATGCCCAATCGACCTGTACCCGGTAGTTGGCGTCGCCGACCGGGTGGTTGATCGCGGTGATCTCGCCATAAGTCCCGACAAATTCGAAGCCGAGCCGATGCAGCCCAGGGAAGACCCGCGCAATCTCGGCGGTGTAGTCTTTGTCGGCGGTGCGGGTCGAGGCGTTGAACCAGTGGAGGTAGCCGTATTGCCGGTGCTGCGGCGCACCCTGAAAGCCATCGGGGAACTCGGGACGGGTAACCATATTGCGCAAGGTGTATTCCCAGACGGTGTCGGGATGCACAGCGTCCACATAAGGCAGTTTTGGGAAGCCGCGGATTTGGTGGTATCCGCGGTAGAGGGCGTTGATGAAGACGCCGCCCGGCTTCAGCGCGCAGGCGCGGTCCATCAGCCCGGCGGTGGCCACCACCATGTCTTTGACGTTCTCGTCCGTGTCGATACCGAGCGCGTTGCGCGCCGCCACCGCACCGGGCGACGGATTCACCATGAAGTCCCCCATCTCGAAATCGATGCCGCCGATCTCGAAGGTGTCCAGCATCCACTCGATGCCTTCGCGCCACCAGCGCTGGTTGGCCTCGGCGGACGGGTCCAGCACGGGATAGACCTCGCGTCCCCCGCCTTCCTCGATAGCCCTACTCCTGAGCTCGGGATGGCCATCGAGATAGGTGTCGAGGTTGAACGGGTGCTTGCCTTGGTAGTAGTAGCCGCCGTAGGAACAGAGCCCGACGCCCGGCAGGATGGCGACGCCCTTGTCCGTGGCGTACTTGCACAAGTCCTGGGCGGCCGCTACACCGCCGTGGGCATCGCGCAGAAAGCCCCAAATGATGACGCCCCAGATGCCGGTAGCCGCGCAGTAGTCCACCAGCCGCCGGAAGCCTTGTTGGAAGGCCTCGGGACGCTTGGGATAGGGAAAGACCTGTTCCGCGGCGGCCATGCGGGTGACAATCTTGCCGGGTTCGTCGTCCCAGGTCATGCGCGCATCCCAGCACCAGAGCAGCACGTTCATCGCTTTGGCCTCCGGCTCGGCCCGCACCGCGGGGACTTGGCTTGCCGCCAGCACACCGGCACTCGACGTGCACAGAAATTGCCTTCGGTTCATGAAAGTCCTCCCCAATGCGGCGAAGCCGTTTTCCGTCATCATAGGCCCGGGGTTGCGCGCTGTCAAAGCACTGCGCGCGCCCTTGCCGTGATCTATGGGCGGTGTTAGAATCGCGTGATGACCGGTCCCGCAACGAACTGAGGTACGCCATGCAGCGCAGACTTCTCATTCTTCTCCTGGGATGCCTTGCGGCCCCCTTGGGTGCTGGGCACGCCGCTACCGCCAAGGCCTTCAGCAACGCGTATCTCGATGGCAGCTATGCGGTCCACGACCTCTTCGCCTTGCCCGATGAGACGGGGGTGACCGGGACGGGCGCGCGGACCTTTGACGGTGACGAGCAGGTGCTGTCGCTGGTGACCTATGCGCTGTTGTCGCCGATGTCCTATGAGGTCGCCACGGATGGGCGGCTGCGCCTGTTTCGGGGCGGATTCGACCCTGGATTTGTGGGTGCCGTGGGCCTGGGCGGCGGTCTGGCCGTGTATGCGCCGTCGGCAGGGTCCGGGGAGGACTCCTCAGCCCCGGCGGGCTATGAGGCCTTTCGGCTCTCGGTGCGCAAAGGGTCGGGCTATGGGGAATCGGACTTTCGCCACGGTTACAGCTACCACGCGCTGGTCTATGACGACGAGGCGTGGTGGAACATCTTCGGTGCGGCCGAAGCAGACGGGGCCGGGCGAGTTTTCCTGTACCGGCCGGACACGCAGGCCTTGGGCTTCCCCTACAGCGTCGATAGCAACGGCCAAACAAACATCAACAGCCAGGGTACGGCGTTGGCCACATTGACCGCGGACGGCGACCTACTCTTTCAGACCGTACACCTGCTCCCGGGACGCGATCCGCGGTTCCTGTCCGGCTACGCGGGCCTGGCCGTCTACGTGCGGCGCGACGAATCGGACGAGGGCATGCCCATCGAGGCGTTCTCGGGCACCTATCGCGTGCATGAATTGCAGGCGGGCGGCGGAGAAACCGCTACGGTCCGGATCGGACAAGTGTCCGCGGGCGGGGGCGGGGTCTTTTTCGGCACCCTGGGCGGCGACACCTTCAACGGGCGCATCGCGTTGTACGACTCCGGCGTCTTCCGGTTCCAGGGCGACACCGAGGCGATTGGGACCTTGGGCGTGGAAGGCGAGATCGCGGTGGTGACACTCGAGGACAGCACGGACACCGGCTGGATGCAACTGTGGGTCCGCATCGCCGGCGGCTCGGGCACGGAAACGGACACGGATGGCGACGGCCTGACCGACCTCGAGGAGATCGAGCTGGGCACCGATCCTGAGGACTCGGATACCGACGACGATGGACTGCTGGACGGCTCGGATCCCCACCCCTTGGTCGCGGACAATGACTTTGAGGCGGCGCTCGATGTCAATGACTTGACGATAACCGAAGGCGGCCCCGATCCGGCCCCCCTCACCCTCACCTTGGATTCGGATGACTTTCCCTTCTTCGAGTGGAGCGTGACCTCGACCGTGAGCTGGATGTCCGTGTCGCCGGGCAGCGGCGAAGGCGATGCCACCGTCACGGTCACGCTCGACACGAGTGGATTCACCGCGGCACAGAGCCCCTACAACGCCCAGTTGAAGATTGACGCGCCGAACATGCAAACGCATCCCCCGCTCGATGTGCGGGTCACGGTCCTTTCCGAGTCGATTGAACTGACGCTTTCCGAGACTTCGCTGAACTTCGTGGCCGTCGAGGGCGGCTTGGCCCCGCTGCCACGGGAGGTCACCGTGGGTAGCAGCAACGCGACGGACTTCGACTGGGAGGCCACCTATACTGCGGAGTGGCTCACCGTAGAGCCCGATTCGGGCGAGGGCGAGACCGCCGTGTCGGTCCGGGTGGACGTCTCCGAACTGACCGCTGCGGGTGCGCCCTATACAGCGTCCGTACAGTTTGCACCCGCGGGCGCCACGGGAGGCGCCGTGACGCTGTCGATCGAGGTGGATATCCTCGGCCGCCGCGATCCCGGGGTCGCGTTTGCCTTTGCGCACGGCCCAGCCGCCCAGGCGGAACCGGCCCTCGCCTATGGCAGCGCCTCGGGTGCCTATTTCGCGGCATGGACGGAAGTCGATGCCGTGGTTTATGCCGCTGCGGCAGATGCCGCGGGCGCCCCGCGCATCGATCGGCTGGTGCTTTCTCTGGCTTCACAAGGACCCGCGGCCCGGCCCACCGTCACCGTCGATGAAGCCACGCACACGGCCTGGGTGATTTGGGAACAGCGCCTGCCGGAGGAGACCACCGCGTTCTTGCAGGCCCGCACCATCAACTTGGATACCGGCGCGCGTAGCTCGGTCTTCGGCGTGGCGCCCGGCACGGGGAGTCACGAACACGCTGCTGCCGTGTACGACGCCGACCGTAACACCGTCGCCGTGGCCTACCAAATCAGGGAAACGGCGGAAATGGCTATCGCGCTTCTTCGCATCGACGCGGGCACGAAGGACCCCCTCGGTACCACAACGGTCGTGATGAATGAAGAAAGCCAACCGATTGCGCCCGACGTGGCCTACAGCGCACCCGATGGACGGTATCTGGTTGTCTGGTCGATGCCGCTTACGGACGAGGGCGAAACCCTCGATAGACGCATCTGGGCGCAGGAGGTGGACGCCGTGACCGGTGACCTCCTCCGCGGGGCGATGAGGCTCGATGACACGGCGGGTATTCAATCCGAACCGCGGGCTGCTTACAGCCGCACTACCAGGGAATGGACCGTCTTGTGGCGGGCGGCGGCCTCCTCGACGGCAGCGGACTTCACGATGCGCGTGGCGCGTTTCGAGGTGGGTGCTGCAACGCCGGCCGTGTTCCTGAGCACGGCGAACACGGTCTCCGCCGGCGCTGGCGGTCACGATCTGGCCGATGGCCCGGAGTCCTCGAAATCGGTCTTGGTCTGGCAGGAAGACGATAACCTCGTGCTGCGGCGTATGACTGCGGACGGCTACTTCTTGGGCGCGGCAGATCCCTTCCCGAGCCGTGGCGGCACGCAACGGTCGCCCGCACTCGCCTATAACGGCACTGCCGGCGAGTTCTTCGCGGTATGGCGCGAGGAAGGCATGGTGCCGCCGCAAATCTATGCGATGCGCATCGACGCGGGCTCGGCCGCTGGTGACGAGGACGAAGACGGACTGCCGAATGACTGGGAGGCCATGTTCGGATTGGACCCGCTGAGTCCCGAAGGGGATGACGGCGCGGACGGCGACCCGGACCGGGATGGGCTGACGAACCTCGAGGAATACCTGATGGGTACGAGCCCGGTGGAAGCCGATACGGATGGTGACGGGCTGTGGGACCGCCAGGAAGACCGCGACCGGGACGGCACCGTCGACGCGGGGGAAACGGGCGCGCTCGAGGTCGATACCGATGGGGACGGCGCCGGGGACGGCACGGAATGGTTCCTGGGCACTGACGGTACGGATGAGGAGGACGTCCCGGGATCGGGGATTGTCCGGTTGGCCTATGGTACGTGGACCGAAGGTGTAACCGGCGAACTCGAAGTCCATGTCTTCGCCGCCGCCAAAGACACCTTCACCCTCGAGTTGAACGCGCCCGGTTGGCAGGCCCCGGCAGGATGGACCACCACGTTGACCGACGGAAGGGCGACGCAAACACTCGAGCCCGGCGAACAGGTCTTCACCGTCGATATCACGCCCACGGCGCCGGCGACAGCGCAGAACTCGCATGGGCTCTTTGCCTTCCGCCTGAGCAACGAATCCGGGCTCGACGAGACGCGGACCGCGATACTCGTGGTGGATGGGCGCACGACCGGCACCGGCACGGAGACGACGCCCGAGGAACTGGCGCTGGCCTATGCCCCGGTGGTGCGGCTGCACCGGGATGAGTTCTACCGCATGACCCCCATCGAATTCACGCTCGACAACGCCCGCTTCTCTTCGGGCAACACCCAAGGACTGGCCGTAGCGCCCGAAGTGCTCGACCTCTTTCAATCGCCGCAGACCGAGGCGCGGGTGGATCTGATCGGGACCACGGTCGAGGAGCTGAACGACCGCTACGGACAAGGCGCCTCGGCTACGGACGCCGTGGCGTACTATACCGTCACCCAACTCGGTGCGCGTTCCGCCGAAGAGGGTGCACCGGAAACGCATGTAGCGCTGCAATACTACCTCCATTTCTTCGCGGACGAATGGGGCGTCCACGGCGCGGGTGGGCACCGCCACGAGGGCGATTGGGAGTTGTTACAGGTGCTCCTTGACGACACGCTCGTGCCCTACCGCCTCACCGCGACGCAGCAAGTCCAACTGGCGCAAGACGGCGGTGTAGCCGGCGGCGCCAGCATCGATTGGGATGCCAGCGAGCGCATGGATGAGACCCATCCCGTGGTCTACGCCGGTGCGGGTGGCCATTCGCTCTATTTCGAACCCGGTGCAACGGCCTACGGTTCGGGTACCGAGTGGCATGACGGCCTGGGCGACTGGGCCGCCCCGGCCACGGAAGCCAGCTATCTCGTCACGACCGACTATCCCGACATCCTGCCGCTGTGGCTCGAGGCTTTGCCACGCCTGAGCGAGGCCGAAGGCGCTACGTGGCTGCGCTACGCCGGTCTCTGGGGCCAGGCCGCCTTCCCGGCGGGCCCGGATGACTCCCCCACGCCCTCGACCCGTAACGGTGCGCTCGGCCCGGTCTTCCTCGGCAACACCAGCGATGCCTCCTCCCCCACCGGCGTACGCAGCGTTTGGGGCGATCCCTATGCGTGGTCGGTGCGGACGCCGGACTTCGTTGAGCCCCCCGCGAGCACGGTTCTTGGCGTGTTGCCGGAAGCGTTAACTTCTATAAAACAACATATATCATCGGAAAGCGCCACAAAGCAGCTCTTTTGGGAGCGCCACCTCCCCCTGAAGAACCCCCAAAAGTCCCCCTTCGAAGGGGGATTTAGGGGGATGTCGACCCTCGCTGCTACCCCAGAAAAGGCCACCGCCTTCGACGACCTGACCGTCGCCCTCGCCGATGCCCGGGGCCGCCTCTTCCGCTTCGAGGCCGCCACGGACGGGAGTTTCGCGCTCGAGGTCCCGCCCCAGACCTACACCCTGGCCGTGGTGACGCCCGACACCTACGGCTGGGACACGCTCGTGGCCGTGGCCCGCTTCGATACCGAGATGGGGAGCACGCCGCTATTCCCCACCACTGCGGGGGGAACGACTGACCTGGGTACCTTCACGCTTGACGAAGGGGTGTTGATTGGCTCGGCCGTGTACGCCACGCTCACGGGCGATGACGATTGGGATGATGACGGCGTGCCGAACGCCTCGGATGACGATGCCCTGGGCGATGGCTGGGACGACGCTTTCCAGGCCCAGGATCCCGACGACGACGGCATCCCCAGTTACTACGACGAGGATGACGACGGTGACGGCACCCCCGACATTGAGGATAGCGATGCCAACGGTAACGGCGTCGTCGATACCGAAGACCCCGTCGACACCGACGGCGACGGCTTCATCGATGCCATCGATTTGGATTGGGACAACGACGGCTTCACCAACGACGCCGAGACGCTCGCGGGCTCGAATCCCTATCATTTCCTCGACACCCCCCTCTCTCGTATCGGTGACCTCGACGGGGACGGCGACGTCGATGTCGCCGACGGCCAATGGGTCGTCAACATGGCACTCAAGCGCTGGGACTACGACCCGCGCGGGGATTTCGACCTGAATGGGGCCATCGACGCGCTCGACCTGCAATCCATCCTCAATGTCATTCTCGAGATACGGTAACCACACCGGCCTGCGACCCAATTGATTCGTGTGTATGCGAGTGCATTCGCGGTCTCTTCTTCTTTTGAACCACGAATAGACACCAATGGACACGAATGGAATTGTTGGGGCGTGTTCGAGTCTCTTCGTGT
>Ga0272442_10009926_pt1 | contig 11799 bp, 9 predicted proteins | sample SSMForm2O_FD_200262 | JGI IMG/M metagenome (GOLD analysis project Ga0272442, IMG submission 200262) | Marine sediment archaeal communities from Little Sippewissett salt marsh, Falmouth, MA, United States - SSM-Form-2O | ecosystem: Environmental > Aquatic > Marine > Wetlands > Sediment ...
TGACCTTATATTTATTGGAAATACTGTGGGCTGGAAGATAGAGACAGCTGACACATGTTGGACAGTTCCACTTCCTAAGGCTCTTGTAGAGGGCAATATTGTGGTTAATGGAAAGGAAATAAAGGTAAAGGGTGTTGGATATCATGACCATAATTGGAGCTATTCTCCAACAACTGCGATGAATAATTTTGGGTGGTTCTGGGGAAGAATTGGCGCTGGTTCATTGACCATAACATGGGCCAAGGTCATTCACAACAAGGATGATATTGATATACTTGCTGTGATAAATAAGGATGAGCATGGATATTACAATATAAATCCTGATAAAATAAAAATTCAATCAAAGAATTATCAAATGGTTAATAGGGGAAGGATTCCAAAGGATTTCATTTTAAGGATCAATGATAATACTACAAATGATGTAGATATCAATTGCCAGATAGAGATGAACACACTAGATATTCAATATACTAGGATTTTTACCATTAAATATTGGAGATATCACGTTAAAACCAACGGATCAATCGCTGTTGGGAATTTCTCTGAGAGCATAAAAGATAAACCTCAGATTATTGAATATCTAAAATTCAAGTCAAAAGATTTAAATAAAAAATAATTGGATAATAATGTTTTAAAACTATTATCTTTTTTAAATATTTTTTTGATATCCAATAATGATTTATATAATAATTCAATATTAAAACAATTAATTAATAATATTATAATAAAATTTATATACTCAAAAATCATATTACATATAGGAATGGGGGAGATATCCAGATTTTTTTTACAAAAATCTCTCCTCACCACCTTCAATCTTCCCCATTCTCTCCTTATTACAAATTCGCTTTTCAAAATGTTATTTATTCACAAACTACTTATAACAAGTTAAAATTACCAGGGTAGCTAAAAAACAAAATACTCAAGTTTTGAATTATATGGTTAATAGAGTAATAGAATATCTTCGCCTAGGTCGAATATTCAATGCTGAAATACTTGCACTTCTATATGTTCTGACATACATATTTACAGCTAACCTCTATAATGTTAAATATGATTATCTGATAATCACTTTACTTTTTTTTGTAGGTCTATTATCACATATTTGGGGTGCATATAACAATGATAGACTAGACCTAATAACAGATAAAAAAGTCAAATACTGTTCTCATAAACCACTGGTATCCGGAACAATATCTATAAAAACTGCCATGTTTATAGAGTATTTAATACTTATATTAATTGTAGTATTGATCCTTCTGATGTCACCAAAGATTTCGACATTGGGGTATCTCTTTGGTGCATACTTATTAGCCTATCTCTATAATAAATATAACAATTCCAATATGTTCATCAATGTGATAGGTCAGATGTATGCTAGTTTTGCAATCTTGGTAAGTATGTCATTTATTGTAAATTTTGATTATATTGTGTTTCTTTCAGCAATAGTGATCGGTTTAAATGGTATATATCTAAATGTTATTGAAGCTGACCTAAAGGACATAGAGGGAGATATAATAAATGTTCCAAAATCCTTAGGACTTAGGTTTAGAAATAACAAGGCTGAAAATATTACCAAGTTCTATCTTGTCAATGAGGTAATCAAGGTTTCAATGTATTTGTTGGTGTATTATATACTATATATTGAAAATGTGGAATTGACCTTTAGATTAATTGCCATTGCTTTCTTTGCACTAAATTTTATAGCAAGAATTGCAATGTTCAAGAATCTATCCTATGATAGAGAAAAGATGAAACCATACTTTGCATTACAGGAAATAACCTCGATATTGTTTATTAGCATGATATATGTTATAGTGAATCCATTATTTCCGATAATTATTGTTTTATTTGTTTTACTGTGGCTTTCTATCTGGAACAAAATACTGTGGGGAACCTACCTTAGACCTCAGGTTTAGAAACCAAAATAAACTAAAAAATCTTTTTCAATATCTTTAAATAAAGTTATGGTATTTTGTTAGAAATAATAATAGGGTAAAAACTAATAGGGGTTTCAAATTGGGAATGCTAAATACAATTATTAATTGGTTGCGAGTTTTTCGAGCTCAAACAGCAGCTGCAGTGTTTATGCTTGTATTAATTCCTTATCTAACGGCAGGGGGCCCACTATATTCATGGAAAACCCTAATATTAGCACTGTGGAGCATACTTGCCCATCACATGGCATTTGGTCATAATACTGTAATGGATACGCTTATGGGCTGGGATATCATGGACCAAAATAAACTCCACCACCCACTTGTAGCAAATTTCATAAAAAAGGAAACTGCATTAAAAGTGGTATCATTTGGAATATTTTTTACAACATTAATTGCCATACTTCTAGTTGGATACAGTGATGGAAATCGTTTCTATGCAATGGCCTTTTTATCTCTATTTTTAATTGGTGGGATGATATACAACAGTGGTATCTCAAAAATATCAATATGGGATGTCATTCCAATTTCCATCTGCTTTACCTCATTATCATTATTCTCTTATTTTCTAGTTGCTGAAGAATTTAACGAGCTAATAATTCTGATAGCCTTTTACATCATATTACTCCAGTGGTTTGAGATAGGTGTTGAAGGGGAAATTAAAGAAATCGAACTAAAAAACGAGATAAATCTACTGACAAAGCTTGGTACGAAATTTGATGGAAACTCATTTAATATGGGAAAGTCAATAGTCTACCCTTGGGGCCTTAAGTTGGCAGGATTAGCAGTCGGAGGCTATATTGTATATAAGTATACATATGAATTAACAACAATAGTTCTTTTTGCCCTGTTTGCATTTTTAGCAATTTATTTTTGTTTTCAATTAACCAAGAAAAGAATATGGAACAGAAAGAAAGCGTTAAGAGATATGGCCCTAGAGGAGATAGTTACAATCTTTTTATTACCAGTTGTACTTATACCAATAATTGGTGTGACTGAGGTTATGATTATCTTGGCTTTTGCTATTCTCTATTTTATAGGTATGAATTCACTTTTGTGGAAGACAAAGTTCGCACCACGGGTCTGAAACCTAATTAAAAATGATTTTCTCTGCATTTTTAAAAACAATATCTCTATATCTATCATCAGTTACAATCATAATCGTCCAATCAGGTATCTGTCTTAATTTCACTGCTTCTGCAATGGGCGTGAAATCATCCAGTTTCTTAACAGAATTTCCATCGACAATTGATATATCAGTTTTATATATGCGAGGTTCAGCTTGAAATAGATCCTGATAAGGAATATCTATTATGATATGACCTGTTGGAATGTTGAGCTTTTCTTCCATTTCTTGTTCCTTTTCCCTTCGGAATGTTCTGTTTTCCAATTTTTTTAAAATTGAACCACTCCTGTCTTTAAGATCTTCCTTTGATGCTGAAAATGCCTGTTTGAAAAGGTTTCTGTATTTGATACGGGTAACAATTTCGTACTGGTAATCACCTCTTTTTTTCAGGTCGTTTAAAAGCTCTCCATCAGTTAGCTTAAAAAGCTCATATGGGTCGATTTCATCAAGTAGCTCTATTGCTTTGGAAAGCATTATTTCTGCGATTCTTATTGTCTTATGAAAATACACAGATGAATACATCAAGGTCCTTGCAATCAATATATTTTCAATTACGCCAATGCCCTTTTTTTTCACAGCCAACTGATTATTGTTAATTATCAATGTCTGAAGATAACGCTCAATATCAATCAGGCCATATGAAACACCAGTATAGTAGGCATCCCTTACAAGATAATCTAGTTGGTCTACATCTATTGGTGCGTTCAATAGCTGACATAAATATGTCTTTTCCAGCTTATTTCCCTTTATTATATCAATTAGCTCATTTTTATTGATACCAAAATTATCTAGGATATTGACAATATTTTCTGATACGATTAAACGGCTTTCTTTCTCATTGAAAATTGTATGTTTGCCAAGAATAAGCTTTTCTGTGAGATCCACATGGTCCACATTTAAAAGTTCCCTTAAAACAAATTCCAATGTGTGTGAAAATGGGCCATGGCCTATATCATGCAATAAAGCTGCACATGTAAATTCCTCTTTATCGCAAACATCCAAATCTAGGACATCTGAAACCTTTGAGGCCATAAAATAAGTACCAAGCGAATGTTCAAGTCTAGTATGATGAGCTCCCGGAAAAACTAAATGGGCAAATCCAAGTTGTTTAATGTTATACAATCGTTGAAGCTCTGGTGTTTGTATCAATTCAAGTACAAGGCCTTGGAATTTTATGTCACCATGTATAGGGTCACGTATAACTTTTTTCTCTTTAGACATAGTATCAGGGATTTTAATTTTTTTAATAGGCTAGAAAAGATAATTAGAAAACCTATACTTCCTGTAGTAAAAATGCCCCTAGAAAACTTAATTTTTCTTCATACTCCTCTGGATATAGAAATCTCTCAGTCGCCGTTAAACTGCTAAGAATCGAATTTCCATCCTGTGGTGTGAAACAGAAACCTATTACCTCATTGTCATTTAAGACATGAATGGTAGGTAGAACAGCAACTGTTTGATCAAGGATTCTTCCATAATGGCCATGGTCTCTTCCGAAGGAAAATACTAGGTTTGATGATTTCTTTTGAGTCACAGCAACCCTTGGGTTATCAATGAATTTTTTAATTGCCTGATCTTTGGTAATCTTATTTTCCAATTTCAAATCAAACCATATGGAATGCATATACTGTGAATTAACCTTTAACGCACTTGAAAACACATTCAGGTCAATGCCCAATGTCTGATAAAGATGATAAACATCAACAGCATGATGTGTTCCCATTTTTGCATCTTTGTGACTACCAACTTCAGGTGAGGGAATAAAGCTTTTTACCTGGCTTATGTCATTTGCTCTTCTAATACAAAGAAATCTGCCTTCCTTTAGATTGTTTTTCTTACCTGATATTGCAAGTGTATTGATAAGAACAGCAATATTATGGGTGTTGCAGCTAACAATATGTATGAATTTATCTTTAGGTGTTATAGCAGCATCGTTTATTCCCACTGCAAACATCTTTCCAAATCCAAACTCTGAGCCTTGAGCTAAAAATCCCTTCACTTTATTTTTGTATTTATTGTAGTATTTTTCCTTGTTTGATAGGCCAGTTCCCTTTGGTGTGGAATCTATTACAACAGAAGCTCTTGCAATGGCTTCCTCTGCTTCATAAACAGGGTCTATGCCTAAATCCCTAAAATCCTTCATCTTTGTTTCGCTTACTGCTAGGTTTGCCCCTCTGTTGATCAAACCTTTAAGTTTTGGTCTGTCTTCAAGCACTGGATTATGTTTATAAAAAGTTACCTCATCTATACCTAAATCATCTTGGGCATCGCATAATAAACCGATTAATGGTTCACCAATTGTGCCTACCCCAACAACATGGACAATATTTGAATCGGCCATAGATTAACACCTCCCCAAATTAAGACAGATTTGGTAATGTTCGGATATATATTAATTTTTACTATTTTTTAATTTTTAAGTAGGGAATAATTTAAAAAGGTAAACATAATTCCCCTAGCTTATGGCGTTACCTTTAGATGTTCTAGAAAAAGCTTTGAATCAGAAATTATCACTTCTATTAAAAGATGGAAGATTAATTGATGGAAAATTGAATGGCTATGATGAATATATGAATATGGTCCTTGTCGATGTTGAGGAAACACATGAGGAAAATAAGAGGAGATTAGGGACAATTATCTTACGTGGAAACAATGTTGTAAGTATTTCTTTATTATGATTAAATATTAGCGAAAAGCATAAATATTAGTTAATTATTTGTTATTGATGGAAGGAATCGGGCTGGTAGTTTTTGTTAGAGTGCATCCCATCCCCTCCTAGTGAGGCCAGCCATCCTTCCTTTTTGGTAATTTTTATATCTTATAAAAAAGGTTTAAGTATAGATTCATATTTCTAAAAATCGATTTTTATGGAGACTAAAATTAAGGCAACAACTGGGACTAATTTGAGGTGCAAGGGTTGGAAGCAAGAAGCTATTCTAAGAATGCTTGAAAATAATATTGAAAATGCTGAAATTCCAAAAGATTTGATTATTTACGGAGGAACAGGTAAGGCAGCTCGAAACTGGGATTGCTATGAAAAAATCGTAAAAGCTCTAAAAAAACTAGGTGATGATGAAACCTTAGTTATACAGTCCGGAAAACCAGTTGCTGTTTTTAAGACGTGGGATAACTCTCCAAGAGTTCTAATGGCAAATTCAAATATTGTTCCACATTGGAGTAATTGGGAAAAATTCAATGAGTTCGAGAAAATGGGACTTATTATGTATGGACAGATGACAGCAGGATCGTGGTGCTATATTGGAACCCAGGGAATTATTCAGGGTACCTATGAGACATTTGCTGCTTTAGCTAAAAAACATTTTGAATCTGATTTAAAGGGAAAGATAGTGCTTACTGGTGGAATGGGTGGCATGGGAGGTGCTCAACCTCTTGCTATTAAGATGGCAGGTGGAGTTTGCATTGATGTGGAGTGTGATGAAGGCCGCATTGACAGAAGAGTCAATGTAGGTTTCTGTGATGAAAAGATAAAAGACCTAGACAAGGCAATTGAAATTGCCAAAGACCGCATTCAGCGTGGAGAAGCCTATTCTATAGGTGTTTTAGGAAATTGTGCAGACACTCACCCTTATCTTGTTAAAAATGATTTCAAACCTGATGTGGTAACCGATCAGACATCTGCACATGATGCTTTAAATGGTTATGTGCCAGCTGGTTTTTTTGGGAATTCCCTTGTTGAAGCTATGCAGCTCAGGAAAGAGAATCCAGATAGCTATATCAGAAAATCATTGGACAGTATGAAATATCATTGTAGAGCGTTAATTGATTTCAAGAAAAAGGGTTCCATTGTTTTTGACTATGGTAATAATTTAAGAGGTCAGGCATTGAAAGCCGGTCTTAAGAATGCATTTGATTATCCTGGTTTTGTTCCTGCATATATAAGGCCAATGTTTAGCATCGGACGTGGCCCTTTCAGATGGCTTGCCTTAACTGGAAACCCTGAAGATATACTTAGGACTGATAAGGCTGTTGTTGAAATGTTTCCTGAAAATAAGATACTTTCAAATTGGATAAACCTGGCAGAAAAGTATCTACCTTGGGAAGGACTTCCTGCTAGGGTTTGCTGGTTGGGCTATGGTGAGAGGGAAAAATTCGCCCTAGAGATAAACAGATTAATCAGAAAAGGTGAGATAGGTCCCATTGCAATAACCAGAGACCATCTTGACAGTGGAAGTGTTGCATCTCCATACAGAGAAACCGAATCCATGAAGGATGGAAGTGATGCTATAGCTGATTGGCCTCTTATCAATGCACTTTTGAATTGTGCTGCTGGTGCAGACAGTGTTCAGATACATAATGGCGGGGGGGTTGGTATTGGCCTTTCCACGCATGCGGGAATGGTTGTTGTTTGTGATGGGGCCAAAGAAACAGATGAACGAATCAAACGCGTTTTCAGAACTGACCCTGGAATAGGAATTATAAGACATGCTGATGCAGGTTACAGCCAATCAATTGATCTGATAAAAAACTCTGATCTAAAGTCTCCGATGTTAAAATAATATTCAATCCAGGCTTCCAACTGTTTTCTCTACCTCTTTTAATATTTCACAGGACCTTACCAGTTCCTTCATTTTTGTGTGATCATTATACAGTGGCCGGTCCTCATCCAGATATTTCACATGTTTTCTAATAACCTGTTTTGCTTTTGTTACACCTTCTCCAAAATTGTATTCCCTGAGATCAAGTGCTTGGGAAGCAGCCATGAATTCAATGCCTAATATACCATATGCATTGTCCAGGATCTGCATGTTTTTTATGGCAGTATTCATTCCCATTGATACAAAATCCTCCTGGTCAGCTGCTGCTGGAATTGATTGTATTGATGCAGGTGTTGAGTTTATCTTTTGTTCAACAATTAGGCTATCTGCAGTGTATTGGCTAAGCATCATACCCGAGAACATGCCAGCACCTTTGGTTAAAAATGCTGGTAATCCTACACTTAGTGCTGGATTGTTCAGTCTGTTTAATCTACGTTCAGACATGATACAGATCATGGTAATTGCTATTCCTGCCATGTCCATGGGAAGTGAAACTGGTGTTCCTTGGAAGTTTGCACCTGATAATTGGAGGTTTTCATCTGGGAAAAAAACTGGATTGTCTCCAACGCCGTTAAGCTCGATTTCCACCTGTTTTCTAGCATATTCAAGACAATCCCTTGCCGCTCCAATTACCTGAGGGCTCGATCTCATTGAATAGGCGTCCTGAACCTTGCATTTTATCTTCTCCTCATAAAGATCTCCACCTTTTACGCATCTATTTATGGATTTTGCACTCTTAACTGCCCCTACAAATCCCCTGGCCTTGTGTAATTTTGGAGTGTAAGGTTTCATATTCGCTCTTAGTGCCTCCAGCGACATGGCAGCAGCGATCTCTGCTTGTTTAATAAAATTATAAGCATCATATAGAAAAATGGCACTCATTGCAGTTAATACATTAGAGCCATTAATGATTGCAAGGCCGTCCCTTGCTTTTAGACCCGGTATTGGTATACCCGCCTTTTTCAAGGCTTGTTTTCCGTCTAAAAGTTCTCCTTTATAAAATGCCTTTCCTTCACCCATCATCAACAATGCTATCTGGGACATTGGGGCAAGATCGCCACAGGCCCCGACAGAGCCTTTTTGACATACAAAGGGAGTGACACCTTTATTCAACATTTCAATAAGTGTGTTTGTTATTTCGATTCTGCATGCCGATTGACCATGGGCATGGACATTTGCTCTTGAAAGCATTGCCCCTCTAACATATTCAATAGGGGCAGGATCACCTATCCCTGCAGCATGGTTGTAAATCAGATATTTTTGAAATTTCTTGACTTGGTCATCAGATAAGACAATCTCTGAAAACTCCCCGATACCTGTATTCACACCATACATTATTTCCTTGGACTGAATCTTTTTATCAAGGACCTCTCTACATCTTTTTATCCTCTTAATTGCAACAGGATTAAGTGCTACCTTATCTTCATATCTAGCAACTTTTACCAATTTCTCAATGGTCAAGCCTGTACCATCTAAAACAATAGTCATATCAAACTCCCTTCTATATAATAAAGAAATCAGATTTCATGTATCATATGGCCCTCTATTAATTTTTCCAATAAAATACAAAAATTATCAAATTAATCCTTAAACTTATATACAGCTTCTTTTTTTTATGGTAGGAGATTCTTATGGATATATCACAATTTTCAGCAAACCTAATAGATTGGTTTTACAACTGGCTGAATGCCACCTTCGGTATAACAGATAGGTTATATGCAGAAGTTATAATTTCAACATTAATCTTCATTGGTTTTATTATTCTGGGATGGATAATTGTACAAGTTTTTGAACATTATTTTCTCAGATGGGCTAAAAAAACAAAAACAAAACTTGATGATGAGATACTAAAAAATGTTAAAAAACCCATTTATATATTAGTAATATTCTTTGGAATATTCTTTTTATTAGAAAATCTTTCAATTCTTGATCAGTATCAGGATATATTAAGGATAGTCTTTGTATTCCTGCAGGTATTTCTGGTTGCTTTTATTATTACAAGAATAATCAATGTGTTTTTTGCATGGTATGCAGATAGAAGGGCAAGAAAAAAGGACATAAGTCAGCATATTCTTTTTGTATTTAAGGCAGTGATAAATGCAATAATATATGTAATCGCCCTTTTTGCTATACTTGCAATTTTAAATATTGATCTTTCTGGGATAGCATTGGGTGGTGCTGTAACTGCAGTTGTAATAGGATTTGCATTACAAAGCGTTCTAAGCGATTTTTTCAGTGCATTTTCAATATATTTTGACAGGCCGTTTGAAATTGGAGATTTCATAGTAGTTGGAGAATATGCAGGAACAGTAAAAAAGATAGGAATGAAATCAACTAGGGTGGAATTACTTCAAGGGGAAGAACTGGTACTGCCTAACAAGGAGCTGACCTCTACAAGCGTTAGAAATTTCAAGAAAATGAACAAGAGAAGGATAACGTTTACATTTGGGGTTACCTATGATACACCATTGAAGAAATTGAAAAAGATACCAGACATAATTAAAAATATCATCGACCCTGATAAGTTAGAATATATAAATAAAATAGACAGAGTTCATTTCATAAAGTTTGCTGATTTCAGTTTAAATTTCGAAGTAGTATATTATCTTAAAACAAAGGACTATAACAAATATATGGACACCCAGCAGGAGATCAACTTTGCAATAAAGGAAGCATTTGAAAAAGAGGGAATAGAAATGGCATTCCCAACCCAGACCATCTTCTTGGAAAAATAAGGTTTTAATGGTATTTCCATTAAATACCTTTAATATTTTAGCATCTCTACATTTATTTTATCATTTATCTCTATTAATGCTCCCTCACCACGTTTTCCCATACTGCAGTTAACAACAGTTGTATCACCTATTTTTGATATCCCTGGGTCCTCATGAATATGGCCACATAGAACAAGCCTGGGTTTGTATTTATCTACTATCTCCCTAAGTTCCTTGCTTCCACCATGCATTCCTAAGAATATCTTGTCCTGAGCTCCATGTGGAGGGACATGGGTTATCAAAACACTATTTCTATCAATTAATTTTTTATCTTGAAAATCCTTAAAGTCGTCTGGGTTGACACCATTTATTCCAACAAATGGCACATTATTTTTCACTATTTTTTTCATCTCTATTCTTGTTGCCTTACTTTTATCTATACCTACAGCAACATCTGGAGTATCAATGTTTCCTGTGATAGCGAATGTTTCGATCTCAATCTGGTCTAATAGCGTCTTTGCAAGCTCTCCAGGTCCAAATTGTGTTATATCCCCACAGATGATTACAAGGTCAGGTGAGTATTTTTTAATGTTGTCTAAGATGATGTTAAGTCTGAACTGCGAACCATGTATATCAGCTGTGGCAAGTATTCTCATATGTTACACCAAAAGATTAGGTTGGAACAATCATATCCTCATAAATTGATCTAAGATAATCAAATTTTTCTTCAAATATTTCTGCTTGTCTTTGGATGACCTTTTCAGCACCATTGACGTCCATGTCTTTTACGATCTCAGCATATCTGACAAACCTACCTATCCAAAGTGTTTTCAAAGAATCAAGCAAAAGGAATTTTTCAGAATCACTCTTCATTTTACTCCAAGAAGAAGCATAATTGTAAACGATTTCAGCCCATATCTCAGAGTCGAATTTCTCTTCATCTATAATGATATTTTCCAGGCCTTTTATTATACTTTCAGGTAAGTACCGCCTCATGGTATTTTTTGAATTATCAAATTCACAAGCAAATGTTTCTTGCATCTTAGGAATGTTCACCCTAACTGGGATTGGCTTTTCGCTGAAACATTCACGATATATTGTCTTTTGATTAGCTTGAACCCTGTTTTTCCAGTAATCATCATAATAATTTGCTAGCTCAAACATTGAACCTGTAACCTTTCTGAACATTGGGATCAAAACCTTCTCGGGTTCAAGATATCTAGTGGTTGATTCATGAATCTTAAGGGCAAAAAGACTTTCCTTGACCTTGAAACCCTCTGCAGCAGCAGCTGTGACAATAAATATATCTATACCAAAATCAGGTGGGAATTTTGGGTGGTTCCTTAAGGTTTCATACAGATTTTTGGAAATTGCATATTCCCCTGCTATGGGTTGACGTATATCGATGCCATAAAGAGCCCTTGTGAACGGATAAACAAGATTGTTGGTAATCACACCATCATTTT
>Ga0272442_10009928_pt1 | contig 11795 bp, 9 predicted proteins | sample SSMForm2O_FD_200262 | JGI IMG/M metagenome (GOLD analysis project Ga0272442, IMG submission 200262) | Marine sediment archaeal communities from Little Sippewissett salt marsh, Falmouth, MA, United States - SSM-Form-2O | ecosystem: Environmental > Aquatic > Marine > Wetlands > Sediment ...
GGTGCACGCCGCGGTGCGTCAGCCGGACAACAAAGAGAAGACCGGTCCATTGCGGGAATTGGCGCGGGAATCAGGAGGAGAGATCCAATTCTTCGCGGCCGACCTGTTGCGGGAGGGATCATACGCGGAGGCGATGACAGGCTGCCAACTGGTGTTTCACACCGCGTCTCCATTTATTTCAGTGGTGGCGGACCCCAAAAAGGAACTGGTTGAACCGGCCCTGCTGGGCACGCGCAACGTATTGAGCCAGGCGGATCGGACGCCGTCCGTCAAGCGGGTGGTGCTGACCAGCAGTTGCGCCGCGATCTACGGGGACAATATTGACCTGAAAGAAACGCCGGGCCGGATTTTTACGGAAGAAATCTGGAACACCACCTCTTCCCTGGATCACGGGGCTTACGCCTACTCCAAGGTCCTGGCGGAACGGGAAGCCTGGAAAATCGCGGAACGCCAATCACGCTGGGACCTGGTGGTGATCAATCCATCCCTGGTCTTCGGGCCGGCCCTCAATCCCCGGGACGTGACTTCAGAGAGTTTCCGCATCATCCGGCAGTTCGGCGACGGCAGTGTCAAAACGGGAGTGCCCCACCTGGAAATCGGGGTCGTGGATGTACGGGATGTGGCGACGGCGCATTTTCTTGCCGGCTTCACCCCAACCGCCGCAGGGCGGCACATCGTATCCGGGCACAACACCAGTTTTATGCAAATGGCCGCAACCCTGCGGCCTCGATTCGGCGATCAATTCCCCCTTCCCCGCAAAGAAGTGCCCAAGTGGCTGATCTGGCTCTTCGGCCCCATGATCAACAAAACCCTGACCCGGACATATGTGGCCCGCAATATCGGCCACCCCTGGCGGGCGGATAATTCCAAGAGCAGGCAATCACTGGGAGTGACCTATCGCCCGCTGGAAGAGACCATGAATGAAACCTTTCAGCAGCTGGCGGATACGGTCTGGAACCAGTAAGAAAAAGAGGTGTTTTGATCCGGATTGGATTGAATTTGTGTTGTCGCTAACAAAAAGGAATACTATACTTTTTCATTGAGGAGAGATAATGAAAAAGTCAGTTTTTGTTGCATTGCTTGTTTTTGCCGTCACGGCCCTGGCATGCGCTCAGGACATGAAAAAGCAGGAAGAGCAGCAGAAGGCCATGGAAGCCTATATGAAGGCCGCCGCGGTCAACGAAAACCACAAGTTCCTGGCCAGGTATGCCGGGGATTGGGATGTGGAGGTCACCTATTGGATGGCCCCCGGCGAACCCCCGACCAAGAGCACCGCCACTTTCAAGGGCGAAATGCTGCTGGGCGGCCGGTACCTGGAGATGACGTTCAAGGGATTCATGCTGGGCCGGCCCTTCGAGGGGATCCAGCTGGTGGGTTTCGACAACCTGGAAGAAAAATACAACACTCTCTGGATCGACAATACATCCACCAGCTTTTTCATCACCAAGGGCACCCGCGAAGGTAACGTGCTCAACGAGTCCGGCGACTGGCCCGATCCCGTGACCGGTAAAACCTCCGTGGTCAAGGCCCGTACCACCTGGGTCCATGACGATGAGTACGTTTACGAGCAGTGGATGGTCATGCCCGACGGCACGGAACACAAGGGAATGGAACTCCGCAGCAAAAGAAAGAAATAGGCTCTGGTGATCGGGGCTAGATTTTGCATGATTTTCCGATGACTGCACCGCAGCTTATATCACGGCCTTCTCTCATGTTGGTCTTTTTATATTTTTCGTGAATTGTTCTGTGATGAGGATTGGCAGGGTTCATGCTGGTGAACCTATGGGGGAATCATATGAAACCACGGAACACACGGAAGCAAATACAAAAAAGACTGAAGAGATGTCGAAGTTGACATTCAAAGATGAGAGTTACCGAATTCGTGGTGCAGTGTACGAAGTATATAAAGAGATGGGTTGTGGCTTTCTGGAAGCAGTCTATCAGGAATGCCTGTCTATGGAGTTTTCTTTTCGAAAAATTCCTTATGTCGAGCAAATGGAATTGGAACTAAATTACAAGGGAGACAGGCTCATTCAAGCTTATCGGCCTGATTTCATCTGCTACGGTGAAATCATTGTTGAGTTGAAGGCTGTAAGGAAACTGACGGATGAACACCGCGCTCAATTGCACAATTATCTCAATGCATCAAGAATGAGACTGGGCTTTCTCATTAATTTCGAACACTTTCCGAAAGTTGAAATCGAACGCATTGTGAAAAAGTTCTGGAGGTTTTCCCCATCCGTCTTATTTCCGTGTGTTCTGTGTGTTCCGTGGTTTTTTAGCCTTATCTCTGGGCCTTTTTTATAATTCCGCAGGGGTGGGCACGGTAAAGGTGTTGTTGCCCTCATCGGTCTCAAGGATCATGCCCGTGCAGTCCACCGTCAGTTTCAGGGGGAACCAGCCGGGGTCCCAGAGTCCGATGGTTTTTTCCGCCCAGCCCTGGCTGTTGAGGGTGGCCAGGTTCACGCATTCCGTAATATAGAACTCGCTCGGGTTATTGCCGTTCTCCACCTTGATCTTGAATGCATAAGCACTGCCGACGGCGGGAAATTTCGGATTCGGATGCCTGGTGTTGGTGACTCGGATCTTTACGGAGCCCGTATCCTCCGGGTCCTCCGGCGGATTGGTCCAGCCCAGGTACTCGCCGGTGATCACCAGGTCGGGCAGTTTCAACTTGGGGATCTCCTTGATTTTGAACTGGGGGCTGTTCCCCCGGACGGTATTCTCCAGGTTCGCCACCACTACCGCGTAAATGCCCGGCTTCACCGCTGGCGGTACGGTCCAGGAAAAGGAACCCCGGTTCCGGGTCTTGGCGGCCATTACGATCCTCTGAATGCGGACATTGGCCGGTGGCGTCACATGCAGTCCGGCCTTTTGGGCCGGGAACAGCATGATTTGCACATATTCCATTCTCGGCCCGGTGGTTCTCCATTCAACGGCAACCCGTTGCCCCATGGTCCAAACGGTTCCCGTCCGCGGGTTCTGAACGGTAATGGTTTTTTTTATGGACAAGGTTCCGGCCGGGACTTTCAACACCTGGGTATAGGCCATGGAAACGACTCCACAAATACACAAAATCAGGATGATTCTTTTTGTATTTTTCATACTCCCCCCCGATGCATGCTTCTCTATATGAATAATTGATGTTTCCCGGAGGTAATCTCACCTTATCGGCAACGGAAGCGGGCGGTTCACATGCGCCACCTTCCAGGTGGTGTTACCATTTTTCGCTTGTCAAGCCGTTTCATAGGTTGTATGGTGGAGCCGGACCAGGGGATCGGGTGTGGGAATAAAAAAATTACCGTCCATTGACGGGAAAGAGCGACGGTTCCGCCGCGAACGCCTCCGCTCCCGGCTGTTTTTTCGCCTGACCGCGGCGTTGTACCCCCTGATCGAGAAACAATTGGCGCCCCGCTACGAAAAGGCCCTGGAGGAATTCTCCCTGCCGGCGGAAATGACGGTGTTGGATCTGGCAACGGGCACGGGCTGTCTGGCCGCGGCTTTTGCCCGCAGGGGGCATGCGGTGACGGGCCTTGATTTTTCCCGAACCCTGCTCAAGCGGGCGGCCAGGCGGTTCGATGACATCCGCTTCGAAGCCTTTGACCTGGCATTTTTGTCGCAAAAGAAAAGCCTCTCTTTTGATATCGTGGCCGCCGGATTTTTCCTGCACGGCATATCGCCGGAATTTCGCGCGGATATCCTGGCCAACATGGCGCGCCTGGCCGCCGGGTACGTGGTGATTTTCGATTACGCCGAGGGCGGCGGCTGGTTCGTGCGCCTGATCGAATGGTTCGAAGGGCCCCACTACCGGACTTTCGCGGCGGTTCCCCGGCAAAAGGAATTTCGCGAGGCGGGCCTGGAAGTGGAAAGATCCCTTGACTGCGCCGGCTTCTGCCGGGCATGGCTCTGCCGGCCCAACCCCGGGACCGGGTCGGACGTATTCATACGTTAACCCGTGAATAGATACGGATGCCCTGGGAGTGAAAGATGAAACAAAAATTGGAAGCGGGTCGTGATGGGAGTCGGGTCGGACCGGTGAAAATCCTGGTGTTGACGGGATTTATGTTCGCTGTTCCCGCGGGGGTATTGTTCTTGGCGGCGGGGACGTGGAAATGGCCCATGGCTTGGGCCTACCTGGGGGTGACGGCGGTTTTCGGACTGGCAACGCGCCTGCTGGCTTTGAAAAAGAATCCCGACCTGTTGCAGGAACGCGCCTCGGGCCTGGGCAAGAAGGATGTCGCGTCCTGGGACCGGAAGCTCATGCCCCTGACGGCGATGGCGGGCCCCCTGGTTTTGCTGGGCCTCGCCGGTATGGATAAGCGCCTGGGATGGTCCGACCGGGTCCCGGACATTCTTGTCGCCGCAGCACTCGTTGTGCTGGTGCTGGGCTGCCTGATCGGGCTGGGGGCCACCGTGGTGAACCGATACTTTTCCGCGGTGGTGCGGATTCAGACGGACCGGGGGCAGACCGTGGTGGATGCCGGACCCTACAGCCGGGTGCGCCACCCGGGCTACGCCGGGGCCGTGGCGGCTTACCTGGCCACCCCGGTTCTGCTGGGAACCTTGTGGGCTCTGGTGCCGGCGCTGGTGATCATCGGTCTGATCGTGCTGCGCACCGCCCTGGAAGACCGCAAACTGCATCGGGAACTGGACAACTACGCGGAATACGCGCAACGGGTTCGGTACCGGTTGTTCCCGGGGTTATGGTAACCGGCGGGCTGTCCGCCATGCTCAAGGATTCCGGTGCTCTCAACGGATGTCCACCCGGGTGAGGTCCGGGTTACCCGTACACCAGCCGGCAAAGAGGCGAATATCCGGAATGGAATCCAATACTGCCAAGGTGCCCGGCCGGACTCCGGCGTTGAAGAGGGCCAGCAGGTTGGCGAAATCGTCGAACCAGCGATTCTCCCGCGTGAAGGCATGCATCAACAGGACCGCCTGGCGGGCGCCGAAGCGCTTGGCCAGGAAAATGGTCGACACAAAACGGCGCACCAGATGGTAGCGGATCCCTCCGGGGATTTCTCCGATGCCGAGGGTTTCCTTCAGGAAACGCAGCTCCGTTGACCTTCCCGGATCTCCGTTCCCCTGGTATTCCGATATCCCCGGCCCGAAATCATCGTAGGCCACGGCTTCCACGGCCATGGGGCACAGGCCGTACGTCCCCTGGCACAGTGTGAGTAGATGGAGCTGATCCTTCATCCTGCCGTCGGGCCATGGTACCGCAAAGCCGGGAATTATCAGCAGCGGATGCAGTCCGGCCAGGTCTATAAATGACGCGCCGCGGATGATCCGGGAAATTTCCGCGGGGAATTCTCCCTCGGCGGCTTCCCAGCTCAGGGCCAGGCACACGGCGGCAGTGCCGGGTTTCCATTGCCGTTCGGGATCGGCCTGGGCCTGCCGCCAATTCTTGGGGCCCCTCGAAGGAATCGCGATAATGGCCATAATCCCCTCCTTGAGGACCGGCCCCCCAGGTCCCGCGCGGCTCCGGTCGGCACGGCGATGAACGCCGGAGCCCCCCTTTCCTTTCATGGCGATTGAAACCGCGGGCTCGACGACTGCCGCGACCTCTTCACCAATGAAAGATCTTAACCTTGCATATATTATAAACCTGAGCCCGGGGGTTTTCAATCCGCGCGTATGCAAGGGAGTCGGCAGGCGGGTATAGAAATCTGAAATATCCCCGGGCCGGAGAATTCCCGGAAAGGTTGGTCTATTCGCTCAACAATCCCTGGATGATCAGCTCCGAGGCTTCATCTTCGTCCAGGCCCCGGGCCATGAGAGTCTCGAGCTGTTTCTTGTCCACGCTGCCCACGGCGGCCTCATGGGTGACATGCGCCGAGGGGTTGCGCACGTCCACGATGGGGGTGGCCTTGGCGCGGCCGTTATCCAGGACCACTTCCTTGCAGTCCACGTGCCCCCGGGCGCGGTCACCCGTGGCGGTTACCTGGTTGAAAACCTCGGCCACGGCGTTGTCCCTGACCGCCACCTTGGAGGTGAGTACACTGCGGGAGTCGGCTCCTTCCAGGAAGGATATCTCCGCCAGCCGGAGGTGATCGTCACCCTTGCCGTTGACCCGGGCGGTCATGTCCACCAGGGAGCCCGATGCTCCATGGGTGGTGTAGCGGATGTCCATCTTGCCCACCCGGCCGCGGATCAGTTCGAACTCGGTTTTGAACCGGGCATTCTCGCCGACGTGGACCTCCGCTTTGGGAACCACGGTGATGCCGCCGGATTCAGAGTGCACGTGGCGTTCGAAGTAGGAGTAATCGGAACCCTCATCCAGGATGATGCGGGCGTCCATGAGGTGCTGGACATCCTCGGCGTAGGGGAAGGTGCAATGGGCGTTGAGGCGGATGCGGGAACGGGCGCCGATGCGGACGTCCATGTTGATGCGCTGGATTCCGGTTTTGGGGATCACCCCGAAGCACAGGTGGACCGGCTTTTTAATGACCGTGTCCGGGGCCAGGATCATTTTTACGTCCACTCCGTCTCTAAGTTCCTTTACTTCAACTTCCAGGCCGGGTACCGTATTTTCCGCCAGCACTTTGTTTTCATTGATGATGAGGCGGGCGGTTTCGGGATCGTTCATGGCGTGGGGATCGAGGTCGGACTGGCGGGCGATTTCATTCAGGGCTTTTTGCGGGCTCATACGGCTTTCTCTCTCATTTCGGGGTCGCGGACATCACAGGGCATGCATTCGCCGGCGAAGTAGCGGCTGATCTTGCTGACTTCGCCTTTATCGATCAGGCGGCCGTGGCAGAGGAGGAAACCATGCTCCGCCTGCTGCAGGACGGCCAGGCTGTGGGTGATGAAGACGACGGTGGTGCCCTCCTTGCGCAGGAGGCTGACCACATTGAAAATGCGCTCTATGGACTCGATGTCGATGCCCGAATCAGGCTCGTCCATGAGGGCCAGCCTGGGTTTCATGGCCAGGATGGAAGCCAGTTCCACTTTCTTGCGTTCACCGCCGCTGAGGGTACGGTCAACCGCCCGGTCCAGGTAGCGGTCCGGCTTCAGACCCACGGTTGTCAGCGCGGAGTTTATGGCCTCTTTGCTCTTGTCCCGGGCGGAGGCGCGGATGAAATCCTTTACCTTGAGGCCCTCGAAGCGGGCGGGCTCCTGCCAGGACAGGGTGATCCCCAGCCGGGCGCGTTCGTCGACGGCCAGGCCTTTCAGGGATTTACCTCGGAAACGGATATCCCCGCTGAAATCCTGGTAATTGGCAAGGCCCATGATGGTGTTGGCCAGGGTGGACTTGCCCGCTCCGTTGATGCCGACGATGGCGTGGACGTGATCTTCCCACAGTTCCATGGTCAGGCCGTCCAGGATGGTCTTGCCATCCAGCTCCAAGGTGAGGTTGTCTATTTCCAGAAGGTTTTTCATATTGACCTCTTTTGTTTATTCCTAACTATAGAGTTCAAACTTAACAATAAATTATACTCTTTCGTATATTGAAATGCAACCGTTGGGGGTTAATATTCAGGGCTCTCTTACAGATCGTGTGGGCATGTTCTGGTTAAAGTGAAAGGAATACATTGAATCTGGCCGCGGGAGGGTAGGGGCGCGGCGCGCCGTGCCCCGACTTTCTTTTTTTACGGATTAGATTTTGAATAACTTTTTCTGTTCCGGCTCGTGTGGTTTAGGAGCGGGATCGGGGTGGATCCAGCGGGCCAGGTTCCGGTCCAGGTTGTTCAGGAAGGGGCTGGGAGACTGCTCACGGACCCGGCCGTCCAGGGCGCGGCGGCGGGCGTGGGAAAGGAACAGGCGCCGCGAAGCCCGGGTCATTCCAACATAGAGCAGCCGGCGTTCCTCCTCGGGATCCGCCTCCCGGCCGGGGTAAAGGGAGAAGGGCAGGATGCCCCTTTCCAGGGCGGGCAGGAACACAACGGGAAATTCCAGGCCTTTGGCGGCGTGCATGGTCATCAGGGCCACGGCGTGTTCGCCGGGTCGGAACGTATCTTCCCCCACTCCCCGGGCCAGATACAGCAGGAAGTCCCGGCAATTGCCGGAGAAATTTCCGGCCAGATCCAGAAGGCGCAGGCGGATCTCCTCGTGTCCCTCCGGAATCCACATTTTCCACAGGCGTTCCAGGGCCTCTGCGGGGGGCAGCGCCGCGGCCGCGGCTATTCGCGTTTCCGGAATATTTTTAAAGCGGGGTTCCGCATTGAGGCGTCCCCGGGGCAGGGGGGCTGTTGGATCAACGCCCAGATAGAGGAGATCCAACACTCCCAGAGTCGGTTGCTCCCGGAAAAAAGGGGTGGTGTCAACCTCCTGGAAAGGGATCGCGTGGTCCCCGAAAGCCTTGCGCAGCGGCGCCATCAGATGCCGGGTGCGGCAGAGAACCGCGAAGTCTCCGGGACCGGAAATGCCTTCTGCGCCAGTGCCATCGGAGATGGCGCTGTCCATGGAAAAGAAACGCAACCCGCCGCTCATTTCCTCGATGGTGCGGGCGATGAACTCCGCCTCGCCGCGCTCGGAACCGTGTTCGGAGATGTCCAGTTTTACCCCCCTGGCCGGACCGGCCTGAAGGGCCGCGGCTTCGCGATCGCCACGCACCACCTGGGCGGAGGCCTGCAGGATGTTTTCCGTGCAGCGGTAGCTGATGGCCAGATCAAAAACCGCGGCTTCCGGATAGTCCTCCCGGAAGGATTGTATAAAGCGAACGTCGGCGCCCCGAAACGAGTAGATGGCCTGGTCGGGGTCGCCGATTACCATGAGATTGGCGGCGGAGTCCGGAACCAGAGCGCGAATCAGGGCGTATTGCAGAGGGTTGACGTCCTGGTACTCGTCCACCATGATCCATTGAAAACGCCGCCGGCATTCCGCCAGGAAGTGCGGCCGTTCCCGCCAGGAACGCAAAAGGCGGTGGGGAAGCTCGCCCACGTCCAGGGCGTTCAGGCGCTTGAGCAGGGTGGAATAGTCTTGCGCCGGGCCGTCCAGGGTTTCCGGATTCGCTTCGGGATCAAGACAGGCGGAGCCGATGCGTTCCGCCTGCATGGACGCTGCTTCCTTGTCCAGGCCCAGTTCATGACGGAGCAGCCACAGCCGGTCCTGGGGATTCAAAATAAAGTAGTCCGGCGAACGGCCCGCGGCTTCCGGGAATTCACGCAGCAACCGGTCTGCCAGTCCGTGGAACGTCGCGGCAACCACCGGACCGGGATCCCGGTTTTCGCATCCCAGGTCCCTGATGCGGGCCGCCATGGACCGGGCCGCCCGGCGGGCGAATGTCAGGGCCAGAATCGACTCCGGCGGAGAGATCCTCTCCCGAACCAGCCGGGCGATCCGTTCCGCCAGCACCCGGGTTTTGCCGCTTCCCGGGCCGGCCAGCACCAGAGCGGGTCCATGGTCGTGATGCACCGCCGCTTTCTGGCCGGGATTGAGCCCGGTGGAGTCCGTATCCCCGGAGACTTCCGTTTCGGGTCCGGGGACCGCTTCGGCCTGATGCCGGTATTCCGCCATGGAAAAGGATAACAGGGGTCGCGGGGACATTGGTGGCCCGGGCGGCTTGCCAACCGGGAAAAGGGAGGGCTCCGCGGCGTGTTTTTCACCCGGTTCGAATATGCGCACCCGGCCGTATTGACCGTCAAAACCCTCCTGTACGTGCACCCGGCGCCGGCGCATGCGGGTGATCCCCTCGGCCAATTCGGGAAAGCCCGCGGCCCGGATGATTTCCGTATCCTTCCACAATAGGACATGCATCTCGGGCCCCACCCGGCTCAACACCTTCTCCAGATGAGTGGTGACGGTTTTGGACGCCGGTCCGGTTCCGCAGAGTTCCGCCAGGATCTCACGCAGGGGAATAATACAGTGGAAGGGCCGGCGTTCCGGACGTTGCAGGGGATCGTCCCGATCCGCCAGTTGCGCCACCCGGTTGAGAACCCCCTCGGTAACAGGCCGGCCGCATTTTGCGCAGATCCCGTCATGAGCCAGGGTTTCCAGCGGGTTCCAGCAAACTCCGCATTTGCGGTGGCCGTCAAAGTGGTACTTGCCCTCCTGGGGAAAGAGGTCGATGGTGCCGCCGAATGATGCGGGATCTCCGCTCCGGATGGATTCCACCACTGCCGTGAACGCGCATGGAGCGTCCAGGAGGATGGCGTTGCGCCCCAAACGGTCCGGCGAATGCGCGTCGGAATTGGAGACCAGGGTATAGCCGTCCAGGTGGCGGCATACCCAGTGCATGGGCGGGTCCGTGGAGAGGCCGGTCTCCACGGCGTGGATGTGGTGGGCCAGGTCCCGGTAGCATTCAGCCACCGTATCGAATCCCGAGCGGGATCCCAGGGCGGAAAACCACGGGGTCCAGATGTGGGCGGGGATGAAGAGGCCCCGGGGGTCCGCTTCCAGCACGATTTCCAGCAGGTCCCGGGAATCCATGCCCAGGATGGGGCGGCCGTCGGAGGTGATATTGCCGCCTCGGGCGGTCAGGCGGTGCTGCAGTTTCCGGGCGGCATCGATACCGGAGAGAAGGATGAGGTGATGGACCTTGCGTACCCGTTCTCCGTACTTGTAAATGGTACTGACCTCGGCGGTGATCATGAACCGGGGGTGATCTTCCGGATTCGCTCCGGCGGGCAGGGGGCGGTCCAGGCGGAATTCATCTTTCAGGCGGTAGAGGTTGCCGTCGGTGGGTTGGAGCTTTTCCTCCAATTCTGTTAGCCAGCCCGGGTGGGTGGCGTCGCCGGTACCCACCAGGCGGATGCCCTTGCGGCGGGCCTGGTAATCCAGGTGTTCCGGAACCAGTTCCTTGCTGGTGGCGATGGAAAAGTGCGAGTGAATGTGCAGGTCCGCGATCCAGGGCATGATGATCAGATCATAATTCCTGTGGTCCCGTCAGTCAATCAGTAGGAGGGAAACAGGAAGTTGAGGCGGAAATGGAAGAAGGACTAATCAGGATAGAGGAATTGATAGGTCTGGGTTTTGCCGTCCGTGAATTCCCAGTGGATCCGCGTCAGGTTGCCCCGGGAATCGTGATTGAAGGTGACCGTGGCGTCGGGCGTGGCGTCGCTGCCCTTGAACACGGCTTTGCGGGGCCTGCCGTCCGGTCCGGGCGTAATCGCCAGGCTTCCGGTGATCCAGCCGTCGAAGTTTTCCCATTCGCCGCCGGTGAGGCGTCCCTTGTGGTCCCAGGTGTAGCTCTCCCGACCGGTGACTCCGTCGGAGCGCCTGAAAATTCTTTCCACCAGGAGGCGGTTTTTGTATTTGTATGTAAAGGTGCCGGTCTTGCCGTTGGAGTAGCTTCTGATCGAGCGGGTCAACAGGCCGTTGGGGGAATAGGTATAGGTTGTCTCCGTGGTCAGGCCGTCGGCGCGGATGAAACGTTTCCCCACCAGCAGGCCGCGGGCGTTATAGGTGTAGAAGGAAGGTCCCGCCGCTTTTCCGCACCATGAGTATTCTTCCTTCAGGATGGAAGCGGAGTGTTCCGAAATAAATGGACTGGACCAGGTGGCCGTCTGTTCGGCTTTCCGGTGAAATTCAAATGTAAACGTCTGGGTCCATTTACCGGCCGCCCATGTTTCCGAATTGAGCCGGCCCTCCGCATCGTGCTCGAATTGGATTTCGCCCAGTTTTTTGCCCTGACGTCTCAGTTCTCCGCCGGAAAGGCGGCCGGATGTATCGTAGGAATATACAATCCCGCCCCGGAACCAGCCGCTCAGGCCGTGGCAATCCACATACAGGATTCGTCCGTCGGCGGCCCGGGTGTAATTCGCGTGTCCCTTCCGTCCGTCGGATCGCTTATAGGTTTCCCGGACCAGGAATCCTTCCGGGGACCAGGAGAATTCCTCCAGGCTGCTACGGCC
>Ga0272442_10009930_pt1 | contig 11793 bp, 7 predicted proteins | sample SSMForm2O_FD_200262 | JGI IMG/M metagenome (GOLD analysis project Ga0272442, IMG submission 200262) | Marine sediment archaeal communities from Little Sippewissett salt marsh, Falmouth, MA, United States - SSM-Form-2O | ecosystem: Environmental > Aquatic > Marine > Wetlands > Sediment ...
CCATGACGAAGCACTTTGAGAGCGTTGAGCGGGGCCTGATCGATCTGCGCGATGTGATCTACTTCGGGGCGATGACGATTTTGTTTCTCGGGCTGAACGCGTTGTATCTTGACAGCCGAATGCGGCCGCACGCCCGGAGCCGATTTCTGACCAACGTAACGGTTTACATCGTGTTCGTGTTGTTTCTAAACATTGTCGCCAGCGGTTTCACCTGGGGCCGGTTCGACCTGACCGAAGAGAAGATCTATACGGTTTCCAGCGAAGCGAAGACGGTCATGTCGCGTCTTGAAGTTCCGGTCAGCGTCGACTTTTACATTTCAGCCGCTGAGAAGATGCCCTCGACCATGAAGACCTTTGAGCAGGAAGTGGTCGATAAGCTGCGCGAGTTTGAACTGGCCTCGGGAGGCAAACTCGGATTCAACGTGCATCACGTCGAGGCCGTTCACGCGCTGGCGGTTCAGCAGCGCCAGATGCGTCAGCAAGTGGCGGAACAGCTCGGCGATCAGGCGGCGGACGCACTCGTCGGCGAGGAAGAAGAAACGAAGGACCAGAAGCAGGAAGAGCTGGCCGAGGAGCTGATGAAGAAAGGCGTCATGCCGTTTCAGGTGCAGAGCATCGAGGCCGACAAAGTGGACACCGTGGCGGTTTATTCAGCCATCACGATTGCGTATCTGGACAAGGACGAAGAGATTATCCCGCGCGTCATGCCGCAGAATCTCGGCGAGTTGGAGTATGAGCTGGTCTCGCGGATCTTTCGTCTGACGCGGGATGAGAAACCGAAGGTGGCCGTGATTGCGCCGAAGGATCAGCTCGATCCGCAGATGCGGCGCATGTTTGAAATGCGGGGCATGCCGGTGCCCGAGGCGAAGGACAATTTCAGTTATCTTGAGCAGGTGCTGCAGCATGAAGATTACGGGGCGCAACGGATTGAGTTTGCCAAGAAGCAGGCGATTCCGGATGACGTGAACACCGTCGTCGCGGTCAATCCCCGAGGCTGGGAAGAGCGCCAACGCTGGGAGCTGAACCGGGCGCTGCACAGCGGCAAATCGGTTGTTCTGGCGGTGCAAAGCTACACGCAGGACTATCAAAGCAGCGCGCGCAGCATGGAAGTCAGCAGTCAATCCGTCCCCCACGGCGTCAATGAATTATTGGAACAGTACGGAGTCACCGTCGGCGAGGACTTCCTGATGGACATGCAGCACGAGACCTTGAATATTCAAGGGGGCCGCCAGATGGGTCCCTTCCAGATTTCTCAACCGGTGACTCTGCCGACGCATATTCTACTCACGCGCAAAAGCGCCAACAGCGACGTGTCGATTACCAACCGACTTTCCTCGATCTTTTACCTGTGGGGAACGGCGCTGGAGCTGGATGCGACCCGGCTGGAGCAAAAGGGCCTCAAGGCGACCGTGCTGCTGTCGTCCGGCGAGAAAAGCTGGACGAAACCTTTTCGCGCGGGGGCGCTAAGGCAGTCCGATATTCAGCCGCCGGCGACGTTTGAAGGCGGCAAGCCCCTGGCGGTCCTGATCGAAGGGCAGTTTCCCGACGGGTTTGAAGGGCAGCCAAGGCCGAAGTGGCCCACGCCGCCGACAATGCCCGGGCAGCCGCCGGAGCCGGAACCGGACGAGCCGGAGGCCAAGCCGCTGCCGGCCAAGCCCGGCCGCTTGCTCCTGGTGGCGGACGCCATGATGTGGCAAGACAACTTCCTTCAATCCGGAGGCAACCTGCCTTTCTTCATCAATAGCGTTGACGCGCTGACCCTCGGCGAAGAACTGATTCACGTTCGAACCAAGACGAAGATCGAGCGGCTGATCGACGTTGTCAGTACGCAGCAGCGGTTCTGGTATCGCTGTTTCGTGATGGGGCTGGTTCCCGTCGCTCTGGCGGCGTTCGGAATCCTGCGGTTGTATCTCCGCCGACGGGTGAAAGAAGCTTATCTGCGGGAGGTGGCGAACGCATGAAACCGAAACAAATCCTCTTTCTTGTTATTGCTTTTGCAGTATTAGGGGCGCTGTACGTGAGGCAAAAAGCCAAGCGTCCCCAGGCGACCCAGGGATTAGGGTATACCCAAATACTGGATCGGCCGCTGACCGACGACGCTCTCGGCGGCTTTAAGTGCTACCTGGCCGGTCAGGAGGATCAGGCCGTCCACGTGGCCAAGAAAGACGGTCGCTGGGTCGTGGAAAGCCGGTTCGGCGCCGAGGCCGATGAATCGAAGGTGACCGGACTGTTGGACCAAATAAAGGACTTGCGGGGCGAGCGGCGTTCGTCCAGCAAGGAAGTCCTCGACCAATACGGTCTTGAGGATGAGAGCGTTCTGCATTTGGTGCTGTTGAATCCGCAAGGCGAGGAAGTCCGGCGGCTGTTTCTGGGCAAGCGCGGGTCGGATTGGAATCAGACCTTTGTCCGCAGACAGGACAGCAACGACGTTTACCTCGTGCGGGAGAATCTTCGCTCGCCTTTCGGTCTTTACGGCGAGACAAACGATCAAGCCCCGGAGAATAAACCGTGGTTGAATCTGACCGTGATGAAGGCGCCGAAGGAGGACCTGACGCGGATCGAGGTCGGGTCGCCCTATCGCCGGCTGATCCTGGAACTTCAGGAAGAAAAGGCTCCCTCGCCGAGTGGAGCCACCGATGCGCCGCCCATCGTGAATAAGAAATGGGTTGTGGCGGAACCCGCGGGGATCGGCGCGCCGAAGGAAAGCGGGATCAATCGCCTGACCGGCGCTTTCGCCTCGGTTAACGCATCGGACGTCGTCGATCGGGGAGGGCTGGAGAAATACGGTCTGGACAGTCCCGATTCGGTTTGCACCGTGGTAACTCAAGCGGGAGAGATTCACCGGCTTTTCGTCGGGAATCCGGTTCCCGGTGGAGGAGGCGCGCACTATGTGCGCTTGGACGATGGCGATCTCGTGTACAAAATGGATCGCTGGAAGCTGGATGCGTTCTTTTTGAATCTGTCCGAGCTGGTGGATCTGCCGATGGCGAAGCATGATGCGGATCTCGTATCGCGAATCATCATCGAGCATGGCGATCGCCGCTTTGAATTGGCAAAGGAAGACGATGCGTGGCGGGCCGCCGAGCCGGCCGTGGGCCTCTTGCCGAACGAGGACCGGATCGACCGGATTCTAAAAGCGGTCACCGAGCTGAAGCTCCAGGACAAGGCCACTTTGGACAGACCCGAGGTCACGGGTCTCGATACCCCGTCGGCGGTCGTTCAGATTGCACTTGCAGACGGCGAAGAGCATCATGCGGTTTTCGGCAAGCCTGTACCGATGACGGACGGCGGGCGGTTTGTTCGTATCGATGGCGGCAAGGATGTTTTCACCATCACCAAGGCGAATTGGGATGACGTCACCCCGGCGGTAGGCGATCTCTTCGATTTGCAGTTGTGTGAATTTGACGTCGATCAAGTAGCGAAGATTTCACTCGAGGACGTTTCGGGGACCTTGCAGCTGGAACTGGCCTCGGTGGGAAGTGCAGACGCCACGGGTGTTGAAGACGCCGCCGGGCCGAAGTGGATTGCCGCCGGCGATCCCGATCGGTCGATCGATCAACAGGCCGCGCAGATGTTTCTTTCGGCACTGTCCCGGTTGTCCGCGCTGGATCTTGCCGCGGGAAGCGATGATTTCGGCAAGCCGGTTTGGAAAGCCTCCGTGCAGCTGGAGGATGGAACCGTGTGTGAAGCAACGCTTGGAAATCCGTCGCCCAAGGGCAAGGGGTCCTTGGCTCGCGTGTCGGGAGAGAAGGCCGTATTTGTGGTTCCCGCGCCGAAAGTGCGGCAGCTGGAGTCCCTGGGCAAGCAGATTCGATCGTCATAAAAGAGAGCGGCGTATCAGCGAAAGCCAATCAGGAGAAAGAGAACCTCAAACGGATGAGTGAAGAATCTCTCGTCCTACGCCCCATCGGCGTTATTCATACGCCTTTTGAGGCGCAAAGCGGCACGCCGATCCAGCCCTTGTTTGCCAAGGATCGGCGCGGCACGGTCGAAGTATTCGACGAGTACGCTCCCGGACTGTTGGACCTGGAGGGCTTTGACCATATTATTCTCCTCTACGGATTTCACCGCTCGACCGGGTACCGGCTGGAAGTGGTTCCCTATATGGACGACCAACCGCATGGGTTGTTCTCCACGCGCGCGCCGCGCCGGCCGAATCCGATTGGCCTGTCGGTCGTCCGGCTCATCGAGCGCCGGGACAATCGCCTCACGGTCGAGCAGGTCGATATGTTGAATGGCAGTCCGCTGTACGATATCAAGCCGTACGCCCCCCTGTTTGACGGGGGGCGGGAGAACAGCCGCACCGGTTGGATGGAAGGGAAAGCGGACCGGGACCGCCCGCGCAAGGCGGATGACCGGTTCCAGGAAAAGTAGCGATTTTTGGGGTTGCCGGATTGACGCCATCCCGCCGATTCGGTAGAGTCGGCGCGTCATGAGAGCGTTTTTAATAAGGTGCTTCGTCCTCCTTTTTTTGTTTGCCGGACCCGCCGCTTGGTCGCCGGCCGCCGAACCGCTGGGATTTTATGGATTTGTCAACGCGCAGGCCCTTCCCTTTGGATTCAACATGGAACAGGTGGCGGGTTTCAGCAATATTATCGGCCTCGAAGTCGGGCGTTTCGAGGATGTCGATGACGTTTTCGACGAGGAGTTAGGCATTCCTCGGGCCTTGGACCTGGGCTTTCACATCAACCTCGGCCTGGAAGCGTTTTCGCTGAATGGCCAGCTGAATCCCGAGTACTTCGATTCCCAAGTGGGACTGCTTTCGCTCAAATTGCAGAAGTCGGGCTATTTGGACTCGAACGCGATTTTCTCCCTCTTCATCGTTGACGAACCGGCCAACCATGGACTCACGGACGAGGATCAGGAAATCTTCATCGAGATCGTCAACCGGTATTTCCCCGGCCATCCCACGATGATCAATTATTCGATCAACCAATTGCTCAATCCGAATCTCACCATTCCGGAGGCGCTCGATATCGTCGCTTTTGACGCGTACTATTTCCGTACCGAAAATACGGATCAAAGCCAACCGGCCCTGGACGGCTTCCTTGAATCGGCGATGAAGCAGATTCGAATCAAAGCGCCCGGCAAGCCGGTGGTTTTCGTTGCGCAGGGATTCGAGGCGCGCCGCGCGGGAGTGAAAATGCCGACGCGGGAGCAGCTGGAATGGCAGGTGGAGTACTGCCTTCGCAGTCCCGAGATTGTCGGGCTGATCTGGTTCATGTACGGCAGCAGCGGCGACCTGCGGGGTTCGGTGGATTTTCCCGAGCAGTTCGAGCGCCAACGGCAAATCGGTCATCGCCTGATGCCGGGGCTCATCCAACCTCTCTCCCGCCGATAAGCGGCCATGCCCCCCGGCCACAAAATTTTTGGACAGGATTGACAGGATGAACAGGATTTGATTTGGTCTGGAAATCCGGCGGGATTACTTGAACCCGGGCGTTGTGCTGGTGAAATGGTGAGGCATGGCAAGGTGAGAGCAAAAGTTAATGATCCTGACTGTGTGGCGGGTTTTTCGCGCCGGAGGCGCTAAAGCCCGGTCTTATTAATTCAATACTTTGTTCAACATGGTCGATAAGCGGCCATGCCACCCGACACAAAGCACCCCTATCCAGCAAAGCTTTGGCAGGGGCTCGCCAGGGGGAAGATTCACTGGATATCTCAACCGAGACTTCCCATCCGGGGCGTGGTACGATCGGGGCATGGATCAACTGCTGGCGCTGATGTGGCTTCGATGGTTGCAGCTGAAATCCGTGTTTCGGCAGGGCGAAGGATTTTGGGCGGCGATTGGAGCGTTGGGGTTTATTTTTCTCCTGGCCCCGGCGGCCCTCGGCTTGGCGATTGGCGCGGGGGTGCTTGGAACACGAGTGGCGGACAGCGGGCAGTTCGATCCGCTTGCGTTGTTTTTCCTTCACGTGTTGTTTGGAGCCAATTTTTTTGCCTACCAGCTAACGAATCTCTTTGATCCTCAGCGGAGCGAGGGGTTGGACCTTCGCCGGTTGCAGCGGTTTCCCATTCCGCTGTCCCGGCTTTACTTTCTGAACTTGGCGGCCTCGGCCAACGATCCCGTGTTTTTGTTTTTCATTCCGTCCCAGTTGGCCTTGCTGGGGGGGATGCTGGGGCAGACCGGGTGGCGGGTTTGTTGGGCGGCGGCGGCGGTCGTGCTGTTCAATGTTTTGAACCTGGCGTGGAGTCAGTTGATCGCCCTTTGGATCGGTCGTTTTACTCGGGCGCGGTGGCGCAAGGAACTGCTGGTGCTTTTACTGCCTCTGCTTGGAATCCTGGTTTTTTGGATGCCCTTTTGGTGGGTGCGGGTTCAAGCGGCGGGCGGAGCGGCCTCCTTTGTCCTGGCCGCCGCGCGGGTTTCCGACGCGATGCAATGGCTGCCTCCGGGTTGGGCGGTTGGAGCCCTTGAAAAGGCGGCCGGGAATCAGTCGGCGAGCTCCGAGATGCTTCTGCTGGCCGCCCTGGCCTGGATCGGCTACGCGCTGGGTCTAAGAACCGCACAAGGCGACCTGCTGAACCGGCCCGGCGGACGGGTGGTTCGGCGAGCTGTGGGGCGGGAGGACCGCCGGCGCGGTCTGCTTCGCCGCAGCGAGCCGCTCGGAGAGGATCCTCCGGGAGTGTTTGGGGCACTGCTGCGGAAGGAGTTTTATTATCTCATCCGTTCGAGCCAAGGGCGTTACGCCTTTGTCTGGCCGGTGATTTTTTTGCTTCTTCTGAAAATTTACCTAGGACAGTCGGTTATGGCCGAGCGGGCGCTGGAGCAATTCGAAGTATACTGCCTGTTGTCCATGACCGGCTTCATCCTGTTTTTCTTCCTGCCTTTCTATGTCGATCGATTCGGTTACGATCACGGGGGCGTTGCCTTGTATTACTTTGCCCCGGTGTCCATGAAGTCTGTTTTGCTGGCAAAGAATCTGGCCGTGTTGGCGTTGGGGGGATGCTGCTTCGCCGAGTCCGCCGTACTGTATTGCGTAATCCTGGGCCGGGTGCCGATCCTTGGCCTGGCGCAGGCTTTCCTGGGGCTGGTGTTCGGGCTTTTGCTGCTTCAGCTGGGGGGCAACGTTATTTCGTGCCGGTTTCCCAAGCCGCTGAAGATGGGCGCGGTTCGGGGCAGTAGTCCGCCGCAGATCGCCGTGTGGCTCGGCTTGGCGATGCTTCTGGGTGTGAGTGTGCTGATTTTTACTCCGCCGATCATCGGGCATTGGACGCATGGGGCCTGGGCGGTGGTCCTTGAGGCGGGTCTGGCTGCGGTCTCCGGTTTGATCTACATGGCGACAATCGATTCGGTGGCGCGCTTGGTTTCTCGCCGGGGTGAATCGTTGATCGAGGCTTTGGCCAAGATTGAGATTCAGGAATAGACCCGCGATCTTAACAAAACCGCCGGCGGAATAGCCACCGGCGGCCCGTGAGGAATTTGCAAAGGCGGGTCCTGCTTTTTCCGCTATCAGTTGTAGCTGGTATGAGCGCGAAACATGTAACCCACGCCGCGAACAGTTTCCACGTACTCGGCCATGTGTCCCAGCTTTTGCCGGAGACGGCGCATGTGGGTGTCGATCGTTCGCGTGTCGACGTCCAGGCTTTTCACGTCCCAAACCTGATTGAGCAGTTTGCTGCGAGTCTGTACTTTCCCCCGGTTTCGAACCAGCTGAAGGAGCAGTTTGAATTCGGTGGGGGTGAGATCCAGAATCTCATCTTTCAAGTAAACCCGGTAGCCCGGCACATCGATAATCAAGTCATCCAGCTCCAGCCGGTCTTCAGTTTCCTGCGTGGTGCGCATGCGGCGGAGGATATTCTTGACTCGAAGGACCAGCTCTCGAGGGCTAAAGGGTTTGGTGACGTAATCGTCCGCGCCCAGTTCGAGGCCGACCACGCGATCCAATTCGCTCGTTTTGGCCGTCAACATGACAATCGGAATACTCTCGGTATCCTTCTCCCGTTTGAGTTGCTTGCACACGTCTTTGCCGTCCACTTCAGGCAACATGAGGTCCAGGATGATGAGGTCGGGCTTGTGATCGCGAGCTAATTGGAGGCCGGTGCGCCCCTCGGCACAGGTCAGCACCTTATATCCGGCGTCTTTCAAGTTATATTCAACAAGGTCGAGGATGTCTTTTTCATCATCGATGACGAGAATCGTGTCTTCCATTAGGGATTACCTCTCAATTCTTAGAATCTTGGGCAAAATGTTACAGGTTACGATGAATTTTTCACAAAGATGCGCCATTGTCAAGTGAGCATACCGCTAATATAGTGCCATTTCAATCCGCAGTTTTTCCGATTGACCTTAAAGTCCGAGCAAGGCTATAGTAAAGACTGCCGCTGGCGGTGAGGCGGAATGGGGTTAGTTTTCCGAGAAATGGGGGACTTTCAATGGAACTAACAGGGCTCGACTATGCGATTATCGTTGGCTACTTCACAGTTGCCTTGGCGGTGGGTCTTTATTTTGCACGGCGCGCGGGCAGCTCATTGGAAGAATATATTGTATCCGGCCGGTCGCTGCCTTGGTGGATTGCCGGCACGTCGATGGTGGCGACGACCTTTGCGGCCGATACGCCGCTGGCGGTCACGAGTTTGGTGGTCAGCGATGGGATATCGGGCAACTGGCTGTGGTGGAACATGGCCATCGGGGGTGTCCTGACCGTGTTTCTCTTTGCCCGGCTGTGGCGGCGGGCGGGCGTGATGACCGATGTGGAGTTGGCCGAAGTTCGCTACTCCGGCAAGCCGGCCGCCTTTCTGCGCGGTTTCCGGGCGGTGTACGTGGCGCTGTTTCTCAACAGTCTGATCATCGCCTGGGTCACGATCGCCATGGTCACCGTGCTGAAAGTGTGTGTGGGGTGGGACCCGCAGGTGACCATTCTGGTGCTGATTGCGGTGACCGGCCTGTACGCGGTGCTGTCCGGGCTATGGGGCGTGGTCATTACCGATTTTCTTCAGTTTATTATGGCGATGGTTGGCTGCATTGTTTTGGCCTGGCTTTGCATGGACAAGATCGGCGGTCTGGACGGCCTGCATCGCGGTTTGAACGATCATTTCGGAATGGATCACGAAGTGCTGAATTTCATTCCGAGTTTTGGAGCGAAGGCCTGGCTGCCGTTCAATCTATTCTGCATTTATTTGGGTGTGCTGTGGTGGGCGTCGTGGTATCCGGGCGCCGAGCCGGGCGGCGGGGGGTACGTTGTCCAGCGAATGGCATCGTGCAAGAACGAGAAGCATTCCGTGCTGGCGACTTTGTGGTTTACCGTCGCGCACTATTGTATTCGGCCCTGGCCCTGGATTTTCGTGGCGCTGGCCGCGTTGGTGATGTATCCCGAGCTAAAGGGCGCGAAGAATCCCGGCGAGGGATTTCCCATGATGATGAGCGTGGTGCTGCCGGCGGGCTGGCGGGGCTTGTTGCTCGTGAGTTTCTTTGCCGCCTATATGTCCACGCTCAGCACGCAAATCAACTGGGCGACCTCCTACCTGGTGAGCGACTTCTATAAGCGCTTTCTTGTAAAAAGCGGCACGGACCGGCACTATGCGATGGCCTCGCGAATCACAACGGTGATTGTGCTGCTCTTCGGCGTTGGGATGACGTTTCTCCTGTTGAATTCGGAGCAGATTTCCGGGCGGATCGACAGGATTTGGAAGTTGTTGCTGCTGTTCGGCGCGGGAACCGGCTCGGTGTTGATTCTGCGCTGGTACTGGTGGCGGGTCAGCGCCTGGAGTGAAATCGCCAGCATGCTCGCCTCGGCGCTCGGCGCTTGTTATCTCTACTTTGGCTCGGAGCTGGCCGATGAGGTGAAAATTGTCTACGTGACTATTTTTTCCATCGCGGCATGGATCGTTATTACGATGCTGAGCCCGCCCACGGACGAGAAGAAGCTGCTGGAGTTCTACCGCAAGGTTCGCCCCGGCGGCGTAGGCTGGAAGCCCATAAGGAGACTGGCGCCGGAAGTGAAGGCGGACCAAGCGCTTCACCTGGATTTTCTAAACTGGATTCTGGGTATTGTTGTTGTGTTCTCGGCGCTGTTCGGCATTGGGCGGTTTCTGTTAGGCCATCGCTATTCAGGGCTGGGCTTGCTCGTCATGGCGGTGCTGGCCGGCTGGCTCATCTCGCGCAATCTGGTGAAGACCGGGTGGGCGAAGGAAGAGGAGTGCGAAGAGCAACCGGCATCGCGGGCTCTGTGAGGGAATTGCGGAGATCCTTCGGTTGATCCTCTGAACGCGCGCGGCTTACCGAAAGGCGAGGCTGGCGAAGCTGACGCTACAACCCGTCGGCGGGTCGGCCCATTGCTGATAATCGAGCAAGGTTCCCTGGCTTTGCGGTAAGACGTGGAGAAAAGTGTACAACGCGGGGAAGCCGCAGACTTTCCGCCAATCTTTTTCCTTGTGAATCATTTCATAGAGGCCGGCCGGGTCCCGCTCCAATACGTGATTCAAGAATTCCTGATCGCCTTGCCGAACGCGGCCGAGGAATTCCGGACTCAGCTCGTCCGGGTCGCCGAAACGCTGTCCAACGTGCGCCAAGTCAACCGAAGCAATCAAACATACACTCTGCCCGCCCGTGCGAGATTCTCCAAGCGATTGCGAAAGGGCATGGATGAAGTTCTGAACCGTGGGATCCGTGGCCGGGGACCGACCGGCTTCGATGATTTCGTGAAACGTACCCACCAGAATGGGGACAATCTGAAATCGCGCTCGGTCGCCGAGAAAATGCTGGAGAAAAATCACCTGAAACTCGATGGAATGCTCGCTCTTGTGAGAGATTTCGTCAGCGAAAAGATCATCCGGACAATGCGCCTGCAAGCAGTCGACAAACCGCCGGTCAGTTTCAACCCGCCCTAAAGGGGTTTCGAAATCCTTTGCCGTAATACTGAACAAATGTTCGCTTCCGGCGTGAGCGACGCCGAGAATGACGTACACATCCGCCGGGGGGGACTCCGCCAGGGCCTTATAAGCGTGAGCATAGCCGCTTCCGCCGCGCTGCAAGTCGATATGGGGAACCACCAGACCCGTGAGCGGTGTGCCGGAACCGTTGGCGCGAAGGGGCAGTCCGGGAGCGCCCTCAGCGGTGAACAGTGCGTTTATCTGGGTCCGCAGTGCCTCGGGTTCTTCTTCATAAGCTGCGCCGGCGTGAAACGGACGCCGAATGGTCGCCTGGCGGAACCGACGCTTGATCGCCTCTTTGTAAACCTCGAAAGCCGGGCCGTCGAGGAGATGGTAATGGTCCAACTGTTCGGCCAGCTGCCGCAATTGATCGCTTGGCACCATCTCCCCGGATCGTCGCATGAAATCGGCCTGGATATCCAAGAGGCTGTGTTCGCCGTCGAAGTAACCCAGAACTTCCAACGCCTCCCGCGGGACGAATACAATCCCTTCGGCGTATCCCTGGGGATCCCGCAACGCAATGACAAGGCGATCTTCATACTGAGCGGGGAATGCTTCTACCGGTCTCAGTTTCGGTTTTTCAATCATCACTCTAGGAAGCTATACAATTGAAAGGTGGTTCGTCAACTGTTAGAACGCGTTTTAAGATTTTCTTATTTGTTAGTACTTTTGGCCTATTCCGCACGGTTGCGACTTCCCGAGGATTTGAATAGAATTTTCTCGACTCAGCGGGTGCTGCGCCTTATGATTCCCTTTTCAGAGACAGGAACACAAAGGCGATTTCAATGGACCAGGTGATTTGCGTTATTCCCGCACGCTACGCCTCGACTCGGCTGCCGGGCAAACCGCTGGCGGACATCGGCGGACGACCAATGATCGAGTGGGTCTATCGCCGAGCGGAGAAGGCCCGCCGGACCCGTGAAG
>Ga0272442_10009931_pt1 | contig 11793 bp, 7 predicted proteins | sample SSMForm2O_FD_200262 | JGI IMG/M metagenome (GOLD analysis project Ga0272442, IMG submission 200262) | Marine sediment archaeal communities from Little Sippewissett salt marsh, Falmouth, MA, United States - SSM-Form-2O | ecosystem: Environmental > Aquatic > Marine > Wetlands > Sediment ...
CCCTTAATAGTGCAGAAAATAAAATAATTGATAGAATCATCAGAGAAATTGAAATTACGCCTGGTTCTGATTACGTAATCCATTATTCCTCAGACAGTATTTCATTTGATGAGCATTCTGAAAATCCTTATTCTGAGGGTTTATCTGAAAAAATTAAAAACGCTATTGCAAAATCACCTAAATGGGTCCAAAGTGAACTTACCAGGCAGTTTTTGAAAATAGATGGTGATAATTATGCAGATCTAATTCTTGAATCGAGCAGAAAATATACAGATGAAATCGCTTTCTCTATTGCATCTTCTGCTATTGGTCAGGTTCCACCTGTGGATATATTAATGGACAATATTTTAACACTATATGATAACGATAAATTTCTAAAATATGCAGATATTATTGATTATGACGATAATGATGGTAACTATTTTTCAACTGTTAGATATTGGGTAATTGAAAATGATGTTGTAAATGAACTTGAATTTCCACCAGATATTTATTATTGGTATATTGTTCATCCTTCACTAACTGGGGAGAAACCTTCTTATGATTACGATTCTTTATGGAGAGATTATCTTTTCAATCATAATGATTTGGGATATCCGCTTTTAAAGGAGAAGCTTTCTGAGATTCAATATCTCTGGGACTCTGAATCATATTTCCAGTCAAAGGATCGAACTTGGGATTGGAGCATGAAAAACCATCCCACTGCAGTTGAAGCTGTATCATATTGGATTGGTAAAACAGTACCTGAATGGGCATTTGGCGATAGACCAATTCAGCCTAATATTATTGCCCATCAACATAATGGATGGTGTGGTGAACTACAAAGGATTGCTGTTGCCGCTCAGAGGGCCTCACTTATTCCATCTATTGCAATATCAAACAGAGGAGAGGATCATGTATGGCGTGAATTCTATGAAAGAGGGTGGCATGAGAATGATAATTGGTGGGCAGATGGTGGAGGAGCAGTTGATGAACCAGATATATATGCATACGGCTGGAATAAGGATATGTCCGCCATACATTCAATTAGGGGCGATAGTGTAATTGAAGATGTAACATCAACATATATCCATTCAAAGGAAAGAAAAAACATAACCTTTAAAGTGTTGGATAGAAGCCTTTCACCTGTGGATGGAGCAAGAGTTACGGCTGCTGTGATAGGACCTTATGATATTACATGGATTACAAACGAACTCAATGTCATTCTTGAAAAGATTTGGGAGTTCATACCAGATATTATTAAAGGTAGAATACTTCAGTTCATATATGATAAGGCTAAACAAAGAATTGATGAAATTGAAGATACAATTGATGCGCCAATTTATTCTATCTGGAAATATACAGATGTGAATGGTTTCTGTAACTTTGAACTCGGTCAGAACAGATCCTACACCTTTTTCATTCAATATAAAAACCTAAAAAAACCTTTAATTCCCGCTAGATTCAATAGAGTTCGTTCTTTAGAAGATCCAGTAGATAAGGATTATGTTATCTGGTTTCCATTTCTTTCACCAGAAAAAATTAAATATAAAAATAGCAAGATTTCCAATGGAGATGTTCATTTTGAAATCACTTTTGATTCATACTCTTATCAGCTACAAAATAGCATTAGAAGCAATCAAAATAAGGGTGTTTATGAAGGTAAGGGAAAAATTGACTTTTTCATTGTTGACCAAGAGAATTACAATAAATATTTGGAAGGAAAGAGATTTGATTGCCACAATTTTATAACTGATGATTCTCAAGCTATATCCATTAGTCTATCTAATTCTGATTGGTATTTTGTTTTTAGAAACAGCTGCAGAGAAAGCAATATGATCCTTAAGCTTTCTGCTTCTTTGATAACTTCAATACCTGAAAGCAGGGTCTCTATTTGCACTCCATATACAAATATTTTTGAAAAACCAATTATAAATATTGGTGAAATAGTCAAAATAAGCGGAGTTGCCACTGAGGATATTGATCTTGAAATAAACGATGATATCTTTGCGATAATTACCAAACTTTATAATTGGAATTACACTTGGGATACATACGGTCTAAATCCTGGTGAATATACTATAAAGGCAAATTGTTTAGGTGCTCATGATGAACTCATAATAAAATTGGTTGATTATTTTCCACCGGATATAACCATAGATAACCCAGATGATCATACAGTTATCCAGGATGATCTTATTACAATATCTGGAGAATCTGCTGATAACTATGGTGTGGATAGTGTTGAGGTTAAAATTGATAACAGTGAATATATGCCTGCAGTTGGCACAGATTCATGGTCCATTAATATGGAAATCAGTAATTTAGGCACCGGAAACCATTTGATCACTGCAAAGTGTACAGATAAGAGTGGATGTGTTTTCTATGATGAAAAAATATTTGTTTTAAATGAGAGTGGACATACATGGGGCCCAACAATCAACAGCTTTTATCATAAGCCAGAACAGATAAATAATCAAAGTAATGTTATAATCTTTGCAGATGTATCTTGCAGTAGTCCATTTGGTCTGAAGGGTGTTGCTGTGAAATATAATGATGGAAATGAATCATACTCAAAGAATATGTTCAGGTATGCAGATTATCCAGTACAGGAGCGTCACGAGGAGGATATTTTGAAAAACGAATCAAATGATCCTATATTCGGTTTAGAGCTTGGTCAATTTATCTCAGGGACAATTATAAATTATCATATAGAGGCAATCGATTACGCAAACAATATTGCAATATCAGATGTAAACTCATTAATAATTGAATAGAAAAATATTAGATTTTTTTAAAATTTTTAAATATCTTATTTTATAAATTAAGGACCTATCAAAACATTTATATTTATGATGCCCATTTTTAAATCATTAACGGGAGGAGTCATGCTGAAAAACCCAAATTTTAAGAAATTTTATGTAATAGGTCTTGTTATTCTATTTGTTGGAGTAAGTGTTAGCGCCTCCCAACATGGAAAAAAAGAACAAACTCCGATTTTTGATTGTATTGATTCATTTGATGAACCTCTGACTCAAAAGGATATTGCTAGATTTAGTGAGATTGCAGAGTCAGAAGGTTGGTCATTCACTGTTGGTGAAACCTCAGCAGCCAAACGCTCAATGCAAGAGCTTTGTGGTTTGGTTGAACCCGATGATTGGTGGAAAGATGCCGAGTTTGAGCAAATAGCTCCATTACAATCACTTCCATCTAGATTCGACTGGCGTGAACAGGTCGAGGGCGGTTTACCACCAGTTAGAGATCAAGGTTCATGTGGCAGCTGCTGGGCATTTGCCACAGTTGGTGCCCTTGAATGCAATATCAAGATAAGGGATAAGACATCAATTGACCTCTCTGAACAGTGGCTTGTCAGCTGCAATCAAGAGACGGTTCCCAGAAAATGGGGATGTAGTGGGGGCTGGTGGGCCCACGATTATTTCGTCAAGAATGTAAAGACCGACCCTTGTGGTGATTCAGGGGCAGTTTTAGAAAACAATTTCCCATATGAAGCTGAAGATGTTGACTGTGATTGTCCTTATCAGCATGATTATTTCATTGATAGATGTGCATATGTTGGTAGTGAACATGATGTCCCTTCAGTTGATGCCTTGAAACAGGCTATATATGACTTCGGTCCAGTAAGTGTTGCTGTATGTGCAAGCATTTACTTTAAAATATACGAGAGTGGTGTTTACGATTATGAATCTATATGTTGGCCTGGAAAGGTAAATCATGGTGTTGTTCTGGTCGGCTGGGATGACTCAATGGGTGATGAAGGCGCCTGGATATTAAGGAACTCATGGGGAGAGGACTGGGGTGAGGACGGTTATATGTACATCGAGTATGGTTGCAGTATGGTAGGCTATGCAGCCAGATATGTGGAGTATGCAGATCGGCTAACTGTTCTATGCGCCAATGAAAGTGTCGGCCCAGGGCCAGGAACATCAGGTCAATATATTGGTATAGCCAATGTAAAGGTCACTGTTCGAAGCTCTGATGGGACCATTGAAGAATCAGGCTGGACAAACAATGATGGTAGATGTTATTTTTATGACCTTCCGAAGGATAAACTATATAATGTAAAGGCAACCCATACATTCTGGGAGAAAAAAGAGATCGATTGGAAAAGTGAGAACTATGTTCTGGTTATAATGAAATCCAAGAACGGTCGTGCAAGGAGCGAACCTTATAAGCTCTTTGTTAATTTTCCATTAATAGGATTAATATTTAGAAATCTTTTGAGGTTTAGAAATATTATAGAATAAAACCCAAGTTACTTTCCAGGATTCTTAATTTCACTTATTCTTGCCTTAACTATCTTCTTGATCAATGAAGTGTGTAAAGGCTCTCCAAAACTAAAATGAATAGTTGCACCTGACAATTTATAATCACTTAGTTCTTCTTTCATCTCCTTTACCAGTTTTGGACTCATTGTATAAAATGATAGAAAGTCCTTTTGTGAGGCGAAACCAACCAGGTCTTTTTTAAATGAAAAAACACATATTTTATAGGCGATTCTTTCCTTTATCTTAGGCTTTGTAGATAAAACTATTTTTCTGATCCTCTGCAGTTCATCTTTTTCCTCTTGAGGAAGTTTATCTAAATATTCATCTACAGTTGATTGTGGCTTATTTGATTTTTTTGTCATACATCTATATCTACATAACATTATAGAATTATTTTTTTGTTTTTAAAAGAAAAAAGAAAGGAGGAATTTTTTGTTTATTGTAGCTTTATTAGTAATTTCAGAAAATTCATTGCATTTGGGAAGTATTCTAAAATTCTTGTTAATATCGGTCGGTTGAATAGACTCCTGTTTCTTGGAATTGTTACTGTTAATGTTGCCCATCCACTTTCTGCACCGTTTTCGTCCTTTGATTTTGCCCTTATTTCAAAAGTATCTTGTGTATTCCATGTGTGTTGCTCTGAATATGCAGTATCAGGGCTTTGGTACTCTGTCCAATCAGTGACATTTCCATCTCCCCATTCTATATAATATGATACATCTTCTCCATCCGGTTCAGATGATGTAAATGTGTATGTATATGGATTGTTTGCTTTTCCATTTGTCTGACCTGTAATTGTTGGTGAGCTAGGTTTATTATTTACTGTACTAACAGTAATGGATACATAGTCATGGAATGATCTGTCTGCAGGTCTTTCAGCATATAGAAGAAGTGTTATTTCATTATAAGAACCAATGAAATCCTCAATGTCTTCTCGAATATTTCCCCTTAGATATCCGTCTCTATTTCCAGCCCAATTGTCCATATATCTGTTCTGGGCAGATTGTCCCTTGCCATCTGACCATTCATTTCTAAAATAGTCCCATATGTAGAGTTCCATTTGTGTGCAATCATCTGCATATCCTTCCCATAAAATATTCATATCAAGGATATCCTCAGGGTTTTCATCAATTATTATCTCAAACATATGTGTAGACTCATAGCCTGCTGATGGAATTGATGACCTGTATCTATTTGGATCAGTATCTGACCCAGTTGCATCAGATTCTGCTATCTTTGGATAGTTGCTAGAAGAAATTTCAGTATCCACTGGTTTTCTGTCTCCTTCAATATCATCCCACCTTTGTGTTTGGTGTCCATAACAGAAATTATCAATACCTGCTGCAGTTGAGAAATCATAGACTGCTTGTCTAGCAGGCGATATTTCAAAAGCCTCAGCACTAACTCCCTCGCCCATATCTGAATCATCAGAAGTTGCTACCACCTTTATTTTAGCAATATCTGTTTCAACAGTTGGGACAGTCCACTCATAAAACCCTGTGTCTGAAGTTGTATCAATGAATTCGTATGTATCTCCATCATCAACAGAATAATAAAGATCGATTTGTGGAATCTCTGCGTTATAGGTATCTGTCGCAACCCATTTTATGGTCTGTGTGGAACCAGCTGATAAGAATTCACCTCCATCTGGCCAAATGACATGGACCGATGGTTCAGTTTCAATATAACGTGGAACCTGCATGATAATACAGTGTATAGCACCTGCAGCCCAAATGATCGGATAACAATTTATCTGAACAATTTCAACTCCCGGTCCTACAGCATCTTCAAATGCTGTAAGAGCCTCTGCATCCTCATCAGCGTAACTTGGATATGTTTCTCCATATGTTGGAATGAAATATCTGTCATTTGCCCTAAAGGCATTTGTATATGTCCAATGCGTATCATAACTATTATCTGGATGTGGTGCATTCCAGGCTGGAGTCCTAAAAACTTCAAATCCTAGGTCCTCCATGTATTGAACTGCATTATTTGTTATCTGTATAGCTTGGGTATCTGACCCAGGTTTAAATTCGGATATTATCACAGTATCCTCATCAACTATATTCATCCACATATCAATATGACCTGTACCATCAACACTGCTAGGCAACTGTGGCAATATATGAAGGGTATCTATTCCCTGATAGGTTTGATAGAGTTCTGCGATCAATTCTTCATCAAATCCCTGTGTTCCAGGATTATCCCTATTTACTAAAGATGTCACAAAACCTGTTCTATCTGGTCCTGGTTGAAAATTACCACCAGAGTAATACAGGCCAATATCATATGTTGGCATTATCAAATGATCATCACCAATCAGTGTTGGAATAAAATTATCATCAGCGCGAGTAGGATAATAATGACTATCAACAATTCCTAGTGTTCCATCCTGCCATATAAAATGTGGACCATAATCACGCATCCAAACTGAACCTATACTGTCAACTATAAATTCCACTTTATCCATATTTGCACCTCCTGTCTCAAAATAACTGTATGCAGAGTTTCTTACCCCCTGGCTTGGAACCACAACATAGGCTATCTCATCATAATCATTATCAGAGGTAAGCTCTACAACCAAATCTCTTACAACACTATTCCAAGCACCAGGGATGTAAACAAAAAGAACTCCCTGGGTGGGACCATATTCAGGCGGTGATTCAATCAGACCTGAAGTAGGCTGTTCCCTTAAGCTAATGCAATATGGATATAATGATTGATCCGGATCATAAGGTGTGCCTCCTTCGCGCACCCTAGTTAAAGGTGTAGTTATTTCAAAATCATCATCAAAATTTGTTGTTATTTGTCCAGTTCCACTAGAACTTGGAAGAACACTAGCTCCAATCAATATTGTTAATACTGATAACAATATCACTTTTTTGAGATTTCTGTTCCGCATTTACAAAGAACCTCCCTTGGCTTTATTAGTTGTAGTTATAGAGTATGTTAATTTAAATGTTATCTATAAATATAATTAGAAAAGATATATTTCAGGTATTTTTTTTAGATATTGTTTAATTGAATCCCCGAACATTAAAAAGTGGTTTGTGATTGTTTTCTTCTTTTTGATGATTTTCTTCCTCATGTGGATTTTTGATTTTTTTTATATTTTCTGATGTTAACATTATTGAATTTGGCTCATATTCATCAATATCTTTAACCTTTTTATCAGATAAAATATCTGATATCCTTTTTTTAACAACAAATACCTTAACAATATCTTCAATATTTTCTGCTTCTTTATGATCACTAATAACTCCAACTATTTTCAATTAACACCACTATATTAACAATTGTTAATACGCCTTTATATTACTTTCGTTTATCGAATTTTTAAAATAAAATCATTATTATTTTTAAGATATAATTTCATAAATAAAAAATTATTCATTACAATTTGTTGATTTTTTAAAAATATATAATTTTTGAAATACTTATAAATAAATATTTATGAATGGTATAAAAACATAGTTAGCTTTAATTGATAAAATCAATATTATGTTGATACCAAATGATTACAATAAAATGCGCAAAATGTAAACAAAAGGTCTTCAAATATGTTAAAATTGGAAAGGGGAAATTATGGCATTGTTGGAAAGAAAGAATCATTGAGGACCTGAGTATTCAGAAAGGAAAAAACATATATTGCAAATGTGGGAATCTAATTGGCGTTGATGAGAATAAATGGATAAAGCTAAAACAACATTCCATTTTAACATCTGGAACAAAAACTGGATAGGTTATATTTTATCTTATCTTTAATTATCTAAAGAAAATGCTCAAGATTTTTAATAAAAATGGATAATTTATAAAATTAAATTTTGAAAATGAACCCCTGGTTTTTGGCATGGTTACACTTAAAGTACCAAAATCGCTTTCTGCACCGTGAGAATCCACTACTTTTGCCATTATTGTATAGGTTCCTTCCTCAGTCCAAGCATGAGGTTGTGTAATCGTTCCATTTGATCCATAGGGGCCAATCCACATATCTTCTGTTCCATCACCCCACATAATATTTATGTACAAATCATCTCCATCTTGGTCATTTGCTGTAAATGTATAAATATATGAAACACCAACATTACCTTTTGTTTGACCAGTGATGACTGGGGGTTCTGGTGGATAATCAGCAATAATTACTAATGTACCGAGATGATAGCCTGATAGACTGCCAAGTCTGCATTCAACAATAACACCAACAGACCCGAACTCTTCATTACTAGGTGTATCATCAAATATCAGAGGCGCCTCGATAGTTTTCAAATAATTACCATTTCCATCGGTTACAGTAGTCCAACCGTCATCTATTGCAGGTATACCGATAAAGACATTTCCATCAACAATCGGATCACCTGTTTCTGTATTTATTGCCTGGCCTGAAATGGTTAATTCTGAAAAAATAATCGCCTCTTGCGGAGTAATATCAACTGAGATTGTAATAGGTTGGTCATTTCTATGAAAAGAATCCAGAGTAATAACAGCTGAAAACGTTGAATTCTCGTTATCCTCATCAACAACTGACTTGACCATGTTGCCAACCTCTGGAGAGTACCATATTGAGTTAGATCCATAGTTAACATTGTAGCTTTCAAAGGAACCTGCAGGGACCTCTATTATTTGTTTTTCTGTACACTGAACAATAGCATTCAATAAATATTCCTCTGAGAGGTTCTCCTCCATGAGATTTTCTAAGATGTAATAACCAGAGGACTCACTATTTGTTGATATTTCCCATTGCTCACCAACATTTAGTGGGAAATCAAAAACCTCCATTGGAGGGGAAAAGGTGCTGTTATAAACCAGCTCATAATCACGATCAATGAAAATTATGGTTGCAACCCCTGTGGAGCTAATATCTGTTTTTACCTCTGCAAGATCTGAAACGCGTCTGTAACTTGAACCATATATCTCCCCAACAATATCGCCAGATAGTTCCTCAAATGAAAATTCACCAGATAGATCGCCTGTGATCTCGATCTCATATACATCAAACTCTTTATCATTGTGAACGATCTCTTTTATGCCTATGACCTTATTTTTGAAATTTTCAATTACGCCTGAAAATGATCCTGAATCTCCTGAAAAAGAAACAGGGTCTGCAGTATATGTCCACTCATCACCGATATACCAGGTGGGGATATCAGCCCCAACTAATAATTGCTTATCATTTAAAATCAAGGATGCAGGAGCAAGACTTGATCCAAAGAATGCAATAATTATACAAGATGATAAGAAAAACGAAGAAATTCTTTTGTTCATATCCTTCCTCAGAATCGGAGTATTTTTTCCAAAAGTTGAGCTAACAAGGAATCAGGATCAAAGAAATTGACCAGATAACGGAACAATGATGAATCATGATTTGACCTATATTCAGGTATTCCGACCCTGAAAGACTCCCATTCACTTACAGTTCCATATATATCTTTGACCTTTACTCTTATTTTGTAGATGTCCTTAAAGTAAAATAAGTGGTTGATTGTGATATCCTCTCCAGAGGAAAAAGGGCCAATCCATTCATCAATGAAACCATCGCCCCAGTCAATATAATAATACAGGTCATCTCCCTGTGGGTCAGTGGCAGAAAAAGTATAATCATACCAGGTCCTGTCCATTCCATGCTTTGGACCTGAAATTCTTGGTCTGTTCGGCTTTTCATTTATTTGATCGATAAAAGCCCAGGTCTTCTCAGTCCCTATATTTCCATTGTTATCAAAAGTAGATAGGGAGACTGTGTAGATACCTTTCTCTTTATAAATATGAGTAGTTACTGGTTCAAACGAACTAGATCCATCACCAAAGTCCCAATGGTATTGTACTATTTCTCCATCCGCATCAAAACTTCCAGATGCATCAAATATAATTTCCTCTCCAACACTAGAGTGGTAAATGCCATTTGCATATGTAACTGGTGACCAATCAAAGCTCTCAGGATCATATTCAACAAAGGCAATCTTTGAGTTATCAAGATTGAGACTTCCATACTCTAAATTAAAATAACCATTATATCCAAATCCTTTGCCCCAGCTGTTCTTGCATATCCAGTATCCACCATTTTTAATATTTTGACTGTCTTTCCAACCGACAATTACTACCTCATGGTTTGTCCCCTGAACTACTCCAGGATATGAGAAATATTCATCTGGTTTATGATGAGTCATAAGCCATTTTGTAAACTCAGGTATCACATACATTGCAGCAGCAACTGGTCCAGATTCCATTATCTGGGTCTTTATCTCTTCTCTATCCTCAGGATCGGTATGCCATGTGCCAAAATTGACTATAGGAACCAATAGGTCTTTCCAGTTAGGATATTTTTCAACAAGATCTACCCTTTCATCTTCTTCATATGTAAGATATGGTAAATATGATTCTTGAACCACCCCATTATGAAAATTTCCAGTATATGTGGTATTAATTATTAGCTCAAGCGCGTTAGTGCAAGTTCCCCCAGAACAACCTCCAGCTTTTGGTAGATAAGAAAGAAGGTACTGTTCAGACAAATCTGGGTTCAGATTTGATGATCCCTCTTTTATCTCAATGGCACTCTCTATTATTCCAAGTGCTGCAAAAGCCCAACAACTACCACACCAGCCTTGTGATTTAACAGGCGTAGTCCAATCTTCACCCTGATAATCCATCCAATTAAAGTAATCTGGTGTTATCTTTATTTTAGGTTTTAAAGCTAAGTCAATGTCTTTTACATCCTTTTCAACAGTAGAACCTTTAATTACAAGAGGAAAGAAATCATTATTGTTATATAACTGCTCAAAGGTGGTGTTATCAACCTGTTTAAGCATATTCAAATTAACAGCTAACCCAAAAGTTGGCAAACAGCAAGTAATCAAAAACAAACTTATTAGAAGTATGATTAGTCTGTCCTTTACAGCTGACTCCCCCATTTGAATCAGTATTATAATGAATAACTAACACTTAAATCTTTTGTTTATATATATTTTAGTACAAAATAATTAATAATAGTGCTTTTTGTAGAATTCTTTTATCTTTTCCTCGCTTGGAATCTTACATTTTTTCCATATATTGATAATATCTTTTAGTTTTTCTTCTCCCTCTTGCCCCCTAAATAAGTCTTCTAAGAAATCGGTTCTTTCTTGAATATCTCTCTTTATGAAATCTAGATACTTTTTAGGGGAATAGTAGTTCAATGGGTTGAATCTTTTTCCGAAATTGACCATATCGTGTTTTTCTTTAAGTTCACGGGGGTCTGGAATCAAATAACCAAATATTGGATGCTCTATCCAACTTTCGATTTTTTTATGTTCCACTAGATCAATCAATTTCTTGGAGTCAGCCACCTTTATACCTTCACCTTGACCAACATAAATTATCTCGCCAAGTTCATTTTTTAATATCTCACCAGTTTCCATGTCCTTCTTGGGTATTGGCTTACCATTTTCGTCTAGTTTTTTAATCTGATTACCTTCAATATCGTATTCACCGACAACACCTGCGTTGTTAATGAAGAACACGAGATTTCCGTCAAGTCCGAGGTCCATATCCTCATACA
>Ga0272442_10009932_pt1 | contig 11791 bp, 6 predicted proteins | sample SSMForm2O_FD_200262 | JGI IMG/M metagenome (GOLD analysis project Ga0272442, IMG submission 200262) | Marine sediment archaeal communities from Little Sippewissett salt marsh, Falmouth, MA, United States - SSM-Form-2O | ecosystem: Environmental > Aquatic > Marine > Wetlands > Sediment ...
GACTTCCTGTCCGAGGTGCGCCGGACCGTGGTATGGACGCGCGCCGCGCGCCACATGAAGCAGCGGATCTACTTCAACCCCAAGAACAAGAAGCTGTACGTGGGCGACCTGCACGCGCCCTGGCCCTTTCACGTGACCGGGTTCTACCGCATCCCCGCCGTGCACACGGAGACGGGCAAGGTCGAGATCGTCGATCTCCCGTTCGACGCCGAAGACATGGCGTTCGACATGGACGGCCGCGCCTACCTGCGCACGGCGGACGCCGTGGCCCGGTTTGACGGGGACACCTGGCGCGAGGTGCCGTTCGACTACGGCGAGCTCGTCACGGGGATGAGCGCCCAGGGCCTGCGCTCGTCCAAAGTCGCGTCCGCCGTCACCTTCGCCGGCGTGCTGGGCGTGTCGTCGGGGCAGTTGGGCGGCATGCACGTCTCGCCCAAAGGGCACCTGATCGCGACCGTGGCCAACCCGACCCGCCCGCCCTCGCGGCAGGACGCCAAGAACATGCACGCGGCGGTCGTCCGTCAGTACACGCCCAAAATCTACCCGGGGCGCGCCCGGCCGTGGGAGGTCCACGTCTGGGACAAACACGGCAAGGTGCTCTACGAGGACGCGGTCCCCAGCACGGCGCGGATGGACGGTGTGTTGATGGATGAGCGAGACAACCTCTATGTGACCGTCGCCGGGGTCGGCCGCGTCAAGGGGAAGAAATACTTCAATCCCATCTCGTGCACGACGTTCAAGATCCGCCCGGGCGCGAAGATCGTAGCGACACGCGGCGCCATCCCGCTCCCGCCCGACCTGCGCCCAAAGCGGCCGCCGGACGTCTACGGCGCCGACGGCGCCGGCGACATGTGGATCGACAACGCCCTATGGGTCCGCGGCGGGATCGGGTCCGACGGCAAGCGGCTTAAGTGCCACTGCCCGTCGCAGAGCCGCCCGGCGCTCGACTACTTCGCGCGGCTGTTTCTGCCTGAGATCGACCATTACAGCGTGCTCGTGGTGGACACGAACGGCAACGAAATCGTGCGGATCGGACGGTACGGAAACGTCGACGACGGCGTCCCGCTGGACAAGAAGGGTGGCCCCGAAAAGCCGCGTTCGATCGGCGGGGACGAAGTCGCCATCATGCACGCCCAGATGCTGGCCACCCACGCCGACCGGCGGCTGTTCCTCTCCGACCTCGGCAACCAGCGGATCGTGAGCGTCAGGCTCGACTATCACGCGACCGAGACCGTCGCGCTCAAGGATAGATCCGGACGGAAGAAGTGATCAGTTATCAGTCGTCAGTCATCAGTATCTTATGTGTCGCATCTGTTGCACGTGCCGCGGCGCCGGACCTCGGTGAATTCAAGGTCAAACGCCAGCAGGTCTTTCGCTTCGCGCGAGGCCCGAAGGTAATCCGCGAAGGCGACCGGATCACGATCACGTTTGCGTCGAAGGGCTACTGCGACGCGACGGTAGCGGTCGAGCGCGCCGACGGCAGTATCGCCCGCCACCTGGCGAGCGGCGTCCTGGGGAAGAACGCTCCCGCTCCGTTCAAGAAAAACGCGCTCGCGCAGACGCTCGTCTGGGACAGCAAAGACGATCAGGGCCGCTATATCGACGACCTCGAAAACCACATCGTCCGCGTGTCGCTCGGGCTCCGAGCGCGGTTTGAGCGGACGCTGTACTGGTCGCCGGAGCGCCGGGCGACCTCGCACCGGTACTCCGAGCGCTACAGCCCGGCGATCGTCGCGGCGCCAGAGGGGGTGTACGTCTGCGACGCAGGCGGCGGCGACCACGTCCGCCTCTTTGGCCACGACGGAGAGTACGTGCGCACAATCTATCCGTTCCCATCGACCGCGCTGGCGAAGGTCCAAGGCCTGCGCTGGGTGGCATTCCCGCCGGACGGTAAGAAGGCGCCGTTCAAGACCGACCTGCCACAGACCACGTTCCTGACCTGCGGCGGCGGGATGCAGAAGACGCTGGCGGCGCGCGGCGGGCGCCTGGCCCTGCTCGGCCAGTCCGTCAACTGGCTGTCCTCCGACGGCACCCCTCGACGAAGCTCGGGGCAAGCTGGCGGGCTGCCGCTCTCCGGGCCGCAGGTCACCTTCCCCGTCCGGATGAGCAGGGTCCACAGCTTCAAGGGCGGGACGTATCACTACGGCCCGCGCAGCGCGGCGTTCAGCCCCGACGGCAAGTGGCTCTACCTGACCAACTACCGGTGGGGGAACCCGTGGCGAGAGGGGATTCTGCCCGGCGTGGCCCGGCTGGCGGTGGCCGCGAAAGGCGCCCTGCAGGTATTCCTGGGCAACGTAAAAAAGAAGGGGGGCGAGGGCAGCGGCCCGGGCAACTTCAACGCCCCCACCTCGGTCGACTGCGACAGCCGGGGCCGGCTCTACGTCTCCGACTACCTCAATGACCGCATCCAGGTCTTCACCCCGGACGGGAAGCACCTGCGGAGCATCAAGGTGACCCGCCCGGCAGTGGTGCAGGTGCACCGGAAGACAGGCGAGATCTTCGCGTTCACTTGGTCGATGGCCTCCTGCTACGCGCCCACGCTCGGTTACCGCGGGCCGGCGAAAGTGACCCGCTTCGGGCCGTTCAATGACCCCAAGAGGATCGCGGCGTATCCGGTCAAGGTCTCGGGCGAGTGGGCGCTGAAGCGGGCGGCGGTCGACGCCTGGGCCGACCCGCTCCGCATCTGGATCGCCGACGCTACGGTCAGAGTCTACGAGGTGGCGGGGCGCAAGCTGGTCCTCAAGAAGGACTTTGCCACGGCGGCCCGCCGCCGGGTGATTCGGACCGTCGGCCCGCGCCACGGGCGCCAGCGCCTCTATTTTAACCCCGGCGATAGCCATCTCTACGTCGGCGCCCACCAGGACCCGGCGGTCATCCACGCCAAGGGCTTCTACAAAATGGTGCGGATCAATCCCAGGACCGGCAAGCTGAACATCGTCCATCTCCCTTTCGATGCCGAGGATCTGGCGTTCGACATAAACGGCCTGGCCTATCTTCGCACGCACGATTTCGTGGCGCGGTTTGACTCGAAGACCTGGCGGGAGGTCCCCTTCGACTACGGCGAGGAGCGGAAGGGCGCGTCGTACCAGGGCTTTCGGTCGAGCGATGTGGCCTCGGGTCTGGTGGCGGCCGCGGGGTTCAACTCCTCGTCCCAGTTCGGCGGCATCGGCGTCTCGCCCAAGGGACACGTCGTGGTCGCCTTCTACAACCCCAACCGGCCGGTCGACCGCCGGAAGACCAAGAACATCCACTCCTTCCACGTGAAAAAGTACACGCCGAAAGTGTTCCCCGGCCGGGCCGTCGAGTGCCTGATCCACGTGTGGGACAAGCACGGCAAGACGGTCTACGAGGACGCCGTGCCCGGGGTAGGCCGCTCGTCCAGCGTGGCGATGGACCAGGACGACAACCTCTACCTGCTGGCCAACGGCCAGACGATGCACGGCGGCAAGCTCTATCCCAACCCAAGCGTCTGTACGCTGCTGCGCGTGAGACCGGGCGCCAGGATCATCGCCGGCGGCAAGATGCCCATCCCGCTGCCCCTGTCTCAGCGGCCGAAGCGCCCGGGCGACGTCGCTCGCTGGTTCGGCAGCGGCGCCCCGGTGTGGGGTGCAGGGATCGACTGGGTCTTTGGCGGGGTGGGCCTCGACGGTAAGCGCTACGCGAAGTGCCACTGCGTCGCTACCAGCCAGATGGCGTTCGACTACTTCGGCCGCACGTCTGTGACCGAGACGCAGCGCTGCGAGGTCGTGGTCGTCGACTCCGCGGGTAACGAAACGCTGCGCCTGGGCCGCTACGGCAATGTCGACGAGGGGCTGCCGCTGGTCACGGCGGGCGGGCCGCCGACGCCGCGAGCGGTGGGCGGGGACGAGGTCACGCTGGTCAACCCCAAGTTCGTCGCCGCGGAGACCGACCGGCGGCTGTTCATCGCCGACATCGGCAACTACCGCATTCTGAACGTCAGGCTCGACTATCACGCGACCGAGACCGTCGCGCTCAGGGATGGATCCGGACAGCAGAAGTGATCCGTTATCAGCCACCCGTGATCTGCGCGTTCTTGACCGGGCTCCTGCTGGGGGCGCCGGCGGCCGGCTCGGACCTCGATGAGTTCAAGGTCAAACGCCAGCAGGTCTTTCGCTTCACGCAAGGCCCGAAGGTAATCCGCGAGGGCGACCGGATCACGATCACGTTTGCGTCGGAGGGCTACTGCGACGCGACCGTGGCCATCGAGGATGTACCGGGCCGCATCATCCGCCACCTGGCCAGCGGCGTCCTGGGGAAGAACGCCCCCGCTCCGTTCCAGAGGGGCAGCCTGGCACAAACGCTGACCTGGGACGGCAAGGACGATCAGGGCACGTACGTCGACGACAAGGATACGTTGACCGTCCGCGTCTCGCTCGGTCTGAGGCCGCGCTTCGAACGCAGTTTCCTGTGGACCCCGCGCCGGCGGCTCGGCTACTACACGCCGATCATGCGAGCGACCCAAGAGGGCGTCTACGTCTACCAGGCCGAGGGCGTCGACCAGCTATCCCTGTATGACCACGCCGGCGACTACCTCCGCACGCTGCATCCGTTCCCGGCAAACAAGGTCAAGGACGTGCGGGGGCTCAACTGGGTCGACTTCCCGCAGGGGCGCCGGCTGCCGTTCAAGTATGGCGGCTACCAGCAGACGCTGCTGACCGCCGGCGGCACGCTGCGGCAGCACGGCCTCGCCGGCCGCGCCGCGGTCGGAATGGCCGTGCACGGCAACCGGATCGCGCTGGCGAACTTCACCCTCAATCGCCTCAGCACCGACGGCGCCACGCCGGACGGGCTGGACCTCAGCGGCCCGAAGACTCACCAGATGTTCCAGGCGCGCGGGACCAACGCGGACCACAAGCACTGGCCCGTCGGTCCGACCAGCCTCGCGTTCAGCCCGGACGGCAAGACGCTCTACCTGGCCGGCTACATTTGGCGGCACACCTGGAGCTTCGACGCCCACCACGGCATCGTCAGTCTGCCGTACGACGGCGGCGGCGAGATGAAGCTCTTCGCCGGCACGATGGTCCAGGACAAAGCCGGCAGCGCCGACGGCCAGTTCAACGGCGCCACGTCCGTCGCGGTCGACCGGAAGGGCCGCGTCTACGCGTCCGATTTCATGAACGACCGCATCCAGGTCTTCTCGCCGGACGGGAAGCACCTCAAGAGCATTCCGGTCTTCAAGCCGGCGCAGATCGAGATCCATCCGCGGACGCAGGAGCTGTGGGTTTTCACCTGGCCGGTCTACACACGGAATCTGGCCAAGTCCAAGAAGAGAATTTCGATCCAGCCGATGCTGACCCGCCTGGGGCCGTTCGAGAAGCCGGTCAAGGTCATGTCGTGGCCGCTGCCGCTGCCGGGGTACAAGGGCCGGCACAATCCGTGGTGGAACCTGCCGCCGCTGGGCTACCGAGGCTGCCTCGACGGATGGACCGACCCGCCGACCATCTGGATTGCCTCGGGCAACCAAGGCGGCAGGCGGCTTCCGCTCAGCGCGTGGAACGAGTTCAACATCCGCCTGCTGCGGCCCCAGGGCGACAAGCTCGGCGTCGTCCGCGAGTTCGGCAGGGACGTCAAGCGTTCCGCCGGCCGCGCCAAGTACCCCATCTGGAACATCCAGTACCAGATGCTGTTCGTCAATCCGAAGACCGGACACCTCTACTTCGGCGAGCCGGACAGCTCACCGACGAACAAGGCCTACAATCAGTTGGTCCGAATCGATCCGGCGACCGGGAAGACGACGCTCGTCGACCTGCCCTTCAACGCCGAGCATCTGTGCTTCGATCTCAACGGTCTGGCGTACTTGCGGTCGACGGCCGTCGTGGTCCGCTACAATCCCGAGAACTGGCGCGAGGTGCCGTGGGACTACGGCGAGCAGATCGACAAGCTGAGTTCGGGCATGGGCGGCCGGGGGACATCGGTGATCGCCGGCCTCCGGATGCCCTCCACGTCGCCCGTCTGCTTCCATCAGGGCGGGATGGCCATCTCGCCCAAGGGCCATCTCGCCGTGTCCTGCGCCCTGCGGCGGCGGGCCAAGCCGCGTGACCGCGTCGATTATGCGCTCGAGCACGGCGTCAAGTACGCCCCGCGTATCTTCCCCGGCCGCGTCCTGTCGTCGACCTCCGCCTGCGTCCACGTGTGGGACAAGCACGGGAAGCAACTCTACACGGATGCGGTCCCCGGCATGCCGCAGATCGACGGCATCGGCATCGACCGGGACGACAACCTCTATGTCATGGCCACGCCGACACGGGTGATTGACGGGACCCGCTACTTCAACAAGACGACGGAAACCCTGGTCAAGGTCCAGGCCAGGCGGGGCGACCCACCGGAGCCGACGTTCGTCTCGTCTTCCTCGCGCGCGGTCGTAAAACTGCCAAAAAACGCGTGGCCCAAGCGCCCGCCCGACGTGTCGAACTACACGGTCAGCAACGCGTGGGTGAACAAAGCGGAGTGGTTCTACGGCGGGGTGGGGTTCGCGGCATTCAACGGGCCCGGCTGCGCGTGCTGGCGCTGCCACTTCGCGCTCGACCACTTCGCGCGCTCGTTCGCGCCGGAGATGGACCAGTACAGCGTCGCCGTGCTGGACGCCAACGGCAACCTGATCCTGCGCGTCGGGCAGTACGGGAACCCGAACGACGGCGTGCCGCTGATCCGGCAGGGCGGCCCGCCACGCCCGCGACCCATCGGCGGCGACGAGGTCGGCCTGTTCCACGCCGGCTACGTCAATACCCATACGGACCGCCGCCTCTTCATCAGTGACCTTGGAAACGCGCGCCTGCTGAGCGTCAAGCTCGGCTATCATCGCACCGTCAGGATCCCGCTCCGCGAGGTCCCCGATGGGACCTCGTCACGGAAGTAACCCCAGGAGGATCGCACCCTTGCGTACAGCGCTTGTGCTGCTGATCGTCTTGGTTCTGGTGGGCTGTCAGGCCGCACCGAAACCGGGGCCGACACACCCGGCTCCGTCGACAACGGCGACGGGGCCCGCCCCGACACCAAATCTCCAGACTATCGAGGTCGAGTTCCACCCGATCGTCGTGGACAAGGCCGACCCCCTCCAGCTCCCGAACCGGTACAGCGTTTACTTCGGCATGCTGGCCCACTCGAACGGCCGGATCTACATCGGCACGTGCTACCACGTCAGCCGGCTGATCGAGTTCGATCCGCGGACGAAGAGGTCCCGGGTGGTGGCGATGATGTCGTCGCGGGCGCTGCACGGCGGCGGGCCGCAGCTCAAGAATCCCACACTCCTCGGCGACCTGGGCACGGGCGAGTTCCCGATGACCCGCTGGACGCACGGCCAGGACAAGATCCACGCCCAACTGCACGAGGGCCGCGGCGGACGTGTCTACGGATGCACCCACGTCAAAGTCGAGGACCCCAACGCGACGCGCAAGTACCCGGGCGGCCACTGGTTCGCCTACGACCCGAAGACGGGGAAGACGGAGGACCTCGGCTGGGCCCGCCGCCACGAGGGGATCATCACCGCCTGCTACGACCGCGACCGCAACGTCCTCTACGGCATCACCTGGCCCACCGGCTACCTGGTTTCCTGCAAGCCGGATGAGGGGCAATACTACCGCCGGCTGGCCGTCCTCGGGCTGGCCTGCAGCGGGCTTGACTGCTCGCCGCGCTATTTCGACGTCGCCAGGAACGGCCGCGTCTACATGCCCGACGGCGCGACCGGCAACATCCGCGTCTACGACCCGAAGCTCGGGTGGCTCTGTCCGGTCACCGGGATGACGACGCCGTTCCGCGAGCAGGCCGGTCTCGGCAAGTACGCCGGGACCGTTCGCGCCACCGGCAAGTGGCGCAACTGGTGGATGAACGGGGTCCGCTCGCCGGACGGGATGCACCTCTACGTGACCAGCCAGCGCGGCGGGCGGCTGGTCGAGATCGACGCCACCCAGGGCCGATGGGGCGCGGTGATCGACCACGGCCGCGTCGTGCCCTGGGGCAAGAGCGACTGGGGCGGGCCGTGGTGCTACCTGATGGTCTTCGGGCGCGATGGGCGGCTCTATCACGCCAACGGCAAGCAACTGCTCACGTTCGACCCCACGGACGGCCGCGTGCTCGACTGGGGCCGCACCGTGCCGGGCTCGGACCCCGGAGCGATCCTCCGACTGGGCAGCGGCGGCGTGCTCGGAAAGGACGGCAAGATCTATGCGGTGGCGACCTATAAGAAACGGCGTGGGATCGCCGTGCTCGACCCGGCCACGCTGAAGGGGAAAACGCCAAAGCTGCTGCGCATCTCGCCCCGCCGGCGGGTCACCGACACGCCCCTGCCCGAGCCGGAAGCCCGGTAGAAAACGTGGGCGGCTCAGTCCCGATGCGGCACGACCTCGACGGTCAGCGCATCGATGTAGGTCGGGTTCAGCTCGGGGTCGGGCTTGATGTCGACCGGGCCAAGTTTCAGGTCGTAGACCGTCCCGCTCTTCGTGATGACCTGCTCGTGTTTTTTCTCGCCGGACTTCTCGCGCCACGTCCAGGTGACGCGGACGGCGCGGCCCTTCATCGTCGACTTGTTCGACCAGGCGACCTTGATCTTGTTATTGCCCGGCTTCGGACGCGGCGACATGAAGTAGTTGAACTGGAAGACGGGGGCGAGGCGGAAGCCCTGGATGACGGTTCCCGGCGCGGCGCTGACGGTGTAGGTGAGCCGCCTACCGTACGGCTGGGTGATGCGCTGCGGCTTCACGTCGATCTTCGAGATCGCCCCTTCGCTCTGCCAGACGGTTCGTTTGCCCTGGGTGATGGTCAGGGTGCCGTGGACCTTGCCGGAGATGTTCTCGCCCACGAAGATGTATGGCGTCTGGAACTCGACGGTGAAGGAGAACGGCTTGGTCTTCTCTTTGCAGTGCATGCCGATGGATCCGAACCCCACGTTGGTGCTCTTGGTCAGCGCCTGTTGCCACCGACCGAACGGGTCGGGCGTCAACACGATCTCGCCGTTGCCGTAGTGCCGCCAACTCTCCTCGTTGTTGCACAGGTGCCGCGGGCCGCCCTTGCGGTACCAGTCGGGCATCCGCTCCCAGCCCTTGCTGTAAACGTACGCGTGCGGGAACGTCTTGCCGTAGTAGCGGACGTACTTGAGGCCCGCCCGCAGGTCCGTCGGGAAGACCTGGTTCGGCGGCTTCTTGCCCGAGCCCTTGCCGCCGGACCCGCCCTTGGCACGGTAGAAGAAGAGCGGCCGCTTGCGGTCACACGGCATGAACCGCGGCGGCAGCTTCACGGGATCGCTGACCAGCGAGGGATCGCTGCACAACTGGCTCGACGACGCGATGTCCTTGCCATCTGCGGTGTAGACGTAGAACCCCGCGTGGGGATCAAGCAAGTGGAACGAACCGTCGAACTTGACCTCGCCCATGGTGTGGCCGCCCTTGACGGGCTTGGGCTTGGCCTTCTTCGGGTCGTAGGGGCCGTACATCTCGTCGCGCTGGATGTGCTTGCGGGACATCAGGTAGCTGTCGACCAGCCAGCCCTCCATCATCAGGCGGCCCCATTCGGTGTCGGGGGTCCAGCCGCCGAACCCGCCGCCCCGAATGCTGCCGTCCCCGAACTCGTAGAGGTAGAACATCGAGAACGTGCGCCACATCGTCCCGCAGAGCGAGTAGCCATAGGTGCAGATCACGTCCCAGTGGCCGCGGCTGATGCGGTCCCAGTGGAACATGTTCGTGTTGAACATCTTCCAGAGCGCGAGGGCGCGTTCTTTCTCACTCATCTCCGCCTTGCAGACGCTCCTGCAGATCGTCTCGAGACTCGACGGGTCGATAGAGCGGTCGGTCGTCACCCGCAGATCCAGCGCCTGCGCTGCGAACGCCGCCGGCGCGGCCAGCGTCAGCGTGAGCAGTATGGTTGCGGTCTTCTTCATTGCTCTGCGTTCTCCGTGATCTCTGCGGTTAGTCCGTCTTCCTCAGCGTCAGCACCTTGAGCGTCTTGCCCGGCAGCGCGGCCAGGGTGCAGCCGGGGTTGTACGTGGCGCGGGTACCGCGTCCGAACGCCTGTTTGTCGAACTTGTACACCTTGCCCGTGCTGAAATCAGCCATGTACTGGCCGTGTCCGATGCCGACGTTCCAGCCGGTGCAGCCGTGCAGGGCCGGGTCGCCGCGGAAATATCGCGGCCACCAGCCGAACGTGCCGAGCCGCTTCGGTTCGCCGACGCGCTCCAGCTTGTCGTTGATCGTCACCTCCCACACGCACAGCGGCCGGTGCTTCAGCCCCGGGAACGGCTTGATCCGCGCACCGACGAACCGAATGCGGCGGCTCTCCTTCTGCCCCGGCTCCGAAGAAGACGCCTTCGGCGGCGCCCACGCGATCATGTGCTTGTAGTACGCCACGCCGACGAGCCACGCCTTGGGGTCCAGGATCTGCCACTGCTTCGTGGTCTTCACGTTCGTTCGGCGCACCCACAGCCCGGCGCCGCGGACGATCCCGACGGGCGAGGCCAGGTCTTTCGTGGAAGCGACAAGCGGATGATCCGCCGAACTCGCGGCGCATTTCTCCTCCGGCCAGCCGCCGACCGGTTCCTGCGCAACGACCTCTCCGTCTGCGTACGTGTGCACCTTTGCATCGCCGCCGGTCAGCCCGACGTATACCTCGCGCGTTGCTTTCTTCACCTTGAACGTTGCGTTCAGTCGGTCCTTCCCCACCCACATCGCAGTCAGGCGGACATCGAGTTCCTTGCTTGTGTGGAGTTTGACCGCGCCGCTGCCGTCCGGCTTCACGCTCGCCAGAACCAGCCCGTCCTTCCCCTTCGCGACGAACACGATCCGCTCCCCGTCGGGCGTGAACTGCGCGTGCCTGACCGTCATCCCGTCGGCCTTCCAGATCTCCTTGGACTCGACGACGGTGACCGTGCCGGGCTTGTCCTGGGCGCGAGCCGCGCCGGTCGAGGCTGCGACGATGGCGATGGCGATCAGAGCTCTTGGCACGAGAGTCCGTCTCCGGTCCAATGTCTGAAGTCCATTCTACACCAATCCGCGCAATCTGCGGGTTCGATTCTCTGGGCTACCGCTCGGCCATGAGCATGTCCTTGATTTTCATCAGGCGGCTGACGTTGCTGCGTTCGGCCTCGCTGATCTTCTGCTCGATGTCCCGGCGGTCTTCCTGGAGCTCGGGGATGAGGACGTATTCGAGGGCGTTGGTGCGCCGGCGGGTGCGTTCGAGCTCGTGGGCCAGCAGGAGGAGGGACCGCTCGACCTCGGCCAGTGCGAACAGCCGCTCGGGCAGCTTGCGGAGCTCGTCGAACGCGATGTCCAGCTCCGGCGGGGTCTGCGTCAGGCTGTACCGATAGGCGTCCGGCGGATCGGGCGGGGTGAAGACGGGGAGGACGACGCCCAGCACGCGCCGCTGCTCGACCTTCAGCTCGGCGGTCGTTGCGTTCTGCCGGACGGCCTCGGCGACGGCGCCCTGCGGCGCGACGGCGGTGGCCAGGGTGAACCGGGCGAGCAAGCGGGGGAAGTCCCGGTCGAACTGCTGCCGGAGCGTCTTGTACCGGGCGATGGTCTCGGTCAACTCGCGGACCAGGCCCTCCAGCTTGTCCTTGAGCAGCTTGTGCCCGCGCTGCGCCAGGACCAGCCGCTTCCGCAGGCGAAACAGGTTCATCCGGTTGGGACTGACTTTCTTCTTCACGATGCCATCCGCAGATTTCGCAGATCACGCAGATCGGAATCTGCGTTCATCTGTGTTAAGAACCCTACAGCTTGAATGCGCCGGAGCTGCAACTGGCGCCGCCGGCGCCGCCGCCGCGGGGGCGCAGCCGCCCGCCTCCTTT
>Ga0272442_10009933_pt1 | contig 11790 bp, 3 predicted proteins | sample SSMForm2O_FD_200262 | JGI IMG/M metagenome (GOLD analysis project Ga0272442, IMG submission 200262) | Marine sediment archaeal communities from Little Sippewissett salt marsh, Falmouth, MA, United States - SSM-Form-2O | ecosystem: Environmental > Aquatic > Marine > Wetlands > Sediment ...
GGGACCGCGTTCTCTGGGGCGACCCGGAGATCGAGTTCGCCGTGCTCGATTACTGCGGCATCTCACGGCCGGCGTTCTGGCGCGGGTACGGGCGCGAGCGCGACACCTCGCCCGAGGCCCGGCTGCGGGGCGTATTCTACTTCCTCTACGAACTCCAGAAGTATATCGTGATCCGCGACGGCCGCAGCCGCGACCCGGCCGCCGCCCGGCGATACAAGCGGGAGGTGATGGGGATCGTCGAGCGGGCGTTCGGGTGATGTCTGAGTTGCCGCGCAGGAATCCAACGGACCGCGGGTGGCATGGTCACCCGATGTTGGGTGGCCATGTGCCTCGAAAGGACATCATGGCCACGACAAGCGTGGCCATGCCACCCGGCGTGTTTATGCGAAAGGAGCATCCGATGACGCGTCTGACTGCTGCTTTGATCGCCATGGCCGCCTGTGCGGCCGCGTGCGCGGCTGCCGCCTCGCCTGGCGCCGGCGCCGAGCCGGGGCCCATCCGCCTGCACCCGGACAACCCGCACTATCTTCTCTGGCGCGGCAAGCCGACCGTGCTCGTCACCTCCGGCGAACATTACGGGGCCGTCCTGAACCTCGACTTCGATTACCGCCCGTACCTGAAGGAACTCGAGCAGCACGGCCTGAACCTGACGCGGACCTTCTCCGGCACGTACCGCGAGATTCCCGGCTCGTTCAAGATCACCGGCAACCCGCTCGGCCCGAAGCCGCACCGGTTCGCCTGCCCGTGGGCGCGGACCAAAACGAAGGGCTACTACGACGGCGGCGGAAAGTTCGACCTGTCGAAATACGATCCCGCCTACTTCGCCCGCCTGAAGGACTTTCTGGCGGAGGCGGCCAAGCGCGGCGTGGTCGTCGAACTCGTCCTCTTCTGCCCGATGTACAACGATGAACTCTGGAAAGCCTGCCCGATGAACGCCCGCAACAACGTAAGCGGCGTGGGCGCGGTCGGCACGAAGCAGCCGCTCACGCTCGACAATGGCGGGCTCCTGAAGCACCAACTCGCCTTCGTCCGCAAGATCGTGACCGAGTGCAACGCGTTCGACAACCTGTACTGGGAAATCTGCAACGAGCCGTACTTCGGCGGCGTGAGCCGGGCGTGGCAGCAGCGCATCGCCGAGGAGATCGTCGCGGCGGAGAAGGACCTGCCCCAAAAGCACCTCATCGCCCGCAACATTGCGAACGGGTCGAAGCGCGTGGGGGACCCGATGCCGCAGGTCGCGATCCTGAACTTCCATTACTGCTCGCCCCCCAAGGCCGTGGCGATGAACTGGCATCTCGGCCGCGCCATCGGCGACGACGAGACGGGCTTTAAGGGGTCGAAGGACGTGCCGTACCGTCCGGACGGGTGGGACTTCCTCCTGGCAGGCGGGGCGGTGTATTCGAATCTCGATTACTCCTTCCGGCCGGGGGCCGAGGACGGCTCCGCCGAGCCGAAGGCGCCGGGCGGCGGGGGCGAGACGCTTCGCCGCGCCCTCGGGGCGCTCCTGGGGTTCATGAACGGTCTGGACTTCGTCCGCATGCAGCCGTCCGCGGACTGGGTCGTCGGCGGCGTGCCGAAGAAGGCGACCGTCCACGGCCTGGCCGAGACGGGCCGGCAGTACGCCCTCTTCCTCCGCGGGGCGGAGCGTGCGGACCTCGTCCTCGACCTGCCGAAGGGCGCCTACACGGCCGAGTGGATCGACCCGCGGACCGGCGAGGTCGTCAAGGGCGAGCGGTTCGACCATGCCGGCGGCAAACGGACGCTCGGCTCCCCCGCGACGGGTGGCGAGATCGCCCTGCGGGTCCTGGCCCGCTGAGGCCGGTCCGGGGTGGACGGCTGCGGGGGCCGCATGCTACAATCCCCCGTCCCACCGCCGCGGAGAGGTGGCAGAGTGGACGAATGCACCGGTTTCGAAAACCGGCGTACCTTCGGGTACCGGGGGTTCGAATCCCCCCCTCTCCGCCAGACCATTTCGGATTTTCGATTGCGGATTTCGGATTGCGGATTGCGGACTCGTGCTTCGCAGCGAAGCGCTGCTTCGCAGAGTAGGAAGCGCTGGTTCGCAGAGTAGGAAGCGCTGGTTCGCAGAGCAGCATTTCGGATTGCGATTCCCGCGCTCGCGGTCTAAAATGATTCATCTCGACGTTTAAGATGTGAGATTGCCGGCCCCGGCCCGGACGCGTGCCGCCGGGGGCGCAAACCCGGGCCGAAGGCCAAACGCGGGAGACAAAGTGTGTGTCATCGGAACCCACACCGCGGGCTCAACGACGCGTGTCGGGCAGTCCCGGCAAGCGGAAGAAGCGTAAGAGAAAACGGTACTGTGTTTCCTGATAACGCCTGATAACGCATGTCCCCTGATAACGCACCGGTTAACCCAAATGATTGACGATCCCGATACGGGCAACGCCGTCGTGTATCGACGCACGAAGTGAATCCCGCGGACGCCGTGTCGGCTTCTGCTTGCCCCGCCGAGGAAAGGAGTGGCGACTTGGTCCATGAGATCTCGCTGGCGGGGAGCGAAAGGGCACGCTACGGAGCAGCACGGGCTGCGGCCCTGTTGCTGGCCGGAGTCTGTGCGGCCATGATGGTTACATCGTGCCGGGAGGAACTTCCGTCCGAAAGCCCGGAGGATGCAGGCGCCGAGCAGCCTGTTGGCCCTGACCTGGATGCGATTGCCGCCGCGCTCACGGACTTCATCCAGGCCCATCAGGGGGAGGTTGGGTTCGTTGCGGATCAAGGTTCCCTGAAGGGGCCGCGTGTTCGCTTGGGGGACGGCAACTGGCGACTGGGAGGATGGGTGCTGATTGGTACGCTCCAGCAATGTGAGGCCCAGCACGAAGAGGGTTGGGTCGTCACCCGCGTCTTTTTGAAGAAGGAGGGCGAGATATACGAGATAGTGGACTTCGACGTGATGGAACTGGAGGTGGAGCCGCTCTATGAACCCTAGTCTTCACAGTTCCGCCGGTGCGCCACGTGTCCCTTGGCAGAGTTCCGGTGGGCAGAGTTCCGGTGACGCGCACCTCCATCCCCTTTGGCCCGAGGGGCAGGGCGCGGTAGCAGGGCGTCATGACGCGCTTGGCGCGAGTCTGTGAGGTGAGCGCTCCGCACCCACGCAGCGGCTTCGGTCGGCGGCCGGGCGGGTGTGTGATGCGTGTTTCGCGTGGACGCAGCGCATACGCCGTTGAGCCGGCGACGGCACGTCGCCGGTCGTTCGCGCGGCGGTACGTGTTTGCGCTATGCGTCGACCTTCGGTCGACGGCTCAACAGAAAACGCGTGGGTGCAAACGCCCACGTGCACTTCGAACGGCAGCGCCGCCGCGAAGGGCGCGATACCTTCCGCCCGCGGGTGCGTTCAGAGAGGACGAACCCTCGCACCACAAGGGGCGGGCGATGGCCTGGCGGTCCGACAGCTCATCGGCGCAGCGGGGCTCCGTATCCACCGCGCCAGACGCCGCAGTATCGCGGCGGGTATCCTCCGACGGGGCTCAGGACAGGCTCCGACCCGCCGCGCGCCCACGCGGCAAGCGCCGCGCGCGGGGCGGGCGGCCCATTGCGTCGCTGCTCGCGGTCGGGGTTGTCTGGACGGCCGTCGCCGCCTCCGCCCCGGCGGGCGACTGGCCGCAGTATCTCGGCCCGAAGCAGGACGGCACGTCGGAGGAGACGGGCCTGCGTTTCGACTGGCCGGAGGGCGGCCCGCCGGTCGTCTGGACGAAGCGGCTGGGGCCCTCGTTCAGCCCGCCCGTCGTCGCCGGGGACCGGCTCGTCGTGTTCCACCGCATCGGGAACACCGAGGTCCTGGAGTGCGTGACGGCCTCCGGCGGCGAGCGGCTCTGGCAGTTCGGCTACCCCACCCGCTACAAGGACCGGTACCGGTACAACGGGGGCCCTCGGTCCTCGCCCGCCATCGACGACACGCATGTGTATGCGTACGGGGCGGAGGGCACGCTCACGTGCCTGGACCTGGCGACGGGACGCAAGGTCTGGCAGCGGCCGCTGAACGCCGACCTCGGGGCCCCGCAGGCGTTTTTCGGCGTCGGCGTGCCGCCGGTCGTCGAGGGCGACGTTCTCCTGCTGAACCCCGGCGGGCCCGACGGGGCCGGTATCGTCGGCGTCGATAAGGCCACCGGCGCGGTCCGCTGGAAGGCCACCGATCACGGGGCGAGTTACGCGACCCCCGTCGTCCGGACGGTCCGGGGCGAGCGCCTCGCGTTCGTCCTGACGGCCGAGGGGCTCGTCGTCCTCCATCCCGCCACCGGCCAGGTGCACGCCACGATGCCGTTCCGGTCGGTCTACCGCGAATCCGTCAACGCCGCCTCCCCGGTCGTCGTGGGCGACCGGGTGTTCCTCTCGGCGGCGTACCGGGTGGGATCGGCCCTGGTGGCGGTGACGCCGGACGGCCTCGAGACTGTCTGGCGGAACAAGGAGAACCTGCAGAGCCACTGGGCGACGAGCATCCACTCAGGCGGGGTCCTCTACGGCTCGCACGGGCGGCACGGGACGGACGCCGTCGTCCGGTGCGTCGACTGGGACACCGGGCTGGTGCTGTGGGAAGGGCCGCGCGGTCTGGGCCGGGCCACGTTCACGCTGGCCCAGGGCCACCTGCTGACGATGGGCGAACTCGGGCACCTCGTGGTCCTGGAGGCCACGCCGCTCGGCTACACCGAGACGGCCCGGGCGAAGGTGCTGGACCCGCCATGCTGGGGCCCGCCGGTGCTGGCCCGCGGCCTGGTCTACGTGCGGAACGAGACGATCCTGACGTGCCTGGACCTGCGGGGGCCGACGCCGCCGCAGCGCTGAGCGCGGCGGGTCTCCGTCGGCGGTGCCGCTTTTCTCCACGGGCACCCGCTTCGTGGGTCCATATCGGCGGTTTCCTTGTTGCGGCCCGATTTGACTGGACTCTGTTTTCGGGGTATTATTAAGGGTTAGTAAATGGGGGTTTGCGCCTGGGGTCTGTCCACCCCAAAGGGGAGTGCGCCTGTGTCGAATTATCCGCTTTCCCATTCCGCAGACGGAACCGGTCCGCGCTTTGAGGCCATGGAGCCCCGTCTCTTGCTCGACGGTGGCCCCGTCGTCATCAACGAGATCATGTACCATCCGGCGGGGCTCCCCGAACCGATTGGGGAGGAGTTCGTCGAACTCCTGAACACCAGCCCCGACCCGGTCAACCTCCAGGACTGGCGGCTGAACCGCGGCGTGGACTACACCTTCGGCGACGTGACGCTCGGCTCGGGCGAGACGCTCGTCGTGGCGGCCGACACCGCCGCTTTCCTGGCGGCCCATCCCGGTTTCGCCGGCGCGCTGGTCGGCGGATGGGACGGGCACCTCTCCAATTCCGGCGAGGACGTGGAACTCGAGAACGCCCTCGGCGACCGCATCGACCTCGTCGCCTACGCCGACGAGGGCGACTGGGCCGACCGCGCCGAAGGGCGCGGCTTGGAGTGGGTCGAGAGCCTGACGGCCAACGGCCTGACCGCCACCGTCCGCGTCCACGGGTTCGACGTGCACGACGGCGCCCAGGTCGAGATCTTCGGCGCGAACGAGCCGGAATATAACGGTACGTTCACGGCATCGGTCAACGAGGGGAGCGGCAGCGCGTCCGTCGAGTTCACCATCACGCTGCCGTCCGAGCCGGCCGGGCCCGCCACGGGCACCGTCGTGTGCCGGTGGCTGACGGACCGGGACCATTCCGGGTGGTCGTGGGAGTCGATGGCCGACGGGCTCGGCGCCTCAATGGAACTCGTCAACCCCGCCCTGACGGGCGAGTCCGGCCAGAACTGGGCCGCCAGTCTCACCGAAGGCGGGACCCCCGGGGCCGCCAACTCCACCGCCTCGGCCGACATCGCTCCGCTCATCCTGGACGTGGCGCACGACGCAGCCGTCCCCGCCCCGGACCAGCCGGTCACGGTCACGGCCCACGTCGTGGACGAGTCGGGGGCCGAGGACGTGACCCTGTACTGGCGGGTCGACGCCGCCACCCCGCCGGCGTTCACCCCGACGGCGATGGTCGACGACGGGACGGGCGGCGACGCCGTTGCCGGCGACGACGTCTGGACGGCCATCGTCCCGGGCCAGCCGGACGGAACGGTCGTCGAGTTCTACGTGGAGGCGTCCGACGCGGGCGCGCACGTGCGGACCTGGCCGGCCCCCGCTCGCCTGGCGGGCGACCCCGCCACGTATGAACAGGTTACGAACGCCCTCTACATCGTCGACGCCACCTACGAGGCGCCGCAGGACCGGACGGGCGGCGAGCAGCCGACCTTTTACCTCGTCATGACCGAGGACCAGCGGGCCGAACTCCAGTACATCCAGTCGCACGAGCCGGACGACAACTCCAACTCCCAGATGAACGCCACGTTCATCAGCGTGGACGGCCAGGAGGTGCGTGTCCGCTACACCGTCGGCGTCCGTAACCGCGGGGCCGGCAGCCGAAACGATTATCCGTGGGGGAACATGCGGATCAACTTCGGCTCCGACCAGCCGTGGCGCGGCCTGGTGGCGATGAACCTGAACGGCATGTACTCGATGGAGGAGGTCGCCGGCTCCGCCGTCTTCCAGTTGGCCGGCCTGCCCGTCCAGCAGGCGGTCCCCGTCACGGTGTACGTCAACGGGACGAACCTGTTGGCCGGTGGTGGCCGGGACACCTACGGCTCCTACGCCTACCTGGAGGGGGAGGACGGCGACTTCGTCGACCGCCACTTCCCGGACGATGCCGCCGGCAACTACTACCGCGGCATCCGCGACGTCTACTCCAACAGCGACCAGGCCGACTTCCGGTACCTCGGCGAGGACCCCGACCCCTATCGCCGGGACTACTCCAAGAAGACGAACACCGCCGAGGACGACTGGTCCGACCTTATCGCCCTCTGCCGCGCGTTCGACGAAACCGAGACCCCCGACGAGGTCTTCGTCGACACGATCGAGAGCCTCATCGACGTGGACAACTGGCTCCGCTACTTCGCCGCCGAGAGCCTCATCGGCGACATGGAGACCACGCTCGGCACGGGCTACGGCGACGACTACTCGATGTACCGCGGCGCGGACGGGCGGTTTGTCCTCATCCCGCACGACTTCGATACGGTTCTCGGCGTCGGCGACAGGTCGCCCGACCCGGACCGGACGATCTGGCGGGCCGCCGACTACATTACGAGCATCGACCGCCTGCTCCGCCATCCCGAGTACGCTCAGCGGTACCTGAACACGCTGAAGGACCTCATCGACACGGTGTTCAACTCCGAGGTCTTCGATCCGATGATCGAGAACCTCCTGAGCGGCTACGTGCCGAACGCCGAAATCCAGACCATGCAGGTGTTCGTCGCGGACCGCGCCGCCAGCGTCCTCGGCCAGATCAACCAGGATCTCACCGCCGAGACCGCCCTCCCGCAGCAGGACGGCTACGATTACACGACCGAGGCGGCTGCCGACCTCTCGGGCACGGCGAACGCGTTCGACACGGCCTCCGTCCTCGTGGACGGCCGGGCGGCCGAGTACATCCCCTCCAGCGGCACCTGGACCTTCGACGCCAGCGACTACGGCACGGGCTACGTCGAGGCCACCCTCGTCTCCGGCGACGCGACCGTCACGTACCACCTGCCGACGAGCGGTGAGGATCCCGCCGCCTGGACCGGCCCGTCCTACGACGACAGCGGCTGGGCCACGACGATCAGCCTGGGGCAGGCCGGGGTGCTCATCAGCGAGGTCTGCACGGCCCCCGAGTCCTCCTCGTTCGTCGAACTCCAGAACGTCTCCGATGCCGCCATCGACACCACCGGCTGGACCGTCGTCGTCAACGACCCGAGCCTGGGCGACGCGAGCGACATCCTGGCCACCGGCTGGGACCTCCCCGCCTCCGTCGCCGCCGGCGAGGTCCTCTACCGGACCGACGACGCGGGCGACGGTGCGCATTACTGGGGCGAGACCATCCCCTGGGGCGCCGAGGATCCCGGCTGGGTCATGCTCCTCGACGACGCCGGCCAGGTCATGGACTACGTGGCGTGGGGCTACACCGAGGCCGAGATCGACGCCCTCTCGTTCGACTACGGGTCCTTCACGGGGCTGATCGTCGGCGAGGCGTGGAGCGGCGACGGGGCCCCGGTCGGCTCCGCCACGGGCGAGCCCGAGGCCGGCTGGGTCGCCTACAACGACGCCGTCGCGGGGCCTGCCACGCACCCCAACGCCACCGTTTACGCCGACAATGGGGGTACGGCCTCCGGCCCTCTCCAGGACATCAGCGACGGCACGGTCCTCTCGGCGTCCGTTTCCACCACCGACGTCGGCGTGAACTGGGGCGGCAACGGGGTCAACCCCGCCGACGGCACCGACGCCGGCGACGTCTTTAACGGCTTCGTCGATTTCACCTCCACCGCGGGTAACGACAGCATCGAGATCGCCGGCTCCGACTCCTACACGCACGACTTTTCCGGCCTCGACCCGTCCCACTCCTACGACTTCGTCGGCACGGCGGTGCGCGGCAACCCGGATTACACCGGCCGCTGGACGCTTGTCACCCTGAGCGGCGCTGCCGCCTTCACGGCCGCCCATTCCGCCGGCGACGGCATCGTGACGGCGGGCCTTTCGCCGAACCAGGTCGCCCTCTGGGTCGGCGACAACTCCCAGGCCGACCAGGGCTGGGTCGTCCAGTGGACCGACATCGACCCCGGCGCCGACGGCGTCTTCCAGGTCGTCTCCACCCAGTACACCGGCACCGTGCCGACTTCCATCAATGCCAGCGGTTATGCGGACGGGAGTAAAGGGTACGGTCTGGCGGGGGTCCGCCTGACGGAGGTCGGACCCTCCGGGCCCACGTACTGGCTTGAGCGGACCGGCAGCACCGATGGCGACGACGCCGATGACTTCGCCCGCGACGACGCCGGCACCCAGGGTGCCCAGAACGATGACCTCACGGTGCCGTTCGGCACGACCTATCCCGCCGCCATGGCTCTCGGGTACAGCGACGGCGTCTACGACGGCCTCGTCCAGGGCGACGTGGGCCCCGTGATGCAGGGCGCCAGTGCCTCCCTGTGGAACCGCATCGCCTTCACCGCTCCGGACCTGGCGGCCTACGACACGCTGACCCTCCGCGTGCGGTACGACGACGGCTTCATCGCCTACCTGGACGGGGTGGAGGTGGCGTCGGCGAACGCGCCGGCGACGCCGGCGTGGGATTCCTCGGCTACCGACGAGCATCCGGACGCCGAGGCCATCGAGTGGGTCGAGGTCGACCTCACGCCGCACCTGGCGTCCCTGACGGCCGGCGATCACGTCCTCGCGCTCAATGGGTTGAACCTGACGGCCGCGGACGCCGACTTCCTGCTCCAGGCGGAACTCGTCGCCTCCGCCGGCGACCCGGCCGGCAGCCTCCTGGCGCCGGGCATCAATCGCATCCTCGTCCAGGCCCTCGACTCCGGCGGCGCCGAGATCGAGCGGACTTGGCACAACGTGTGGTACGACGACGGCAACATGGTGGACGTCTCCGGCACGCTGCCGGCCGGCACCACCACCTGGACCGCCGTCGACGGCCCGTACCACGTAACCGGCAGCCTCTCGGTTCCCGCCGGGGCCACGCTCGTCATCGAGGCCGGCACGACGGTCTTCTTCGACGCCGACACGCAGATGAGCGTCTCGGGTGTTCTGGACGTCCAGGGCACCGAGTCCGACCACGTCCGCATGACGGCTCTGCCCGGCGGCGGCGACTGGACCGGCCTCCGTTTCTCCGGCAGCGCCGACGGGCCCAGCACCCTCAACTGGCTCGACTTCGATTACGCCGACAACGGCTCCGAGGTCATCGACGCCTCCAGCGGCGCCAAGGTCCACATGGACCACCTGACCTTCTCGCACCACGACGGCATGTACCTGGACTGGCACAGTTCCTCGCTCATCCTGAAGAACTCCGTCTTCCCGGATGTCTCGAGCGGCGAGCTCTTCCACTACTGGGGGTTCCCCTCCGACGGCTACGCCCTCATCCAGGGCAACATCTTCGGCTCAAGCGCCGGCTACCAGGACATCATCGACTTCACGGGCGGCCAGCGGCCGGGACCCATCGCCCGGTTCATCGGCAACGTCTTCACGGGCGGCACGGACGACTGCCTGGACCTCGACAGCGCGGACGCCTACGTGGCCGGCAACGTCTTCATGCACATCCACCAGGACAGCGACCGCGATTCCAAGTCCTACGCCGTCACCACCGGCACCGAGGGCTTCGGTACGTCGGAACTGACCGTCGTCGGCAACATCTTCTACGACGTCGACCACCCGCTCCTCTCGAAGGACGGCGGGTTCATCTACGCCGCCTACAACACCATGGTCGGTACCCACAAGGACCCCAGTGTGGGCAACGCCACCACCGCCGTCGTCAGTTTCTGGGAGGACCGCTCCGGACAGTGGCCGGGCGTCGGCGTCATCCTCGAGAGCAACATCATCTACGACGCCAGCCGCCTGTGGGAAGACCTTAATGGCATGGGCACCACCTCCTACCTTATCGCCAACCACAACGTCATCTACGGCGTGGACGAGGAAGGCGAGACGGTGCCCGGTGTGGGCAACGTCTTTGAGGACCCGCGCCTGCTCGAGACCGAGAACGTGACCGACGCGTGGGCGGACTTTGCCCTCGCGCCGGGCAGCCCCGCCTTCGGCCTCGGGCTCGGCGGCACCGACGCCGGCGCCACGACCGGCTGGCTCGCTCGCATCACCGGCGAACCGTACGGCACGACGTGGGCGACCGACGCGACGCTCGCGGTCGGCGGCCCGGACATCTACGGTTACAAGTACCGCGTCAAGAAGGACGGGGCGTGGCTCGGCGACTGGTCCGCGGAGGTCCCCATCGACTGGACCGTCACGAAACTCGACGTCGACAGCCTCACGAGCACGGGCGGCGTTGCCACCGCCACCGTGCCCGGCCACGGCTTCAGCGAGGGCGACGTCGTCGTCATCGAGGGCGCCAGCAGCCGCGGCTACAAGGGACCGTTCACCATCTTCAATGTGACCGCCGACACCTTCGACTACACGCTGGGCGAGAGCGTCTCCAGCCCGGCCTCCGGCAGCATCGAATGCTGGAAACCCCAGCCTGGGCCGGCCGTCCCGCCCATCGAACTGACCGGTCTCGCCGCCGGCACGTACACCGTGTACGTGGTCCGGCAGGACTCGGCCGGCTTCTGGCAGGACGAGGCCGACGCCACCGCCAGCCGCTCCTGGACCGTCGACCCGGCCCACGCCGTCCTCGAACTCAGCGAGGTCCTGGCGGACAACGAAACCGCCCATCTCGTGGACGGCCTCTATACGCCGGACGTGGTGGAACTGTATTACGACGCGGCGCCCGGCTCGCCCGCATTCGACCTCGAAGGCTACCGCCTGACCGACAACGACCTGGTGCCCGACAAGTTCGTCTTCGGGGCCGGCGCGAGCATCGCTCCCGGCGAGCACCTCGTCCTGTATGCCGACACCAACCCGGGCGGGGCGTCGGGCACGTGGCTCGGCTTCGCCCTGAAAGCCGACGGCGACGACCTGTACCTGCTCGACGCTTCCGCCGCGGTCGTCGATTCGCTCGTGTGGGGCCTCCAGGTGGAGGATTATTCCCTCGCCCGAGGGCCGGACGGCACGTGGGGCATCGCCCAGCCCACCGTCGGCGCCGAGAATGACGTGCTCCGCACCGGCGACCCCGAAGCCATCCGTATCAACGAGTGGTTCGTGGACGGCGAGGTCGTCCTGACGGATGATTTTCTGGAACTGTACAACGCTGACCCGCTGCCCGTGCCGCTCGCGGGCCTCTCGCTGACCGACAACACGGCCTCCGTGCCG
>Ga0272442_10009934_pt1 | contig 11790 bp, 11 predicted proteins | sample SSMForm2O_FD_200262 | JGI IMG/M metagenome (GOLD analysis project Ga0272442, IMG submission 200262) | Marine sediment archaeal communities from Little Sippewissett salt marsh, Falmouth, MA, United States - SSM-Form-2O | ecosystem: Environmental > Aquatic > Marine > Wetlands > Sediment ...
CTTGAGCTAAAAAACCTTTGATCTTATTTTTGTATTTAAGATAATATTTTTCTTTGTTCATTAAACCTGTTCCTTTAGGAGTACAATCAACGACAACTGATGCTCTTTTTATTGCTTCTTCGGCTTCATACATTGGTTCTAGGCCTAATTCTTGAAAATCTTTTAATTTTTCTTCGCTTACTGCAAGATTAGCACCTCTATTTACCAACCCTTTGATTTTTGGTCTATCTGTTAGAACTGGACTATGTTTATAAAAAGTGACCTCATCGATCTCAAGATCTTCTTTTGCATCGCAAAGTAAACCAATTAAAGGCTCCCCAATAGTACCTGTTCCAACTACATGAACAATATTTCCATTGGCCATAGGCATTTTCCCCCATTTCAAGGCAGTTGAGTAATCAACAAGTACCATTTAATTGTTGCCATTTTAAAAATAATTTATAAGGGAATAATTTAAAAAGGTGAAGTTATTTCACCTACCTCATGGCACTACCATTAGACGTACTAGAAAAAGCAATGAATCAAAAATTATCTCTCTTATTAAAAGATGGAAGACTTGTAGAGGGTAAACTCTCAGGTTATGATGAATATATGAATATGGTTTTAGAGGATGTAGAAGAAAAATTTGAAGAAAATAAGAGAAGACTTGGAACAATCATTCTTAGAGGAAACAACGTAGTAAGTATATCAATTTTGTAGCTTATTTAGCGAAAAACATATATATATGTTACTTATTTGTTATTAATGGAAGGAATCGGGCTGGTAGTTTTTTGTTAGAGTGCATCCCATCCCCTCCTAGTGAGGCCAGCCATCCTTCCTTTTTGATCTTTTTTTAGAGAAATTTATGATTTAGAAAAAAGTTTTAACATATAGGCTGATACAAGTAAGAAATGAAAAAGATCAATACAAGTGACGTTCGCGATAAATTTGGTAAGCTAACATTAAAAGAGCCTTATACTAAAACAAAATGGTTGTCAGTTAGAGTTCGAGGATATGTTGATTTATTTAGGGGATTTACTCTTTTTGCCCCTTTAGTTGTATCAATGTCAATTATTGTTGCAAGTCTTATTATGAGTTATAAACAAGGCAATCCTATACCAGATAATTGGTGGATGACAGTTGGTTATGGAAGTGCAACAATTGCATTAGTAAATGCTGCATCAAATGCATTAAATCAAGCAACAGATGTTGAGGCAGATAAGATATCAAAGCCTTATAGACCCATACCAAGAAAGATTGTAAAACCAGACGAAGCGCAAAGCTTTGCCTTAATTTTATATCTATTTGCATTATTAAGATCTGCAACAATAAATGCATGGTTTGGATTTTTCATATTTTTAATAATGATTTTTACTGTAACTTATTCTCTTCCACCAAGAATTAAAAAATATTTGTTTATTAATCAAATATGGATTGCTTTTGCTAGAGGCATGCTTGGTATCCTTGCATCATGGAGTGTTTTTGGTAATCCATTTACACCAACCCCTCTAATAATAGGTGCTATTTCAACAATCTATTTAGTAGGCGGAATGTCAACAAAAGATATTGTTGATAGTAAGGCAGATAAATTAACAGGCACCCATACCTTGGTAAACACATTTGGAATTAAAAAAACAGCTTTGATATCATTTCCATTTATGTTTTTCCCTTTTATTTTTATTACAATTTTTATTAATCGAGGATTATTAGACCCTTATCTCTGGCCATTAGTTTTTATGGCAATTCCTACTTTTATCGTAATATTTTTAATGATAAAATCAAATGAAAGTAAAACTTTGGAAAATGTACCTGCATGGTCGATTATGTATGTACAATATATTTTCTTTGCTTTAGGTTTTGCTTTACTTACAATATTTAGCGATATATTGCCTTTTTAAAAAAAATTATAAATTCTTATAATGTTTTTCAAATGTATTACCTTTGACATCTGCTTTATCTAATTCTTTATGTGTATAAAAGCTAAGATAACTAGCAGCTATTCTTTTGAGATAATAACCAATAATTTCAATTTCTCTTGCGTCAAAATCATTTTCAATTAATTCACAATTAATTTGATGGGCTTTTTTCCTCAGTTCGTCTAAAGAATGATTATCTGTCATCTTTTCTTCCTCTAAAAAATAAGAATAGGATATAGGTTTAAAATTCTTTTTAACTAAAAATTAATAAATAGAAATTATTTACTTGATAACATGGACAAAAAAAATATAATTTTAGAATTATCATGTGAATTGATTGAAAAAATAGACCGTTTAAATAATACTAGTGATAGATCAAGTTTTATATCAAAATTAATAGAAGAACAATTAAAACAATCTTTAACAAATACTGCAAATGAACCACCTCAATATATCACAAAAATGAGCGATAAGGAAAACATTATTAAATATCCAAGTGAGATTCGTCTTGTAAATAGCAAAGGGATATCTGTTGGAAAATTTGATATAAACACACTCGATGGTTTTGAAAATATGATAAAAAAAGTCCATGAGATATCAGAAGATCCAGCTGTACAAATAAGAGCAAGAACCTTATTTTAAAACCATAGCAATATCTTTAATCAAAAATTACTTATCGTCAAAAATATTATAAATAAATTGGTTAAGATAATTAGAAGAATATTGATGAAAATGAATAATAAAAAAAATATTAATTTTATGGAAGATTTATCATTAATCTTTAATGGTGTGATAAGAATTAAAGCCGTTATATTCTGGTCATTGATTTTTTTATTAGGCTTTAGTTTAGGATTACAAAATTTATCAATAAATAAATTATTTTATCCATTTATTGTTATTATTGTTAATTCTCTGTTATTTTCAATATTTATATTTACAATAAACAATTATTATGACATTGAAACAGATAAAGATAATCCAAGAAGAAAAAAAATAAATGCAATTGCTCAAGGAGAAGTAAACATAGCTTTTGTAAAAATTTTAATTATATTCTGTGTAATTACTACTTTATCCATTTCAATTTTCTTTAAAGGATATGAACTTTTTTTATTAAGTTTATTTTGCTTAATATCATCATGGATTTATTCGGCGCCACCTTTGAGATTGAAAGGAAAACCAGTAATTGATGTTTTTTGGCATTTCTTGGGGTTTTTTTTGTTTGTTATTTATGGATCTTACATAGCCGGTGAAATAAAAGAAATAAGCTTATTGGTTGCTTTTTCTGCAGGTATATTTAGTTGTATATTTCAAATATGCAATCATATTTTAGATTATGATTATGATAAGAAAAGTAAAACTAAAACTATTGCAGTTTTATTAGGTGTTAAAAAAACTAAAAAAATATTGAACCTAAGTATAATAATAAATTTTTTAATTTTAGTAATTCTAATTATTTTATTTTCAATAAATCACTATATACCATTAATTATTATAATAATTGGTTTAATATTTTCTTTATATTTATCAATGTCTTTTAAGAAGAAAACTGTTAAAAAATTTTCAGTTGTAAATTTTTCTTTTTTTATCTCAATTTTTGTTTATATTAGTTGCAGCGTCTATAATATTTTATTGCTGATTAATTAATAATGTTTTTTAATTTATTATATTAGCATTTTATTAACTATACCGAGGGTTGGAACGCAAGTTAATTCATCAGTAAATCAGTATAAATATTTTAAAATTTTAATTAATATAGGTGATAGGTTATAATATTAAGATTTTTAAAAAGGTTCACGTTATTATTTAAGGATGTGGGGAGAAAAAAAGGATGAAAATAAGAGCAGTTAGAGTTCTTTTACCTGGAACTAGACCAAGCGGGTATACTGGAGCGCAAAAAGTTGCAATAAAATTTGCTGAGCTTTTAAATAAAATTGTTCCTACTGAAATATGGACTTATAAGACTCGTGAAGAAGGAACCAATTTTTTAGATTTAAAAAATATTCCTGAAGATGAGGACATTATCTGGATTGTTGCTTGGGGCCTTAATGCAAATCATTTACTTAATATACTTAAAAAAAGAAAAGCAATATATTTTGCACAAGCTGCCAAATGGCGTATTATTGTACCTATAAGCATACCGATACTGTGTGGTAGTCATTTTATAATGGCATATTGGGCACAAAAAGCACCTCACAATCCAATCTATTTATATAAACATATAATCGATAAAAACTGTCGAAATGCAAACTTAGATAGAGATATAGATGTACTTTACATAAGAAGAAAATCAACAGCCTATCTTAAAGATGTCTTAATTACAGAGCTGCAAAAACATTGTAATGTATACATAAGTAAAAAATTTGTACCCAAGTCAGAAGTTTTTAAACTTTATAATAGATCAAAAGTCTATTTATATTCCTCTGAATTGATTTTTCCTCTTGTAGAAGGGTTTGGGCTACAACCACTTGAAGCAATGGTATGTGGATGCACTGTGTTCAGCAATCTTAAGGGTGGACTTTCAGATTATTTAGACCCTGGCATTTGTGGCAATAAATTAGAAACTTATTCTAAAGAATATGATATTAAGCGAATTCTAGAAGCTGTCAACAGTCACACAGGCCATAATCCAAACGAGAAAAATTTGCTAAATAGCTATTCTGAAGAAGGCTTTTATAAGAGAATGGCTGTTATTTGGCCTGAGATTGTAAAATACTTGGAATTCAAAGATAAATCTCCTCCATCATCATGGTCAAAAGATAGTATATCTAGTATATTAAGTAGATTCAGATTTTAATATTTAATTTAGAAAAATTACAGTTTTTAATAATTATTTAGATTATTTTTAATATCTTTTCGATTCTCTTTTTGAACTCTGGTAATTTAAATGGTTTTTCAATATAATCATCACCTAAAAAACCACCAGCATTCTTAGCCGTACGATCTGTACGAGCAGTAAGAAAAACAACGGGAATATCCTTCCATTGGTCATTTTCTTTTAATTTTTTATAGACTTCCCATCCAGTCATTTCAGGCATCATTATGTCTAAGATGATAAGATCTGGAATCTGATCGTTTTTTAAAAGTTGAAGGCATTCTTGCCCACTGTTAGCAGATGTAATCTCATAACCTCTATCATCACCCTCCATTACAGTTTTCACAGTAAAAACAACACCCGGGTCATCATCTACAATCATAACTTTTTTTGTCATCCCTTTCACCATTAATTACGTATATTATATACTCTTAATTATTTTTCGTTTCCAGATTTAAGAGTAAAATAAAAAGTAGAACCATTTCCGGGCCCAGGGCTTTCAGCCCATATTTTACCTCCATGTTTTTCAATAATACGTCTGCAAATAGCAAGACCAAGTCCACTAGATTTTTGCTCTCTACTTGTTTTATCAACACTATAAAATTCATCAAAAACTTTGTTAAGTTGATCCTTTGTCATACCAATACCTGTATCCTTTAATATTACAGTTACAATGTTTTTTTCTTTTTCAGCATCAATGGTTATTTTCCCTCCACCCTCTGATGTGTATTTTACAGAGTTAGTAATTAGATTTTTAAACACCTCTGAGAGTCTTAACTTATCAGCATTAACAAAAATATCTCTAGAAATATTGTTTTCAAGCTTGATTTTATGTTCCTTTAAACTAATTTGCTCAGTTTCAATAACATAATCAACTTCATGTTTTAGATTGAGATTTTCAAAGTCAAATTTAATTTTTGAAGTTCTAAGTTTTGCAAGCTGTAAAGTTTTAAAGATTAAATCTTGCATATAATTAACATTTTTGTTCATTACTAATAATGATTCTTTTATCTTGGGATCTTTTTCTTGTTCGATAATCATTGGTAGAAGACCAACTAGCGGTTGCATTGGATTTTTTAAATCATGTCCAAGTTGACTAATAAACTCATCTTTCTGCTGAAGCAAATTTTCTAAAATTTGATTATAATCCTGAATTTTATCTCTAGATTCTTTTAAATCTATAGCCATTTGATTAAAAGCATTGGCAAGATCACCTAGTTCGTCTTTCGAATTGATATCAACTCTTGCATCAAAATTTCCTTTACCAAATGTCCTCACAGTGTTTCTAAAATTGATTATAGGTTTTACTATTGCTCTTCTTAGCAGATATAAAAGGCTAAAAATCAAAATAAAAATGCTAATAATTGAGATTAATATAATATATTGTATCAGTTCATCGCGAGATATAAACTGAGGATACATCGATAAACTTATCTCATATGTACCAACTATACTGCCAGATATTTTAACTGGTGAAATAATGGTTAATACAGATCCATTAACCCGATAATATGTGTTCTCATTTTCATAACTATCATTGTTATAATATGCATTTGGGTAACTACCCACTGAATTATTGTCCGTAGAAATATTAACCATTAAACCGTATTGGGTTGGAGTAAGAATATTAATATTTAAAATCTCTGTATGATCTTTTGTAATTTTCATGAGAAATTGTTGTAAATTTTCTGTGTCATTTAATATTTCATATTGTGATAAATTATCATTTAACGCTTGAAGTACAGCATATGACTTGGCAAAATTTACAACAGCCCATCTTGATGTAGTATCAAAAAATTCTTTATCCTTTTCATCTTCTATATAGAGATTGATATAAGATAAAGAGACAATAATGATGATAGATAGCAATACAACAATTAATGTTAATTTTAATGAAAGACTGACATTGATTTTGCGTCCCATCTCTAAAATGAAACCATTTTTTAATATAAAACTCTAATGTTTACCAAATTATATTTAATCTGAAAATTTATTCCATTTTTTCTGTTATAATTTCTCTAAATTAAAAAATATTATAAGTAGTTGAAAAAAATATATAATTATATCAATTTGGAAAAAGATTTTTATAATAATATTAAATAAATTTTAATGTCGGGGGCGGGATTTGAGCCCGCGACCTCCTGATATCTTAGCTAGAAGCTTATTACGAACCCTTAAGCTGAGCTTATGAGTCAGGCGCTCTAACCAAGCTGAGCCACCCCGACATAATCAGTTCTGGGTTTCAGATGAAATATTACAACTACTTATAAAAACTTCCTTAATTTGACAAAATAATATTTTTAATTATTTTACACCTAAAATTTAAAAAAAATTTGGTAGATATTATATAGTAAGAATTTGTTTACTTTTTTGTAAGATTGGGATGGATGCAATGAATCTAAATAACATAAATTATTCTATAAATAATTTTTCAAAAAAATGTAATTTGAAAAACCAAATTTTTAGAATCCTTAAGGAGACTGAATAGTATGAGAGAAATTCCTGAGATAGTAAAAATTTTGAGAGAAGCTGAAAGTTTAGGCAGATTAACAACTTCATCTATGGGATCTTATCAGTTAGAAGAAGTTGATAAACCCATAGAAGATAATAATGATGACCCAATAGATTTTTTTGAAAATAGTCTGAAATTTGCAGAGAATATTGAAGTAAAAGATATTGAAGAAAAATATCAAAAAATCTTTGAAAATTATTCATTAGCAATCACTATAGTTGACGAAAAAGAGAGAATTATTTCGTGGAATAAATATGCTGAAGATTTATTCGGAATGAAGGATAATGATTTATCTTTAAGGAATATTAAAACATTATATCCTGAAAAAGAATGGAAAAAAATTAGGGCAAAAAACCTTAGAAAGAAAGGTATAACTCATAAATTTGAAACAAAAATGAGAAAAAAAGATGGTAGTGTAATTGATGTTGAAATATCAATTTGTGTTTTGAGAAAAGCACATGGTCAAACATATGGGTCTATTGGTATAATTAAAGATATAACTGATCTTAGAAAAACAGAAAGAGAGTTAATTGAATCTGAAAAAAAATACAAAACAATTTTTGAAAATTCAGCAGTAGCAATTACTTTTATTGATGAAAATGAGAAAATAGTATCTTGGAATAAATACACCGAAAAGCTTCTTAATATGAATAAAAAAGATTTGCAAAATAAACCAATTAAATCTTTATATCCTAAAGATGAATGGAAAAAAATCCGCGAGGAAAATATTCGAGAAAAAGGAATGCAGCATCATTTAGAAACAAAGATGATTCGTAAAAATCAAGGGCTTTTGGATGTAGATATTTCATTAAGTGTATTAAAGGATAAACATGGAAATGTAACTGGATCAATTGGTGTCATTAAAGATATAACTGATCGTAAACAAACAGAAAGATGGTTAAATTTTATTATGGAATATGCTGGAGATTCGATTTATTTATTGGATGAAGACGGCAGATATCTTATGGCAAACAACGAATTACTTCTTAGATTAAATCGAACTAGTGAAGAAGTCATTGGAAACACTTTTTATAAACTTCATATGCCCAAAGAAAACAAGGAATTTAAAGTAAAATTAAAACAAGTGCTTAAAGAGAAAAAAACAATAATCCAAGAACATAAAAGTATAAGTTTGAACAGATGGTTTTTAAGAACTTTAAGTCCAATAAAAGATTTAACGACAAATAAAACTGTTATTGCAGTAATTTCAAAAGATATAACAGATTGGAAATACATACAGGAAAAGTTAAAAACATCTGAGGAAAAATACAGGACAATTTTTGAAAATTCAGCTGTCGCAATAACTGTTACAGATGAAAAAGAAAGACTGATTTCATGGAATAATTATGCAGAAGCTCTTTTAGAAATGGATAGCGAAGATCTTAAAAATAAACCTATCAAATCTCTTTATCCTGCTGATGAATGGAAAAAAATGCGTTCGGAAAACATTAGGCAAAAAGGTATGCAACATCATTTTGAAACAAAAATACTTAAAAAAGACGAAGCAGCAATAGATGTCGATATATCAGTTAGCGTTATTAAAAATAATAATGGCCAGGTAACTGGTTCAATTGGAGTTATCAGAGATATAACAGACCGTAAAAAAACAGAAAAAGCATTAAAAGATTCGGAAGAAAAATTCAAACAACTTTATCTGAAAGCACCAATTGCATATCATACATTAAATCCAAAAGGTATAATTAAAGAAGTAAATGAAAAATGGTGCCAGGTTCTTAATTATAAAAAAGAAGAGGTATTAGGAAAGTCAATTTTTAATTTTATTCCAAGTTGTGAAAGAGAAACTGCAAAGGTTTCATTTATTAATAAAATTAAGAGTAAAAAAACATTTTCTAAGCCAAATTTAAGATCTTATCTAACAAAAGAGGGCCATAGAAAAAGCCTTATGATAAATGATTTTTTTTCTTTTGACGAGAATAACAATATTCAATCAGTTCATACAACAATGGAAGATATTACTAAATTTATAGAAGCTGAAAATAAGTTAAAAGAGGCACATGAATTACTTCAAATTGCAAACAAAGAACTAGACAAGAAAGTAAAAGAAAGGACTGTTGAAATAGAACATCTGTTAAAACAAAAAGACGAATTTATAAGTCAGTTGGGTCATGATTTAAAAACACCTCTGTCAATTATTTTAAATGTTTTACCTATGATAAAAGACGAAATTAAAGAAAAAGATGTAATAGAGGACTGTGATGTTGCAATTCGAAATACAAATTATATCAAAAGCCTTGTTACTGAAACCTTACAAATTGCAAAATTGAGTTCCCCTAATATTAAATTTAAAAAGGATAAAATAAATCTTAATAAATTGGTTTCAAATATTTTTAATAATAAGCCATATCTTGTTGAAGAAAAAAATATAAAATTCAAGAATAATGTAGACAAAAAAATCACAGTAATTGGAGATGATTTAAGACTACAGGAATTGTTAAATAATCTAATAACAAATTCTGCAAAATTTACACCAAATAATGGTACGATTTCAGTTAATGCAAAGAAAAATAAAAATAAAGTGACTGTGACTATTACAGATACAGGTATTGGTCTTACAAAGAATCAAATCGCTCATATATTTGATGAATTCTACAAGGTTGATGAATCAAGACATGATATAAACTCTTGTGGTCTCGGCCTATCTATCTGCAAAAGAATCGTTGAAAAACATGACGGCAAGATATGGGCAGATAGCAAAGGACAAGGCAAAGGAACTGAAATAAGCTTTACTCTAAAACAAAATAAAAAAAAGTGAAAATTATTAAATATCAAATTAAAATATCTGGATGGTTGGGATAGATGAAAAAAATCATGATGGTAGATGACAATATAGATTTAACATATGTTGTTAAAAAAAGACTTGAAAAAACAAAATCTTATAAGGTCATATCTGCCAATAGTGGAAAGGAATGCATTGAAATTTTGAAAAAAGGAAAAATTCCTGATGTAATTTTACTTGATATAATGATGCCTGAAATCAGTGGTTGGGATACATTTGCAAAATTAAAAGCAAACGATAAATGGAATAAAATTCCCGTTGTATTTCTTACTGCAAAAACAGACTCTTTCAGTAAAGGTTATGGGGCCGTTTCTGCAAATGATTATATTGAAAAACCATTTGAGTTTTCAGATTTGAAAAAAAGAATTGAAAAAATTATAGGATGATAAAGTATATGTCAACAATACAAAGCTCAGAAACAATAAAATATCTAATGAGAACTTTAATTCATGTAATAGGAAGAAGAACATCAGAGAATTTTGCTTTAGAAACATTAAGCGATGCAATAAATGAACTAGAACCAAAATATAATTTTTTAAAATTAATTAAAGTTGGTAGTGTTGTTTATTCTGCAGAGTTGGATGCTATTGATGTAAAAATGGATATCAATTATGTAGATACTGAACAACTTAGTAAAGCACTTGATGAATTTTTAGATGTAATTGCAAAATCATTGGGTGGAAGTTCAGATTTTGATTTTCAAGAAGCTGAACATTTTTTATTAACTGAAGTTCAAGATGAACTTGGTGAAAGACATAATTTAATATTACAACAAATTGGAATTAACCTAGATATCAAACAAAACCAATTTATAATTGAAATGCAAGAAGCTTATAAAATAAAAATCAAACGAATGAGAAAAACAGATGTTTTAGATCATCTGATTAAAGCAATTATTTTAACATTAAAAAGAAAACGTTCAGAACTTGATGCATCCAAAATCCTTGCTCGTTCAATTAATAAATATCAAAAGGAATATGATTTTTTAAAATATATTAAAATTCAAGCTCCTCCGACAAACAAAGAACCATACAAAATAATTGTAACTTCAGAAATAGACAATATTTGGTCAGCAAAAATGGCCAAAGCAATTCAATTAATTCTTGAAGAAAGTGGCAAAACATCTGATCTAAAAACTCTTGAAACTTTTATTGAAGATATAAAATCCCAATTAGGTCGTAGTGATATTCAAAAAATTGAAAAGATTGGAATAAATTTAAACCAAGTTCATAACACATTACAAAGACAAAAAAATGAAATTATTTTTTCAAAAACATTAGAATTATTAATTAAAGTAATCAGTGATAAAACATCAGTAAGCTTTGCAGTTACAATAGTTGATTCAATAATTGAAAAATTAAAAGAGAGACACACAGTGCTTGAACATATTAAAGTCGAAAAATCAAAATATGAAGAAGGTTTAAAAGCCTTTGAAATAACTGAAGAAATAAACTCTGAAAGCTCTCATGATCTAGGCAGGGCAATTAAAAACATTATGAAAGACATACAAAACCATTTTGCAGATAAATCAAATTCATTTATCGAAGATTTTAAGAAAACTGCACCTTCTGATTACATTTCAGAAATTGAAAAAATAGGCGTAAATCTACATATACTGGAATTAAGAAAAAGTTTATTTTAAAAAAATTTTATTCAATTTCAAGTGTTTTTTTTGAACGCAAAAAAATACTTGAGCAACTATTTTCTTTTAATTTATTTCTAAGCTCTTTATCATTTGTTAAAACTATTCCATTTGTTTTTTTTGCAACACTTA
>Ga0272442_10009935_pt1 | contig 11787 bp, 13 predicted proteins | sample SSMForm2O_FD_200262 | JGI IMG/M metagenome (GOLD analysis project Ga0272442, IMG submission 200262) | Marine sediment archaeal communities from Little Sippewissett salt marsh, Falmouth, MA, United States - SSM-Form-2O | ecosystem: Environmental > Aquatic > Marine > Wetlands > Sediment ...
GTTCGTCGATCTCCCAGTTGCCGGTGCGCTCGTTGAATCCGTAGCCAAAGAGCTTCTGCTCGTAGCAGAACTCCTCGTCGAGGTACTCGTCGATGAAGGTCACGTCGTTGTGCAGCCGGCGCACCTCGAAAATCTTCTCCCGGCCCATGCCCAGGTGCTTGTTCCAGGTGCGTTTCTTGTCCAGGTCGGCGCACTCCTCGTATTCCTTTCCGAATCTTCCCCGGTTCCACTTGTCCTCGATGTAGCGGTACAGCTCCAGTCCGATCTTGTAAGGGTTGAGCGCTCCGGGCCGCGTGCCCATGATGCCCGAATGGTGATCGGCGAAGTCGATCACCTCCTCGTCGTTCAGCACCCGCTGGGTCATGATCTTGGCGTGCCAGTATGTGGCCCAGCCCTCGTTCATTATCTTGGTCTGGCCCTGGGGGGCGAAGTAATAGGCTTCCTCGCGGACGATGCCCATCACGTCGCGCTGCCAGCGGCTGAGCGGGGCGTGCTCCATCAGAAAGAGGAGAACGTCCCGCTCGGGGTGGGGCGGAAACCGCTTCGACTTCTTGCGCTCCTCGGCCAGCTTCTTCTTCTGGGCCTCTATGTATTCGGCGGGGTTGATGTAGGGGTCCAGGTATTTTCTCCGCACGGGGAGCTTGGGGACTTCGGTTGGGGGCTTGGTCACCTCGGGTGATTCTTCTCCGGCCCTGCGCTTTTCCTTCACCCGGCGCTGGATCATCGGGGCGTGGATGTCGATCAGGTTTTCCAGGGAGAGGCAGTTGTCGATGAACCCCTCAACCGGGTCCACGCCTTGCTTGGACATGTAGCGCCTTATGCGGGTGGCGTGGTTGGCCATCTCGTTCATCATCTTGCGGTTGGTGTCGCGGAACCATACGTTGTTCTTGAAGAAATCGTTGTGGGCGTAGACGTGGGCCATGACCGTTTTCTGGTCGACCAGCGAGTTGCCCTCCAGCAGGTAGGCGTAGCAGGGATCGTTGTTGATGACCATCTCGTAGATCTTGGACAATCCATAGGTGTAACTTTTCTTGAGGTGCTCGTATTCCATCCCGAAGCGCCAGTGCGGGTAGCGGGTGGGAAAGCCCCCGTAGGCGGCGACCATGTTGACCGCTTCATAGGAGAGAACCTCGAAAATCAGGTCGAAGAAGTCCAGGCCGAACGACCGGGCGTGATCCTCGATCTCCTGCTTGATCTCGGCGAGGTATCGGGGCAGGGCCACGGTGCCTACCTGCCTTTCCCCAAAAACTCCCGGATGGACTTGATGATGGCCTCCCGGTCGGGTATCTCGGACAGGACCATCTTTTCCTCCTCGGGAAAGACCTCGGTAAGATCCTTGATGAACTGCCCCGAACCGTAGGGGCTTTCTACCTGGCCGTACCCGAACTGGTTGACGAAGGGCAGGATCTTCTCCTTGAGCAGATCCATGCAGGCCTTGGTGTCGTCGGTGGACCAGTTGTCGCCGTCCGAGAAGTGAAACGGGTAGATGTTCCACTCGCCGGAGGAGTAGTCGGATTCGATAATTTCGGCGCACAGCTTGTAGGCCGACGAGATCATGGTGCCGCCGCTCTCCCGGGTGTGGAAAAAGGTGTGCCGGTCGACTTCCCGGGCGGCGGCATCGTGGGTGATGTAGCGCACCTCCAGGCCGTCGTACTGGCTCTGCAGCCAGGTGTCGATCCAGAAGGACTCGATCCGCACCATTTCCTTCTGCTCTTCTCCCATGGATCCGGACACGTCCATGATGTAGATGATCACTGCGTTGGATTCGGGAATCCAGGCGACTTTCCAGGAACGGTAGCGCCGGTCCTCGCGAATGGGGATGACCACCGGCCGCACGGGGTCATAGGTGCCCGAGGCGATCTGCCTTTTCAGGGCCGCCTTGTAGGTCCGCTTGAAATGGCGCAGCGATTCCGGGCCAACCCGGTGCACGCCGGTGTAGCGGCTCTTCTCGGCCTCCAGGCGGTGTTTCCCCCGCGGTTCGATCCTGGGAAGCTCCAGCTCCTCCCCGAGGATTTCGGCCAGCTCGTCGATGGTGATTTCGACCTCCAGGCCGTGCTCGGCGGGATCGCTTCCCGCCTGTCCGCTGCCTTCGCCCTCGACCGACCCGGGGGCCAGGACCGTTCCCACCTCGCCGTCGCCCTGGCCCACTCCGCCGGTCTGTTTGTGCCCGTAGCGGAAGCGGGGAATCTGGATCTGGGGCAGGGGAATGGAGACTACGTCCTTGCCCTTCTTTCCAAGGATCTCGCCCTTGGTGATGAAGCGCTTCAGGTTCTCCTTGATCTTCCCCCGCACGATGTGGCGGAAGCGGGCGTGGTCGGCGTCGATCTTCATGAGGGGATCAGCCTTCCTCCTCCTTGGCGTCTCCACGGGCGAATATGGAGGCCACGAAGCTGAGCACGTCGGTGGCGCATATCTCGCAGTAGCCGTAATTGCGGATCATCCGCTGCTTGACCACGTCGATCTTCTCCTGGGTCTCCTTGTCCACCACCGAGCTGACCAGGCTGGTAAGTTTGATCGAGTCTTTCTGGTCCTCGAAGAGCTTGAGTTCCAGCGCCTTGTGCAGCCTCTCGTTGGTGCGGTAGTCGAAATGCCGGCCGTCCACGGCCAGCGCGCCGATGTAATTCATCAGCTCGGTCCGGAAGTCGTCCTTGCGGCTCTCGGGGATGTCGATCTTCTCCTCTATGGAGCGCATCAGGCGCTCGTCCGGCTCCTCGTACTGGCCGGTGTACTTGTTTTTGACCTTCTCCTTCTGGGTGTAGGCCTTGACGTTGTCGATGTAGTTGGCACACAGGTTGTTGATGGCTTCCTCGTCGGCAGAGATGGCCCGCTGGACCTCGTTCTTGACGATGTCCTCGTACTCCTGCTTGACCACGGTCAGCAGCTCCTTGTAATGCTTGCGGTCTTCATCGCTGGTGATCAGGGTGTGACTCTTCAGGCCCGCCTCCAGCTCGTTGAGGACCAGGAAGGGGTTAATGCAGCCCTCGCCCTTGTCCGAGACCAGGGCGTTGGAGATCTTGTCCTGGATGTAGCGCGGGCTGATGCCGTCCATCCCCTCGCGGTCGGCCTCCTTGCGCAGTTCCTTTATGTTGTCCTCGGTGAACCCGGTCAACGACTTGCCGTCATAGAGTTTCATCTTCTGCAGCAGGGTCAGGTTGTGCTTCTTGGGTTCTTCCAGCCGGGTCAGCACCGCCCAGGTCGAGGCCATCTGCAGGGTGTGGGGGGCGATGTGCTTGCCCCGGATCTTCTCGGGGGCGTAGTCCTTCTCGTAGATCTTGATCTCCAGGGAGGGCTTGGTGATGTAGGGGATGTCCACCTTGATGGTGCGGTCGCGCAACGCCTCCATGAACTCGTTGCTGAGGAGCTTGCGGAACTCCGCCTCGTTGGTGTGGCCGATGATCACCTCATCGATGTCGGTCTGGGCGAATTTCTTCGGCTTGATCAGGTGTTCCTGGGTGGCGCCGAGCAGGTCGTAGAGGAAGGCCACGTCCAGCTTGAGAATCTCGATGAACTCGATGATGCCCCGGTTGGCGATGTTGAACTCGCCGTCGAAATTGAAGGCCCGGGGGTCCGAGTCGGAACCGTACTCGGCGATCTTGCGGTAGTTGATGTCGCCGGTAAGCTCGGTGGAGTCCTGGTTCTTTTCGTCCTTGGGCTGGAAGGTGCCGATGCCGATGCGGTCTTTCTCGCTGAGCACCAGCCGGTGCACCCGCACGTGCTGGATGACCTTCTGCCAGTCGCCATCATAATGCTTGAGCAACTCGGAGAAGGTGAAGCGGCATGAGGGGCACAGATCGCCGAAGTCGGGGATGGGGTGATCAAGATCCTTTTGTTGAATCCCCAGTTTCTCGAGCACCTGGGCGCGCAGTTCGGGGGGGATCAGCTTGAACGGCTCCTCATTCATGGGGCAGGGAGTATATTCTTCACTGGTTTTTCCGGGGCCGCTCTTCCAGTCCACGTTCCAGCCGAAGGTGAACAGAGCGCCCTCGTCGGTCTTGCTGTAGCGCTCCAGCCCGCGCTTGAGCAGGCGCGTGATGGTGCTTTTCGACGATCCCACCGGACCGTGAAGCAGCAGCACTCTTCTCTCGGTGCCGTAGAACTTGGCAGCGCTCTTGAACACGTTCACCAGGCGCATCAAGGGGATATCCAGGCCGTAGATTGCGTCCCTCCCCTCATGGGATACGTCCTTGAAGAAGTTGTACTTGATGATTTTTTTCTTGGAGTCCACGTACTCTTCGGTGCCGTAAGAGAGAATCATGTCGTAGAGCCGCTGATAGGCGGTGCGCAGCACCCGGGGGTTCTGACTGATGATATTCAGGTACTCGGAGAAGCTCCCGCTCCAGTTGAGTGCCTGGTAGACCTTGCGATCCTGCTGGCCGCCGATGAACGAAAGGATGTCCTTGCCGTCTGCCATTTTCTTGCGTCCTCCCTTTGCGGGTTTCAACCCAATCGATCATAAGATCCCATAAATAGTCAAGGAAACCAAGCCTGCGTTGACAGCGCCGCGAGCGTTACGTAGTCTCTCATAAAACATGATTAATTTCGAACAAGGCCCCATTCGCCCCCCGTCGGAAGCCGGCAGCCTGCTGGTCCGGGTGTCGAGAAACTGCCCCTGGAACCGCTGTGCCTTCTGCCCGGTGTACAAGGGCTCGAAGTTCTCCCTGCGCACCCCCGAGGAAGTCATCGCCGACCTGGATGAAATGAAGGAGTTCTACGGGGATGGGGTCCGGACGGTGTTTCTCCAGGACGCCAATCCCCTGCTGACCAGGCCTGACGATCTGGTGAAAATCATACAGGCGGTCCGCGAACGCTTCCCGCATGCCGACCGGATCACCGCCTATGCCCGTTCACACACCCTGGCGCGGCGGAAAGTGGAAGACCTAAAGCGGATCCGCGCGGCCGGCCTGGACCGCATCCATGTCGGTATGGAGTCGGGCTGTGACGAAGTCTTGAAGCTGGTCTGCAAGGGCACGACCCGCGCCGAGCAGATCGAAGGCGGCCAACGGGCCAAGCAGGCCGGATTCGAGCTGTCCGAGTATGTCATGCCCGGCCTGGGAGGACGGGCGCTTACCGACGCCCACGCCGACGACTCGGCCTCGGCCCTGGTCGCAATCCGGCCGGACTTCGTGCGCCTGCGCACCACTGCGGTGATCCCGGGGACGCCGCTTCATGAACTGCAGGAGAAGGGCGAGTTCGAGCCTCTGACCGAAGTGGAGCTGGTGAAGGAGATCCGCGGGTTTCTTTCCGGGCTCGAGGGCCTGACCACCCGGCTGGAGAGCGATCATATCCTCAATCTGCTCATGGAGCTCCGCGGCGACCTGCCCGGAGATCTCGACGATCTCATCGGCGTCTGCGACGAGTTTCTGGCTCTCGACGACCAGCTCAAGCTGAAGTTCATCCTGGCCCGGCGGATGGGCTGGATGGGTACTTTAAAGCACCTCGATGTCCCCGCACTGGACCGGGAGATCGACCGCATAATCAAGGAGCTTGAGAGCAAGGGCGTGGACCCCGAGGAGGTCTTCCGCGAGCTGCGCACCCGCATGGTCTGAGGGAGGGAAAGCCGAAAGATCAGAAGTGACTGAGTGAGCCTTCCCGCTTGACCCGGCGCAGCGCCAGCAAAAACGCTCCGACGCTCAACGGTCCGGCGACCGCCGAGAAGATCACCAGGCCCAGGATGGACCCGGCCACATCGGACAGCGACGCTCCCATCAGCAGGAGCCGGCGCATGGCCTCCAGCGAATGGGTGATCGGCAGGATGTTGGCCAGCCACTGCCCCCACCCGGGCAGCACCGCCACCGGGTAGTAGACCCCTCCCAGCAGGTACGACAGCCCTTGCACCAGCCAGCTGGAGGGGTCGATGCGCTTGAAGGCCAGAACGATGCTGGCCGACAGAATGCCCAGAAAAGAAAAGCTGACGATGGTCAACAGCAGAACCAGCAACGCCGCGGGCCAGTTGGCGTTTGCGAAGCTAACATCGAAGATCAGCCATCCGAATACCAGGATGACCACCACCCGGATGGAAGTGGCCATGAAGGAGTAAATCGAGCTCATGATGATGATCTGTCCCACCGGCGTGGGGGTCACCAGCAGGGCTTCCAGGGTGCCCAGGACCTGGGCGTTTCTGATAGTGTCGGAGAACGAGCGCACCGCCACTCCCAGGTAGCTGGAGAAGGCCACGCCCACGATCACGAAGGGGAAGTAGGACCCGCCGTAGGGGCCCAGCGACTCGATGTTGGCCCCCTCGAGCATCTTTCCGAAGAAGTAGAATGCGGCCACCATGAAGAAGGCGAAGATCAGGTGGGCGAAGAAGGCCAGCCGGTAGCTCAGGGCGGTGTGGAAATCCTTCCAGATGAAGGCCCAGCATTTGCGCAAGAAGCTCACTCGTCCACCTCGAAGACCTCGTCGGCCTTCTTCAAGGCCTCGGCTACCTCGTCTTCGGTTACGATCTTCCCTCCCTTCAAGAAGGCGATGCGGTCGCAGAGCTCCCGGGCCTCCTCCATGTTGTGGGTGGCCAGCAGGACGCTTTTCTTCATTTCCAGGGAGAGCTTTTCCTTGATGAACCTGCGCGCGCGCCGGGCGGCGCCGGGGTCCAGGCCGCGGGTGGGCTCGTCGATCAACAGCACCTCGGGATCGTGCAACAGCGCCCGGGCGATACCCAGGCGCTGGCGCATTCCGGTGCTCAGATCGCGGAAAGGCTTGTCCAGCTCCTCCTCCAGCCGCAGCAATTCGCTCAACTCATTGATGCGATCGGGAATGGCGCCGGCTGTCATGTTGGCCAGCACTGCGAAGAATTCTAAATTTTGCCGGGCGGTCAGCCGCCAGAAGAAACTGCGCTCCTCCGAGAGCACGAAGCCCAGCCGGCCGCGCACCCGGGCGGTGTGGCGGGTGACGTCGCTGCCCAGGATCCGGGCGGTTCCCCCGTCGGGCAGGACGCTGGTGGCCAGGATTCTCAGCAGGGTGGTCTTGCCGGCGCCGTTGGGGCCCAAGAGGCCGGTGATCGAGCCGGCGGGCACGGTCAGGGATACGTCCTTCAAGACCTCCAGGCGCTTGCGCGCAAACGGGCGGCGCAGGGCCTGCAAAAACGGCCGGGGAATGGTGAAGCGCTTGTGGATGCCGGAGATCTCTATGGCGTTTGGAGCTATGGTGATCCCCTTCCCTGGTAGCGCTCCACCGCCCGGTTGTGGCAGGACAGCGTGGGGCAGAAGTGATGGGTTCCGTCGTTCTTGGAGACGAAGAACATGTGCCGGGTCTTCTGGGGCCAGAGAACCGCCCGGATGGCGTCCTTGCCCGGGCTGCAGATGGGCCCGGGGGGGAGGCCCTTGTGCCTGTATGTGTTGTAGGGGGAGTCGATGCGCAGGTCTTCGCGGGTCAGGTTTCCCGAGAAGGATCCCCGGGCGAGCAGGACCGCGTAGATCACCGTGGGGTCGGTGTCCAGGCGCCAGTTCTGGCGCAGGCGGTTGTGGAACACCCCGGCGATCAGCGGGCGCTCGTGGGCCGCGCCGGTTTCTTTCTCGACGATCGAGGCCAGGGTGACCACCTCCAGCTCGCTCATGCTCATCCGCTCGGCGCGCTTGGCGAACTCGGCGGTGAAGATTCTCCGGTAGCCCTCCACCATGGTCTTCAAAATCTTCTCCACCGGGGTCTGCTTGCGGAAGTTATAGGTTTCCGGGTAGAGGAACCCCTCCAGGCTGTTTCCCGGCAGGCCCAGCGACTCGGCGAACCTGGCATCCCAGGCCTTCTCCTCGAACTCCTTTTTATCGGCCAGGCCCAGGTCGGCGTACATTTGGGCCACCTCGTCGATGCGCAGGCCCTCGGGGATGGTGATGGGGTGGACGATGGGCGTGCCGTGCATTAAAACGTCCAGCACCTCGTCGGGCGTCATGTTGTCTCTGAAAGCCAGCTCCCCGGCCTTGAGCTTGCCGGCCGCGCGGTGATAGTAGCGCACGTAGCGGTAGAATGACTTCTGGCTGGAAATCACCTGGTGTTCCTCGAGCAGCTTGCAGATGGTCTGCGGCCCGGCCCCCTTGGGGATCAGCACCGCCACGGTCCGGCCCTCGCCCTCCATCGGCGTGCTGCCGTAACTGTGCACCAGGTACCACAAAATCCCCAAAACGATCCCGATCAGCAAGATGAACACGCCCAGAACGATGAGTATCCGTTTTTTCAATCCGCACTCTCCCGGTGTGCCTCCAGGTAGCTCTTGAGGATCAAGCTAGCCGCCAACTTGTCCACCACCTGTTTGCGTTTCCTGGGTTTAACCCGCGCCTCCTTCAATATCCCCTCCGCCTCCCAACTGGTAAGCCGCTCATCCCAAAGATGCACCGCAACTTGTAGCCGGTCCTCCAGCAATGCCGCAAACTTCCTGACCCTCTCCGCGGATTCGCCCTCCGACCCGTCCATATTAAGCGGCAACCCCAAAACAATCCCCTCCACCTGGTTCTCCTCAACCAGCCGCCCGATCCTCTCTACATCCTTCTCATTCCCCTTCCGCTGAATGACCGTCAACCCCTGAGCCGTCCACCCCATCTCATCAGACAGCGCCACCCCGATTCTCTTAGTCCCGAAATCCAGACCCAGAAGCCGCATGCCGCGATTATAGAGCAAAGAGGGTCGGAGGTTTACACTTTACATTTACCCTTGCAAATATCTGTTGATATTCAAGCCATTGCAGCTAAGTGCAAAGTGCAAACCTCCGACCCTCGGTTCTCTCCGCGAGTGTCCGGAATCAAGACACCGTGTCCGGAATCCGGACACCCGGGCCGGCAGGGCCTTCTTGTAAGTCATTGATATACAGGCAAACCGGATATTGGCACGCAGCTTGTAATACCCCCCGAGCGGAGGTGGAAAATGCGATTGCCCGTAGCCATCCAGACCGCATTAGACGAGTCCGAAAGACAGTTCCAGCAAACCCTGTCCCGCCTGGGCCTCACCCGCGATCAACTGTCCCGGGTGGCCGACAAGGCCAAGACGAACGTCAAAACCCCGCCCCCGGCCCGCCCGGCGGCGACCATCAGAAGGAGAGTGATCCATGTTTGATCCCAACATAACTTCAATTACCTGCGGCAACCTCGACTTCTTCGACAGCGCCGTAGACTTCGACGACCTGGCCTTCCTGAATCTGATCATGTGCATGCAGGAATCCGACAAGGCTCTGGCTGCCAAGATGAACGAGATCCGCCAGCTCAACGAACTCAAGCGCCAGATAACCGACGACATCAACAACCTGAACCGTGCACTTGCTCGTTCCGGCTCCAAGCACGACCAGAAGGACAAGTACGTGTATGTCGAGGGTGGTCTCGATGACCCCCAGGATCCCGATGAAGGCAAATTCAAGAGCGGCGAAGAGCAGGCGAAATTCGAAAAGGAGTGGGGAGACAAGCTCGGTGACACTGTTGTGACCGAGTGGCGCATGGAGAGGAAAGAGATATTTGGCTATGAGCCGATTGACGTCAGAGTGCCCGTCGATGAGGTCAAGGTCACCGGCGAATTCCTGAACGACATGGGGCTCTACAAGCGGAAAGAAGTTGAGGCCAAGATCGAGGAGCTACGGGGAAGGCTGGAGGAACTCAACACTTCTTCCAGCGTGCTGATGATTGACCTTCAGCGGCTGATGAACAAGCGAAACGAGGCCACGCAGTTAGTGTCGAACATCGAGGCCAAGAGCCACCAGACCGCTCAGGCCATCATATCCAATTTCAAGTGATCGGAGAAAGTCATGACCGGCAGTCAGACCATTCAGGCCTTGCAGAACGGAGAGATTACCTTTGCCGAGCTTCGCGGGATCACCGACGAGGAGATGGCCGCAGGTGTTAATGCCGGACGCAAGCTGATGAACGCCGGCGAGCACCAGGCGGCCGCCGAGGTGCTGGCCGGGCTGGCGCTTTACGATCCCTACCGCCCCGACGTGTGGAGCGCCCTGGAAGAGCTCTTTCGGCGGGAGCGGCAGCCCGGGCCGGCTAACCTGTTCTCCAACCTGGCCCGGGTGATGGCCGCCTGAGGAGGATGTCATGGATCCTGTCAGTGGAGTTAACTCGGTGTTTGGCAGTGTTCCGGGTCAGTCTGCAGGAAATGTCGCTCTGGCTTCCATTGTGGCCAAGATTTCCGCGGGCGGGGATATTGCCAGCGAGTGCATGGCGTTGATGGCTGAGGACAGTGCTTGCCAGGTGAAGGCCAATCTTCAGGGGATTCGCGTTCAGCAGCGGGCGATGCGCCAGGCGCGGCAGCGACGGATGGAGCTTCTGAAGAAACAGTGGGCGGCCAAAAAGAAATCCGGCTTCTGGGGGAAGCTGGGAAGGATATTTTCGGGTGTCTTCTCCGTCCTGGCCGGGGCGCTGTCGTTCTTTGCCTTGCCGGCATTCGGGGTGGTCGGTGCGGGTATCGCCGGCGCCGCCCTGTCGGGAGGATGTGGGATCGCCAGCGGCGCGTACTCGCGCAAGGCCGGAAGGGCTGCTGCCGACGCCCTGCAGGCCGAGCAGTACAAGCAGATCGCCCAGGAGGCTCAGGGTGAGATGCTGCAGTCATTGCAGGACGCCGCCGAGGTGGAGAGGCAGATGGTACGACGCATCACCGCGTTGGTGGAGAGTGAGACCAAGAGTGTGGTGATGAAGTGAGGAGGAGGAAATGATCGACAAGATTCCGGCAGTTGGCGACTACGCGTCGCAGATTTCTGATCGTGGAGCGAGCATAGATAACTTCCTTGCCAAAGCTGCCAGTGCTGTGGGGATCGAAGAGTTGATTCTCGAAGACACCCGGGAGCAGCGCAAGGCCGCAACCGCGATTCGCAAAGGGCACCGTGATCAGCGGCGCCAGTTGGTGGAGCAGGCGGTGAAGAAGATGAAGGACGCTGCGGACAACCGGTTTTGGTCGGGATTTACGGGAGCGTTGAGCGGTATCGCCGGTGAGTTGCTGGGTGTATTCAACTTTGGCGATTGGACCAAGGTTATCTGCGAGGGAACCAAATTCGTCGGGGGAAAACTGGCCGCGCATTTCATTTTCGATGTTCCTGCGACAGACCAGGAGGGCGACGCCAAGCTGCTGCAGGATGCCGCCCAGGCCAGCGGGGATGCGGCGCGGGATACCGGGGAGTGGCTGGCTTCGGCCAAGGAGTTGGAGAGGCGTATGGTGGATCGGATCGACCAGCTTACCCGATCCGAGCATGAAAACCGGATGAGCGTGCTCAATCGGATAGGTGGTTGATATTCAAGCTTGATTTTGTAACTACCTGTGGTTACAATAGGGGTATGAAAGTCGTGGGAATCAGGGAGTTGAAGGCCAAGCTCAGCGAGTACATTCGTCGCGTTCGTTCCGGAGAAGATGTTCTGGTTACCGACCGGGGGAAGGTGGTTGCGGAGTTGCGGCCGCCCCGGGGGCTTGTGCCGGAGGTGCAGAGTGGGCTGGATGAGCTCGGGGGGAAGGGGCTGGTCGAGCTGGGGGCTCCCAATGATCCCGGGGCGTATCCGGAGCTGGATTCAATCGTAGAACCGGGGGAGGGCGGCCGGTTGCTCGATCAGGAGCGCGGGGAATCATGAACCTGTATGCCGAATCGAGCGCGGTTATCGCCTGGCTGTTTGGCGAGCCTGCGGGCAAGGATGTGCGCGCGGCTCTGGCCGGGGCCGAGACGGTGGTGTCGTCGGATCTTACGCTGGTCGAGTGCGAGCGGGTTTTGATCCGGGCGGTGGCTCTGGGGAAAATTACCGAAGCCCAGGCCGCCGACCGGCGTGCGGTGCTTTCGGCGGCGGCGGCCCGGTGGCATATTCTCAAGGTTGCCGGCGACGTCGTCGAGCGGGCGCG
>Ga0272442_10009936_pt1 | contig 11786 bp, 6 predicted proteins | sample SSMForm2O_FD_200262 | JGI IMG/M metagenome (GOLD analysis project Ga0272442, IMG submission 200262) | Marine sediment archaeal communities from Little Sippewissett salt marsh, Falmouth, MA, United States - SSM-Form-2O | ecosystem: Environmental > Aquatic > Marine > Wetlands > Sediment ...
TGAACTTGAGAAATATCATGTTTTGACCTATGATTCGGGTCAGACCGTGAACATCCTCGAAAATCCATCTGGAGAAAGATTTATTGAAGTGAGTAGAAGCGTAAATAGGTCTTCAGATACATTCACTTTACCGGAAGGTTGGATGTTAACAAATCACTTTTTGCAGACTGATCTTCAAGTTGAACTCCTTGGAAGTGTGAGTGTCCTAAGAACCGATAATGAAGATTCATATCAAGGTCCTCTACCGGATGATTTCTTTTATTGATTTTAAAAGCTCCAACAGAGGAAAAAAGACTATGTTTAACCTTAGGAGCAGGTTCCCAGTTTAGGAGGATTCGAATACATTTATTAATTTCCTTTATACCAGTAAAACCTACCCTGGGGAAAACCATAAATAATATATATAGGAATAATAGGATGAATCGATAATCATATTTTTTTACTCCAAGAATACATTATTATTAAATATTAATATATTATTAGCGCTGGGGAAGGGATTTGAACCCTTGAGGTGAAAACACCAGTGGTTTTCGAGACCACCGCCTTGGGCCGAGCTTGGCTACCCCAGCAATATACTAGAAAAAATTGTGATTTTTCTGTTGCAAAACCTTAATGAAACCTTTTTTTATATGGGTATCGATTCCTTTGGAAGTAACTGTTAATCTACCACAAAGAAAAACTTCAAAAACCTTTGACGTTGCTGAGAATGATTCGATTGGTTCAGTCATCCATAAATTAGGATTTCATCTTGATACCATCGTTGTTCTTTGCGATAATAAACCAATTCCAGAAACAAAAAAGATATCAGAAGATATTGAAATAACAGTTTTAGAAATTACCTCTAAAGGATGATATAACATTCGCTCCCATAGTGTAGTCCGGCCAATCATCAAGCCCTCTCGAGGCTTAGACTCGGGTTCGAATCCCGGTGGGAGCATCTTCTTTTTCGATTCTATTATCCATTAAAACAAACAAAGATGATAATGATTCCAGGATATAACGATATATTTTCTGTTTTTAATTCGAATTAATAATTTTGAAGTTAATAATGTTATTTTGTCCGATTTTTCTGTGATACATATTATATAATTTATTTAGCATTATTTATATATCAAATTAGGGGGTTTCAAATAATGCAAGGTATATCAAAAAAACTGTTTTCACTTATAATAATAATGTTTTTTATAAGCACTATAGCACAAGGATCCATACAACTACAAAAAGAAACAGAAGAAAATGCTGAATGGGTTCTCATGTTTTATCAAAATGGGGATAACAAGCTTTCACCAGCTATTGATATCTGTCAAAATCTTATTGAAAAAGTTGGAAGTACCGATGAAGTGAAAATTGCGGTTCTTATTGATAAACAATCAGTTAATGATACCAAATTATATTATTATGAAGGAACCACTGCAATCGAACAAGATTGGGAGGCAGAATCTGATATGAGTGATCCTGAAACCATAATAGAATTTGTCAATAAGGTAAGATCTGATTATCCAGCAAATCATTACTGCTTTGAGATTACTGCAAATAAGGGAAGTGGATGGCAGGGAATTAGTTATGATGATCATAGTGATGGTATTATGATTACCATGCCTGAACTTTTTGATGCTTTTGATGAGATTACTGATAACGGTTGTATGAAATTGGATGTTGTAATGGTTCAATCCTGTCTGTGCGGAAACTTTGAATTAAGATATCAAATTAGACAATTTTGTCATTATTTTGTAGGATATGCTGATTGTGGTTTAGTTGGAGATATTCCGTTTGATAACATACTTGAAGATGTGACAACTAATCCATTAATGGATGAAGAAGAATTTGCTATACTGTGTGTTAATCATTTTACTCCCATCCAATATCATAACATTTATCAGGCGTTTAGTGCAACTGAATCAATAGAACTAGAAAATCTTGCTAATTCACTTGATGATCTTTCTGTGTGGTTAATTGATCATATGGACGCTTATAGGCAAGATATTGATTCTGCTTTGAGTTTAACACGAAAATATGGACTTGAATTTAATATTGATTATTACCGAGACATTGAGGATTTTCTCGCTCATATATCAATAGATGATGATTCTTTTAATACCATAAAACAAAATGTTCTTGATGCGATTCAAGAATCAGTAATTGCCTGTGTCGCTCTTGAGGGATATCCATCATGTGGATTCAATATTTATTTTCCAGATGTTAAAGATGATTATAATAATGCTTTGAGATATGATCATAGCCTGCCTTCCGCATATGAGGAAACATTATTTGCTGGGGATACGCACTGGGATGAGTTTCTAAAAACATACCTTGAAATCGAAAGCAATTCACCACCAAATAGTCCAATTATCAGTGGAGAGGATAGGGGAAAAGTAGGTGAGGAGATGTCGTTTTCATTTTCTGGAACTGATCCAAACAATGATGACATCTGTTTTAATATTGAATGGGGCGATGGATCTAGTGAATGGACTGAATTTATATCCTCAGAAGAGGAATTAACAGTTTCACACATATGGAACGAAGAAGGTTCTTATGAGATTAGAGCTCAAAGCGTAGATCAATTTGGAATGGAAAGTAATTGGGTAACTCTTTCAATTACAATGCCAAAAACAAAAGACATTTCAAATTCCTTACTTGAGTTTTTGATTAATAAATTGTTTGAAAGATTTCCTTTATTAAACAATATATTAAATTTCATGAGTTATTATTAAAAAAATTCATTTGAGTTGAAACAATAGATGCTTCAATATTGTTATTAATCTAAGGATTATTAACAAAAAGTATAACTATTATAAAAGGTTATTAATAAAAGATAATATAAGGGATTTTCATGAAACGGCACCTAATATTAATTGTTGTGTTAATGCTTTCAATAACAGCCTATCCTCTCTCATCGATGCAATCTATAGAGAAAAAATCTAAAGAAGTGTATATCTATCAAATTTCTCCTGAAATTTCACCTCTCATCAGAACTTCCTATGTAGATCGAACTAATGATATTTATATGGAAAATCAAAATCTAAATGATGGATACCTTATTCTTACAACTGAATCAATTGCAAATGCAGTAAGATCATCTAATTTTATGTCCTGGAAACAATCAGTAGGATATACTATTCGATTTGTGAATATTACTGATTCGATTATTCAAAATCAACCAGGAAACGATCTTCAAGAACAAATAAGGAATTTCTTACGAGAGTATTATTCGTTATGGAATATTCATTTTCTACTCATTATCGGTGATATTAATACCGTTCCAATGAGATATTGTTATCCAAATCCAGAAAATCATGAATTTGATATATTTGATTTCACCAGTGGAGAGGTTCCAACTGATTATTACTATGCAGATCTTTCATCAAGTGATGAAGAATCATGGGATCTAGATGGGGATGGATTTTATGGCGAATACACCCAGGATCAGCCTGATTTTGTTGCAGAAATCTATGTTGGACGTATCCCGATTAATGATATTTCAAACATTCAATATACATTAAATAAAATAGTTGAATATGAAGAGGATACCGGTTCATGGAAACATAATGCGTTACATGCAGGTGCATTTTTTTATTTTTCAAATGAAATTCAAGATGATGATGGTATGGACGGAGCAGTGTTATCATACTACATCGAAAATGACCTTATGGATGGTTGGGTGATTAGTCACTACAGTGAACAACAAGGATTAGAAAAATCAATTTACGATTGGCCTCCTCTTAATGAGAATTCTTTTATTTCCGATTGGCAAAACAACAAATATAGTATCGTTAATTGGCAAGGTCATGGTTGGACAGATAAGGTTGCACGAAAAGTATGGACTCATGATGATGGAGATAATATCCCTGAAGGAAGTGAAATTAGTTGGCCTAATTTTATTACTCGATCCTCAAATCTAGATGATGATTATCCCTCAATTGTAACTGCCGTATCTTGTTATGTTGGATGTCCAGAAGAAAATCCTTATACACAAGGAAATCTTGGTATTGATCTGTTAACAGATCCTTCATTTGGAGCTGCAGTAGCAGTTGTGGCATCTGCTCGATCACCATATGGGAGTGAAGATTGGCCAGAAACACCAGGTGGTTCGGACCATATTATTTACGAATTTAATAAGAATGTTATTATGAAAGAAGAAACTGTTGCTGAAGCGTTATATCATTCAAAATATTATTGCACTACAAATTATGGTTGGGATCACTATGCTGAATATATCGATCTGTTCACGTTCAATCTTTTTGGTGATCCATCTATGAAATTAATCAGACCAGTTGACAATGAATCTCCAAATAAACCAACGATTTCTGGGCCAAGTATTGGAAAAATTGGAATTGAACAAACGTATCGGGTGACTGCTACCGATCCTGATGGAGATAACATTTATTACAACGTTGACTGGGGGGAGGATAATCAAAGTACGGAGTTATTTGGTCCCTTTAAATCAGGTGAAGCGACTAATTTTACTCATATCTGGAATAATCGTGGAAGATATACTATTAGAGTACAAGCCATAGATGAATTTGATCTGAAGAGTGAATGGTCTGAGCCGATTATTATTAGTTTGCCAAAAGCGAAAATAGATTGGTTAAATCAATTTTATATATGGTTAAATTTTGCTTTTCGTTTATTCGGATTTATTTCCTAAAGATTCCGGGAATTGTATTTTTTTCAATAATCTTTCTTATTTGCAAGTATATGTTTAATTTACCTTCTTAAATTTATTATATATCGGAATATTTATAATATAAACTAGAATATTAGTATCTATATAATTATCAATTTATTTGATGGGGATCTTAAGTATGAATGTAAATACGAATGACAAATTTTTAATTGGTGCAGCAATTTTTATCGTTATACTTTTAGTTGTAACTGGATTATATTATGGTTTTGCGTATTTTGGTGATGAAAAAGAACCGACTACTGAAGAACCAATCGAAGAAATAATTATCGATGATAGAATAAGCCCCTTGACTACTCAAGTAGTATCCTTAGAAGTTAATCGGATACGAAAAAAAGGAATTGAAGAACAAATGAGAAAGATTGGTACTGCATGGAAGAATACTCCGAGTTATTATTTTGAGGCGGTTCTTGATGATGGACTATGGACTAGTCATGAGATTACTAAATGGGATACTGATTATGTTGGGTGGCAAGCATTTCGGGATGTAGCTGAGGAATTAGAAGAATGTAAAATAGAATTAACTATTTATGAAAATCAGAAGAAAATAATTGGTTCAGAGAGTGTTGAAAAAGATAGTTTTTCAATCATCTATGATTTTCGAACAGGTCGATGGACGGGAGATGATAGTGTAAATGATAGTGATGGTATGGGATACTATAACGGCGATACCTATGAAATATGGTTTGATGTACATCAATCTGATTATGACGGTGATGGCATTCCCTTTTGGACAGAAGTAAATGAATTAAACACGAACCCTGAAGTTGATGATAGATACAAGGACCCAGACAATGATACTATTCCAACAGCATGGGAATGGAAATGGAATTATGATCATTTAACATTTAATAATCATACTGAATTAGATCCAGACATGGATGGGATACCTAACAACAAAGAGTATGAATTAAGAAAATATTTAGCAAATCCCTATCGACAGGATATCTTTGTTGAAGTCGATTTCATGGAAAAAGCACCGGGTCTCTTTGGAAATGAACATGTATTCTGGGAGGAGAGTCAACAACTGGTTATGGATAAATTCTCAGACCGTGATATCACCCTTCATATTGATGATGGATCCATGGGGGAAGGGGGTGAATACCTTGAATATCATGAAGAGTACATTGATCAGGAAGGAGGTATTGGTTCTGAATATTATAAGTATCATTTTGATGATGATCGCAAAGGAGTATTTCGCTATGGAGTGATTGTACATAGTGCTGGTTGGGCTCATCCTCAGGATTATAAACTAGCTTATGATGTGGTAAGTGTTCCTTGTAATGCAAAGTTTTATCGAACCGTTTTCTTCCCACCAGCGATTACTCCAAGATTACAGCGACTTGCCATGGGAATAGGTTTTATGCATGAACTTGGTCATACCCTTGGATTACGAGGGGAAACAAATGCAGGAATCGATAATGGTTCCCAAATTGGTCGAGGATTAGAAAATGAGCCTTTATTAAATCGTATACAACTTCGCCAGGATGCAATTGAAACCTGGGGAAATTATGAGAGTTGCATGAATTATAATAAATTTGGCAGTTATGTTCTCGGCTATTCAGATGGAACTCATGGGAAGAATGATGTAAATGACTGGAGTATGATTGATTTAACCTATTTTACTAGACATGAACCAGATGGTGTTGAAGGAATCGTTGATGATATCAAGGACTAACAATCCATAATTTTTTCTTTTTTTTCATCGTATGCCATTTCAATTTTTCATTTTAAAAAACAATAATATAACATGGTTTGATACGATAGCAGGGAAAAGATATGAAATGGAAGAATCTCTTACCCGTGATTGGAATATTGCTTTTTATTTTCATCCTTTTCCAATTGGATTTCGCACAAATCCAGCGTATCTTTTCAAATATTCATCCCCTTTATGCAATACTCTCCTTTTTTGTTTTCATTCCATTAATATTATTAGTAAATATCGAATGGCAGTTATTACTAAAACGGCAGCATATACATGTAAGTTTTTGGTATAGTATAAAAAATTTTTTTATTGGCTATTTCTATGGATTTATTACCCCTGGCGGACTGGGTGCCATCACTCGATCGTTGTACCTTTCAAAACAAAGTAAAGAACCCTTAGCAAAGTGTTTTTCAAATATTGTCACGTTTAATACTATTGAATATCTGGCACTCCTTCTTCTAGGATTCATTGGTGCATTTTTTTTAAGTAGCATTTATCCATTTTTATTTATCTTTATTTTTTTCATGGTTGTTCTGGTTATTTTTCTGTATATTCTCTTTTTTAAATGGTCTAAATCTCATTATCTTTTTCAAAAAATTGTTACTTATCGCATGTTTTCAAAAATCACTAGTACATTACATCATTCAATCGAAAGTTTTCATAAAGATGTTCCTTCTTTAAAAGATGTCCTCATTCCGTTTAGTCTGTCTTTAACTGGTTGGCTGTTGAAATACATCATGCTCTTTTTTATTGCTCAATTGTTTGGAATTTCAATTACGTTATTTTACTTTATTTTGATTGTTGCCGTTGCTGATGTGTTTTCAAGTATTCCTATTTCTATATATGGAATTGGAACACGGGAAGCAGCGTTAATCACGATGTTTTCTGTACCTCGTTTTACAAATGGACTAATTATTAGTGTCGAACAGATAGTGAGTCTCTCATTATTTTGGTATGTTATCATATGGTTAGTCCCCAGTATTATTGGAGCAGTGGTAACCCTTCACGAAACTCAAAGATTGTTTCCTTTTAAACTAGATGAACAAAATTGCGAACGATTTGAACAATATATGAAAAAATATCCTGATCTTTATCAAGATTTAGCATCAATCGTTGAACAATATATACAAAAGAATGATCGTCCAGTTATTTTGGATCTTGGTGTTGGTCCAGGCCTTCTTGTTCAACAATTATATCAGTTGATACCTAACGCACGAATTATAGGCATTGATCCTTCTTATCAGATGCTTAATCGAGCGAAAAAAAATTCAGATGCTGAACTAAAAATAGGTTCAGCAGATAACATACCATTTGAAAATAATAGTATTGATGTTATCGTCACTCGCTATACACTTGCTTATTGGAACGATGCAAATAGAGGATTTCAAGAGATTAATCGTGTATTAAAACCAGGTGGTTTTTTTATTATTGAATCGTTAAACAAAGATTTTTCAGTGTTTTCATTACTTTTGATTAAATTTCAGATGATAATCAAAAAATCGAGTTGGTCTGTTGCCCAATATCATATTGATGCGTATAAAACAGCATATCGTATTGATTCAGTACTTAATCTTTTTAATCAAAATAATTTCGAAATCATTAGAAAAGATTATAAAAAAAATGATTGGAGATTTTTAGTGGTTGGAAAGAAGAAGTGATCATTTTTTGTAATAATTTTTATTATTATCTATATCACTATTGCTGTTCTTTTTGATATTGTTCAAGAACACTTTTTAATAATGATTCATCGTTTTTTGTTTCTTGTAATTCCTTAAAAAAAGAATGAACATCTTTTTTCCATGCTAATACGCTTCGAACTTTTTTTTCAAAAGTGTTAAATGCTGAAGAAGCAGGTTGTTTGGTATCTAATTCAGTTCGAATAATACCATCATCAATAGTCTTTTTTAGTCCGACGTATCCAATAGCGATCTTAATATTTTCTGAAGGTACTTCATACTGAATTGAAAAGGCTTTTTTGTAGGCGGATAATTGCTGACGATGTGAAGAACCATAATTTGTATTTTTACTTGTTTTCCAGTCAACAATCAAATATTCATTATTATTTTTAAACACTGCATCAAGTTTACCAGTAAATTTGATAGGTTCATCCGTATCAATAAGGTTTGATAAAGCTACTGTAATCTTTTCTTCAACTTTGAAATCTTCTGGGTAGTCTTGATGGATTTCATCGATTAAGGTTTGTATGTTTTTTTCATATGGTTGATAGGTTTCTTTAATTTGATATTCGTCTCCCTCAATCATGTTTTCAGCCAATACATGAATCTCACTTCCAATGGCGAGTGATTCGGTTAGCTGATTCAATTTAAGAATATGTTGTTTTAAATAGTCATATGCATCACTCGTTATTGCTGAAAATGAAAGGGAATCAAGATGATCAAAATGATTTTTTATAAAATCATAAATCCATTCTTTTTTTTGTTCTAATAATTCTTGGGCTCCCTTGAAATCTTTATTGACAAAAAGAGCGAATGCTTTTTTCTGATGTTCAGATTCAAATTCGCTTTTAAGCTCATCAAAACGTAATTCTTCAATGATTGTATCGCCATTACCATATTCTTTTATGTTGTCGGTGAGAATGTTTAACTCGTTTTTTGCTCGGGTAAATGCAACAAAGTTTACTCTTAATGTTTCTTCTTCCAACTCTTCTTCAGCATCAATCTCTTTTGATTTTAGAATGGCTTTAACTATTTCATCCTGAAAGTTTGCTCTGTTTTGAGTTTTTGTTGGAACGTAAACTACAGTATGGAATTGTTTTCCTTTTGCTTTATGAACGGTTGTTAAAACGATTTCTTTCTCAATATTTGATTCACTTGCGAGAAGATCTGTTGATTGTAAATACGTAGAAACATTTTCAATTGTTTTATCTTCTAAAACGGTCATTGCTTCTTTAAATGCATCTTTTACTGTAAGTGCTGCTAATAGGTATTCTTCACCATAATTAATAGCAATGGGACAGATAATTTCATGAAATAGTCGATTGACATCTTCTAAATTTCTTATGCGTTTTTTTATTTTTTTAAATTGAGGGCAAGCAGTATATACCTCTCTAAGGGTTAGATATTTTTTTTCAGATAATGTGAATGCCTCTTGTAGGTTAATCGGAAAAAATGGTGTGAACATTGCTTCTTTGATATAACTGATGTTATTGCTTAGTATTCCTTTCATAAAGGATATAATACTATCTTTTGCTTCAGTGGAAGCAGAAAAAAAGGTTGATGAATAATCGATTCCTCTAAGAGACAGTTCTTTTGAAATTTGCATAATTTGAGTGTTTGTCCTTGCTATAATTGCTACTTGAGCGTTATTCTTTGATAATGATGCTGCTAAATGACATGCTGATGTGTAAAGATCTTTTTTTTCAACTTCATATATTATTGGTTTTTTCCCAAATCCTTTGGTTTTATTTTCTAAACTAGCAAGTTCTCTAATATGTTTTTTTTCTTTTGTTTTACTAGAAAAATAGTTTCGTGCATAATTGAGGATTGCATTCGTACTTCTGAAATTTTCAGATAAGACAAATGGTTTCGAATTGCTAAATTTTTCAAAATTGAGAATACTTCCTCCTTGAAATCCAAAGATCGCTTGTTTTTGGTCACCAACTGCAATAAAATTTTTTGCTGATTGTAAGGCAATATCTGCTTCCATCCTATTGACATCTTGAAGCTCATCGACTAAAACATATTGAAACGCTGGTGGATGCTTTTGTTTAAGATATTCTATGAGCATATCAGAATAATCAACGCCTATGATTCCTTTTTTATCCTCGTAATATTGAAAAATATAAACAAATTCTTCTAAGAATCGTTCTAAATCTTGCTTACGATACTGTTTAAAATCAGCAACAAACGGTTTTACCTGCTGAATGTCGATCGTATCACTTGTAATACCAAAACTTTTCAGATAACGGATAAGGTTTTCCATTTTTGGTACTATGGTATTAAGGAGATATCCATCTGAATAATTGAGAACGTTGTTATCTTTTAAATATCTAAAAATAGTGTATCGCAATAGATTCGTTGAGACTAAATCTGCTTCTTCAATGGCATCTAATGCATATGAATGAAAGGTATGAACAAAAAGCTTTGATATGTCAACATCAATTTTTTTTGTTTGTAAAAGTGTGGTGATTCGATCTTCCATCTCTTTTCTCGCTTTTCGAGTAAAGGTTAAGCAAAGGATATCTTCTGAACTAATCCCATTTTCTAATAATTCTACATATTTACAAGCTAAAAGTAGTGTTTTACCTGTTCCTGGGTTTGCTGTTACCAATACATTACCAGGACAATTAATAATATCTTGTTTTTCTTGGTTGATTTTCATGAAAAACCATTCCATCCCTCAATCAATAGATTGTATCCAGAATCGATAATGAATTCATCATTTTAAATATTATGATAGTTGGAAAATATATGAATCAACATAGTTAAATACTAAATAATTATTTAATGCTAACAATTAACATGGAATTTTAAGAAAGAGGGAATAAAAGATGGTTGATAAAACAATTGTATGTCCATCATGCAATCATCAATTTGATGTGAATGGAAAACCAGGTGAAGAAGTCTATTTGTCTTGTCCGAATTGTAATACCTATGGGAAATTTATAATTCCTAAAAAAGAAGAATTTACAGAAAAACCATGTTGTTTTGATGCGGTTGAACCCAGATATTTCAAAAAACTTCGATTATTTAATGGTATTATGGGTTTTTTCCATTTATTTCAAGCATTAATCATGTTAGTAATAAGCAACGATTATACATTACCTATTACCTATTCATATCCCGAATTTAACCAAGCAACACAATCAATTGCACCTGTTTCTGACACAATCATTGAGGTTCCAATTGGCCCACTTGTAGCTTTATTCTTAATTATGTCAGCTTCTGCTCACTTTCTATTATCTTCTGTTTTTTATGATTGGTATGTTAAAAACCTTAAGAAAAAAATGAATCCTGGAAGATGGATTGAATATTCTTTCAGTGCATCTTTGATGATAGTGCTTATCGCATTATTAGTTACAATTAATGATATTGGAACATTGATCGCATTGTTTACATTAACTGCAGTTATGAATTTACTTGGTTTAATGATGGAATTACATAATCAAACAACAAAAAAGACGAATTGGACTTCCTATATCATTGGTTGTATAGCAGGTTTCGTTCCATGGGTAGTCATTTTTATTCCTCTGATCTCTGCGGAGTCCGTACCTGATTTTGTCGTTGCAATTTTTATTTCTATTGCTGTTTTCTTTAATTTATTTGCCATAAACATGGTTTTGCAGTATAAGAAAATTGGAAGATGGAAAGATTATCTATATGGGGAAAAAATGTATATCGTATTAAGTTTAATCGCAAAATCAGCACTCGCATGGCAGGT
>Ga0272442_10009938_pt1 | contig 11785 bp, 8 predicted proteins | sample SSMForm2O_FD_200262 | JGI IMG/M metagenome (GOLD analysis project Ga0272442, IMG submission 200262) | Marine sediment archaeal communities from Little Sippewissett salt marsh, Falmouth, MA, United States - SSM-Form-2O | ecosystem: Environmental > Aquatic > Marine > Wetlands > Sediment ...
TGCGATTTCTTGAACGCCCAGTGGCTGAAAGAAATTAAGAGCCGTTTCCATTTCTTCCTTACTGCCGATGAGTTCAAGAATACAGTAGTCAGCTTTCAAAAAGATCACTTTACAACCGAACATTTCAATAGCTTTCATGACATCGGCTCTAACTTTCTTTTTGATACTGATTCCGATCAAGAGCATTTCTCTTTGGACTGATTTTGTCCGTTTCAGTTCGGTGACTTCGATGACATCAACCAACTTGTCCAGTTGCTTCTTAATTTTTTCCTTGAATGATAAATCTGTGTTACTAACAAGCGTAATTCTCGATACCTGAGGATCAATCGTCTCTGCCACACAGAGGCTTTCGATGTTGTACCCCTGTCTGCCGAATATGCCCGAAACGCGTGATAATACTCCCGGTTTGTTAGTAACGAGCAATGATATCACATGTTCATCTTTATCCATTTTTATTCCCTTCTTTATGTTTGTAATTTCGGTACCACGAGTCAGAATTCAAAAACAGTCGATTTATATGTTGGTTGATGAATTCCCAATTGACTACTGACTGCTGAATCCTGTTCCCTTTTTCCTATTTCCCTCAGTCCGATCGTCCGTAAATCATTTCCATGTTTGATCGACCTGGTGGGATAATAGGAAACACATAGTTTTCCGGATCGACCATAACTTCTAACAGATATGGTCCTTCGGTTTTAGACATCTTCTCTATGCCGGACTCGGGGCTATCGACAAGAACCCGATCAGCTTGGATTCCAAAACCTTTAGCCACTGACACTATATCAACTCCATCTCCCAGTTCACAGGAACTGAGGCGGTTTTCATAAAAAATGTCCTGTATCTGGCGTATCATTCCCAGATGGCCGTTATTGAACACGACAATTTTGATCGGGATGTTGTAATGACTTATTGTTGCCAGTTCCTGAATGTTCATGAAAAAACCGCCGTCTCCTGAAAAAACAACAACTTCACGATCCGGGGTTCCCGTTTTGGCGCCTATGGCTGCAGGAAGACTAAATCCCATGGTACCCAGTCCACCGCTGGTGAGCAGGCCACGGGGAGTTTTCGTTTTCCAGCTGCGAACCGCCCATATCTGATTTAACCCCACATCGGTTACTGCAGTTGTCGCCTCCGGCATGGCCTCCTGTACCATATTAATAAAGTTTCCCGGTTGACCGCATCCGTTGTATGAATTCTTTTTTTCCGCTTGATCTTTTTCTTTTCTTATTCGATCAAGCCACTCGAATCTATCTTTTCTTTCCAACAAGGGAATCAGCATGCTGAGAGCTTCCCGAACATCATTAATTAACGACAGGTCTGTCTTTATGTTTTTACCTATAGACGTGGGATCGATATCGATCTGTGCTATGGTGGCAAGGGGAGCAAACTCTTCCACATTTGATGTACTGCGATCACTGAAGCGTGTTCCTATTGCGAGAATAAAATCTGACTGATGTATGATGCGGTTTGACGCTTCAAACCCGTGTGTACCAATGAATCCGAGGTTATAACCATTCGCTGCATGAACGGATCCGATACCCATCATTGTATTAACGAATGGAATTTCAGCTTTCTCTATCAGCTCAGTCATCTCAGTGCAGGCATTACCCAGCTTTACGCCTCCGCCTATAATAATGACCGGTCTTTCCGCTCGATTTAATGCCATGGCGATTTTTTCCAATTGATCCTGGTCATATTCGGCACCGTTATTTTGCTTTTTTACAGCATAAACATCCCGTTCGTCCTCGCATCTGCACTTTGCGGCCAGGACATCTCTGGGGAGATCGACGAGGACAGGTCCTGGCCTCCCGCTTCTTGCCAGGTCAAATGCCTGTTTCAGGGTAGACCTCATGTCTCTTTCATCTCTCACAAGGAAACTGTGCTTTGTTATAGGCATTGTAATACCGATTATATCAGTTTCCTGAAAGGCATCGCTTCCCAGAAAGCTGGTGGGTACCTGACCGGTGAGGGCAACCAGAGGTGTGGAATCCATAAAAGCAGTTGCTATGCCGGTTACAAGATTGGTGGCCCCGGGACCTGAGGTTGAAAGACACACTCCCACCTTGCCTGTAACCCTGGCATAACCGTCTGCGGCATGGGCAGTTGCCTGTTCATGTCTCATCAAGTAATGACTTATCGGGTTTTTAAGCAGACCATCGTTAATAGGCAGGGTATTCGCACCCGGGTATCCGAAGATGATATCCACGCCTTCCTCTTCCAACGTTTGTAATAGTATTTCAGCACCGGTTTTCTCCATTTTTCTCCCTCACTTGTTTCTTTTGTTGGTTTCTAAAATAAAAAAACCGCAATCTCATAAGAGATGCGGCTTTATTTCAATAAAAAAAGCCGCGGGCTTACGGGGCCCGCGGCTCGTTGTTTCTGTATCCGTCAGGATGGCCGAGCAGCGGTCCCCGCAGTTACTACTACGACTACGTTTACAACGCTTACTACTACGGCCGGTACACTATTTCTTGCAAAGTTATGATTCATCTATACAGTTCCTAATTTGATATGAAAAAGAATCTTATATTAAAAATAATATTTGTCAAGTTTATTTTTTTCAGATTCGCGAACAAAAGCATTTTGTAGCTATCGTTACGGAATATTCCTTTCGTCCTGCATGTCCAGATCGTACTTAAAAAATTCCTTTTCCCGTTCATCACTTTCATCAGGTGCATATTCCGTTGGCGCCGTTCCCTCGAGAAAACACTCGAAAAGAGATTTTTTAGAACCGGTCGGTGCCAGCAGCCCCGTTTTTGGATCTATCTTTGCAAACACAACACCGTCCGGTGGAGAGAAGAACTTGACAGATTGACCTTTCAGGGCCTTCTCCATAAAGTAAAGAAAGATAGGACTTGCAGATCGAGAACCTGTCTCATATTTTCCAAGGGGTTGCAAATCGTCGAAACCGACCCAGACCCCGGTGACGAGTGATGGGGTGAAACCAATGAACCATGCATCGTTAAGATCATTCGTGGTCCCTGTCTTTCCGGCGACCGGTCTTCCAAGATCTCTTACACGCCAGCCTGTGCCACTTTGAACGACTTCTTGGAGAAGGTGCGAAGTAATGTATGCGATTCGTGGATCAATGACCTGTTCCGCTTCCGGTTGATGATCTTCGAATACGTGATTTGTTCTGTCGACAATCTTTTTAATAAAGTACGGTTTGACTTTCTTGCCATTGTTAGCGAAGACACCATATGCTCTCACTATTTCTTTGAGTGTTACACCCGATGACCCCAATGCCATTGAGAGATCTCGAGCCACAGGGGATGTAATTCCCATATTTGCTGCATAGTCGGCTGCATAATTGATTCCGATATCCTTGAGAACCTTGATAGTGACGAGGTTTCTCGACTTGACGAGGGCCGTTCTCATGGTTGTTGGACCATAAAATCTTTCCTCATAGTTGCGTGGTTTCCATGTACTGTCTTTCAACGTGTCCTTGAAGATGATAGGCGTATCCATTATGATCGTAGCGGGTGTCAATCCTTTGTCGAAGGCGGCGGCATAAATAAACGGTTTAAAGGCAGAACCCGGTTGTCTCCTCGATTGAGTTGCTCGGTTGAATTCGCTCTTTTTATAGTCACGACCGCCCACCATGGCTTTTATCCCGCCTGTTTTCGTATCCATGCAGAGTAACGCTCCCTGGGCAACCGGTTCTTGTTCCAGTGCGAGTTTAAGTATCTGTTCTGTTTCTGTGTTTTCAATATCGAGTATTCTTGCTTGTATGACATCACCGATATTGAGAACGTCAGCAGGGTCTTTTACCCGGGCAGTGTTGTAGGCAACATTCGGATCAGGCCTCCGTGCCCACGACATGTCCTGCAATTTCATGATACCCTTAGAGGTGCCGACTTGAAGATGAACTGTTTTTTCTTTCCTGTCAATCTCCGTAATGAGAGCCTTTACAATCAGGTCCTTTTCAAGAGGTTTGTTCTTCATATCGTCATAGATTTTTTCAAGGTATGTATCGAACTCTTCTCTCGGTATTTTTTGTAACGGTCCCCGGTATCCCTGGCGCTTGTCTAATTCTCTTAGACCTTTTTTTATTGCTTCAGTCGCTGCCCTTTGCATTGTCACATTCAGGGTAGTGTAGACTTCCAATCCTTCTTTATAGAGAACGTCACTTCCATAGCTAGATTGGATATACCGGCGGACATTTTCAGTAAAATAGGGAGCTATTTTTTCTTTATATTTTGATGTTTGTAGCTCGATAGGCGCCGCCAGTGCTTCAATTTTCTCTTCTTCCGTTATATATCCGTCCTCGGCCATTCTGCTCAGTACATAGGACAGTCTCGTGTGGGCTCGCCGCGGGTGGAAATAGGGAGAGTATCTGTTCGGTGCCTTGGGTAGCCCTGCCAGGAGTGCCGTCTCGGCCAAAGTCAAATCCTGTGCACTTTTCCCGAAATATCGCTGTGATGCTGCCTCCAATCCGTACGTTCCATGTCCAAGGTATATGTGATTGAGGTACAGGTTAAGGATTTCGTATTTCTTGAGGTATTTATCTATCTTGTAGGCCAGGATTGCTTCTTTCAATTTTCTGATATAACTTTTTTCCGGGGTGAGAAACAGGGATTTTGCAACCTGTTGCGTTATTGTACTTCCGCCTTGAACGATTGTTCCGGCTTTCAGATTTTTCAAAAAGGCTCTGGCGATACCATGGAGATCTATCCCACTGTGATGAAAAAATCGTGCATCTTCAGCAGCAACAAACGCCTGGGTCACGTACTTTGGCACCCGGGTGATTTGAATTACTTTTCTATCTTCAAGGTAGAATTCGTCGATTAATTCGTTGTTGTCGGCATACACTCGTGTGATAATGCTCGGACGGTAGTCCTTGAGAGATGCAATGCTTGGTAATCCTTTCGTAATATAGTAGAGGAAAAGCGCTCCGGCTGCCGACGAAATAATGAAAAGGAGGAAAAGTCCAAGAAAAAGTTTCTTGATGACCCCCCCCTTTCCGGATCTTCTTTTTTTGGTGCTTTTTATAGAGTTTTTCTTATTATCAATCATGCTCAGTCTTGTGGGGCCTCTTCCGCAGATGCTGCCTTCTTTTCTCCCATCTTCACAACCCAGACACTCGCTTCGTAAAGAAGCATGAGGGGCAACGCCATCAACACCTGTGTGACGACATCCGGGGGAGTGAAGAGAGCGGCAGTTACAAAGACAAGTAATATAGCGTATTTTCTTTTGGTTATCAAAGTTTTGGAATTTACCAGACCGACTCGTGACAGAAAAAACATTAAAATCGGAAGCTCGAAAATTATTCCGAATGCCAGCAGAAGTCTAAAAGAAAAAGACAGATATTCCCTAATTGACAGCATCGGTCTGATCAATTCCGTTCCGAAAGCGAGAAAGAATTTAAACCCGAACGGAAAGACAACGAAATATGCAAAGAGGGACCCTCCTATGAAGAATATGGTAGAAAAAAACACAAAGGGGAACACATATTTTTTTTCCGATTTGTAGAGCCCGGGAGATATGAACTTCCATATTTGATATAAAATGTAAGGGCTGGCGAGAAAAATGGCTGCGAAAAAAGATACCTTGAGGTAGGTAAAAAATGCCTCGGGAAGACTGGTAAATATCATCGAACTGTTGTCCGGCATTGAAACAACGAGGGGTATGGTGAGAACTTCAAACAGCTTTTCCTTGAAGAAGTAGCAGACGATAAAAAGACTTCCGATTACTGCAAAAATACGAACCAACCTGCTTCTCAGTTCTTCCAGATGCGATGTAAAAGGCATTTTTTCGTTTGCAGGATTATTCATTAATAAAACGATTCGTTAGTACTGGTGATATGTTGAAATGAAAACAGGAAGTGAATAACGAGTCACTTATCCTTCGTCCTTATTCTTTTTGTTGGCATCGTCGAAGTTTTCCGTGTCGGTCTTATGTGCTTCCGAACCGTACAAAATTGAGTCCTTGATATCGCTGACATCGTCTCTAATCTCATCAATATTTAATGAATCTTTGACATCATCCGTTGCCTTTCGAAATTCGGCAAGGCCCCGTCCCAATGATTTTGCCAGGTCAGGAAGCCGCTTGGGTCCGATAATGATCAGGGCCACAATAAGAATGACGATAAGCTCGGGCATTCCGATACCAAACATAACAACACCTTCTCGTAAAAATTAAAAAAGAAATATATAAGAAGTATTGAATAATTGTCAATGTATTTTCATGGTTTGCATTTCCGATGATTGTATGATAAAAATTTCTATCTTTTCCGGTCAGGTAGGTTTGCCCTTTAATTTCTTAACTATAGCCGGAGGTTAAAATGTTAAAGAAAACCGGCATTGTAATGGATGAGAGGTATCTCCGGCATGAGACGAGCCATTTTCATCCGGAATCACCAACGCGGCTGGAAGCGATCTTTACCATGCTTACGTCTCCTGATATAAAGGGAAAATATGTACGCATTGAGCCCCGATACGCAACTCATGAAGAGATCGGGATGATACACAGTCAATCGTATATAGAAATGGTAGCCCAAACCGCCGGCAAGAGACGCACATCCCTCGATCCCGATACGGAGACATCTCCCGAATCATATGACGTGGCAAAATTGGCGGTCGGAGGTTTGCTTAATGCTGTTGACCGTGTTGTCGCAAAGGACGTGGATAATGCCTTTGCCTTTATCAGACCTCCGGGGCATCACGCGGAAAAGAACAGGGCCGCAGGGTTCTGTATTTTTAATAATATTGCTATTGGTGCTCTCCATGCGATAAAGAAACACAATATGAAAAAAATCCTCGTTGTTGATTGGGATCTTCATCACGGAAACGGAACGCAACATTCGTTTTATGAGGATTCACGGGTGCTGTATTTTTCAACCCATCAATATCCATTTTATCCTGGAACGGGGAGTGTCAGTGAAACAGGCAGGAAAGATGGATTGGGTTACACAATCAACGTTCCTTTAAGGCGCGGACCCGGTAATGCCGAATACTTAAAGATCTTCAGAAAAATTCTGGAACCTGTCGCTCGAGCATATAACCCCGATTTGGTTATGCTCTCTGCAGGATTTGACATATATTACAGAGATCCTCTCGGGGGGATGAAGGTTACACCGGCGGGTTTTGCAAGCTTGGTACGGGTTCTTTTGAATATTGCCGATAATTGTTCCAGCGGAAAGTTTCTTATAACCCTCGAAGGTGGGTATGATATAGAGGGTCAGACCCAATCGACGAAAGCGGTATTGAATGAAATGAGAGGTGAAACTCTTCAATCCAATGAAGATCTGAACAGAATGGAAGCGGAGGCAGACAAATCAGTCGATAAGATTATTAACACGGTCATTAACCAGATCGAACCGATCTGGAAGGTGTTTTGAAAAACTATAGATCTTCAGCAATTATCAATTAGTTTGAGACGAAACGCCTTTTTTGCTGAGAGATGACTGCCGATTACTTATATGTAGAGGAGGATACACCCTTGAAAATAACAAAGGAAGAAGTAGAGCATGTGGCACATCTTGCCCGGCTTAACTTGCGAGAGGATGAAAAAGAAAAATTTACATCTCAGCTTAATGATATATTACTGTATATGGAAATTCTTAGTAAGGTAGATACGACAGGTGTCGAGCCCATGACCCATGCGATTAACCTTCATAATGCATTTCGAGAAGATGTGACTAAGGAGTCTCTTGGTCGTGATCTCGCATTGGGCAATGCCCCCGATGAAATGGGAGACTGCTTCAGAGTTCCCAAAATTATAGAGTAACATTTCAGTAATCATCTGTCAGCTTTCAGTGGCAGTACCAAAACCCTTTTGAAACCGGTTATTGCTCAAAATAACTTTCTCGCTGGAGATAAAGATGATAACAGATTAAATACGGGGAAAGCCGATAACTATCAGCTATCGGCCGAATGCTAATGCAGAGGTAAATATGAAACTGAATCAATCAACAATTCACGAATTACAAAAAAAACTCAGGGATGGTGAAACAACCTCCGTCAAAATTACGGAGGCCGTGTTTAAGAGGGTAGCGGCCGTTGACGACAAGATACATTCTTTTGTCACGCTTATGGAGGACGATGCCTTTGAAAAGGCCCGCGAGGCAGATAAAGAGATACAAAGGGGAGAGGCGGGACCTTTAACCGGAATCCCCATTGCCTTGAAGGATATCATGTGTACAAAAGGCACGCGGACAACGTGTGGGTCTCATATTCTTGAAAACTTCATTCCTCCCTATGATTCAACAGTGGTGAAGAAATTGCGGGATGCAGGAGCCGTTTTTATCGGAAAGACTAATATGGATGAGTTCGCCATGGGTTCATCCACGGAGACCTCATACTTCGGAGTAACAAAGAACCCCTGGGATCTTGAGAAGATTCCCGGAGGCTCCAGCGGTGGATCGGCAGCGGCAGTGGCTGCAGATCAGTGTATTGCCTCCCTCGGATCTGATACGGGTGGGTCCATTCGACAGCCCGCCTCCTTGTGCGGTATCGTCGGGATGAAACCGACCTATGGCAGGGTTTCCCGTTTCGGGCTGGTGGCTTTTGCTTCCTCACTGGATCAGATCGGTCCCTTTACAAAGGATGTGGAAGATTGTGCTATCATGTTGAATGCCATTGCCGGCTATGATCCTAATGATTCGACATCCGTTCCCGCCGATGTTCCCGATTATACCGAGTATATTTCAAAAGGTGTCGAAGGGTGGACCGTGGGTATTCCCAAGGAATATTTTATTGAAGGAATTGATCCTGAGGTGTTGTCTGCTGTGGAACAGGCGATTACAAAAGTCGAAAATATGGGGGCGACGTGCAAGGAAATCTCTCTTCCCCACTCGGAATATTGTGTTGCTATCTATTATGTTATCGCACCCTCAGAGGCCAGCTCAAATCTGGCCCGTTATGACGGTGTACGCTACGGATTCAGGGCGGATGCTGGAAGAGATCTTATGGATATGTATAAAATGTCTCGATCTGCCGGGTTCGGAAACGAAGTTAAAAGAAGAATTATGATTGGAACCCATGCCCTTTCATCGGGATATTACGATGCATATTACAAAAAAGCTTCCCAAGTGCGAACACTGCTCAGGAAGGATTTTGACGAAGCATTCAAGACGTGTGATGCAATCTTAACGCCTGCGACTCCGACACCTGCTTTTAACATTGGCGAAAAGATGGATGATCCGCTTCAAATGTACCTGTGTGATATCTTTACGATATCGTGCAACCTTGCGGGTATTCCGGGGATTTCGGTTCCCTGTGGCTATACCGAAGCCGGGCTTCCCATCGGTGTCCAGTTCCTGACGAGTCACTTTGAAGAAGGAAAGCTGATTCAAATCGCGTCAGCATACGAAAAAAATGCAACTTTGGAAAGAAGGAGACCTACTATATAATGGAATATGAACCAGTAATAGGGCTCGAAGTTCACGCTCAGCTCCTTACAAAAACCAAAATATTTTGCAGCTGTTCCACCCAGTTTGGTGCGGCACCTAATAGCCATACCTGTCCTATATGTATCGGTATGCCGGGCATACTTCCCGTATTAAACAAGAAAGTAGTTGATTATTCTATAAAGATGGCCCTGGCGACACACTGTAAGATCAACAGAGAAAATACCTGGGCGAGAAAAAACTATTTTTATCCCGATCTTCCGAAAGGTTATCAGATAACTCAATTTGCCGAGCCCCTTGCCGAACACGGGTATGTGGACGTTGAGATGAACGACGGGAAAAAACGTATCGGCATCACGAGGATTCACATGGAGGAGGATGCAGGAAAATCAATTCACGATGAACATCAACCGGCGAGTTACGTGGATTTAAACCGGGCAGGGGTACCTCTGATAGAGATTGTCAGTGAACCGGATATGCGAAGTGCCGAAGAAGGAGTCGGTTATTTACGGCGACTCCATGAAATTCTCGTTTATCTCGGCATCTGTGACGGGAATATGGAAGAGGGGAGTTTTCGTTGTGATGCCAATGTATCCCTGCGGCCGAAGGGAGAAGAAAAATTCGGAATAAGAGCCGAGTTGAAAAATATGAATTCCTTTCGACATGTTCAACGGGCACTCGAATATGAAATTAAGCGTCAACAATACATTCTGGAAAGCGGTGGAGACGTCATTCAGGAAACCCGTCTGTGGGATGATTCACAGGGTGTTACCCATCCCATGAGAGGGAAAGAAGAAGCTCACGATTACCGTTACTTTCCCGACCCTGATCTTGTGTCCATTATCTTGTCTGATGAATGGATAGAAGAAATTGGAAAGACAATTCCGGAACTTCCGCTGAAGAAAAGAGAGCGTTTCGTAAATACCTATGACATACCTCCTTATGATGCCGGTGTATTGACTGCAAGTCGTGAACTTGCCGATTTTTATGAGGAAACGGTAAAAAATTGCGGAAAACCCAAGATTGCGAGCAACTGGGTTATGGGCGATGTTCTGGGACATTTAAAAGATGACAAAAAAGATATCATAGAAAGTCCCGTTTCGGCTGTTTCACTTGCGAGCATGATCAATCTCATTGAGGATGGTACCATAAGTGGAAAAATTGCCAAAGAAGTCTTTGAAGAGATGTGGAAGACCAGTAGGGAGCCGAAGAAAATAGTCGAGGAACGAGGACTGGTCCAGATAACAGACACCGGTGCTCTCGAGGATGCTATAGATAATGTCTTGAAGGCAAACTCCGCTCGGGTGGAAGAATATAAACAGGGTAAGGAAAAACTGTTCGGTTTTTTTGTCGGTCAGGTCATGAGAATAACCAAGGGAAAAGCCAATCCTGAGCTTGTAAACAAGCTTCTCAAAAAGAAACTTTCCGCGTCATAGCGCAGGCTTTGCAATGAATTACGTTTCCCCTTTTTTGATGTTGGAGGGGATGACAAGTACCGCTGTCTCTATGGGCCCGTTTCGATAACTTTCAGGTGAGAATACTCGATAATGATACGAACAATTTACTGGGAAAATGATACCGTTGTCATGATCGATCAGAAGGTTCTTCCTCTCGAAGAGACATGTGTGACTTGTCGGAACTACGAAGACGTTATCACCGCGATTAAAGACCTGACTATCAGGGGTGCTCCAGCCATTGGTATTGCGGCAGCTATGGGTATTGCCCTGGGGATGCTGCATCAACCTGCTATTTCTCGAGAGAAATTCAACAAGCATTTTTACGGAATGTGCGATGAATTCGCTCAAGCCCGTCCCACTGCGGTGAATCTCTTCTGGGCCATCGAACGGATGAAAAAATGTTTTGAGTGTGTTGGCACGTCTGAAATCAATGATGTGAAACGGACTTTGGTCGATGAGGCAATTCGTATTGGTGATGAAGATATCGCGATTAACAGACAGATGGGTATAAATGGGAGAATCCTGGTTACGAACGGAGATACTATTCTTACTCATTGCAATGCCGGTGCTCTCGCAACGGGCGGTTATGGTACGGCCCTTGGCGTCGTCAGGGCTGCCCATGAGGAAGGTAAGGAACTTCATGTTTTTGTGGATGAAACGAGGCCGGTTCTCCAGGGAGCGAGGCTGACTGCCTGGGAAATGAAAAAAGAAAATATTCCGGCAACATTGATAACGGATAACATGGCCGGATTTCTTATGAAACAGGGAAAGATTAATCTTGTCATTGTCGGTGCCGATCGCATTGCTGCAAACGGCGATGCGGCAAACAAGATAGGAACCTACTCACTTGCTGTCCTTGCAAAAGAACATGGCGTATCGTTTTACATTGCGGCTCCGTTATCAACAGTTGATATGACACTGCACAATGGTGATGGAATTCCCATCGAAGAGAGGGATACTACCGAAGTCTCACAATTCC
>Ga0272442_10009940_pt1 | contig 11784 bp, 10 predicted proteins | sample SSMForm2O_FD_200262 | JGI IMG/M metagenome (GOLD analysis project Ga0272442, IMG submission 200262) | Marine sediment archaeal communities from Little Sippewissett salt marsh, Falmouth, MA, United States - SSM-Form-2O | ecosystem: Environmental > Aquatic > Marine > Wetlands > Sediment ...
GCACCCGGACTGCGGTTTCTGGATGCTGCACCGCTCGGTGGCGGAGCGTAAGATCCACGCTTTGGTACAGGGCCGGGATCTGTACCTGGGCTCCTGAAGCCGAAGGTATTTATCTTTCTTTCCGCCTAATCTATAATTCTTGTAATGACCGAAGATTTCGATCTGATCCAGATCGTCGCCACGAGCGTTCTTCAGGAGCTGCCCGATGCGTTCTACGAAGCAACAGGGCTGGCCACCGGCATCCAGGACCTGAACGGGGAGCTGATCACCTCCATTCCCAAATACTGCTTCACCAAGTTTTGCCGCAACATGTACTTCTCCAAGGAAGGTCATCGCAAGTGCCGCCGGTGCAACAGCGAAGCCGCCAAAAAAGCCTTCGAGCTGGGAGGCCCCTACATCTACCACTGCCACGCGGGACTGATCGACGTGGCCGCGCCGATAATCGTGGGAGGGTACCACGTGGGAACGGTTGCCTGCGGACAGATCCTGCTTCAGCCGCTGAACGAGCAGTACCGGCAGCGGGTCCGCCGCAAGCTCTCCGATTTCCCCGATCGCTTCATCCAGGTCCAAATGGAGGCTCTGGAAGAGGTTTCCGTGATTCCGTTGAAGCGAGTCAGGGGATTCGCCAGGCTGCTCTGGGCGGTAGCCAACAACGTCGTTACCCTGATCAACAACAACATCAAGGAGAAACGCCTCAATATCGAAAATGTCAAACTCATCTCGGAGATCAAAGCCCGCCTGGAGCTGGAGAAGGATATTCATGCGGCCAAGCTCCAGGTCAAAGAAGCGGAACTGAAATCCCTGCAGGCGCAGATCAATCCTCACTTTCTGTACAACACCCTCGACTCGATACAGTGGTTGGCTGTACTGCATGGAGCGGAGGAGATTCAGCGGATGATCCAAAATCTGAGTCAGGTATTGCACCACAGCCTGGATCGGAAAAACCTCGTTACCAGCATTCGGGGTGAGCTGGAACAGATTAAAAGTTATCTTATGATTCAGAGAACCCGCTACGGCGACAAGATCTCCTATTTCGTCAACGTCGAACCGGAAGTACTGGACTTCCGTCTTCCCAAGCTCGTTCTCCAACCGCTCGTGGAGAACGCCATTCTGCACGGGCTGGAACCCAAATCGTCACCCGGGAAGATCTGGATCAACGGTTGGTTGAGCACGCCCGAAGAAGCGGTGATCGAGGTAGGAGACGACGGGGTGGGAATCGACAGGGATAGCGAAGACCTTCTGGTCAGTGCGATGACATCGACCGCAACAAATCCGGATCAGGAAACTCCCAGCCATCACAAGTTGGGATTGCTGAACGTTCACAGACGCTTGATACAGTCATTTGGTGATCGCTCCGGTTTGCGCATTGAAGGCAACGGGGGCGGAGGTACGATAATAAACTTCCGCGTACCCAGACCGCTTCGTGGTCAGGAAGAGGCCTCGTGAGTGAGGCGATCTCCATCCTGGTGGCGGATGACGAGCATCTCGTCCGCAAGGGGATACGGCACCTGCTTGCCGATCGGCCGGGATACAGGGTCGTCGCCGATGCAGCCAACGGTGAAGAAGCACTGCAAAAGGCGCGGGAGCTCAAGCCGAACATCATCATCCTCGATGTGAAGATGCCGGTCATGGACGGACTCGAGACGCTCAAGCAGTTGAACCAGTTGAGTCCCGGTTCCAAGACGATTATCTTGAGCGGCCACAACGACTTCACCTTCGCCCAGCAAGCCCTGAAGTTCGGTGCCAACGACTATCTACTGAAGCCCACAAATCTGCAGGAACTGATGGCGGCTTTGGAAAAGGCGAAAACCCACATCCTGGAGGAGAAGGAAACGCAAGCCAGTCTATCCAGCGGCATGTCGGCGATCACCGAGCAATTTTATCTTTCACTCCTACGCAACGAGTTCCAAGGGACGGATATCTTCGAAAAACTGGAGAGCCTCGACGTCATAGAAAAAACAGCTTCGATTCTACTGATCAGCTTCGATGATCGCTATCGCCTGCAGTCGGAAAAATCGGAACAGGAGTATCGCAGGCTGTGTGTAGATTTGAAGCAGCGCATAAAAACATATCTTGAAAGGGAGATTCAACGGGAAATTCCGGTCCTTCACCTGGATTACTTGGAATGTGTGGTCGTACACTTCTCTTCTCTGCAACCGAATGCAAAAGATCTCGCCGAGTTGATCTTGAAAAATGTCGAAGGTGAGCATCCGTTCACCGTTGCCGTTGGAGTCGAGCGGCCCACACCGCTCATCAACGAATCCTACAGGGATGCCAGGGAGAAAATTAAAAACAGAATGCTGATCGGCGGAAAACGAGTCATCTGTGAAGCGATTGGAGCGACAGCGGAACACTCCCAATATCCGGAAGCAATCGAGAAGCTGATCACCCGAGCGATCCGATTCGGTGATTGCGATCAGGTCAAAGTTGCGGTCAGGGCGATGTTTGACAAGGTTGCCCCCCATTTGACCTCCCCCAAGGCCTGGGCACACCTCAGCTATCACCTTCTGGAGCTTGCTTACTCGGTTCTGACGGACCTGGAGGTTTTCTCAGACGAAAGGATCAGCTTCTTCGAGAAGAGCGGGGAGATTTCAAGTCTGACCTCCGCGGAGGACATGCTCTACTTCGTGATCTGCAATCTGGTGGAAATCGCGTCTTTGATCCGTTCCATGAACACCGGTCCATCCATTGCTATTCGCAAGGCGATCTCCTATATCAACGACAACTACGCCGACCGGATCGCCCTGCAGGACGTCGCTCACTATACCTGCCTGAGTCCCAACTACCTCAGCCAACTGTTCAAGCAAGAGACGGGTAAAAGTTTTCTAGAGTACCTGACCCAGTGCCGCATGGAAGCGGCGAAAACGCTGTTGGTTCAGTCGAATCTGACGATCTCGGAAATCGCCTTCAAGCTGGGCTACGACATGCCCAGTTACTTCAGCGAGGTTTTTAAGAAGAGCGAAGGCCTCACTCCCAGCCAATACCGGAAAGGCCATAGATAGACCCCCGGTCTCCCGGAGTTTATTCCAAACTCACCATTTTCCCACCATCCGCCATGGAGCTGTAAGCGGCCAGGATGATCTCCAGGGAACGGCGCATCTTTCCATCGGCGGTGCTCGGGATTTGCCCGTTTTGCACATAATCCAGGAAGTTGGCGACCTCGAGCTGAAAGGTATCTTCGACCGGCATCACAATCTCTATATCGACCCTGGCATCTGCAGGACCGCCGCCCCTATTTTCTGAGAAAACACGGATGCGGTCGCCCGTTTCGCGTCGAGAAGCCACGGCCGGTTGCACTTGTAGTCCTCCGTAGCATAAGTGCCCCTGGTCATCTGCACCAGCGCCGGCCTGCCGATGACACCCTCTGAAACCAGATCTCGAACCTTTCGATAGAGGGGGCTGTTCACCTCGTTCTACTCAACCATCAGCCTCCGGCGGCCTTGGCCGCTGCAACCATCCGATCCGGCAGCTGATCCGGATCCGGCGGATCTGCTCGGCCCGCTCGCTAGTTCTCAACCACGGCCTAGGGCAGCTCGGCTCCGCAGTCAACAGGCGCCCTGGCATGCCTGATCCCCGTCCAGCCGCAGCCGATAATCACTGAGTTCATGTTGCGTACCTCACCTTGATCACCGGTCCCGGCCACAACACCTCGATTCCGTGTTGGAGTGTCGAAGCAAATGTGTACACCTCGTTTTTTCCTTCCCTCAGAATGGACAATGGTATATCCACCTCACTGCAGGCGAAATCGTGATTCCTTCCGATCCGCGGCAGCAGTTTTAGTCCGTTTATACCGATCTCATCCGCTTCGTAACCGTTCCACGTTGCTAAAATCAGCCTGGCTGCGATGGCCTTGCCCAGGTCGACTGGTACATCAATCGTACAGGAGTGCCTCTGCTCGTCCCGGCTCTGCCAGCAGACGGGAACATCTCTGGAGGTGTACATCCGGCATTCTTCTCTGTTCCGGGTCCACGGCAGCTCTGCAATCACGGATATCCGGCTGATACCGTAGTAATCCGTGATCCGGGCCATGATCTCCATGGGCTCGCTCTGCTCCGGTATCCAGGAGGAATCGATCGTGGCTTCGAAGGGGATATCTCTCACCGTTCCCAGGTGGTCCAGCAACCGGCCGTAGCGGAATCGGTAGTGCCACTCCCTGTACTCTCCGTCTCCGTTATGATCAAAATCTTCGTAGAGGCCGAGAAAATCGATGCTTTCGATCCGGTCGCTGCTCTCCGCACTGCCCGGCTCCAGGGCAATCGAAAAGCATCGATCGTCCGTCCAGGTCGGTGCGGCCAGCTGTCCGTCGGGGTGGGGTTTGTCCGAATCGTAGAATATCCGAAAGATCACCCCGTAGATGCCCCACTGCCCCCAGCCGATGCCATGAATCAGGTGACTGATCTGATTGCCGCAGGAAAGCTCGAACTCGTTAAGCCCCTGCCGCAGTTGATCCAGAGGTATGGGTACGACGGGATAGCGCATGTATTGATACGATTCCGGCCGTTTCGGGCCCATCAGGGAGGATTCGGGAATCTCGATCCATTCGCGGCCATTTATCCTGATCCGCTTGTCCGAAGTCCCCGCGTGTCCTCCCCACTGCTCGAGGCAGCATTCGGCCCGGACGGCATCCTGCAGATCATCGATGTGGATGGTGTTGACCGGATTGGGCAGGTACTTCCGGGCTCCTTCGTGGTTGGTTTGCGGATCGGTTACCCGCTGCCAGTTCCGATACGGGCAGTCGATGATCCGCCAGGGCCCGTTCCAGCGGTACTCACGAAAAATATCCCCCGGGGAGAATCCGAGTCTGTCAGCGCCCATGCACTACTCCTTGGTGGATCCCAGCAGGATCCCCTTCACGAAGTGCTTCTGGATGAAGGGATAGACCAAGATGATCGGTAGAACCGTGATGATGATGGCCGAGGCCTGGATCGTGGCCGGAGCACCCACATCCACCACGGCGGCCACCTCCTCGGTGATCGCGCTGGATATCACCTCCCTGAGATAGAAAGACAGCGGGTAGAGTTTTCGATCGGTCAGATAAAGGAGGGCATTGAACCAGTCATTCCAGAACTGGACCGCATAGAACAGAGAAATCGTGAACAAGATCGGTTTGGCCGAGGGCAGCACAATGCGGAACAGAATCACGAAGTCGTTGGCCCCGTCGATGCGTGCCGATTCTTCGATGCTGACGGGCATCTCGGTGAAGTAGTTCTTCATCAGGATCAGGAAGTACATGCTCATAAGGGTCGGCAGGAACAGGGCGAATAGGGTATTCCGGAGGTGCAGTTTCTGTACTAGGATGTAGAGGGGGATCAATCCCCCATCGAAGAACATGGTGATTATAAACAGGATGAATATCAGGTTGCGCAGCCTCAGGTAGGATTTGGAAAGGAAGAATGCGGCCATCGAGGTTACGATCATGGTCAGCGTCGTTCCTGCAGCGGTGACGAAGATACTGACCAGCAGAGCGCGCACCACCCGTATTTCCTTGAAATTGTGCAGGTATGGCCGCAAGGTAAAGCTCTTCGGAACGATATGATACCAGTCGGCGTAGTAGGCCTGATCCGTAGAGATCGATATGACCAGGATATTCCACAGGGGATAGAGGGTCGTCAACGCAAAGAGAATCAGCAGCGTGTAGTTGAATACGTCAAAGGCGGTCATCCGTCTTCCGATCACTCTAGACCTCCGCGCATCAATAGATCGACGCCCGGCCCCATCGACGGGCCAGGCTGTTGGCTACGACCAGAAGGGTCATCCCGATAATAGAACGGATGAAGCCAGCGGCCGCCAACCTCGAGAAGTTAGGATTGTGGGACAGGTTGCGGATGATGTAAGTCTGCATGATGTCCCCGGTTTCATAGACCAGTGGACTATAGAGATTGTAGACCTGATCGAAACTCCAATTCAGTACCGAACCCAAGTTGAGGATGAAGACGATGATCATCGTGGAAGCGATGCCGGGCAGGGTTATGTAGAGCAGCTGCCTGAACCTGCCGGCTCCGTCCACCCAGGCTGCTTCGTAGAGCTCCGGATTGATGGCAGCGATGGCAGCAAGATAGATAATCGACCCCCAGCCCACCTCCTTCCAAACGTGGCTTACCACGACGAACACCCGAAAATAGCGATCGTCCTGTAGGAAATCGAATTTGCCGAGCCCGATTAACTCCAGAAGGTGGCTTACCGCACCCGTTTCGTAGGCAAACAGGGAGTTGAAGATGCCCGCCATGATCACCCAGGAGATGAAATGGGGCATGTAGGTGATTGTTTGAATGGAACGCTTCAGGATTATGTGCCGCATTTCGTTTATGAGAACGGCCAGAACAATTGTTGATGTGAAGCCAAGAGCCAATTTGCCGACATTGATCAGCCAGGTGTTGATGAAGGCTCTCTTGAAGCCGGGATCCGACAACAGCCACTGGAAGTGTTTCAATCCCACGAAGGGACTGCCGAAAAATCCCCTGTTCAAGGAAAAATCCTGGAACGCCATGGTGACGCCGTAGATGGGCAGGTAGCGGAAGATGATCAACCAGAGAAGGGCTGGTAGGATCATCAAATAGAGGTACTTGTACCGTCGGATGTGTTTACCCAGCGGATCGTGGCGGATCTCGTGAAGCTGTTTTGGCATGTTTCCCCAAGCGTTGTGGATGAAAGGGTAAGGCGGGCGGGTGTCCGGCTCCCGCCCGCCTGCTGAATCTCTTACTTAATATTCTTGTCGTAGTAGTCCTGATACAAAGCGGTCCATTCGTCCAGACCGACCCGCTTGAGCTCGGCCTGATGTTCCTCCCAGGTCTTTTCGAACTCACCCGCCTTGGCTGCGATACACTTGGTCCAGCCGGTTACGATGGCATCGGTGACCGCGGCCTCCAGATCACTGTGCTCGGGGAAGAGGACGAACTGCACCGGATTCGGATCACCAAACCATTTGGCCCCCTCTTTGTACTCCAGGCGGACGTTCGCCTCATCCTTCTTGCTGGCCGGAACAAAGGGAACCGAATTGGCGTATGCCTCCTCGAAGGTGGCATAGTCCTTGGCCGGAACGTAGCCTTCGCAGTTCCCCTGACCAAGATAGAAATTGAGTGGATGATACAGCTGCTTTCCGTAGTCCTGCTCCCACCTTGCCTCGTTCCGGTCGAAGATACCGTCGTCGCTGAAGCTGCTCCAATGCGGCCCTTCTACACCCGCGACCAGCAGCCGGCGACCCTCCAGGGACTGGAAGTACTCCAGGCATTCTATAGCTTTTTCCGGATGCTTTGACTTGGACGTGACAACCGCATAGATCTGAACCATCATACCCTGGGCACGGCGGAACTCGTAGCCCCTGGCCGAAAACGGCTGCAGCAGGCTCACGTCGGAGCCGGGATCGATTTCCTTGAGACGGGCGGCCTGGCTGGTGAACGGATTGATCACCCAGCCCATACCGGCTTTACCGGTCATGATATATTTTTCAGTGAGCTGGGGAAAACTGTTCATCGACGGGAAATCGTGGTTGATCAACCCCTCGTTGTACAAACGGTTCATGTACTTGAGCGCAGCTTTGGTGTTTTCCATCGTGCAGATGTGGGTCAGCATTCCATTTTTAATATCGAAATTGACGTGCTGGTCCCAGAAGCTCGAGGGTACGCCGAACATTGACATGATCGGGATCGTCGTTCTGCGGATCTGCCGGTCGCCTTCGAACTGAAATCCCGTGGTCTGTCCCGAAGGATCCATATCCTTGAAGCCCTTCAATGCTTTGTACAGCTGCTCCTCATCTTGGGGAAGATCCATTCCCAGCTTGTCCAGCCAGTCCTGGCGCACCATGGTACCCCAGGCAACCCCTAAAGGAACTTGCGGGATCGCCCAGGCTTGCCCGTCGATCTTCAGCGGGGTGAAGGTCGTGGAATTCGTGATCTTGTAGATGTAAGGATGAGTTTTTTCCGTGATGTATTCATCCAGCGCGATGATCACGCCGTCAGCCTGCCACTTGGGAATGGTATCCACGGTGGTGACGATGTCCACGTCATCTCCTGTGCTCAGGATTAGGTTGACCTTCTGCCTGTTCTCACTCCACGGTGCGGTCACAAACACTATGTCCACGTTCAACCGCTTCTCGAGCTCAAGCACCACGGGATCGGTGTCCGGGTCGATGGTGATGCCACCACGGTAAATCGTGATGGTGACCGGTCCCTCCTCCGGCTGCTGTCCACCCCCCCAGACAAACAGCGCCGAAAGGAGCATCACTCCTAGTAAGGTGACTACAGACGCTCTCTTCATAACGCCCTCCTTAGTATGTTTGGAACAAGTATAGTTGAAGGCGTAGAACCGCCGTTAGGTCGAATTCTACGAATTTGTTGGATATTTTACGTTTTTGTGAAAAACAAGGCGTCTCAGAATGATGTCACAGATTTCCAGCCGGGCGCTGGGACGTCTAAACCTGCTCCCACCACAGGCGCCGGGGATACCGAAGGGTCTTGTCACGGTCACCAAGGATCGAACCGATCTCTTCCAGCTCCTCGCCACTCAACCGCCAGTCACAGGCCTTGCTGTTCGCTCGTACATGCCCGGGCTTACTGGCCCCTACAATCACCGAACCGACAGCCGGGCGAGTCAGCAACCAGGCTATGGCCAACTCGGCAAGGCTGTGGTTTCTTTTACCGGCGAACAGGTCGAGCGTGTCAATCAGATCGAAGTTCTGCTCCGTCCCGTAGTAGGAGAGAAACTTCCCCGCCCAGTCGAGCTGTCCCGCCCGGGTATCCGGACTGGGTTCCTCTCCCCGCCGGTAGCGTCCGGCCAGCAGCCCGCCAGCCAGTGGAAAGAATGGGAGAAGGGCCAAGCCTGAGTTTTCGCAGTACGGGATCAACTCGGCCTCTATATCCCTTTCGAGTATGCTGTAGTGAGATTGGATGCTGACCGGGGCCGTATACCCCATCTGAACACAGAGATCGTTGATCCGGCATAGCTGCCAGGCGTAGAAATTGGAAAGCCCGAAATAACGCACCTTGCCGCCGTAGCGCATTTCGGTCAGAGTTTCGATGATTTCTTCGATGGCCACGTCTTGCCCGATTCCGAAATGTACCTGGTACAGATCGATATGATCCGTTTGCAGCCGCCTCAAGCTGGTTTCAATCTCATTCGTCAGATTCTTCCGGGTTGGACCACCGGTGTGGGCATGCCCGCCTTTTGTGGCAACAACCAATCGATTTCGGACCGACTGACATACGCTGCCTATATACTCCTCCGAGAGACCATCGCCGTAGATATGGGCGGTGTCGATCATGTTGATCCCCTCATCGAGGGCTGCAAAGAGGATTTTTTTCACATCGGATTTTTCGACGGTCCAGCCGAAATGAACCGCTCCCAGAGAGATGCGGGAGACGCGGAGATCTGAGTTTCCCAGTTTCGTGTATTCCATTCACTGCACTTTCATGGAGAGGTTTATTTTGCCCGGCGATTGACGATGCTGGCCACCCGTTCTTCCAGCGCCGCAATTTCTTCCTGTCCGTCGACGACGTCCACGGTAACGGAAAAACGAACCTCTTCCTGCGGCTGAAGCAGCTGCAGCCGCCCCTTCTCGCGCGTGCGCGCTTTGCCCTCCGGGGTACAGTTGCCCGGCTCCAAAGCCACGAAGTAGTCCTGAGGCTTCATGATTTTCGCCTGTGAAAGCAGAGGAAATTCCTTCTTGTTATAGCGTAGTTGCAGGCCAAGGCCCAACCTGTTGTTCACCACACCGATGCAGGTCATCCCCCCATCATCTGCGACCAGATCGTGGAAGAACACCTCATCCTCCCTGCCGGGAATCGGATCGTCCAGTTCGCAGCAGCTCGCGATAGACCGTGCCGCCTCCGGAGTGGCTTCCCAGGGTTCGGTGTCCAAAATCGGAGCTATGAATCGGCTGTCCGGACCGATAAGGGGAAATCCCAAATTGAAATGATGGATGAACATGAGAGGACTGGGGGTGAAACCTTCATTGGTGACCGTGTCTGCTATTTGAAAGCTTCGAGCCCCGCCGTATGCGGTGATCTGGCGGGTCAACACGAGGTTCTCCGAGTGCAGGCTGCTCTCCCGCACCTTTCCGCTTACCTCAATAAGCGGAGCATCTCCCTCCCACCGGGTCGATGTCTGGACTTCCCAGGCCGGCATGTGGGAGATGCGGCCGTGTAGGCCCAGCTCCTCCTCTCCATCCACTTCCGCCATGCCGGCGTGGGTCAAACCGCAGGTTACCAAGAAGCCGCCTCCAAAGGTCTTGAGCCAGCCCGCCCCATGGGGGTCGTAGAGGTGAGCGTGGGCCACTCCGCCTTTACCGATGAAGGCAAAGGGCACCCCCCGATACTCCAACCAGCCCAGGTCCATGCCCCTTCCGGGAAGCACCTGAAAACGCAATCCCCCTCCGGTGGCCACTTCGAGGGCTTCCACACCATCGGCACTACCCTCCATCAAGGTGTAGCGCTGCACACCGAGCACCTGGTTTATATGCCCAACTCTTTGCAGCAGCTCGGTTTTTGTCATCTCGCTGCCGAATAATTCCATGTTCCTCAAATGACCTCAGTACAGGTTGTTCAGTTCGGGAATGTCGTGTTCACCGAGGTTCAGCGGATACTTCCCGTAGGTGTTGATCAGATCCATGTAGAAGTCGTAGTTCTCTATCGGCACGTTGTCGGGCACGCTGTGATCCGACATGGGAATATAGCCCCCTCCTTTGGCCGCGTTGAGCCGTCGGAGCACATCCCGCTTCAGGCTTTCCTGGTCTCCTGTCAGGACCTCCCGCACATCGATATTGCCGACAAAAGCCAGGCGGTTCTTGTACTTTTTCTTCAGCTCCACCACATCCAGGCCGGCCTTGACTTCCAGGGTCTGGTAGGCATCGATGCCGCACTCAATCATGTCGTCATACACAGCCGAAGCATTTCCGCACCCGTGATAGAGGATCTTGATGTCCGGCTTGGCCGATTTGAAAGCCTGGCACATGTTGCGCAGCATGGGCTTGAAGTACTTTCTCCAGGTGTCCGGAGAGTAGAACATGCCCTTGTCATAGGCCACATCTCCGCCGATGAACATCAGATCCACCCCCATCTTGATCTGATTCAAGCCCAGCTGGATCTCGAAGGCTTCGGCCCTATCGATCATCTTTCTTGTTTTTTCCTCCTCCAGCATGAGATCGACGAACAGCTCCTGCATGCCCCGGATACGCCACATGAACTCCTGACCTTCAAGCACCAGGCCCATGCGGGGGAATTTCCCCTCCGCCCCGGCCATCTGATCTGTAAATGCAGGCGCCTCTACATTGCCCGATGAGGAGAGGATGTTCGCGCTCGGCTGGACGTAGCGCCGTTCGTCATTGGGATCCTCCAGAACGAAGTCCACGTATTCATCCGCCGATTTGACCTCGAAATCCAAATAGGCGGGCATCGGGGAGTAGTCGGCTTTCTTGCAGGTGCAGCCGAAGCCGCTCTTGAAGATCGTGTAGTCCTCCCCTCTCTCGATCAGGGCAAACGAATCAATCTTGGGATCTTCGTTCATCACGCAGAGCACGAAATCGAAGTCGTAGTACTCGTTGATGTTCGTGTCCGGAGGGAGCTTTTTCTCCTCGAGCCATTTGTCGATGAACTCCTGCCAAAAAAGGTCGAAACGGGGTATACGATCCGGCTCTTCGAAGGACAGCGCCTTCCGCACCCTGTCCAGCTTCTGCTCGTACACTGTCACTGTGACAAACTCCTAATCTTAGAAAGCGGATGCGGGGACCCTCGGCGTCCCCGCATCCTCCAGTGGTGTGTCTATCCGGAGTCTTTATCCCTACTGCTCCATCAA
>Ga0272442_10009941_pt1 | contig 11784 bp, 8 predicted proteins | sample SSMForm2O_FD_200262 | JGI IMG/M metagenome (GOLD analysis project Ga0272442, IMG submission 200262) | Marine sediment archaeal communities from Little Sippewissett salt marsh, Falmouth, MA, United States - SSM-Form-2O | ecosystem: Environmental > Aquatic > Marine > Wetlands > Sediment ...
TCCCCCATAGCCGCCTCGGCCGCCCCCACCTGAACTTGTGCGCGGCTTGGCTTCATTGACTTTCAGGGCCCGACCGCCGCAGTCCTTACCGTCCAGGGCCGCCATCGCTGACTCAGCTTCTTCATTACTTTCCATCTCGACAAACCCGAACCCCTTGCTCCGGCCGGTATCGCGATCTGTAATGATTTGCACGCTCTGGACCGTACCGTGGGCACCAAACATCTGCTCCAGATCTGCCTGTGATACATCATAACTCAAGTTTCCGACATAAATCTTTTTACCCATAACAAAATCTCCTGTTATTTTTGGGTACGTGACCCACATTCAACTTCCCAGGTCACAAGGAAAGCGGCCGACAATTCAGCCTCATAAAAGATGGAAGGTTGAAGGAGAAATTTGTTGGCAAGCAGAAGTGAAACTGTTTCTAACCTGATTTACTCGTTCAGCAAACCTATCTATATACTTCAAGTACTATAGCATCATATCGGGTTTCTGTCCAGTGACTAATTGCCTTTTTCTTTTTTTTTTATGCCGCAAAGTGAAAAATTCCTGCACCCGCAAGTCTAAGCTAAAAAAAACTACGTAGCTAACACCTGATCTGTAATCGAGTTATGATCTGAAAATCCTTATCTGCTAATCTTTCCACTTTTTTGCGAATTACTGTGTCCCCGGCATTTCTTTGACCTTGAATATGGATTCCAGGTCCAATATTTGGTAAGACCAACTCCAATTCACTTAAAACTGATGCAGCCGCCAAATGTCTCTAAAACACCCTAAAAACAAAGACAACGCCACCAAGTCGAATGGACAAAGTCATTATACTATTCTGTCGAGTCACAAGTGACGTTGACGTCAAAACTGGTTAAGTAGTGGCTTTCTGTGTACGTTGGCGGTAGAGCATGTCCGCGTCATCGTTGGCTTCGTCGGCCAGAGTAACGCCCGTGAAGCGGCAAAAGTGACGCAACTCAGTTGTGATATCGTCATAGCAGCTCACTCGGTGCAGACCATGTGAGTAATTTTTCCAGAGTTTTGTCACGCAGCCGTCCACCTTCACGGTAATTTTGGTACGGCAGCCGCGGTTGTCTTTCAGGCCCACCGGAGCATCGATTATTTGCCCGGTGAAGAAGGGCATAAAGTCGGTGCCCACCAGTTTAGCCTGCGTAACTTTACGGCCGCACTGCATCTTCGGTTGTATGACCACCCCTTCCTCCCGTTCCATAATCGTACGTATCTTGAAAGGATCGGCAGCTTTGTCGGGACCGTCCATCATCGGGGTCCCCAGACAATGGGCAAGGATAATCGCGTTGTTTGATTCATCGATAGTCGGATCGCTGATAAAACCGGGCTTGCCGCAAAGTCCCTGGAAGATAATATGGGTCATTGCGCATTGTAAATCCGATTCGCAGATACCACCCAGCCCCATATTATTAATCCGGGCAAAACCCAGACACGGAAAGGCATACTTTTGGCACAGAGGCTTGTACATAGTGCGATAACAGTCCACGGTTATTACAGTGGCCTCTTCCTCATCCATCAGCCTTTCGAAGGCTAGCGCCATGCGTGCCGATTTAACTATATCTTCACGAGTCGGTTCTACTACCTTCTCGGCCGCCCTGATCCATAGGTCCCCTTCCATGCGGGCCTGGTTAACGTCAATAGAATCATACACCTTGATCATCCGCTGAAGTTCGATAGGTTTTATCTCGGTACCGAATTTGTCCTTCATGCTCTGCGCATAGTCGGCAAAATCGCGCGTGGTAACATTGAGGATTTTAGCTTCCCGTAGATGATGAATCGCCCGGAAGGGTCTGATAGCTGTTGTCAGTTGACTGTAGTCGTTCGTAAGCAGACACACCATTTTTTCTCCCAGCTTCTGCTTTTGCACCCCGCCGAAACCAATCCAGGTGTGACCGGAATAAGGCGCTGCAAAAACCGTGGTGGGTTTATCCATAAGGAGAATTTCGTATAGGATCGGCCATATACCCATATTCAGATGAATTGCTAATATACCATCAACAGCTTTTAATTTCCCCTCCAGAGATTTTATCTGTTCTGCTGAGGTGACCAGTTCATCCACCACGAAGTCAACATCCGCCAATTCTTCCTGATGTTTGGCAAATTCAGATTCGTAGAAACGGATTTCCTTTTTTAAGTCCAACTTGGGTTTGGGCCACAGCCCGCCAGATGTACCCATATATATTCGGGCAACCTTAACCTTGGATTTTCTACAGCCCGGACTGATCAGTTTAGGATGACGCCTGCTCAAAGGCAGACTCGGCCCTTGACAGCCCAACCCGGCCATATAAAGTGCTCCCGCCGTTGTGGTGAGATGTAAAAACTCTCTGCGATTCAACGAACTGTTCATAACGGTCTCCTTCGCTGATTTCAAGCTGTTCGATATATGAACAAAGATGCGATTATTATATCACTTCGCTATCTGTTAATCAAGACCGTTTGAAAGAGACCTAAAAAAATCCCCGAAACGAACGGGGGCTCTTTCACTCCTGCATTTACCAGGCGAAAACTATTGCAATTTAAATTGAAATGCTTATCTTTTTCAGTGCTTTATTGATTTCAGCGATGAAATCTTTGGGGTTTTGGAATCCGATGAAATCACCTATAACTTTACCGTCAGGACCAAGTACAATATAAGCGGGGATACCTGTAACCTGATAGTTGCTAGTAAGTTCTCTTTCTTTAGGTGTGTCGATCATAACCGGAATGATCTTTTGCAAGGCCTTTACCACGGCTGGGTCATGATAGGTGACTTTTTTCATTTCATTACAGGGGCCGCACCAGTCGGCATGGAAAGCCAGCAGAACCGGTTTTTTCTCCTTCTGGGCCGTAGCCAGCGCCCCCTGGTAGTCATTGCTCCAATTAATATCTCCCATATCGCCCTGCGGACTTTTATGAGAGCCGCGGGTAAATATAACAATTACAACTGCAACTATGGCCGCTATTATCAGCCACCGCCAGGGATTGCTTGCACAGGGACATCCACAGGCCGGCTTTTGATTGTGTTCTTCCTCGTTTAATGGCGGTTTGGGGGGCTGGCAATTTTCGTTTTCGCTCATCGGTTTCTCCTTGAAAAAGGGTTACTGTAAAGCTGATTACCTCATTATGATTGTAGATAGGTTACCCGTAGAGTCAAGTGCTTATGAATTATGGGTATATGGAAAAGAGTGTGCATCGGGGGGAATCAGGCTTGGTCAGTTTTTAACTGTTTTGGCGCGGGTGCCGGCCTTCGGCATGGTCTCGGCGGCAACTCCCGTCCGGATGGTCTTGGGTAGGTGGATAACCTTCTCAGACTGCTCGCTGGTGCTGAATTCCCCGATACTACGTAACCGCTGATAACGGTTCTCCAGCAGGTTTTCGATCTTATATCGGCGCAAATCGCGAATCGTTTTAATCAGATAATCCTCCACTTTGTGCGCCGCTTCATGCGGATTGCGGTGCGCCCCGCCCAACGGCTCCGGGATGATATTATCTACCACCTTCATTTTTAATAAATCTTTGCTCGAAAGTTTTAGCGCCTCAGCCGCCCGTGGTGCTTCTCCGCCGTCCTTGAAAAGAATCGCGGCGCAACCTTCGGGCGAAATCACTGAATAGTACGCATACTGCATGATGGCAAAACGGTCCCCCACGCCGATCCCCAGAGCTCCGCCTGACCCGCCTTCGCCGATCACCACACAGACGATCGGCACCCGAAGTTGCGACATCTCCATCATGTTAACCGCGATGGCCCCAGCCTGGCCGCGTTCTTCGGCCCCGATTCCCGGATACGCACCCGGTGTATCGATCAGGCACACGATGGGTAGTTGAAACTTTTCCGCCAGTTTCATTTTCAGCAGGGCCTTACGATACCCTTCCGGATGAGTGCATCCGAAATTGCATTCGACTTTCTCGTTTGTAGTACGGCCTTTGTTATGTCCTACGATCATTACCTTTTCCCGCCCGATTCGTCCGAATCCGGTAACGATGGCCCGGTCGTCACCGAAACAGCGATCACCGTGCAGCTCACAGAAATCCTTAACAATTTTTTCCAGGTAGTCGCTCAGGATCGGTCTGCGCGGATGCCGCGCCACCTGCACCGTCTCCCACGCGGAAAGGTTTTTGTAGATTTTGCCGGTGAGCTTGACCAGGTTGGAACGAAGTTGACGGATTTCCGGTGAATAGTCGATACCTTTAACCCGCTGCAGTGACTGCAGCTCTGCGATCTGAACTTCCAGATCGGCTAAAGGTTTTTCGAAATTTAAACAACCGTTGCCGTTCGTATCTTTCGCCACGGCTACGGTTAACTCTTTACTATCTGTCATCCGTTAGGATTTCCTATATAGCAACAATCCCCAAGCAGCCAATCGCTGTTGATAAGCAACCTGGGGTTCTGATGAATTCGGCAGCGCTACAATATTTACCAGCATTTACACAAATATTAATGATCTAATAATACTTAAATACAGTCATTTCGACAAGAAAAAAATTGACATTTACAAACCCTCTAAGTACCTTAATTGTGTTGTAGACAAAAAGGCTGCCGTTGTAAAGCTATGAAAATAAAAGATTTAGAAAATGTGTCCATAATAGGCCTTGGCCTCTTGGGTGGCTCTTTGGGCTTGGCCGTCGATAGGGTCTTTTCACATGTTAAGCGTGTGGGATTCAGCCATCGTCTGATAACTCGTAAGCGGGCCCTGGATGCTCAGGTTGTCGATGTTTGTTGCGATACCGTCGCCCAGGCCGTGCAGGATGCCCAGTTGGTTGTGCTCTCCAGTCCCATTGGCACCTTTCCTGCTCTTATGCAGGAGATGGCTTCCAGTCTTCCCGCCGGTTGCGTGGTCACCGACGTGGGCAGCACCAAGGTTTTACCTGTCAGTTGGGCTCGTAAGCTCCTGCCTCGATCTGTGGAGTTTATTGGTTCCCATCCGATGGCTGGTTCCGAACAGCGCGGAGTTGATTTCGCCCGCGCCGATCTTTTCGACGGGGCCAATTGCTTTATTACTCCGACGCCCCAGACCAAACCACAAACACAAGACTTTCTGCAAGAGTTCTGGCAGGCCATAGGTATGCGCGTCAGCCCAATGAGCCCGACCATGCATGATCGTCTCTTGGCCCGGATCAGCCATCTGCCCCATGTCTTGGCGATGACCCTGGTTAATTGTTCCGATCCTTCCCAGATGCTTCTTTGCGGCAAGGGTTTTTTAGATACAACTCGCATCGCCTCCGGCCCAACCAGCATTTGGCAGGATATTCTAATGGGCAACGCCAAGCATACCAGCGCCGCGGTCAAACGGGTTATAAAGGAGCTCTCCCAGGTACAAAAGGCCCTGGAGGAAGGTGACCAAAAAACTATTACCAGAATGTTGAACAAAGCGCGAACCAGGCGCAATGATCTGGTCGAAAAGAAAATACAGCGAAGGGAATTACCAACATAATGATTCATCGAATCGAGGTTTTCACCAAACCGGGGTATCTGGATGTTCACGGCGATAACGTTTTAGCGGATATAAAGCAATTAGGTATCCGGACCGTAGAGGCGGCCCAGGCTCTCAGGGTCTTTCTTATTGAAGGACAGTTGGAACCTGACCAGTTGCATCGTATTGCCCGCGAGCTGCTCGTCGATCCGGTCAGCGAGCAATATCATACCGGCCGCACCGGCCCGCCTGTTGGCCCGGCCCAGGCCACTCTGATCGAGGTCCATCTCAAACCCGGCGTCACCGATCCCGTCGCCGCCTCAGCTCTGATGGCGATACAGGATATGTCTTTATCTGTCGAAAGTGTCCGGACCGCACGTAAATATATCTTGCTCGGCACCCTCAACGAAAAGCAGAAACAGATGATCGCCCAGAAGGTTCTGGCCAATGATTGTATTGAAGAGGTAATCTTTGGCACCGACCAGGAACCTCCCAGCCCCCACGTTCGGCCCTATCAGCTTAAAAAAGTAATTCTCCCAATCACCCAGCTTGATGATGAAGCTCTTCTGGCCCTCAGTAAGCAGCGGGATTTATTTTTGAACCTGGCCGAAATGCAGACCATCCGGGATTATTACCGTACCCAGCAGCGTGAGCCTACCGATGTAGAGCTTGAAATGTTAGCTCAAACCTGGAGCGAGCATTGCGTTCATAAAACCTTCCGCGGCATTATCGAATATACCGAACAAAACTCCGGCCCCACTGTCATCACCTGCGGTCAGGAAGTTGGCTCATCAGATAATGGCAAAACCATCGTTATCGACAACCTCTTGAAATCTACTATCGCCCGGGCCACTCACGAATTAAATCGACCCTGGTGTATTTCCGTTTTTGAAGATAATGCCGGCGTTGTCAAATTCGATGATGAATACGCAGTTTGTTTTAAGGTCGAGACCCACAACCATCCCTCGGCCATCGAACCTTACGGTGGTGCCGCCACCGGCATAGGGGGGGTAATTCGCGACCCGATGGGCACCGGCCTGGGCTCCAAACCGATTGCCAACACCGATATCTTTTGTTTTGCCGAACCCGATATGAGTATCAGTGACTTACCCGCCGGCGTCCTCCATCCCCGCCGGGTCATGAAAGGCGTGGTCAGCGGCGTACGTGATTACGGCAACCGTATGGGAATCCCCACCGTCAATGGCGCCGTCCATTTTGACGATCGTTATCTGGGCAATCCTTTGGTCTATTGCGGCAACGTTGGCCTGATACCATCTGATATGTGTTTCGGCGCAGCCCAGCCGGGCACTCTGATCATGGTGGTAGGGGGGCGCACCGGCCGCGACGGCATTCACGGTGCCACCTTCAGCAGTGGCGAGATGACCCACGAACATGAATCGCTGTTTTCGCACGCCGTCCAGATCGGCAACGCCATCACCGAAAAGAAAATGCTCGACACCCTTTTGGAAGCCCGCGACGAAGGTCTCTACGTTGCGATTACCGATTGCGGAGCGGGCGGCCTCAGCAGCGCCATCGGCGAAATGGGACAGCATCTCGGCGCCCAGGTGGACCTCGAACGCGTCCCTTTAAAATATGATGGCTTGAACTATACCGAGATCTGGATCAGCGAGGCCCAGGAACGTATGGTAATCGCCGTCCCCCAGGAAAATCTTGCTCGCATCCAGGAAATTTTCGAAAGTGAAAATGTCGAATCAACCGTTCTCGGCCATTATACCGACGATAAAAAGCTCACCCTCCGCTATGATGGTGAAGTGGTCGGCAAGTTGGACATGGACTTTCTCCACGATGGCATTCCCAAATATACCCGCAAGGCCCTTTGGCAGCCGCCCCAGCTAACCGAGCCGCAATTCTCGGAAAAATCAGATTACACCGACGATTTAAAAGCTATCCTTTCCAGTTACACCGTCGCGAGCAAGGAATGGGTGATCCGCCAATACGATCACGAAGTCCAGGGCGCCTCCGCCGTCAAGCCGCTGGTTGGCATAGCCAACGACGGCCCTTCCGACGCCTCGGTTCTAAGACCCCGCTTGGATTCCGACCGGGGCATAGCCCTCGCTTGCGGCCTCTGCCCCCAATACAGCGATATCGATCCTTACTGGATGTCCCTGGCCGCCATCGACGAAGCCATCCGTAACGTCATCGCCGTAGGTGCCCGGCCCGACAGAATTTCCATCTTGGACAACTTCTGCTGGGGCAATTGCGCCAAACCTGACCGGCTTGCCGGCCTCGTCCGTGCCGCCCAGGGCTGCTATGATGCCGCCCTTGCCTACGGCGCCCCGTTCATCTCTGGCAAGGATTCGCTCAATAACGAATTTCAAACCGAGACCGGCGAAACTATTAACATTCCCGGCACCCTCTTGATTAGCGCCATGGCAATTGTTGACGACGTCAATAACTGTATAACCATGGACCTGAAAAAACCGGGCAACCTTATATTTATCATTGGTGAAACGAAAAACGAACTTGGTGGCTCCCATTATTATAAGTTGCAAAACGAGCTGGGTGCTAATGTCCCGCGTGTCGATCTCAAATCCGGCCCCCAAGCGGTCCGTGCCATAGCCCGGATGATTGAAGAAGGACTGCTCGCCGCCTGCCACGATTGTTCCGAAGGTGGCCTGGCTGTTGCCTTGGCCGAGATGGCCTTTGCGGGGGGGCTGGGTTTGGAAGTAAACTTGTCAGATGTGCCGATTGCCAAAAACGTAACCCGAGCGGACCAGATTTTATTCAGCGAAAGCGCCTCCCGTTATATCGTTGAAGTACCCCCCGAAAACGCAATCAAGATCGCCCGAATCTGCCGCGACATCCGCTTCGGCCAGATCGGCACCATAACCGACGGCTCCCAACTTATTATCAAAGATGCGCATCAGAAAACATTCATCGCCGCCGAAATCGCCGACCTCAAGGAATCCTGGCAGAAACCCCTGCGCTGGTAACTTAATTTGAAATATGCAAAATGCAATTGTTAGCATGTGATTACAACTTTAGCGAGGAACTATGGCTCAAGTAAATGTATTAGTATTGCGAACCGCCGGCACGAATTGTGACCTGGAGACCTGCTTCGCTTTTGAATTGGCCGGCGCCAGGGCCCAAAGAATTCACGTCAACCGCCTGATCGAAAATCCCGATCTGTTGGCTGAATATCAGATCCTGGCCCTGCCGGGCGGCTTCAGTTACGGCGACGACATCGCCGCCGGCAAGATATTGGCCAATCAATTGATTCATCACTTCCGCGCCCAGGTCCAACAGTTCATCGACACCGAAAAACTCGTCCTGGGCATCTGCAACGGCTTTCAGGTCCTGGTCAAGGCCGGTCTCCTGCCTGCCCTTGCCAACGGCTCCGCCGACAGCACCTTACAGCAGGCCACCATAACCTATAACGATTCCGGTAAATTCGAAGACCGCTGGACCTATCTCGCGCCGGCCGCGGACAATTGCGTATTCATTGAAAAGGACCGCCAGATTTATTTGCCCATCGCTCACGGCGAGGGCAAGGTTTGTTTTGCCGATGATGACATCCTCGAAAAAGTAAAGTCCGCCAGCCAGGTCGCCTTTCGCTACGTTGATCAAAGCGGCGCCTTCGGCTCCTATCCCGTCAATCCCAACGGCTCAACTGATCACATCGCCGGCCTCTGCGATCCCACCGGCCGCGTCCTGGGCCTTATGCCCCACCCCGAACGCTTCGTCCATAGAACCCATCACCCCCGCTGGACCCGTGAACCCGTTAACGAACCCGACGGCCTGACCATCTTTAAAAATGCCGTAAAATATTTCGCTTAGAATTATTTTTAGCAAGGAACGGAATCCTTAATGAGCCAGATTAAAGAGAAAAGCAAAACCACCGGCAGTGGAAAGACAAAAACGGGGACCTCGACTTCTGCAGAAGTAAAGATGACTAGTAAAAAACCGGAACAAAAAATATGGTCTCTGCGCCCCGCTTGGCCCGGCCGGGCTGAGCTGGCCCGCTCTCTGCGTACCGGTGAGTTAATCGCCCAGCTACTTTACAATCGTGGTATAAACGCCCCGGAACCAGCCCGGCAATTCCTCCAGCCTTCCCTTAACGATTTAATCGAACCGCAAAAGTTGATCGGCATCCCCGCCGCCGTTAAACGCATCCGCCAGGCCCTCAGTGCTGACGAAAAAATCGTCCTTTACGGTGATTATGATGTTGATGGAATCATGGGCGTCTCGATTTTATGGCGCTGTTTGCAACTGATGGGCACGGAAGTAGATTTTTATGTGCCGCACCGTATCGATGAAGGCTATGGCCTTAACGTCGAGGCCATTCAACAGTTGGCCCAGCAGGGAACAAACTTGCTTATTACTGTTGACTGTGGAATAAGCGCCCACGAATCCGCCCAAAAGGCCCAGGAATTGGGCCTTGATTTAATCATTACCGACCATCACAAAATTGAGGGCCAACCTGTACCGGCTCTTGCCCTTGTCCATCCGGACCTGCCCGGCCAGGATTATCCCAACCCCGATTTATGTGGTGCTGGCGTTGCCTTTAAGCTCGCCTGGGCTCTGGCCCAGGAATTTTCCGGCGCCAAAAAAGTTTCGGATGAGTTTCGAGAATTTCTGCTTTCCGCCACGGCCCTGACCGCCCTTGGTACCATCGCCGACGTCGTTCCTCTTCTAGGCGAAAACCGCATCTTGGCCCGCTTTGGCATGGAAGGTTTGGCTGGCTCATCTGATACCGCCATCCAGGCCCTGATTCGCGCCTCCGGCCTGGAAGGTGCCAAACTTTCCAGTTCAGATATCGCCTTTCGCCTTGCCCCGCGCTTGAACGCCGCCGGCCGCATGGGCCATGCCCGCCTGGCCGTGGAGATGTTCACCAAATCCGGCCCCACTCGTGCCTCCGAGATTGCCCGCTACCTAGAGGCCCAGAATCAGCAGCGCCAAAAGGTCGAAAAGGATGTCTCTGAACAAGCAATTCAGCAGGTCAAACAATTAAAGATGAACACCGACAAATGGCGTGGCCTGGTCCTGGCTGGCACCGATTGGCACGCCGGCGTAATCGGCATCGTCGCCAGCCGCGTTGTCGATCGCTACCATCGGCCGACGATCGTCATCTCCCTTATGGAAGACAAGGCCCTGGGCTCCTGCCGCAGCGTTCCCGGTTTCGATATCTGCCTCGCCCTGCAGGAATGTTCCCGGCACCTGCTTACTTTCGGCGGTCACGCAATGGCTGCCGGTTTATCTATCGATCCGGACCATATCGAAGATTTCCGCTCTGCTTTCAATCAATACGCCTTAGAGCATCTCGACCTGGAAAACATCACCGGCACCATCGAGATCGACGCCCAGGTAACCCCTGCCGATTTGGATATGGCCACTGTCGGGATGATCGAGCGCTTAGGCCCCTTTGGCGCCGGCAATCCCGTCCCGCGTTTCGTCGCCCGCAATTTACAATTGGTAGGTCTTCCCCGCCGGATGGGTGGTGGCGGCAAACACCTGCAATTCAACGTCGCTGCCTCTGATGATCCCCAGGCCCAACTGCGCCCCGGCTCAGTTGTGCGTGTCGTAGCCTTCGGTAAAGCCGATTGGGAGAAGCAGCTCATCGACTCCCGACAGTTAGATCTTGTTTTCGAACCGGTGATTAATCACTTTAACGGTAATAGTACTGTTGAATTTATCGCGGTTGACTTGAAAGTCCCGCAGGACTAACAGATAAAATGTCTGATCCTATGAATATCACTTTACGCTTGGCAACGATAGATGATGCCCAGATACTTACCAAAATGAACGTACAGCTCATCGATGATGAGTCCAGCCGCAACCCGATGAACTGCGAAGCTCTGCTGCAAAGGATGACCACTTGGCTGCAGGGTGAATACACAGCCGTACTATTTTCCTCTGATACTGATATTGTGGGCTACGCTCTCTATCGTCAAGCTCAGGATGAATACTTTCCGGACAAATCGGCTATTTACCTCCGTCAGTTTTTTATCCGGCGTGAACATAGGCGCATGGGAATTGGCCGAAAAGCATATGAAAAATTGTCCCGTGAGTTTTTTTCTAAAAGTTCTAGGATCACCCTGGAAGTCCTTCAGGCGAACCCTGCTGGCCGAGCCTTTTGGGAAAAAATTGGTTTTAAACCTTATTCCTATACGCTCTGTCAAAACCGGGATGGATAAATAAATTTTATGATTGACATAACGCATCGGATAAGTTCTAATATAACTATAAGTGTTAATTGGAGTCTTAAAATGTCTTTGAAAATTCGTAACAATTGGTGGTGGCGTGTTTGTCCGAGCCGTGGGCCCGGCGGATAGACGCCCGGTGTACATAGAAAAAATTAAAAACCACGGCCCAGGAGAACGAAGCCGTGGTTTTTTATTACCCCAAAAGGAGACCG
>Ga0272442_10009942_pt1 | contig 11783 bp, 16 predicted proteins | sample SSMForm2O_FD_200262 | JGI IMG/M metagenome (GOLD analysis project Ga0272442, IMG submission 200262) | Marine sediment archaeal communities from Little Sippewissett salt marsh, Falmouth, MA, United States - SSM-Form-2O | ecosystem: Environmental > Aquatic > Marine > Wetlands > Sediment ...
CGTAAAATATACTTTACAGGTGAAATAATGTCATTGAGAGTGAACAATCTCAAGCGGTTCAGGGAAAGTAAAAATATCAGCCAGGAAAGGCTGGCAGGCTCACTGTGTGTCAGCAGACAGACGATAATCTCCATAGAGAAGGGGAGGTATGTGCCCAGCCTTGAACTGGCAATTAAGATGTCCAGGCACTTTGGCTGCAGGATAACGGACATATTCGATATCTAGGAGGTAATTCAAATGGAGAAAAGGCTAAGAGTAAGAATAAGGATCGCTGTTGCGTTGGCGATACTGGTGATCATGCCGCTGTTCCACATCTACAATGTTTATATAGAAAAGATTGGCTCACAGACAGAGATATTGCTTGTGGCCATCGTGATAGCGATACTGGGGGCAGCAACGATATATGTTCTGAGGGTCATGAAGACCATCACCGATGAACGCTCAGAGTTCATAAGCTCTGCCACGGGAAAGTACAGCTTCACGGCAAACATGTGCCTGATGATAACCTTCATGTTCTATGAGATATTCGTTGGGATAACATTGGACGTGTCGCAGTTCATTGCATTTGCAACATTGAGCATCGCCATTGTGTATGCGGCACTTTACATGTCTGTTGAGTCATATTTCTAGAATTCCCGCTTTATTTTCTCTTATTTCTTCTCTTTCTGTAGTCATAGGTCACTATAATCAGCACCAAGACTGCCTGCACAAACGTCCTCAGGTACATTACCTCTGCTGGCAGTTCCATTATCTCCCCCACATAGTTCACGGCAAAATGGAACAGTATCGCTGAGAGAATGCTCCCTCTGTTCCTGTGCCTTATCCAGCATGCGATAACGCTAAGGAACAAGAACTGGATGAAAAAGTCCATCACGAGATAGTTTGATGTATCAAACAATCCGTTCTGGTACGAACCTGGTATCAGGAAGAGGGGAATGTGCCAGATGGCCCAACCCACTCCAATGATAAGGCCTGCCTTCGCCCACCCGTATGCGGGTTCAAGCCGGTCCTGCGCAAACCCCCTCCATCCGATCTCCTCTGGTATGGGCCCAAAGAGGAACGTAAAAGCTGCGAAAGACACAAATGTGGCAGGATTTGCCAGATAAGAGGAAAATGTCTCGAATGATGGCATTATGTTGCCTGAAAGTAGGTAAAGTCCCAGGGCAACTAGGCTCGTCAGTGGGATAATCGCAAATATAAAGGCATACCATCTGGCGCCTATGAATCTGGGATCAAATATCCTGCGGACAAATCTTTTCCAGTGCTCCGCGTTCCCAGACCTGCGGGCAAATACAAGACCCATAAGGGAAGGCCCTATCCCAGCTAGCGCAAAGATGGCGTAGGCATACGCACCTTCCAGGGATTGTGATGTTAATCCCAAAATTAGCCAGAGCGGCCAGGACCAAGCATATGTCAAAATGAAGAAATTGATCGGTCTATGATAGTTCATGTTATCACATGGTTTTTTTGATAATGTAAAATAATAAGATATAAGCCTTATTGTTCAAAGCGTTCCGGCAAAAAATATTATAACATAAAAAAATACAAAGTCTTGGAGGAACTAATTATGCACAGGACTGTAAATTCGATGAGGGATGCCACACTAAGGGCGTACAGGCATGCGATCATAAACAATGTTTACACCAAGATAGTTGAAGGCGAAATAGATTTGGAATACACATTACGGTACTTCAATGCCAACCTATACACAATCCCATGCGAAGCGATCCTCAAGAAATACCTTGAACTATCAAAGAATGGAAAAATATCCAGATCCAAGGAAGATGAGTTCATCGACCAGCTCTCGGTATACTTTGCTCTGCTAGACATCTACATGAATCTTCTTGAACTTATAAAACAGCCCAGGACGAAAGGAAAGGTCCCTTATTTGGGCACTATCCCGCATAATTGATCGAATAAGGGTGGTAGTATTTATACTATCTCGAACCAATGGAAAACTGGACAGGAACAAAAAAAAATGTTTTAGAACCTTGGTTTCAGGAAAATAGGTGATAGGGAAGGCCTGGCCATATATGGAATAAATATATGATGCTAACCCAGGAACTTCCTCTCATGGGCCGCCTGAAGGCAGTATCTCTGCACAGGTTCCATCTGGTTCTTGGACAAGCAATCCAATATCGAGTCAGTGTACTGCAAATGCTTTTCATTTGGCTCATAGTCGACGTTCAGCATGTCTATCTTGGATGATATGTCAATGCCCGTTATCTTCGTGGAGGACGGATTGTAGTATGAGAGCGCCGTGGAGATGGTGTCATCGAAATTGATGTGTATCCTCCTTATGGTGTCAATGTCCGCCTCACCCAGAGACCGCAAGGCAAGCAGTTCCGGGGGAAAACCGAGGGAGTACATGCTCGCCGTGAAGGCTATGGCCCTCGGAAGGCTCACGCCCCCCATGCTCCTGGAGTATCCGAACAAACTGATGTGCAACTTTCTCATCCTGCGGGAGGGCACGAACTTTGCAAGCTTGTTGATGGTAGGGGCCAGCTGCATTACCTCCTTCTGATACTGCTCTGAATACTTCTTGATAAACGAAAGGCCGTCATCCTCATCGACGTACCGGGGGTTCTTTATTGGTTTCTTCTTTAGCACCTGCACCGCATCCTCGACGTCCTGTGGTGGATAGTCGTACTTGAAGGCGGACTGCAGCGTGAATGTGGACATAGAAGGGTATTCATCGATAAAGTCCTCAACGGTATATGGGGAAAGATTGCCCCTGAACGGGGCGGTGCCAACGCCTATGATTGGGTGGATGTTAACGCCAATTTCCCCTGACAGGCGCTTAAGCCTCTGCAATGCTATCTTTGTTAGGATGATCGCAGAGAAGTAACCGTAGTTCATGGCTGGGTCGCTTCTGGCTATGAAGACCCTCTGGTCGCCAATATCCTTGTCGCTGAGGTATTCGGAAACTATCGAGTCCACGTTCAGTATGTGGTCATGGTCCTCCACAAGGGGTATGATGTTTATCGTTTCAGGATTGAACTCGCCTATCCACTCCTTGATCGTGGTGGAGGGGCCAACATTCAAATTCTGCTTTCCGGCAACAAACTCCTTGTAGTAATTGTAAAGATTGTTCAGCTCATCTGCCGACGTGGTCATCGGGAGTATCGCCTCGAATATCGGTGTCACGTCCTTGCCATAGAAAGTTGTGGCAGTGTCATATGAGCGAGGTATCGACTCCAATGTCTCAAGGACGATCTTGGCCTCGGTCTTCTCAAGCTGGGGGTTTGGCACCCTGAACGTGATGAAAAGGTCCTCCCCTATGACATTTTCCATAAAGTACTCATCATATCTCGTGAGCAACTTCTTGATCACGAAATTATCCACTTCCTTTCCCTCGCAGTCCCACATCTGCTCGTCGCACTGCAAATGGGAGTAGATGTAATAGGCTTCCTGGATCTCATCGTCCCCGCTAAGCTCAGGCGCATTGGCAAAAAAGGGCGGGTTAACGTTGTCAGGATGCTGAGTGCTCATGCATCGCGGTATCTTTACCATAAAGATAAATGATCAAAGTATTATAAATTATTATTCATTCCCATATTTAAGGGTCAATAGATGCCCAGCAATGCCAGTATGCCCAGTATTATGAAAAGTGACGCAGCCAGCCTCTTGAACTTTGCCTGAGGCACCCTGTCGGATATCGCTGCCCCCAATACAACGGCAATCACTGAGAGGGCCATCAGGGCGGTCATCGCCCCAAGGAATATCCCAAGGGATGAACTGTACCTTGCCGACAGGGTGATCGCTATGAATTGCGTCTTGTCCCCAAGCTCCATCAGGGTTATCAACAAAAAACTGCTGATGATAAGGGACTTGTTATCCACTTCCCTCACCTCCTCCTCAGCCCCGAGAAGGAAGTACACCCCAAATGCCAAGAAAGCAAGGCCGGCCAATATCGTTATGACCCTTTCAGGCAGGAATGACGATATGGCGCTGCCAAAGATGACCGCTACCCCGTCCACAAGAGCAAAACCAAAAAATGCGCCCATCAATATGGGCAACTTCCGCTCATATTTGCCTGATAGGGAAAGCAGGGCTATCTGCGTCTTGTCGCCAAGCTCGGCAATCCCTATCAACGCCATTCCAGCCAGGTAAGCCCCCAGGATCTCCACACACAAGATAATGGGAACCCATATAACAATTTTTTTATAGTAGTTGAAGGCAATGAATAAAATAAAATAGGATATATACATAACAGGTGATAAAATGGAAGAGGAAACGGGAAAACAGCTTTTCATATTTAATGAAAATGCAAGCAGATTGGAGCTCTTTATAAGGATCATTTACGGTTTTCTGATAGCTATAGTACTGGCAATCTACGGGTTTATCGCAAATCTTTGCATGTTCGTCCAATGGATACACATCCTGATACTGGGAAGGAGGAATATTGGACTTCATAATGTCATACAGGGATATCTTGAATACATGGTGCATGTACAGGCATACATAAACTTTACAACTGACGAGAGGCCCGACATAATGCCGGAGAAGGTTGACATTTTCGAGTCAAGGAAATAAATTTCCTTTTTTCTTTTATTCGTCCAAAAATCTATTTATTGATATAATGTAATTCAAATATATGGCACTTTGTCCATACTGCAAGGGCGAGTTGACCCTTGACAACATCAAGCTGGAAACGAAAGGCATGGGATTCCTAAAGCAAGAAGTGATGTATGTATGCCCGCATTGCGATTGTGTCGTAGGAATAGGCAGAGGCAAGTACACCTGAGCCAAAAAAAGAAAATAAAAAAATATATTGCCCCATTATGGGCAATTTGATTAATTGGAGTAGCGATTGTTGGACGAGCGATTGTTGGACGGACGCCTTCTCCTGCTGCTGCCGTTGTCTTTGGAGTAATTGTAGTTATGCTTCTTGAAGGCAAGCGTTTTGAACTTTGGTGCCCTTAGCTCCTCAATGTTATAGGAAAATGTGCTTTGCACCCTTCTGAATGCGTCGTGGTCGTCCCTGCTCAGCAAGGATATGGCAATGCCGTTGTTACCTGCCCTGGCAGTCCTGCCAATCCTGTTGGCATAGTCCTCTGCATTCGATGGTATGCTGTAGTTGAAGATGTGCGTGACATCCTTGATGTCCAGACCTCTGGCGGCAACATCCGTCGCGACCAGGACGTCGACCTTCTTCTTGTGGAACATATTCATCGTCTTTTCCCTGAAGTTCTGGGGCATTCCGCCATGGAGGGACTTTGTGTTGATGCCGTTCTCCCTTAGATTCCTGGCAACGTCGTCTGCTTCCCTTCTTGCATTGCAGAACACTATCGATAGCTCTGGGGACTCCTCCTCCAAAAGATGTGCCAGCAAGGAGAACTTCTTTGTGTAGGATATCTCACAGTAGTACTGCTTGAGGATCTCCTCATCCACCTTGAAGGACGTCTCTATGCTCTTGGCATTTTTTGAGAACTTTTTTCGAAGGAACTTAAGCTTGTTTGGCATCGTTGCGCTGAAAAGAAGAGTCTGTCTTTTTTTTGGCATTCTCTTTGCAATGAAGAGCATGTCATCAAAGAATCCCATGTCTATCATCTTGTCAGCTTCATCCAGGACAAAAGTGCTTATCGCTGAGGGCTCGATATGCCCCTTGTTGATCATGTCGATTACTCGGCCTGGTGTTCCTACCACGATATGCGCCTTCTTGAGCGCCTTGATCTGGGGATTGTATGATGTTCCCCCATAAACTGTAGTTATCTTAACTTTCTTGTAAAGTGAAAACTTCATCATCTCGCCCGCAACCTGTTTTGCGAGCTCTCTTGTGGGTTCTAATATGAGGACCTGCAGTCCCTTTTCCTTGTCGACCTTTCCAACAATCGGAATTCCAAATGCGGCGGTCTTCCCGGAACCTGTCTCGGATTGCCCAAAAACATCTTCTCCCCTGCTAATCATTGGAATAGCCTGCTTTTGGATATCTGTGGGCGTCTCAAACCCCATCTTGTTCAGAGAATCTAGTATACAATCCTCCAAACCCAAATCTTCAAATCTCATTTTTAAACATCTCATTTGTGAAAAACGAAATAATACGATATACTATCAATTATTGCGCAAATCACCAGAGTTATAACCCTTTAAAAGCGTTACTGTTAAAAAACAATAATATCAAATATATAAATAAATAATAATATATGACAATATATGATAATATCAATCCAATAATAGAAGACAGTAACTGTTGAAACTGCTCTCCTTGTCCTGTACAAAGTTCAACTCCAGCCCCGCATTCCGGACGGTGTTGTAGACATCGATTCCACATGCCTCCATTGAAGGCCTGGCGACCATCCTCTTGCGACATTTCTTGAGATCGCTTTTTTTTGGTTCTTCCAGTCCCTCGGCAGGGCAGGGCCCCCCGCATAGCTTGCAGCCGCCGCATACATATGCCAAGGCCTTGGGAAAGCCGGACAGGAACGCCGATCGCTCAAGCTTGTGCATGTCCTCTTGGATCTTTTTCCACTGCATAACGTCATGTAGTCCCTTGTACTCGATCAAAAGCGCCCTTTTGTACTTCCCCATGGTCTCCGATGTCTCACTGGGTTCGGGCGTGAATGGGGGGCATGTGAAACAGTTGCCATACTTTCCGCAACCGAACTCGCACTTTTGCAGGACCCAATCGCCAACGATTATGTCCTTTGTCGGCATCAGTGTTGCTGTGAAGACACCGTTCTCGATCGCCTTCTCCTTGAGAGCAGCTATCTTTTCCTCAAGCATAAAGGTATTCAAAACTCAATTATATATTATCGATGCAATGGGCAGGCGCATAAGCTCATGGGGATGGCGCCCATCCCTGGCGGTTCCAGTAGAAAATGGTTGTGAGCCTACCAGAATGCCCATATGCTGTAATAAAAGAAAATTTATTCTATTTTCCATCTCTTGGCCATCTTGACAATGACGAATATCACCACTAAGACTATGGCAAATGTTATCAGGGCACCAATGAAGTGGCCTGCCCTGAAAGGCCCCAGTGCAATCTCTTCCCACGAACCTGAATCTGGTACCACATACTCTAGGAGTGGCATGATAAAATCATCCACTAGCGCCTTTACCAGATTTCCAAGATATATGCCGATTATGAATGCCACTGCCAATCCCAAAAGCTTGTATTTGCTGATGAAATCGACCAGCTCCTGGGTAAATCCCTTGGGGGCCTCCTTGGCCTCAGGCTTTGGTGCCAATAGTTTTCGTATCTCCTTTAGTTCAGCCAACATCTCCTTATTCAAATCAGAAGGCATGGATATAATATATCCAGCTTTAATTTATATCTTGTCAATTTTCCCCACAGAAGAAATAATTATATATTTCACTTGAAAAAAGCAATATATCTAATGATGGTGCAAATATGACATTGTACAGGGACAGAAATCTTCAGATGGTCTTTGGCGTGACACTCATGGCCATCGTGGGTCTGTCCTTGATATCGCCCGCGCTTCCAAAGATACAGGACGCATTTGGCATCTCAAAGACCCAGATCGGGCTTATGGTCACCGTCTTCACGATACCTGGCGTTGTTGTCAGCCCATTGATAGGATTCTTTTCTGACAAGAGGGGCAGAAAGGGAATGGTATTGCTCTCATTGATCGTCTTTGCGGTCGCGGGAGGGTCGATCGCCGTTACCAGGAACTACACCTTGGTACTGGCGCTAAGATTCTTCCAAGGCGCAGCAGCCTCTGGTCTGTCCACACTGTCAATGGCCCTGATAGGGGACGCCTACAGGGAACAAGACAGGGCAGATGCCATGGGGTACAATGCCAGCGTGCTGTCCATTGGGGCCGCGTCCTTCCCCATGATAGGGGGGGCCCTGGCATCCATAGCTTGGTACGCGCCATTCTACTTTTTCCTTTTGGCAATCCCAATAGCGCTGGCGATCCTGAGGTTCATGAGCATCCCAGAGCAAAAGGACGACTCGGATTACAGGGAATACTTGCAACTTGCAAAAAAGGAGCTCTCGAACATAAGATTCGCTGTCCTCATACCTGCCTGCATAGTGACTTTCATCCTCCTTTATGGGCCTTACATGACATATTTCTCACTATACCTTGATGAGATATTCGAGGCTGATCCCTTGACCATAGGCATGATCCTTTCAGGAATGTCGATAACAACAGGTTTCGTATCTTACAAGTCAGGTTACATATTCTCAAGGATCGGAAGCACAAAACCCATCTATCTTGGACTGACGTTCTACGGCCTGTCCATGATGGTCATGTTCTCAATGAAAAACATATACATGGGCATACCTGCCGTGTTCCTGTATGGGCTTGGGCAAGGCCTGAACATACCCATACTGCAGACAAAATTCCTAAATTCCGTTTCCCACGAGACAAGGGGGATCGTGTCAGCGCTCTTTTCGTCATGCCTGAGGCTGGGCCAAAGCATCGGCCCAATGCTCATGGGCGTCTTCTTCATCATAGGCGAGTATGAGGCGGTCTACCTGCTCTCAGCGGTCATGTCATTTGCCATGGCTGCGATTGTCTTGCTCTCTGAGAGAAAAAATATAATATGAAAGTAACAAGAGATTTATCTTGAGGTATCTCAAGATTATTTTAAAATTTATTTTTTTGTTAATTTTCAATAGTTATTTTGACTAAGTCAGTAATCTGGGCAAAAATAGCATCAATTCTGTTATCAAAAATAACAGCGTGGATTTTTAGATTTTGTATAGTTTATAATTATGATGTAAAAAAGAAGAAAATGAAAGGGGTTGTTTTTTCAACCCCTTTTTATTGGCTTATATTCTCCATATACAATCGCCATTACTATGGAACCAATATCCACGTACAAGCTCGAAGGTGTTGAAATCTCCCTGCCATCCCAATTCCTCATTGATGTAGTGGGAGTACTCATACTCTCCTATATCACTGTTCCATCGGTAAACATAGTCAATGTGCCCTTCCAGTCCTGTCAATGCCTCGTCCAAGCATGTGCAGCAATCCCCCAACCATGGCAAGATCGTCCAACCGCCGCATATTTTGAATATCTTGACACATTCGTAAGCTCCCATATCGTAATTATTGCCTGTGGGGCGCAACGTGCCGATAACATCGTCAATGACGCTTCCGTATTCAGGTGCGCCGGTGTCAGTGCCAGATTCGGCGCATGGCGAGCTAGATAGAATCCTGAAGTCGTTGTTGGCCGCATCCACGAAAAGGGGGCCTTCATCAATATTTCCTGTGCCCACGTATCCTCCTGAAACGTCAGAATATGTGATTGTTGGAGCAGATGAACCGGCATTAGATACTGCATCTGGCGTATTTTCCCATATAATGCAGTTTGTGATCTTAGGAGAGGAACTTATCTCATTATGTATACCACCCCCACTATTGCTTGCTGTGTTGTCATAAAATGTGCAGTTGGTGACCTTTGGTGAGGAAGAGCTACAATTGTTCATTCCCCCTCCATAGCTTGATATGTTGTCATAAAATGTGCAGTTGGTGACCGCTGGTGAGGAATCAAAATTGTTCATTCCCCCGCCATACTCTGCTGTGTTCCCCGTGAGCGTGCAGTTGGTGACCTTTGGTGAGGAAGAGCTGTTGTACATTCCGCCACCGCAATGAACAGTGATATTGGAAAAGAAATCACAGTTGGTGATGGATGGTGAGGAAGAGCTGTTGTACATTCCAGCCCCAAAATACGCTATGTTCTCCGAGAACGTGCAGTTGGTGACAGTTGGAGATGAATCTTTGTTGAACATTCCGCCACCGCAATGAACAGTGCTATTGGAAAAGAAATCACAGTTGGTAATCGTTGGGGTTGACCAATCATTGAAAATCGCGCCACCTAAAAAGCTTGCTGTGTTGTTGGAAAAGTTACAGTTGGTGACAGTTGGAGAGGAACCGTTATTGTACATCGCCCCACCATAATTAGTAGCAGTATTGCTCGAGAAAGTACAGTTTGTAATATTTGGGGAGGATCCAATGCTGCATATGCCCCCTCCGTTATCGCCCTTACCGTTCTGAATAGTAAACCCATCTATTGTCACGGAAGAATTCAATCCTTCAGCGTATATGGCTCTGGAAACATTTTGTCCATCAATGAAAGTGATGTCTGAGCCAGACCCCAGCAGGGATATGTTCTTTGTAATGTTGACGTTTTCACAGTAGGTGCCTGCTGCAACGTGGACCGTCCCTCCGGTCTCAACGCCGTCGATTCCCTCGTTTATGGTGTTAAAAAATGTAATGCCATCATAAAATCCATCATCATCGACCCACACCTCTGTGGGGAGAGCGGAGACGGGCAATGCAAGAAGCAAAGAGAAGAAAAACGAAAACACCAATATAATAGATATTTTTCTCATATTAATACCCCATATATTATTAATTGAGAAATTATATAAAATAATGTCCATAAATGAAGTATAATATAACAAAATACAACATTTTTGAATCAAAATAGATGCTAAAGATCAATCAAATATAGCGGTATATGAATATTAATTAAACCACAACTAGGTCTTAGTTTTCCTAAATTGCTTTTATGCTTACAAGAGTTTTATATATTCTAAAAACATTCTTATTTTTATGAAAATCGTTGCATTCAATGGAAGCCCAAGAAAGAATGGAAATACTGCCGCACTTTTGGAAGAGGTCCTCAAGACCATGAGAGAGGAAGGTTTCGAGACTGAGCTTGTACAAATAGGAGGAAATGCAATACGGGGTTGCAACGCTTGCCTTAAGTGCAAGGGCAATCGGGATGGGAAATGCGTCATAGAGGATGACATCATAAACAAGTGCATTCAGAAAATGGTCGAGGCGGATGGCATTCTCATAGGATCCCCGACATACTTCTCTGACATTACCTCAGAGACCAAGGCACTGATTGACAGGGCCGGATATGTGACACTTGCAAACGGCGGCCTCTTGAGAAGAAAGGTCGGGGCCGCGGTAGTGGCAGTCCGCAGGGCAGGGGCGGTGCACGCATACGACTCCATAAACCACCTTTTTGGCATATGTGAGATGATCACCGTCGGTTCAACCTATTGGAATCTGGGAATAGGTCTCCTCCCCGGGGACGTCAAGGGAGATGACGAGGGGATGAGGACCATGAAGAATCTTGGAAATAACATGGCATGGTTGCTCAAGAAGATCAACGAATAGGGCCATTATCCTCAAGTATCTTTACAGGACCCTTGAACCCGAGGTCTGCCTGGGCGTCTTTATTACAAGTACCCTGAATGTAGAGCCTCCCCTGTTGTACCAGTTGTGCACAATGTCCTTAGGGCTCTCTATAAGGGTGTCCTTTCCGACAACCTTCTCCTCATCGCCCACAAGTACGGTGCCTTCCCCCTCAAGGACATAGAAGGCTACATCCACTGGAGTTATGTGCTTCTTCAATGCCTCCCCAGGTTGCAACGTGATATGCACAATCTGAACATGCTCGCTGTCAAAAAGCTTCCTCACATCTACCTTATGGGGTGTGTCCGATACCGGGACCACATTAACATCTATGGTGTTCATTGTTATTAATAGGTCCTCAATGAATAAAAAGAGCATTCATTGCCCTAGTCATCGTCGAACAGGAAAAGCTCTTCTATCGGGACTTTGAACAATTTGGATATACTGTGTGCCAATGCCAGTGAGGGATTGTATTTTCCCTTTTCCAGGAATAGTATCGTCTCCCGCCTCACGCCAACGATTTTGGCCAGATCCTCCTGTGTCAGGTCCATCCTTGCCCTGTGCTCCTTTATCCTTGTCCTCACATATCCCACCTGACGCCCAACTTCAGCTATTCTCCCTTATAATCAAACTTTCAAATCTTTTATTGACGTAGTA
>Ga0272442_10009943_pt1 | contig 11783 bp, 7 predicted proteins | sample SSMForm2O_FD_200262 | JGI IMG/M metagenome (GOLD analysis project Ga0272442, IMG submission 200262) | Marine sediment archaeal communities from Little Sippewissett salt marsh, Falmouth, MA, United States - SSM-Form-2O | ecosystem: Environmental > Aquatic > Marine > Wetlands > Sediment ...
TGCGCCCAGTCACCAGCACCAATCACCCGGTCCGTCCCGCCGCCCCCCACATCCCACCCCATCCCCCGCGATTTTGCAGCGCTGCCACCGGGCTCGGCCCGGTTTACAACGCGCAGCGAGGTTGCTATACTGAGCCCGCTTCGCGACGTTTTGTGTGGTGTTGCAGGCGAGAAAGCAACGGTTTCTGAGAAACGGGAAGAGGGATACTGCGAGACATGAAGCATATCAGGACCATCTCCAAGGTACAGGTGAGCCCCGCCCAGATGTCCCCGACCGAAATCGTCACCCTGGTCGTGTCCATTCTGTCGGCTGTCGCGGCCATCCTGACCACGGTCGTGCCGCTGATCGAAGACAAGAGCTAGAGCGCGCAGCCGCCCACTCCTGGCGTCGTTCATCCCATACAGACGGCCCTCGGCCGCCCGCATGTCCTGAATGCGGTTCGCCGTGCGCGGGAAGCATGGCCTGCGCTGCGGATTCCAGTCCTCTAATCGGCCACACATCCCGTAGGCGTGCTCTCTACTCACGCCTTGCCGTGACGCCGCCAACGGGTCGTCTTCGCCGCGCTGGCCCGGCTGACCCAGAGGGAGCGCGCGTGCGGCCGAGGGCCCGCGCGTGACGGGCCGAGCGCTTCCGGGCCTGTAGATCGAGGCCGGTTTCCTGCTACTCTCAAGGGCCTGCAAGATGGGCTCAGAAAGATCCGGAAGGGAAGCGGGATGCATCGCAACGGTTTCACGCTCATCGAACTGCTCGTCGTGATCGCCATCATTGGCATCCTGGCGGCTATTCTTCTGCCCGCGCTGGCCCGCGCGCGCGAAGCGGCGCGCCGGGGGAGCTGCCAGAACAACCTGAAGCAGATGGGGCTCGTCCTCAAGATGTACGCCAACGAGGCCCCGGGGAACAAGTTCCCCTGCATGCAGATCCGCGACTATCCCGGCACCGGGATTCGCCACCAACTCGCCATGGCCCCCGACGTCATGTCGATCTACCCCGAGTACCTCACCGACCCCCGCGTGCTGATGTGCCCCTCGGACGCCCAGAACCTCATCTTCTACGAGGGCGAGTGCCTGTTCGACGACCCGACGGGCGCCACGCTCCGCGCGAAGTACCCCTCGGCGAACCATCCGTTCGAGTGGCCTTACGAGCAGGCCCATCACAGCTACAACTACTTCGGGTGGGTCTACGACCAGATCGATGATGACGCGGAGGGCGTGCCCGTGGCCGCGATCGCCGCCGCCATGGGCATCGACCTGCCGCCCGACACCGAGGTCCCCCGCCAGCTTTTTGACCACTGGTTGCCCAAACTCACGGCCTGGTACATCGAGAGCGACTACAGCCCCGAAGCCACAGGCCGCGACGAGGACGGAGAAGTGACGCCGGGCTACGGCAACGGCGGCGGCGACACGGTCTACCGCCTGCGCGAGGGCGTCGAGCGCTTCATGATCACCGACATCAACAATCCCGCCGCCTCCGCCCAGGCCCAAAGCACCATCTGGATCATGCTCGATACCGTAAGCTGCTTTGCCATGGACTTCAACCACATCCCCGGCGGCAGCAACGTGCTGTTCATGGACGGCCACGTCCGGTTTCTGCGCTATCCCGGCGAGCCGCCGGTCAACGCCATGTTCGCCGCGCTGGCCGGGCTCCTGGGCGCGAACTCCTGGCGGCCGTGAGGCCGATGCAGCAGGCAGGCGACACCGCGCGGCGCCGTTTGCGGCGATCGTGCGGCAAACTCTCAGGGACTCCCCGGCATGCCCTCGTCTTGGGTGACGGGGACGAGAACGACGGATTCAAGCGACACGCCGTGCGGGGTGTCCTGGCCGTTCGTCAACGCGACGCGCACCATGACAGACCGGCGCTCCGCCACCCGGATCGTGTCGACGAAGTAGTAGGCACTCTGCCGGGTGTGGGCTTCCACGTAGCGCGCGTCGCTGCCTGCCGCCGACACCGCCACGCGCGGCCATGGCTGTGTTTCGGCCCGGCGGCTGGACATCTGCACGAACAGGTCGTAGGCCCCCGCCTCTAGCGTGATCCCAGCGCTGATCCCGCCGCGCCCGGACAGCGCCAACGCCGCGTCCACGCCCCCATCGCCGCGGAAGTCCCTGGGCAACAGCCGTACCGGATCCACCTCGGGCACACGATAGATATAGACGTCGTGGGCCACGTGGGCCTCGGCCACGCCCACGTAGCCGCACTGCTCGGGCGTGACGTGGCGGACCAGTTCAAGCCGGCGCTCCGCCAGCTCGCGGTTGCGCCGCATCCGTTCGTACAACAGATCCGCTTCATCCGGGAAGAAGCGGCGGCGGTACCACGCAAACCGGTCCGCCATCCCGGTTACGGGCGCCACCAGGTAGTCCTGGTCCAGGTAGGCCACATACGGCCGCAGGAAAATCGAGTGCTGGTGTTCGCTGACCTCGAATTGCCGCCCTGGCGGCGGCACCTGCGGCGTCGTCCACAGCTTCTCCGTGGTCACCTTGGACCCTTCGGGCACGTTGTCCTCGAGCCAGGCCAGGGCCGTCTGCAGGGGGTCCCTCGTGGTGTACTGCCGCACCGCCGCCCAACTGGCCCTCGCGGGTGAATACAACGCCAAGGCCGACAGCACCACGGCCGTGGCGACCGCTGCGCCACGGCACTTCACCTTGCGCCGCAGTCCATCCCGCCACGCCCCCAGCGCCCGCAGGGCCAGCGCCACCGCGCCGCCCAGGCCGAGCGCCCAGAAGGGCGCCAGTGGCAGGTAACTACGGGCAAACATGACCTGCAGAAAACTCACGACGACCAAGTGGCACAAGGGGAGGACCACCACCACCACCCCGCTCGAACCGGCCAAGAAGGGGATGGCCGCGATGCCCAACAGCGTGGCCACGAAGTGCACCTTACCTTGCGTCATCCAATAGCGCACCCAGCTCACCAGGGGCGATCGATCCTCCTCGGCCGGTGCAACGTCCAATCCGAAGAAGTGAGGGTACATCTCGAGGTCGTCATGCAGCCCCCCGACTTTGTACTTCCCCGCTTCCCCCAACACGTCCGCAAGAAACTGCCGCGGCTCGAGCACGGCGCAGGGCGTCACCGCCACGAAAACCGCCACGTACACCAGCACCAGGGCCGGGATGTGTCTGACGGCGCGGCCGCGCAGCCTCGACGCTGCCGCCAGCACCACCGGCCCCACGGCCCACGCCATCGTGACCTTCGCGGCCACGGCTAGTCCGGCCAGCGCCGCCCCCGCGTAGAGCGTCCTGCTCCGGCCATCCTGCACGAACGCCACGGCCGCATACACCGCCCCGACGGTCAGCGCGACGCCCAGCACATTCGGCAGCGAGAAGTGCCCCTGTTGGACCACCAACGGATTCACCATCGCGGCCAGAACGCACACGCAGGCCACCGCCCGGCTTCGAAACAGCCGCTTGCCCAGCACGTACAGCAGCACGAACAGCCCCGCCGCATACACCGCGCTGCTCAGCCGTCCCGCGAAGAAGAAGTTGAATGCGTCCGGATCGGCCGTCGCCGTCGCCAGTTCGGCCAAGTCACGTTGGATGGGGCGGCCCGCAGCGTCCGTGTACACGCCGGTCTTGGCGTTGATCCAGTGGGTCACGGCGCACACCGGGCATTGGAGGTAGAGGCTCAGTGTCCCATAGCCGTAATACAGGAAAGGGCGAAGATAGCGGCCCTGGCCCACCATCATCATGGCCTGGGTCGTGACGCGCCATTCGTCCGCGTGTTCTCGGATGGGCCGGCCGAACCCGAGCCCACGCAAGTACAGGGCGCTGTACAGGGCGATCAACCCGGCCGCCACAACGGCCCGGACTATCCACGGGGCAGATGCCACGTCGGCACGAGGCGGTCCCGGCCGAGTACGGGCGTCGCTGTTCCCGCTAGAGGGCAAGGCCAAAGTCCTCCCCCGGCTGAGCCTGAACGATCAAGCGCGCGCTGACAACGATCGGATAGTAGCAGATGACGCCCACCGGTCACGAATCGGAATGCGCGGACGCCTTGAAAACGCATCGCTTGGGCGATACCATTGCGGCCGGTTACCCGAGAACAGGAACGCCGCCTATGACTCCCCAAACAGCCGCCTTGCTCGAGCCCTTTGAGGCCGTGTGCGCGGATCCCTATGCCACGGCCCGCGCCGCGGCCGACGGAGGGCGAAAGGTCGCCGGTTACCTGTGTACGTACTCCCCCGAGGAATTGCTCCACGCCGCAGGCTGCCTGCCGGTGCGCATCTTCGGATACTCAGACGGCACGCAACGGGCCGACGGTCTGCTCCAGGCCTATGCGTGCAGTCTCGCCCGCGCCGCGCTCGATCTTGCTTTGTCGGGCCAACTGGACTTCCTGAGCCTGACAGTGTTTCCGCACACCTGCGACACCGTTCAGAACCTGGCCGACGTCTGGCGGCGCAACGTCAGGGGCGGGCTCCACGTCACCCTGGCCACGCCCGTGAACGTCGAATCGGACCACGCCGTGCGCTTCTACCGGGCCGAACTCGAGCGCGTGCGCGACCTGCTCGCGGCGGTCAACGGCCCCATCGGGGACGACGACCTCGCCGCCAGCATCGCGTTGCACAACAAGCACCGGGCCGCGATGCGGCGCTTGTACGCGGCGCGGCGCGCGAATCCGGGCGTCCTGTCGGGGCGCGACCTCCTCACCGTCGTGCTATCGAGCTTCCTTATGCCCAAGGAGGACCACCTGGGCCTGTTGCTTGAATTGGACTCGGCCCTCGAATCGGCGCCGGCCGCGCCGGCCCCCAGCCCCAAGGTCTTCGTGGCGGGGGCCTTGTGCCAAAACGCGGACTACATCGGTGCCATCGAAGACGCGGGGTGTGTCGTCGTGGACGACGATCTGTGCACGGGCTCGCGGGCCTTTGCCGTAGAGGAGCAGGCCTGCGACGACCCGCTCGAGGCCCTGGCCCGCATGTATCTGTCCCGCCGGCCGTGCGCGTCCAAGCACCGTCCCGCCTACAGCTTCGGGCGCGATGTCCTGTCGAGGGCCCGCCAGGCCCAGGCGGACGGCGTCATCTTCCTCTTCACCAAGTTCTGCGATCCGTGGGCCTTCGACTATCCCGACATGCGCAAGGCCCTCGAGGAGGCTGGGGTGCCGTCGCTGCTGGTCGAGATCGAGCAGCACGTGGCGCCCGCGGCGCAGTTCCACACGCGCGTCGCCGCCTTCGCCGAGATGGTCGAGGCGCTGCACGGCGGCGCGAACGAGAGGGCCACGTCATGAGCGGCGAACGCGTTCCGATCAAGACCGCGCAGAAGCTGGTGCAGCTCATGATGGAGTACTACATGGGCGCGAAGGCGGCCGAATCCACGGACCGCAAGATCGCGTGGATCACCAGCGGGGCGCCGGTCGAATTGCTCCACGCCGCTGGCGTGATTCCCATCTACCCCGAGAACTACGGCGCGTTGTGCGGCGCGCAGAAGACGGCCGTCGAGTTGTGCGAGGTCGCCGAGAGCCACGGATTCTCGCGCGACATCTGCTCCTACGCCCGCACCGGCTTCGGCTCGATGCTCAGCGAGGGCGGTCCCATGGGCGGTTTGCCCAAGCCCGACTTTCTGCTGTGCTGCAACAACATCTGCGGCACCGTCACCAAGTGGTACCAGGTGCTCCAGCGGTACTACGACGTGCCCTTGCTCTATCTCGACGCGCCGTTCCTGCACGGCGAGGCCACGCCCGAGGCGATCGAGTACGTACGCGCCCAGATTGTGGACCTCATCGACCAGATCGGCGGGATCACCGGCACGCCCATCGAGCAGGACGAACTCTACGAAAGGCTTCAACTTGCCGCCAAGGCCATCTTCATCTGGGGCGACCTGCTCGACCTCATGGCGCACAAGCCAGCGCCCATGAACTCCTTCGACACCTTCATCCACATCGCCCCGATCGTCGTCATGCGCGGCGAGCAGCGCTGCATCGACTATTACGAGGCCCTCACCGCCGAGATGAAGGAGCGCGTCGCCAGCGGCGTCGCCGCCGTGCCCGGCGAGCAGTTCCGCCTCGGCTGGGACAATTTGCCCGTCTGGTTCCGCATGGGGGCCCTCTCGAAGCGATTCGCCCAGCACAAGGCCTGCCTCGCCGCGGCCACCTACGCCAGCGCATGGGCCCAACCCATCGACCCCGACGCCGACGACATGCTGCGCGAGATGGCCCGGTCCTACCTCACCGTCTACATCAACTGCGGCCTCGAGCAGCGCGTCCAAACACTGCGCCGCATGGCGGACAAGTTCTTCCTCGACGGCCTGGTCCTCCATTCCGACCGAAGCTGCAAGGCCTACAGCCTGGGCCAGTACGAGCTCGCCCGTACCTTGCGCGACGAGATGGACTTCCCCGTGCTCGTCCTCGAAGCCGACATGAACGACAGCCGCGTCTACGCCGACGAGCAGATCAAATCCCGCATCGATGCCTTCATGGAGATGCTGGCCGCCCGGAAGGCGTGAGCGCCTGTCAAGGAACGCCCAGTCCGTACCGCCGGCATCTTGCCGGCCCCATTGGGGCGTCCCGCTACCGACGGCCGGCGGGAATGGACGCGCAAGAGCCGGCAGGATGCCGGCATTACGCGCCCGTGTCTTCGGGCACGGCGAGTTCGCGGCGCAGGCGCTGGATCTCTTGTTTGAGCCGCGTCACGACGTCGCTGTAGGCCGGGTCGTCGCAAACGCTGTGCAACTCGTGGGGGTCCTTCTCGAGATCGAACAGCTCCCATTCCTTCAGATTGTAGTAGTGGATCAGCTTGTAGCGCTGGGTGCGCACGCCGTAGTGGCGGCGGACCATGTGGACGGCCGGATACTCGTAATACTGGTAGTACACCGACGTGCGCCAATCACGCGGCGTGCGGCCCTGTAGCACCGACCGCATCGAGCGGCCCTGCATATCGTCCGGAATCGGCGCGCCCGCGAAGTCCAGGAAGGTCGGCCCGAAATCCACGTTCAACACCATCGCGTCGCTCGTGGTCCCCGGCTGCACCTCGCGCGGATAGCGCATCACGAAGGGCATCCGCAGCGATTCCTCGTACATGAAGCGTTTGTCGAACCACCCGTGGTCGCCTAGATAGAAGCCCTGGTCCGACGTGTAGATGACCACCGTATCTTCGGCGAGTCCGGCCTCGTCCAGGAAGTCGAGTAACCGGCCCACGTTGTCGTCCACCGAGGCGATCACGCGCAGGTAGTCTTTGATGTAGCGCTGATACTTCCAGTGCTTCAACTCGGCGGGCGACAGGCCTGCCGGCGGGTCCACCTTCACGTCCTTTGGCGTCAGGTGCTGGTCCACACGCATCTCGGCGGTCTTGGCGGCCGTCCCGCGGCCGGTGTAGTCGTCGTCAAAGGTGTCCGGCGTGGGGACGTCGGCATCGTCGTACATGTGGGCGTGTGCGGCGTCCGGTTGCCAGTTGCGGTGGGGCGCCTTGTGGTGGCACATGAGGCAGAACGGCCTGTCTGTGTCACGGTTTCGAATGAAGTCGATGGCCGCGTCCGTGATCAGGTCCGTCACGTAGCCTTTCAGGTTCTGCTTCTGGCCCATCTCGAACATGACCGGGTCGTGGTAGGCGCCCTGTCCGGGCAGGATCTTCCAGTAGTCGAAGCCCGTCGGTTCGCTCTTCAGGTGCCACTTGCCGACCATGGCTGTTTGGTAGCCGGCCGAACTGGCGTTCGGCTTAGCCTGTTGCAGCAGTTTCGGGAAGGTCTGCTGCGATCCGTCGAACTTCAAGCGGTTGTTGAGCACGCCGTTGAGGTGGCTGTACTTGCCTGTCAGGATCACCGCCCGGCTCGGCGCGCAGATCGAGTTCGTGCAGAAGCAGTTGTCCAGGCGCACGCCCTGCTGCGCGATCCGGTCGATGTTGGGCGTCTTGTTGATGCGGCTGCCATAGCAGCTCATAGCGTGCGACGCGTGGTCGTCGGCCATGATGAACACGATGTTCGGACGTGGCCGCGCCGCGGCCATGGCGCCCGTCCGGCAACCGCCCATGCCCACCAAGGACGCCGCGCCCCACACGCCTAGGTGTCTCAAAGCCTCTCTGCGAGTCAGTCTCCTGTTCATAGGTCCCTCCCTCGTTGGAAGCCCTCTGCACATGCCCGAACGTATCCAAGCCTATTCGGAGTGCGGCGGCTCGACGCCGCTATTTCCGTTGCGGCTCGACGCAACTACCAGCGTTGCACCTGCGGTCGTAAGCGAAGCGACGAAAGCGGCGTCGAGCCGCCGCACTCATACTGGATCCGAGTTATCCACAGGCGGCGGCGACAGCAGGAACACGTCGCACCGTTCCTCGAGAACGCATGGAGAATTTCCGCTGTCGCCCATGCCGCCAAAGAAGCCGCAATGAGATGACGGGCCTCGAGCCCCATTGTATAAGTGCCGGCTCTCGCGCGCAATCGCGCCGAAACCCATAACGAGTTCGGGAGAGGAGCTATGGCAAACACGATACAGGAGCATTGGGCCGGCGTGGATTGGGGCGACCGGGAACATGCGGTGTGCGTGGTCGCTGCACAAGGCCAGGTCATCCAACGGTTCAGCGCCCCGCACACGGCCGAGGGCGTCGAGACCATCACGGACACGTTGCGCGCCACCACGCTGGCCGACGAACTCAGAACGCTGCAACGCGGCATCGACGAGCACCGTCGGCGCATTCAAGGCTTGTTCGCACGCCACCCCCAATCGTCCATCCTCGCTTCGCTGCCCGGCGCCGGGCCCAAGCTGGCGCCGCGGTTGCTGTGTATCTTCGACGCTTGTGAGGAGCGCTACGAAGGGGCACAAGGCGTTTGTGAGCTTGCCGGCACCGTACCGGTCACCAAGCAGAGCGGTCGCTCCATTACCGTCAAGTTTTGCTGGGCTTGTCGCAAATCCTATCGCGACACCATGCACCAGTATGCGTGGGTCTCCATGCGGCGATGCCAATGGGCCCGGGTGTTCTACCAGAACTGCCGCAAGGCCGGTCAACATCGCGCCTTGGCCCTGCGCAACCTCGCCAGCAAATGGTCCAAGATCATCTACCGCATGTGCTGCGAAAACGCCCCCTACGACGAACAGCGCTACCTCGACGCCTTGCGCCGGGGCAACAGCCCGCTGGCCGCTGGTCTCGAAGGACAAAACAGCCTGCATAACTCGACAGAAAAGAACTCGCACCCCTTGACATCATCACATAAGAGGTCTCCAAATCGCCGTGAATGCGTGAGCGTACTGTGGAAATGATGTACTTGGGAGATATCGGCGGTACGAGTCCTACCCGGCGACCACGGGGGCACACCCAGGCCCTTGAACCTGCGTATCCCGTGCCCCATACTGGCCGCAGATCGGCATCATGACCGCTCGGGTGAGGTATGCGGCATGCGGCCTTCACACCGGCAAACGAGGGTCCGGGGAGGAAGCCATGTGCGCTGGGAAACGTATTGCCCGATGGGTTTTGTTGGGAACGGGCGCCTTGGCGCTCGCCTGGCCGGCGGCCGGCGACGGGTGCCGGCTCTACGGCGCCATCTCGGACGACTTGCCGGACGGTTTGCTCCAGGGCCAACTCGTCGATGAACCGAACTCCCTGAAGAACCTGGCCGAGTCCGGGCACGTGGACGGATGGGGCATCGCCTACTATCCGGACTACGGTGCGTTGCCGAGCATCGATCGGGGCGCGCTGCGCGCCTTCACCGACCCGGCCTACGATACGACCGTGGCGCTCCTCGACGCCTCGGAGCCGGTGATCACTATCGCCCACATACGCCACTGCACGTCCGGATGTTGCGACCACGGCGGCGAGACCATCCCCAATCCGCATCCGTTCTATCGGGACAAGAACGGAAAGCGCTGGATCTTCGCGCATAACGGAGGGGTGGCGGGATCGCTGTTGACGACCCTTATCGGCCCCGACTACCTCAGCGCCAATCCACCGAACGGCTCGGACATCCCGGAGTGCATCGCGGACACCGTGGGCTCGGAGCTCTACTTCATCTACCTGATGAAGAACATCGAGGAAAACGCCTGGAACGTCGTCGAAGGCATCGTGGCGGCCGTCACGGAACTGATCGCCCAAGGCGAGGAGGGCATGAACTTCCTGCTCAGCGACGGGACTTCGATGTGGACGTTCCGGCGTCCCGAACTCGCCTACCATACGCTCTACTTCCTGTACGACGGCGTGGGCGGCGGCACTGCAATCGCCTCGGACTACCCGCCCAGCGCCCAGGGCGCCTGGCAAGCCATCGAAAGCGGGGAGATGCTGGTGTTGTCCGGCGACGCCCCGCCCGTCATCATCGACGTGGAGAACTACTCCGGGGATTTGTTGGCCGACTCGAACTTCGGCGCCAGCACGGACACGGCCGACCTCCGTGCGAACGGCCTGGGTCACGACTGGTACGAAAGCCGGGGCGACGCGCCGGCCCTGTTGACGCTCGATGAGACGTATGTGACGGGCAACGTGACCAAGAAGGCCAAGATATCGGCCTCGACGACCGGGAACGTGTACTGCACCCAGCGGTTCGGCTTCTCCCAAGCCGGCACGCTCACGCTCCAGTGGGACATCAACGTGGACGAGATCCTCGACGACGCGGATCGCGACCGCAGCGCGATGATGATGATCGGCGACGACTCGGCCGGCACGAACGGCCCCAACTCGAACAGCGGCGAGCGGTTCGTGTTCCTGGCCTTTTGGTGTCCCGGCGGCGGCGGTGACCTGCCGACGGATACGATGACGTTGATCGCCCGCGAGCCTGGGGACTCGTACAACGATTCCTCAACGTGGCGGGCCATTGCCTCGGGGCTGGACTTCGACCGGTGGCACCGCGTCTCGGTGACCTGCGATGTGCCGAACGACACCTACGACGTCCATATGGAAGGGACGCTGGTGGCGGCGGACGTTGCCGCCTACACGCCCAAGGACTTCTTGAAGTACCTCAGCTTCGCCCAGTGGGATGACGGTCCGGGGACGTTCTACGTGGATAACGTGATCGAGCCGGGCGGCGGCGATGCAGGTGGATACGAAGACCACTCGGGCGCCAACCTGCCGTGGATCAACTACGGGTGGGACCTCGGGGACAACCCATGGGGCGGCCCGCACGGCGGCTTCAGCTCGAACACGGTGGCCCTCGACGAGGATTTCGCATCCCTGGCGGCGAAGTGCGTGACGCTGGTGCGTGTGTTCCTGTTTGGCGACCTACGCGCGGGCATCGAGGAGCCCCCGCTCAGCTTCGACCCGTACGTCTACGCGGACATGGACGCGCTGCTGGCCGCCGCACAGACGCACGGCCTGCGATTGATGCCCGTGTTGCTGGACTTCATGGTCGCGGACGGCGTTACCCAACAAGGTTCGATACCGGTCGGCGAACGGCCGGAATTCCTCACGACGGAGCGTGCGGCGTTCGTGACGCTGCTGAGCGAATTCTTGGGGACCTACGGCAGCCACCCGGCGGTCTATGCCTGGGATGTGATGAACGAGCCGGAGTTGGTGACGGAAGTGGCCCTGGCTGACGTGCGGACCTTCGTCATGGAAGTGGTGGCGGCCATTCACGCGCAGACGCAGCACTTGGCCACGGTGGGGAGTTGGCGGTGCGACCAGGTGGCGCAGTGGCAGGGGACGGGACTGGATCTCTATCAGTTTCACCACTACGATTACATGGAAGGCATGTGTCCCCTCGACACGCCGGCCGGTGCCTTCGGCCTGGACAAGCCCATTCTCCTGGGCGAATTGCAGCCCACCTCAGTGGCGCAGAAGCTGCTGACGCTGGAAACGAACGGCTATGCCGGCGCGCTCTTCTGGAGTCTGAACGCCGACTACGATTTCCTGAGTCAGGCGGACGCATTTGCCGCGTACTTCCACTGCGGCGGCG
>Ga0272442_10009944_pt1 | contig 11783 bp, 10 predicted proteins | sample SSMForm2O_FD_200262 | JGI IMG/M metagenome (GOLD analysis project Ga0272442, IMG submission 200262) | Marine sediment archaeal communities from Little Sippewissett salt marsh, Falmouth, MA, United States - SSM-Form-2O | ecosystem: Environmental > Aquatic > Marine > Wetlands > Sediment ...
AATGATTATATTGCTACATATGTGATTTGTTCTGAATGTACTAGACCGGATACACATTTGGTAAAAAAAGGTCGGACGATTTTAATTCGCTGCGATGCATGTGGTGCATTTCGTTCTGTTGGTTCAATGAAGAAAAAGGTAACCAAACCGTCTGCTGCTATTTTAAAAGAAGGTCAGATTTATGATTTGACAATTAAAGATATTGGTAAACGTGGTGATGGCGTTGCGTATTTTGATAAGTATGTAGTGTATGTAAAAGGTGCGGTTAAAGGTGCTATTGTCAAAGTTAAAATTGAAAAGATTTCAGGGACAGTAGCGTTTGGTGGCGTTGTTCAATAACGGCTTCTATGCCAAATTTTAGCACGCTTATTTTTTACTTAAATTTATCCGAAAAATTTATAAGTCCAATCATGCATTCTCTGTCTACATTTGTCAGACAAAACATGACATTTGTCATTTGTTCGATGTACGCAAGACGTCACATCGACACATACTTGACATGTTTTAGACAAATGATTTAAATGTGAGGAGATCTATGGAAAAAGACCGTATTACAATTCGGCTACCTCAGCTCTACATGCACCAAATAGACCTATTTGTTAGAGCCGGGGAGTTTTCTTCTAGATCTGAAGTAATACGACATGCTGTAAACGAATTTATAACAAACTATGCAGGTCGTATTATAGAAAAGGCGGATAGGATTAAGAAGGTACAAGAATTAGAAGCAGCGGTTGAAGCTTTAGAACCTTACATGAAAAAATAAGACCTTAAGGATGTAGCAGGGGATGGGATGCACCCCTCTAGGAGGACGCCTCGAAAAGGGCGTTCTCCCAACTACCAGACTAAATAGGAGGAATGAGATGGCCGAAAATAAGAATATGGAAGATTTTATAACAGCTGCAATCAAAAATAAGACAGCTGAAGAGGAAAATATAACAAATTTGAAAGATGAGAAAATGTTTGGCTCACCACGAATCATAATTGTAGGCTGTGGTGGTGCTGGTGGAAACACGATCACTAGACTTCATAAGTTAGGAGTTAAAGGTGCTGAGACAATTGCATTAAACACCGATAAAATGGCACTAGATTTAGTTGAAGCTGATAAAAAAATACTTATCGGTGGAAATCTAACTAGAGGTCTTGGCGCAGGTGGATTTCCTGAAGTAGGAGAACGTTCCTGCAGGGAATCAGCACAAGAACTAGAACGTGATTTAGAAGGCGCAAACCTTGTTTTTATATGTGCTGGAATGGGTGGCGGTACTGGTACTGGATCTGCACCTGTTGTAGCAGAAATTGCAAAAAAACAGGGTGCTGTTGTCACATGTATGGTTTCAACACCATTTAACGTTGAACGAGCTCGACTAGTAAAAGCAGATGAAGGCCTTGATAAACTTCGAACAGCAGCTGATAGCACAGTGGTTTTGGATAACAACCGCCTATTAGAGTTTGTACCAAACCTACCAATAAACCAAGCTTTCTCAGTTATGGATCAATTAATCGCAGAAACTGTAAAAGGAATTTCAGAAACAATTACCGTTCCATCGCTAATCAACTTGGATTATGCTGATATGAAGACCATTATGTCACAAGGTGGTCTATCAGTTATGCTCTGGGGAGAAGCTGACGAAGATACTGGTGTTGAGGCTATTGTAAAAGAAGCTTTGAATCATCCACTATTAAATGTTGATTATTCTGGAGCAAATGGTGCACTAGTACATATAACTGGTGGACCTGAAATGAGTCTGAAATATGTTCAAGATGTAGCAAAAACACTTACAGAGGATTTGGATTGCTATGCAAATGTCATTCTTGGTGCTCGCGTTATACCTGAGTTTGAAGGTAGATGTAGAGTTATGGCAATTATGACGGGTGTTCAATCACCAAATCTCCTTGGTCCAAATAGAGCGGGATCAATGGAGGCAATGCCTACAAGACAAATTGTAACCAGTCCAAAAGTTGGCATTGATTTTGTAAGATAAAAAAAAACAAAAAAATCCTCTCTTAATTGAGAGGTTCATTCCTTTTTTTATTTTTTTGTGTATTTTTGAATCATTGTTATTAGTTTTTTTATATCAAATGGTTTAGTGATGTATTCTTGGATATAGCCTTCAAATTCATCCATTTCTTCATCAGGTATCCTACGAGCAGTTAGAATGAGAATAATATTTTTTTCATCCATAAAACCCCCCATTGCCATGTTTCTCATAGTTTCCCATCCATCCATTACTGGCATCATTATGTCCATGAATATTATTCCTTCAAATCCTTTTTCAAGTTCTTTGATACATTCAAGGCCGTTTTCTACTGTTACAACTTCATATCCTTCTTCTTTAAATAAAGACCCTAATGTAAGAAGAATATCTGGATCGTCGTCTACAACCATAATCTTTTTTTTCTTGTCCGTATCTCTCACACTCTAATGATATACTCTGTAAATTATTATTTATATACTTATCTAATAATTATTGCAAAATGACAAAACGTCAAAAAAAATAATAAAATAACAGCTAAGCCAAGTTTTATAACGCTTTGGATAATCATGGATAAAAAAATAAAGGGCCTATGAGGTAGTCTGGATATCCTACCGGCCTTCGGAGCCGGTAACAGGGGTTCGAATCCCCTTAGGTCCGCTAAATTATTTTCTTTTACCCATCTTAATATGGATGGTGAAAACAATAAACAATGTAATAGCAATAACAGCCAAAATGATTACTGCAAAATTTTCTTCATCAGGTTCAGGCTCAGGCTCATATCTAACCAACTCATCAGTCTCAGGATTATACAACCAATCAGGGTTATCATCACCATCCTCATCAATTAAATACCACTCATCAAGTAAAGAAACATCGGTTGTAACACCATTTCTATAATTATAAAATCGATCATAAGTGCCATCACTATCATCATCAATAAGATATCCACTTAAATTTTCCTTATCAATTATATGAACATCAATTAAAACAATCAATGATTCAGAGGAACTAGTAGCATTATGAATATCCATAGCTTGTACAATAATTTCATAGATACCCGGGGCAGTCCAAATATGATTCGCAGAAGTATCAGTATCAGAGTCGACATGTTCAGTTTCTGAATCAACACTTCCATCATCCCAATCAAAAATAAACGAAATTGAATCGTTATCCGGATCAGTTGCGGAAACAATGTACTCATAGGAAATATTTTGATGCCCTTTAACAGGTCCGTCAACAGTTAAATTAACAGGCGGCCGGTTAGGAATTGTAATATAAGCTATAGTTTCATCAGTATCTGTTGCACTTTCATCATCAATAACTTTTAGTTTAACAGAAAACTCTCCAGTTTTATTATAAACATGTATTACCGATGGAGAAGTAGACCAATTAGTATCCCATGTTCCATCATTATCAAAATCCCATTGAAAGCCTACAATTGAGCCATCAACATCACTACTAAATGATGCATTAAACAAAATCTCTGAGCCTACAAAACCTTGATATGGCTCTCCAGCGGAAGCATTAGCAACTGGTCTTGCATTTCTAGGTGGATTTCCACCATCGCCATCTCCATCACCGTCTCCGTCACCGTCTCCATCACCATCTCCATCACCGTCACCACCGTTATCATCGTCATCATCTGATTCGTTTTCTGAGTCATTTCCATTTGATGATGAATTCTTAAAAAAAGTAGCTGAAATAAACTTGTCACCATCCATTGTTACATTAATTGGATTATCAAGGCTAAAAATACTACCATTCCACTGACTAAAAGTCCAATTAAAATCTGAATATGCAGTCAGCATTACAGTAGTGCCATTGATATATTCATCTTGGTCAGGATCAACAACCACAGAGCCATTACCAATAACTTCTACAGTAAGAGAAAAATTCTCTGATGGCTCCTCAATATAATCTTCAATAAACGTAGCAACAATATTTTTATTTCCATCCATTGTGATATTTATAGGATTCAAAGATCCTGATGCATCACCACTCCACAAGCTAAAAGACCAACCAAAATCAACATTAGCATCTAAAGTTACCACGGTTCCATTAATATAAGAAGTCAAATTTGGATTAACAACTACAGATCCATTACCAATAACATCAATATCTAAACTAAATGATACAGGTTCTTCTTCACAATTAACTGATATAAATACGGTTGCAATATTAGAAAAATCTGTCCCATCAAAAGCTCTATAGGTAAAACTATCAACACCACAAAAGCTTTCATCGGGAGTATAAACAAAAGATCCAACAGCATCTAAGCTAACAGTTCCATTTGTTGCATTATCTTCAATAACTGCAATGAGTAAGTCATCATCAGAATCAGTATCATTTTCTAAAACACCCGCTTCTGGTATAATCAATACATCGTTTTCCATCATTGAATAAAAATCATCTCTAGCAACAGGAGGAGTATTAGATGGAGCAGAAACAACATCAAAATGAGCAATTCTACCAGAACTTTCGGACCAATGCCAACAACCACAATAATACCATCCAATCTGAATATCCCACTCACCAACAGCAGCAGCATGTGACAAAATCCAATTACCAGTTATTACTTTCCCGTGTATTGAATCTGATAAACCAACAACATTGTTAGTAGGATCTCTAATTCTCAACTTAATTGTTCGACAAACATCAATAGTCCCCTTCCCATAAACAGTTTCCCCAGCCATAAAAACAGTTTTTGATGTTGAAAAATCGCTTTCAAAAGTACCGACAGAAAATTTACACGCACTAACAGGCGTTGAAATTAATATTACAGTAGTTAATCCAGACAAAAACAAAATTCCTGTGATAAAAACCACATTAAACTTATTATTCTCATGTTTTAGAATTTTCAATATCATTATTTTCCACTCCAGTAAACCTGTTTTATATCTCATATATTAAAGGAGTTGTTGTACAACTCTTACCAGATCTCTTTACAGTTATTACCTGCTGTCAAATCGCAAAATATTAGAAATGCAAAAATATTTAAGAGATACAGAAATACGACTAATCGCAAAAGAACGATAAAAATAAGAATCCAAACCACATCATTAACGTCTGGAATCTTTTTTTGTTTATTCTTTTGTGGGATAAAAATCCCAAAGTAAATTAGGTGAAGTAAAATGAAAGGAACAATAAAATGGTATAATGCTAGAAAAGGATATGGGTTCATACAAGGAGAGGACGAAAAAGACGTCTTTGTACACAGAAGCTCAATACCAGCAGGAATATTCCTCAACGAAGGAGATAAAGTAGAATACGAATTGGAAGACTCAGATAGAGGGCCAAAAGCAATTAACATAAAAAAACTGTAAACAAAAAAAAATTATTCTGATTTTTTTTTAAATTTTATTTAAGTATTTTCACATACAAAAAAAAAAATTACAAAGAAAATTGACATAGAGATCACAAGTTATGCAATCAAAAATAGGGTTTATTATAAATCCAATTGCAGGTATGGGCGGAAAAGTTGGTCTAAAAGGCACTGATGGAGTAATTGATAAAGCAATAAAACTTGGTGCAAAACCCATAGCAACAGAAAAAGCAGAAGAAATGCTAACACATTTTTTTTCCATATGTACCTCAAATAGAAACATAAAATGGTACACCTGTACTGGCGATATGGGGCAAAATCAGTTAAAAAAAATTCAAGCTAAGGACATTACAATTATTTACAAATCCACTGTAAAAACTACTTCTGCAAATGATACAAAAAATGCGTGTAAAAAATTATTAGACGAAAAAGTAGATTTAATTGTTTTTTGTGGAGGCGATGGAACCGCAAGAGATATCATTAAGATAACTGGAAAAAAGATACCATTACTTGGCATACCCTCAGGAGTAAAAATGCACTCTGGGGTTTTTGGTATAAATACATCTGCAACAGCTAAAATGTTAAATGAATTTATCAACAACCGACTTACTATAGGCGACGTTGAAATAATGGATCTTGATGAAGAATTATATCGCAAAGGAAAATGGAACATCAAGCTTTTTGGTGTAGCACACGGAATAGTCGAACCGACTTATGTACAAGTTGGGAAAACAAGTTATGAATCAATTAGTGATAATGAAATAAAAGATGAAATTGCAGAACATATTGAAGACGAAATGAAAAATTCTTCAGATTTTTTATTTTTATTTGGATCTGGTGGAACCATTGATTATATTGCAAGCAAATTGAGTTTTAAAAACACTCTTTTAGGTGTTGATGCAGTATATAAAAATAAAGTTATAGGAAAAGATCTCAATGAAAAACACATTCTCAAACTGTTAAATAGATATACCAAAGCAAAGGTTATTTTAAGCCCGATTGGAGCACAAGGTTTTATTTTAGGTCGTGGTAATCTTCAGTTGAGCGCTGAGGTTATCAAAAAAATTGGAATTGATAATTTGATTGTGGTTGCAACTCCTGCAAAAGTTGCTGATACTCCGGTTATCCGTGTTGATAGTGGTGATAAAACTCTTGATGAAGAGTTTGCAAAAGCAGAGTTTTTAATGGTTGTTATTGGGTATCGATTAAGCAGGATAGTACGGCTTCAGACCAACAACTTTTAATATTCATCATTTTATTCGTTGCCGCTGGGAAGGCATACTTTATGACAACCTTGGAGGCGAATAAACTTATGAGTCGAAATCCTAATGTTTTTTTAAAAAATGAATATGAAGATTTAGTGGCAAAATCTTTTGATTGGAAACTTAGAATTCTGGAAAGTGGGTCTGAGCCACATTCAGTAGTTGATGGTAAAAAAGTAATTATGCTTTGTTCTAACAATTATCTTAATCTAAGTAACCATCCAAAACTGATTGAAAGTGCAGTTGAATCCGCAAAAAAATATGGAGCAGGGTCAGGATCTGTCCGTGCAATTGCAGGGACACTCAACATTCATATGGAAGTTGAAAAACGTCTTGCTACATTTAAGCGAACAGAATCTTCTTTGATTTATCAAACTGGTTTTGCAGCAAACGCAGGTCTCATACCACAGCTTGCCGGAAAAGGAGATGTCATTATTAGTGATGAATTAAACCATGGCAGTATTATTGATGGTGTACGACTTACAAAAGCGGATAGAGCAGTTTATAAACATCGTGATATGGGTGAGTTAGAAAAAGTTTTACAGGATGCTGATAAAAAATTTAAAAGAATTTTAATTATTACTGATGGAGTTTTCAGTATGGATGGAGATATTGCGCCTATGGATGAAATTGTAAAAATTGGCAAAGAATATGGTGCAATGACTTATGTTGATGACGCCCATGGGGAAGGAGTTATCGGCCCAGATGGACGAGGTATTGGTGCTCATTTTGGTATTGAGGGAAAAATAGATGTTGAAATGGGTACGTTCAGTAAAGCTTTTGGTGTTGTTGGAGGTCTTATTGCTGGAAGTCAAGATCTAGTGAATTTTGCGCTAAATAAGTCTCGGACATGGCTTCTAAGTGGTTCTCACCCACCTGCTGTTGCTGGTGCACAACTTGCAGCAATAAATGTTTTAGAAACTGAGCCGGAACACGTGAAACGCCTTTGGGATAACACAAAATATTTCAAAAAAGAACTTAAATCAATGGGATTTGACACAGGTGAAAGTGAAACACCTATTACCCCTGTAATAGTTGGTGAATCATCAAAAGCAAAGCAGCTGAGTAACAGACTCTTTGAAGAAGGAATTTTTGCATTACCGATAGTGTTTCCAATGGTTGCGCGAGATAAAGCGCGTATTAGAACTATGATGAATGCAGGTCTTACAAAAGAAGATCTAGATTTCACATTAGAGAAATTCGAAAAACTTGGAAAAGAACTAGAGATTCTATAAGGAGAAAATAATAAAGTTTATGCCGAGGATTTGCATAAAGTATATATAAAAGGTATATGATTCACTCTTGCTTTTTCCAGATTTTGTGGAGTAGTTATTATGGAAGGTGACGTTAAAAAAACAGGTACGACTATATTAGGCCTTGTCTGCAAAGAAGGTGTAGTTATTGCAGCTGAAAAAAGAGCTACAATGGGAACACTTATTGCACATAAAACAACAAAAAAAGTGTATAAAGTCGATGAACATTTAGCACTTGCAACAGCAGGACTTGTAGGTGATCTGCAGGTTCTATCAAGATATCTCAGTGCTGAAGCAAATCTGTATCGACTTAAACGAGGTATCAATATACCTGTTAAAAGCGCAGCTACATTAATGGCAAATATTTTAAATCAAAGAAAATTTGCACCATATTACGTCCAACTTATACTTGCTGGTTGGGATTCAAACGGCGGTCATGTTTATTCGTTAGATGCCGCTGGTGGAGCAATACCTGATAAATATACGTCAGGTGGTTCAGGATCACCATATGTGTTCGGCGTATTAGAAGATCTCTTCAAAGAAGGCCTCTCTGTTGATGAAGGAATCGATATTGCAGCACGAGCAATTACAGCGGCAATGGGTCGTGATTCTGCATCTGGAAACGGCATTAATATGGCGGTTATCAATGATAAAGAATTCAAAGAGATATCCGAAGAAGAGCTTAAAAAAAGATTAGAAAAATTTGGAAAATAAACAATATCACATAAAAAAAAAAAATTCTATCTAATTTATTCGACTTATAAATTAATAGTTTTACAAGGTAATAAATTATGACAGTGGAAGATGTTTTACGAGAGTTCAAAGGTAAAATTAGAGGGTTTTTACCCCCTAGTATTGATGTAACAGAAGTTGAGTTTGAAGGAGCATTACTTGTTATTTACACAACTACTCCTGATAAATTTGCGACAAATAAAGATTTAGTACGTCAACTTGCAAAAATGCTGCAGAAACGTATTGCTGTACGACCTGATCCCACAGTTCTTACAGATACAGAGATCGCTGAGAAAAAAATCAAAAAAATCATTCCAAAAGAAGCAGAAATCACAAATATTTTTTTCCAGCCAGATGTAGGAGAAGTATACATTGAGGCGTTAAAGCCGGGTGCTGCAATTGGAAAAGAAGGAGTGTACTTAAATAAAATTAGAAAGGATATCAATTGGTCTCCAAGTATTATTCGTGCACCACCAATACAATCTAAAACAGTTCAAGATATCCGTGGGTTTCTCAGACAGATGAGCGATGAACGAAAAGAAATACTTCGAAAAGTTGGTCGGAAACTTCATAGAGGAGTTTCCGAAGGCGAGAAATTCATTCGTGTTGTATCTCTTGGTGGTTTTAGAGAAGTAGGCCGTTCATGTAGTATGCTTCATACGCAGGATAGTAAGATTTTAGTTGATTGTGGAATTGATGTTTCATCAGATAATGGATCTCCATATATACATCTACCTGAGGTTCTCCCTTTAGAAACCATTGATGCAGTGGTTGTAACTCATGCTCATCTTGATCATTCAGGTTTAATTCCTTTGCTGTATAAATATGGTTTTGATGGCCCAGTATACTGTACACCACCAACAAGAGATATGATGACGCTTCTACAAATGGATTTTTTAAAGGTTGCTGCATCTGATGCAAAAAAAGTTCCTTATTCATCTGAAAATATTCGCAATGTCATCAAACATTGCATTACCCTGGGTTATGGTGATACAACTGATATCACTCCTGACGTACGCTTAACCTTTCATAACGCAGGTCATATTATTGGCTCTGCAATTAGTCATTTTCATATTGGTGAAGGACTGTATAACATTGCTTTTAGTGGAGATATTAAATATGAAAAAACCTGGTTGTTTAACCCTGCAGTAAATCACTTCCCTCGACTCGAAGCAATATTTGTAGAATCAACATACGGTGGTCGTGATGATTATCAGCCTACAAGAAAAGAAGCAACAGATCGATTAAGTGACATCATTAAAAGTTGTATGAAAAAGAAAGGTCATGTTTTAATCCCTGTTTTTGCGGTAGGCCGTAGCCAAGAAGTGATGATTGTCCTTGAAAATCTAATGAAAAAAAAAGCTGTACCATCGGTACCTGTGTATCTTGATGGTATGATATGGGAAGCAACAGCTATACACACAGCCTACCCAGAGTATCTTAACAATAGACTACGAACACAAATTTTTCAACAGGGTGAAAACCCGCTTCTCTCTGATGTATTCAACCGAGTAGACGGCATGAAAATGCGAGAGAAAATTATTGGCGATAAAGACCCTTGCGTTGTACTTGCAACAAGTGGTATGATGAATGGAGGACCTGTAATGGAATATTTCAAATCTTGGGCTCCTGATAAACGCAATACCATGGTGTTTGTTGGTTATCAAGCAGAAGGAACCATGGGTCGTAAGATTCAACGAGGAGGAAAAGAAATCACAATGAACACTGGTGGGGAGCATGTAACCATAGAGATGAACATGGAAGTTGAAACTTGCGATGGATTCTCAGGTCATAGTGACCGCCGACAGCTCATGGGTTTTATAAACAATATGAGTCCACGACCAGAACGCATTATCTTTGGCCATGGTGAAGAGTCAAAATGCCTTGATTTATCAGCAACAATACATAGAAAGTTTAATCTTAACACCGCAGCTCCAATGAATCTTGAAACAATCCGTTTTGTATAAACCTACATCTTTTAAAAAAAAAAATTAAATCCTTGTTTCTATAGTAGGCGATCTCTCAGCGACATAAAGATTTACACCCACATGGATCTTACAATACTCAAAAATTATTTCCGGATCAGTTGGTGCTCGAGTTTCACATAGTTCAACGGTATACGACAAAATACCCTTTTCCCCATAGAGCCAATTTTCAGATGTACCAAGGCTGCCTGTATACCGCGGAATAATGTAATCTCTATTACCGGTATAAAGATAAAAACCATTTATTTGTGTAATATTTTCACCTACTGAGATAAAAAGATCTTCGTCAGGAGTATCTTTTGAGGTATGTGTCCATGGAAATAAGATAAACTCTCCATAAGAATGAAACGACAAGGAAACTTTTATGTTGTCATGTGCCTCAACTAGATTTTTTACTGCCAAAGTCTCATTTTCAGAAAATGGTTGTTCACCGCGGTAGTTAAAACCTTCATCGTTTATCATATACAGATAATGATATCCTCGTGGAAAAATACGGTATAAAAACCATTTATATGCATAATTTCGGTTTAAATCCACCCCATAGGAAGTAATTTCTTTTCTCAAACCAAAAGAGCCATAGTTTGGTGCACAGTTTTTCCGTGTGTCCACTTCAACACCATCAGGATTTACCATCGGCATTACAAATATTTCTGTGTTATTCAAGGCATCCCGAACTCTATCCTCAGACGGATCTTCATCAACGTCCCCATCTTGGTCATTATCTATTCCATCGATTGGATCTTCATTTACATAGCCATCTAAATCGTTATCTGTGTTTTCTTTGTAATATGTTTCAACCAGATACTGTATGAAGAAAATAAGGGTTTCAAAAGATGGTTTTTCGTTACCATGGTGCGCCCCTAAGAACAAGACACCAGGTTCACTGGTTTCATCAACTTCAACGTTATCTGAAAGTTTAACTGCCCAAATTGTTCGCCCCTCATAGGTTGTTCCTTGTGATTCTAGTTTCATGATATCTGAATAATTTTCTTGTAGTTGTATTAAAAGATCGGTCATTTCTTGGTAGGTGTGATAGGCACCAGTCTTAGTACCTACAACAGAAACAATATCATTTTTTTGGTTATTTGCAGTAAAAGATGGTAGCATCGCGGTGAACAGAAAGATACAGAACATGATAATTGTTATTTTTGTTTTTATTGTCGCATATCGGATAATAGTTATTACCCCCAAGAAGTAATGTATAAACTATAATATATAAATGTTTTCAGCCAAATAATTTATGACATTTTAAGGGG
>Ga0272442_10009945_pt1 | contig 11779 bp, 9 predicted proteins | sample SSMForm2O_FD_200262 | JGI IMG/M metagenome (GOLD analysis project Ga0272442, IMG submission 200262) | Marine sediment archaeal communities from Little Sippewissett salt marsh, Falmouth, MA, United States - SSM-Form-2O | ecosystem: Environmental > Aquatic > Marine > Wetlands > Sediment ...
GGGATATCCCTGTAGTATTGTAGCTCAGATGATAGCCGAAGGTGAGATGAATATGCCGGGAGTAATTCACCCAGCTCGAATAGGCTTTGATGAGAAGTTATCCAAGATATTCTTTAGGGAGATGGCGCGACGAGACATACTGATAAAGGAGAGCCAGACAGCTCCCTTCAACTAGGCACCCTTTACCCTGACTCTATTCTTCTTAACACCTTACCCGGTCTAGTGCCTAGATGTTTACCTTCTGCAGCTACGATTTCACCGTTCACGATCACATACTCTATACCCTCTGGGTACTGTCTAGGATCAATATCATTCTCTTGCACATGCAGCCTCCCCAAATCCATAAGCACAATATCCGCATAAGCACCAACAACAAGTTTCCCTCTATCTTTCAGTACATTCCATCGTTTCGTAGGCAAGATCACTTTCTGAACAGCCTCCTCAATTGTGAATAACCTCTGGTTCTTCACATAGATCTCGAAAAACGCTGGGAACCCGGAGAAGGTAGACCTCATATCCTGTCCAGCGAGGCTATAAGGTGGGTTCTTTAACTCATAATCCTTGCTAAAAGCGGAGCTATCCAGGCTAACGGAGCATAAAGGGTGTTTGAAGTATTCCCTGATCTCCCTTTCTGCGCTGAAAATAAACTCGATGGCTCCCCTGATATCAGGATCATCGGCAATCAGATCCAAGTAAGCCTCAAACGGTTCTTTCCCAAGCATCAACGATATCTCTCTAATGGTCTTGCCTTCATACTCCTTGTTCTTAGCCACTGTGACGTAGATGAGGTCAGGAAACTGTGGGTTCTTGAAAATGGGGGCATTGGACCCTGTTGGCTCCCATAATGAGTTTGTTATCTCTTTCCGGAAATCCGGGGCTTTCAGCCACTCGGCAAACCTCTCCCGTGACCCAAACATCTTCAGATAAGGCGAAAACAGTGAACACAGATACGGCATCACACGTTTTCTGGGCCAAGGCCACATGATAGTATCAAAACTCAGATCCATACCCTCCTCCAGCGCCTCAACGAGAGGAACCATTGAAGCCTTACCCGCTGCCTCAAACAGTATCTCAGGGGTCTCATCTACGTCCCATGCTTCAGTAAAATCCTTGTTGGGTCCATATGTAGGACACAGGTGAGCAATGTGCAACGGGGTTCCCGTTTTTCTCGCATGGTCCAGAACCTCGATGTATCCATAATAGCGGTTATAGTATTTCCCTTGAACTCCTTTAGCCCTGATGTTTTTCCTAAAATGCGGGGTATAGATACCGCCAAACTCCTTAACACATCCAACTATCGATAATAATTCTATTTCATCCGCGAAATACCCCGGATCATAGTCCAAGCCTACCGAGACCCCGACACAGCCATCCTGCATACCCTGAATTACGTGTTCTGTTATCTCTTCCACTTCTTTTGATGTGGCTGCCCTGTCAAAGTCCTCTCCAAGCACCTGATATCGGCATGTTCCATGCCCAATATTTGTGGCAATGTTGATGGATGTCCCCCGGGTCTCGACCGCTTTATACCATTCATCCATTGTTTCATAGTCTATTGTCCACCCGTAAACGCGCTCCATCCATTCATTAACAACGTCTCGGGAGAAAAGCCGGTTCTCTGGGGCATATTTGTGAGGTGAAATCTCAAACAGATAATCCCTTAGCATACCGGGAAAAGTCATCTCATTTTTTATCGGCGCAGGGGTACTTCCGCATTGGCCTGCTATAACCGTGGTTACTCCCTGCATGATGAAGCTCTGAGCCTCGGGAAACCATAGTAGTGTCTGGTCCGCGTGAGAGTGGGCGTCGATGCAGCCGGGCATTGCGATAAGCCCTGATGCGTCGATTTCTATGTCTGCTTCGCCTTTTACGTTTCCAATATCACTTATTCTTTGGTCGGTGACGCCGATTGCTCCAGGATATTTTTTTGTTCCTGTTCCGTCTACAATTGTAGCGTTTTTTATCTTAATATTCATGGAAAAATATCGACTCTACGTTTATATTAGTCTGTGTCCAATCACGATGGAAAGGTGACGATGTTTCGGGGAACACTGGTTGAATAAGGCCTTGTAATTATAGCCTTTTTTCTTCTCTGGGTTGCTGCGCGCGCTACTGCTAAAATCATCGATTTTCTCTGTAGTTCTATTCCTGAAACGCACTCGCGTGATGAAAATGTTTTACTCAGAAATAGCTACAAGTAACCAGTTCTAGGTTTCAAAGAAAAAATAAGTATAGATCGAGTGCAAATGAATCGTTGCGGGAACATAAATTCAATATTATATATTAAAAAAATGTGTTTAAAATACTGAGAAAAAAGCGGATATAAAAATAGATTATCAATATATATATAATAACAGGATAAAAAACATCATCATCCTTTTTTATTGGCAATTATTCGATATTAAAAGGAGAACAATATTGTACACAGCAGAGATAAGTAGGGGAAATCCAACGTGTTTCCTATTTCTAATAGATCAATCAGGATCAATGGAAGACCCGTTTGGAGGAGACGCTACAGGATCAAAAGCAGTAGCAGTAGCAGACGCCATAAATAATCTACTACAGAATCTTGTCCTTAGATGCGCTAAAGCTGAAGGCGTGCGAGACTATTTCCACGTAGGCGTAATAGGATACGGACTAAAAGTAGGACCAGCTTTTGGCGGCGAGTTAAAAGGAATGGACTTGGTCCCCATTAGCACTATAGGAGAGGTGCCACTGAAAGTTGAGGAACGAACTAATAGAGTGCCTGATGGATATGGGGGCTTCATCGAGCAAAATGTAAAGTTCCCAATATGGTTTGAGCCCGTAGCTAAAGGGCCTACGCCCATGAAGCAGGCTCTCAAGAAAGGGGAGAGCATAATAGCCGGTTGGATTGATAAGCATCCTGATTGCTTCCCACCGGTTGTGATAAATATATCAGACGGTGAACCGACTGACGGAGATCCATTAGAGGTAGCGGAGAGCATAATGGAGATGGAGAGCAGCGACGGAAATGTACTACTATTCAACCTCCACCTCTCAAGCAGCACTGAACCAAGGGTAGAGTTCCCAGACTCCAAGAAGTATCTTCCAGACGAGTTCGCGAGCTTACTATACGATATGTCAAGCATCCTACCGGACAAGATAATGGAAGAAGCCGAGTCAGAGGGATTCTATATAATGCCTGAGTCAAGGGGTTTCATCTTTAACTCAGACATGGTGAAGGTAATCCAGTTCCTCGACATTGGGACAAGAGCAACAAATTTCCGGTGACTTGGCTATATATGAGGCTCTTATCCACAACCTATACCATCCCGAAGCGGGATGGTTGCCCCTCCGAGAACGAGGATCATTATTTTCCCTATGAAACGGAGATAAGGCGTGATCATCACTCGGTAGCCATCGCAGATGGAGCCAGTGAGGGGTTTCTGAGTAAGCTGTGGAGCAAGATACTCACGATAAGCTACGTCAATTGGGACGCCGCAGACGTGGATATGAGGCTCTTCATTGATTTCTGCATTGACGTGTATGAGCACCAGAGTAGACGCTACTTAGAGAAAAGAGGTGAAGAGGCTGCCCCATTGAAGTGGTTTGAGGAGAACCTTATGGCGAAGGGAAGCTTCTCGACTCTTCTTGGGTTATCATTTGAGGACTCAACACCCTGGGGAGGATGCTGGACCTCTTACTCAGTGGGTGACTCCTGCCTTTTCCAGATTAGGCAAGAAATAATAGACTTATTCCCAGAAATAGACTCTACTGGATTCGGAAATAGCCCTGAGTTGATAGCATCCAACCCAGTATACAACAAGGAAATCCTAGACAAAGTCAGGGTGAAGAGCGGCCAGTTCCTATATGGAGACATATTCTACCTAATGACTGACGCCGTAGCTAACTGGTTCATAGCACAGCTTGAGAAAGGGAAAAGACCTTGGCGTACCCTAGACGAGTATCTAGACTATGACCGAGAAGGTCTAACCATGTACCTGACCCGTCTAAGAGACGATGGTAGATTAAAGAACGATGACGTAACCATAGCACGGATAAAAACTCTGGAGGAGTGAAGCAACTTTGACACTACCCACGCTCCAAGAGTATCAAGAAGCCATGCAGAGACCAGACCTCTGTTTTCAAGACCCAGATCTAAGAAAAGGAAAGACCATCCCCGGCGTATTCGGATTACCCAAGGTGATAAGCGGAGGATTCGCTGGAGTCTTTCAGGTCAAGAAAAGGAAAAAGAACTATGCTGCCCGTTGCTTCCTCAGGGTTGTGGAAGACACCGAGAAAAGATACAAAGCTATCCACAAGTTTCTTCACAGAAAAAGGATAAACTGCGTAATCAAATTCGATTACATTGACAAAGGGATACTAGTGAAGAAAAAATGGTACCCTATTCTCAAGATGGAGTGGCTAGAAGGAGAGACCTTAAGCGAATATATCGAGAAAAACCGCCACAATCAAAAGGTAATGACAGAGATAGCGACAAAGTTCAAGGCATTAGTTGAAGAGCTTCACAATAGAGGAATAAGCCATGGAGACCTCCACGACCAGAATATAATGGTGGTAGACGGTGAACTCAAGGTAATCGACTACGACGCCATGTATGTTCCCAAGTTAAAGAACCGAGGCAGTAGCGAGATTGGTCACACAAACTATCAACACCCCGAAAGAAGACTTTCCCACTTTGGACCCTATATTGATAACTTTAGCGAGTGGGTTATCTACATTAGTCTTAAAGCCTTAGCCCAGGACCCCGAGATCTGGGATGAAGTAAAGGGAGGTGACCAATGCCTCCTATTCAGAAATAAAGATTATCAAGACCCTGAGAACTCACAGGTGTTCAAAGCTCTTAACAGGATTAAGGATGATAACCTAAGGTTACTGGTAGATACATTCAGGGACGCGGTTTACACCTATAACCTGGAGGATATTCCCAGCATAATAGATGAGGATATTATTACCCAAAGATACAGGAGACTGGTTAGAGAAGTCGCTGAAGTCCCTCAAGTAGGCATGAGTGGTTTAAAAGTAAAGTACGCTTCAGGGGATAGCTCCTGGATCTGGGATAATAAAGAGGTAGATTACAAACGTTTTACCAGTACCTCAGGGCTCGTACGCGGGGCAGTTATATTACCGTTGATCTATCTCATAATTGCCTTAGTATTATTTGGATTAGACAAGTTCCCATCCGACAACCGTGGATTGATTACTATGGGGGCCTCAGCAATATGCCTTCTATTCCCCGCCTCTTATCAGATAAACTCTCTCGTTAGGGATAGACATGCCAAGAAGAGAGAGCTGGGAAAACTAGATGATGAAACCAAGGCTCTACGTGAAAAGATAAAAGAAGAACTCAAGAAAATGTCCCAATTCAAGGCTGAGGTAAATAAAGAGATCACCAAACTAGGAGAAAAAATAGCTTCCCAGAAGAACCAGGAATCCATTGAGATTAGGAAGATCGAATCCAATCATTATAGTAGGGTAGCTGAGATAGAAGAGACCCTGAAGGATCTCAAGAATATGGAAAAAGAGGCGGTAAAGACCCTATTGAAGGAGAATAGAGCGAGATACATTGTTGAGAAACTTAGAAACCACGGACTGGGAGTTCCTGAAGGCCCTAACCTTGGTCTCGTTAAAGGCTTCTTACTCTCAATGCTTGGGGTAAGATCAGCAGCAGATTTTACCGATATAAACCTCTGTAAAAACCTGTTCATGGATAACGGGGCGCGTTTCCGTCTAAGAAACGGAGGCACCACTACAATCTGGTGGCTAAAACTTCAACAGATACGCTCTATCAGAGACTGGCATAATAAACTAAATAAACTCTATGAAGGTGAAGCCCCGAAAAAACTCAGCTCCTTGGAGAAGAAGAAGATCTCCATGAAATATAGAGGCCTAAAAAAATCTCTCGTCGAGGAAAAGAAGAATGTAAAAAAGGAAATACAAGAGGAGAAGAAAAAGATCAAAGGAAGCTACAGGGCTCAGATAGACACCCTGAAGGGCGAGATAGAGCTTAAAAAGAAACTTCACGATATTGAGGTTAAAAAGACTCAATCCAACCTAGATCTGCTCTACGAGGAGATAAACGAACTTGATTGGGGGATGAACAGCATAAAACACCAACTCCGCGGTTATAGTGAAATCAGTTTTACGAACTATCTGAGACAGGCACTGACCTCATAAACCGCGCACTCGATTTTCACCAATACTTGTAAGAGATTATTCAAAACGTAAAAAATCAATAAACATCAAAACCACAAAGTAGAGAAGCAAAAACAAATACTAACAACCAAAAATTTATGCACTGAATCACCACTTGGACCCCAACTCTTCCTTAATCCTTTATAGACCCTAGCTTAAATTATCATAAAACAGCCTGTGGAGAACAATATGAGTACTCAATACTATTGTGGAAAATGTCAACACAATCATAGATACAACTCAAAAATAGGGCAAAAACACCTCAAATACAAAGAAGCGCCCCCCAAAACCCCAGAACAAGGCAATAAAACCCCAGATACAAATAAAACATTTTTCCAAGAAGAAATCTTCAAACTCGAAGACCCTGATCAAATCAATAATCTACTAAGTGAAATTGATACAAATTTCCAAGAAGAACAAGCATACGTAGACGAGACAATAGAAATTATAGATTCAGATATTAGCGCCGAGATCAAAATCGATGAAGATGTAGTTGAAAACCCCCCCACCAACCGCATATTACGATTTATCAGAGATTATCAAAGAAGCTATCAAAAGGGTATAGAAAAATTTGGCATATGGTGGAAAATATTCCAAATAAGCATATGGGGAATCGTATTGATATTCATAATAATTGCTGGAATAATATTCATATTGTACTTACCGAAAATCGATATGATAAATTGGATAATTAGATAACTGTGGGAGTAAATTCGAATGCTTTCTGTAGCTATTTTTATCGATAAAAAAATAAAAAAATAGATGATGTTTGCACTAAATACCCAAAGTCTAAGTAGCCTCAGCCTGGACCGTGATTTCACTCGTCTCCACTGGCTCTATCACGTCTTCTTCTTGTTCCTTGTATATACTACCACCATTAAGCATATCCAACTGGTGAACCAAGAATCCCTGGGCAGCTATGTAGTCTTTTTCGTTTATCCACTGACGCTCCATGGTACGGTATAGCCCTACCTCGATCCTATCTATTGTCTCCCTGTCTTTGAGCATGTTCGGCTCTGTTTCCGCTTTTTCGATTTGTTTCGATAAGGGGGTCTCAGCTACGAGGTCTTCAACGACTCTTTCTAATAAGTCATTGAAGGCAGTTGTTTGTGGCTGGATCTTTTGGCCCAGTCTCTGAGCAAGGTTACCAGCGAATAGAAGCTTCAGGGTTTTCGTCACACCGCTTTCAAAAGATAACATGACGGGTGGATTGTATCCATAGCCATCCCCATATCTGAATAGATAGAATGGGAGGTAGATGGTTTCTCCTTTTGCGTATTTAATCTCGAGGAGGCGGGATATATCCTGGAGGTCTTCATTGAGCCTTGTTTCTATTTCTCCAACTTTTTCAAGTATTTTTGAGCAAATTTCAATTACTTCGCTCTGTCTTCCAATCAGTTCGGCTAGCTCAGTCTCATTCTGCATATTCTCGGCTTCTACCTTTGACTCCCATACAGTTTTCTCTGATCTTGCTCGGTTCTCGTTCTCTGAAACCTGTTTTAACTCTCTTTTCTCTTGTTCCTGTATTTCCTTGTTAAGCTGTTTCAATTTTCTATTTTTGTCGCCTATCTCTCTCTTAGAGTCTCGGTCACCCTCGGCTGCGCTTTTCTCCAGTTTTTTAATGTCCTTGTTTATCTCATCGATTTCCTTTTGATTTGCCTTTATGAGGTCTTTTGTTTCCTTTTTGATGGCTTTGTTTTCTTTCTTAAGTTTTTTATCTATTTCATCGTAGGCCTTGTCTTTCTCTAGTAGCAAGGCGTCGAGTCTTTTCTTGGACCCTTTTTTTAGTGCTTTTTGCTGTTTATTATTTTCCTTTTTAATGGTTCCATACATGTTTTCTATGCGTTCTATTGTTTGTTCTGTTGACTCGATCCTCTCCAGGGTTTCCGCGTGGACCTTTTTGAGTTTTTTCTGCATCGCGGTGAACTTCCTTTTAGTATAGAGGGGCTCGAACAAGCTGGAGTCTCCTTCTTCAGTGCCTGTGGTTTCTAAGAGGTAGGTCACCATTGGTTCCTGCTCAATTAGTCCTTTAACACTGACTGTGGCGTATTCCTGTTGTTCACTCAGCAACGTTATGACCGTATTGAGCCATACTTTCTGGTCTTCACTGTTCTCAATCTTGTCACATTCATCGAGGATCTCTGAGAGGTCCTTTGGTAGTAGAAGGTGTTTATCGGATTCAGAATACCCCAATAGGTCAAATATTATTTTCTCGTCATCAACTGTATAGACCCTGAATGGGTATTGAACTTTCATTAAGGCTGTTGGTTCACCGCGTTCCTCCCTACCTAGCCCCACCAAGAATGCAAGTGCTAACTCTTTCTCTACCTGTATAGGGGTCTGCGCCTCGCTTCCAGCAACATATGGTATGAAATATTTCATAAAATCTCCTGTTTGCTGTGGTCAAGACTCGTGAAGATATATTACTTATTAATCACTAATATGGTTCGGAGCACTATATTCTGTAAATTAGAAGATGAATCTGTTCACTCATTTATATTAGACTGTGTCTACGCACGCACCTGATCTGATATGCTTAATAACATAAAATCCTAAGTACACAGATACTGCATGAAAAAGTTAACAGACTTCAAGATCATGCCCATTTTCTCTATGACCCCTGTCTCCGACCCCCAAATATCACCAGACGGAGCAAAAACTCTATTCACATACTCAGAGGTCAACATGAAGAAGAACAAGTACGACACCCAGATCTGGTCCTACGACCTAGAAAACAAGAAATCCACCCAGTTCACTTACGGCGTAGAAAACGCATCCAACCCCCGCTGGTCCCCTGACGGAAAACACGTGCTATTCACATCAACCCGCCCTAGTCACGACGACGCCGACACAGAAAAAAAGGAAAAGAAGAAACCCCAGATCTTTGTCATCCCCGCTGACGGCGGCGAAGCAAAACAAATCACACGTGTAGAGGAGGCCGTAGAGAAACCAGTGTGGTCTCCAGACGGCAAGACCATTCTCTTTTCATCCATGGTTCACAGAGGAGAGAAAGTTGACGACTCGGATGTTAAAATAATCAGACGCATCAGATACAAATACGACGGTAAAGGATTCTTCCAAGGCAAACGCCTTCACCTCTTCACGGCACCCGCTAAAGGAGGGAAAACGAAACAGATAACCGACGGTGAATACGACGTCGATGCAGCCGCCTGGTCCCCGGACAGTAAACAGCTCGCCTTCATTACAAATATGGACATGGACGCCGATCTAGTCACCTACAAGAACATATACGTCACAACAGCAGAAGGCGGAGAACCAAGACGGATCTGGAAAGGAGAAGGCCCCATAAACACACTAGCCTGGTCACCCGACGGAAAATACCTAGCGTTCACCGGAAGAGTAATAGAAGATCCAGACCTCATCTTTTACAGAAACACCGAGTTATTCATCCTCCCCCTAGGCGGAGGAAAACCCAAGCTCCTCACAGGTGGCTTCGACAGAACCCTAAGAGGAGTTAAAGAAATAAAATGGAGCCCCGACTCCAAGCACATATACTTCACATACCCCGACAAAGGATCAAAACAGATTGGTAGAGCCCACATTGACGGTACAGTGAAGCCCGTCACCGAGGGAAAAATGAGCATAGGCACCTTCACAATAGATGCTTCAGGAGAAAGGGTAGCCTACAACGCATCCTCCCAGTCAACCCCCTACGAGCTATGGATACGAGACACAGACGGGGCCAGACAAGCCACCACTATGAACAAGAAACTCCTAAAGAAACTCAGACTCAGCCCACCCGAGGAATTCTGGTTCACCGCCAGTGACGGTGAAAAGATACAAGGATGGATCATAAAACCCCATAAGATCCAGGAAGACAAAAAATATCCAACCATACTACAAGTCCACGGCGGCCCTCACAGCGCCTACGGATACACTCTAGACCCCGCCGTACACGAGTTCCAGACACTCGCAGACCACGGCTATGCGGTCGTATACACAAACCCACGCGCCAGCGTCGGCTTCGGCGAATCCTTCGCCCGAGCCGTCTCTGGCCACTGGGGAGAAAGAGACTATCAAGATGTCATGGAAGCCATGGACCACGTCACAGAGGCCTATCCCTTCGTAGACGAGACACGCCTAGGCATCGCAGGAGGAAGCTACGGCGGATTCATGACAAACTGGGTAGTAGGACACACAGACAGATTCAAAACAGCCGTTACCATGAGAAGCATCACCCACTGGTACAGCGACTGGGGTACAAGCGACATCAGCTACAGAGGACACCAGATCACCTGGGGTAAAAACCCCTGGGACAACGTCGAAGAAATACTCAAGAAGAGTCCAATCACCTATGTCAAGAATGTAAACACGCCGCTCCTCATCATTCACAGCGAAAACGACTACAGATGCCCCATGGGTCAAGATGAACTGCTTTTCACTGCACTAAAGAAACTAGGTAAGACAACCGAGTTCATCAGGTTCCCGGACGAACCCCACGGATTATCACGCACAGGAAAACCAAAACACCGGGTTGAACGGCTTCAACACATCGTCCGCTGGTTCGACCGCTACCTTAAATAATCCTCCTCTATCCACGAAACAAACCACACTAAAAAAAGCGAATCAAAAGCTATAATCTCTTTTCTACAGACTGCTTTCTCTCCTTATTCAACTCCAGTACCCCCAATACGAGAAGTAATATCCCTAGCAATAACGTGCCCACATCAACATACCAGGTAGGAGGCAGCAGGGTAAGGAATATCAATATAAAACCCCCAACAATCAGGACATATTTCAGCATAGGACTCACAATAAACTCACACAAAGAACTATTTCACTCCTATCTCTCCAGCCCAATGATAAAATCATCGATTCAAAGCATTAGCGATGTAATGTGAATATGGTAATGTTGGTGGCTAATGGAAAAACTTTGAATGGTATGAATAATGTGTCATGTTTCATCTCGACTGTAACGGCGTCATGATTTTCACTGCTACAGCACCCTTTCCCAGAACATCCACCACAGTTCATACTGTATAACTATTCTCTGTTTTTATTTAAAGGAAACCTTGATAAAATCATCGATTATTGCCATTTCATTTTGCTGTCTTCCAACTCAGGGTGGTCAGCTGTCGTGGTCTTCTTCACCTCATTATACAAGTACTCAAAGAACTCTCCAAACTGAGGCTGATTATTCCTTTCTCTAAACTCCAACATAAACGGAGCATACTTCTCCCACATCGCAATAATGTAACCCGACATCAAATCATCCATCAAGGAAGGGTCAAGTAATCCTCGCTTCATCATAACCCCCATACCTTCAAGATAGGTTTCTGCTCTGCCCCATAATGCGAAAGCGTCAGGGTTTGAGGTCATCCAGTATTTGTCCATGAAGTCGTCAAAGTCTTCGTATTCCCAGAGGAAGGCTACTTCTATCATTTCTCTGTAGAACTCTAGGTTGTGCCATGCTGTGTGGAATCCCATGAATAGCTGTGCTTGTCTGGCTTCTAGCTGCATTTGTTGTGTCTTGTTAGCTTTTCGTACTCCCTGACAAAGATGTACTCTGGGCTTCTTCTTGGCATAACTAATCAAACTAATCATTGTTACTCTCTTTTAATCATTAAGGTAAAACTAAATA
>Ga0272442_10009947_pt1 | contig 11778 bp, 10 predicted proteins | sample SSMForm2O_FD_200262 | JGI IMG/M metagenome (GOLD analysis project Ga0272442, IMG submission 200262) | Marine sediment archaeal communities from Little Sippewissett salt marsh, Falmouth, MA, United States - SSM-Form-2O | ecosystem: Environmental > Aquatic > Marine > Wetlands > Sediment ...
CGCATCAGGTCAGCTGCCTGGCGCGGATCCTCATCGTTCAGGCTGTCGGCTTCTGCGGCAAGCCTGCCCATGGCCGCGTTCAGCCGGGTTTCATCAATGGGCATTTCAGCGGCCCCGTCGTTTTCCGGGGCCGTGCCGATGCAGGCGAACATCGACATGCGGCGCTCGAGCGGGCCGCTGCAGCGCGGACAGGCCGGGGCTGCGCTCGTGTTGACGTTGCGCGAGAAGAAACTGAAGATCGTGTTGCACGGTGCGCAGTAGAATTCATAAATAGGCATGGTGCTACCCGCCGTGAACGTCCGGCCCGGCCCCGGTTGTCTCAGGCGCAGGGGGCGGATCGGTAAAGAATTCATCGCAGACCTTGCGGTACTTCGAAGCGTCGATCCATGACAGTGAAAACACATAGCGCGCGCACACATCTCGGGCATAGCGCAGCTGCTTGTCCGTTGGCTCTGCGCCTTCGAATACGATAACAAGATGGGGGGGGGTATCGTTTTCTTCATCACGATCGAGAAAACGCAGCCGCGCGGATGATCCGTCGGTGAAATAGAGGGTATGTGTCGCCACGGCCCCGCTTGCCGGCGTCCGTTCACGGGGCACATATTGAGCAATACCGATATCGTGAAAAGCGTCAACGAGCTGTCGAAGGTCGGCGGACGTTTTACCCGCCGGGACATCCTGCACGGTGAAATCGCCGCTTGCGGCATCGCGCTGCAGGTGCAGGATTTTTTCGCCGCAATCGTAGTCGATCTCCCCGAGCATATCGGGCGCATACCTGAGCACCCGCCGGTATTGCCAGCGCCAGGGCTCGGGTCCGGCGTCGAGCGTTTGTGAAACCAAATACACCGCGGGATCATCGGGCAGTCGCACGAACTGGGTGGCATGGTCCTTTTTCTTACCGATATACACGGTTGAGCTTTCTCCGGCGGCCTGCAGGGTAAGTGTGAGCGCGCCTTTGTCGTCCAGTTCGAAGCGCGGCCACGTTTCCGTTTTGCCGGTAACTTTGCGTATGATCATGGCATTGTTGATGAATTCGATCATCTTGAGCATTGCCCCGGCATCGACCTCGACCAGAAGTTCGCCGTCCTGCATGTACCACGCGCTTTCACGCGGCACGAGTTCGACCTGTTGGCCGGCCTGCGCGACGGTAACGCTCTGCAGTGTGGCGGGATCGACATAGTCATGCAGGCGCCGCTGCCGCTGCTGTTGCCCGCTGCGGCCGGACATGATATAGAGCAGCGCCGCTGCACAGATAATCAGCAGTGATATAACGGTCAGGTGAGATCGTTTCATGCCTCTCTCCGTTTTCCCAGAAGCGGTTTACCCCCGGCGCGCCTGGAGTAGATATAGAGTCCGGCGAGCAGCACCAGTGCGGGAATGACTGCAATGTTCAGAACGGTAAGGATCGTGCCGAGGCGTTCAATGTCCTGGCGCAGGTGCTTGCGCACCTCCCGCCGCTTGCGTTTGAATTCGAGCTGCTCCATCTTGAAGCGGTCGATTTCCGCCTGTTGCTCACGCGATATCATGAGCTGATTGTCCTGACTCCTGGCGCGCTGGAGCTCGTTGAGCCTGCGCTGCAGGTCCTGGATTTTTTCGGTGAGTTCCTGCTCAACGCTGAACCATTTCGCCTGGGCCTTTTTTTCTATCTCTGCCACGCGTTCGAACGGCCGCTGGAACGTGCCGCGCGACCTGATCGATATCAGTTCCGTGGACCCGGTAATGAATTCCAGCGCGTTACTCAGGAAGGCAACGTTCTGGTTGAGCGGCTGGATAATGCTTTGTCCGAGAAAGCTGAGGCTGCGCAGCGAGTAGCTGTTGTTGATGAAGTCGACGTCCCCGATCAGCAGCACGGTGTTCTCGTCCCCGGCCTGCGTGATGTGCTCCCGGGGATACTGGCTGCCGTCGGGCTTTCCGGCAAAGGATGAGGTAAATCTCCCCGTTGCCAGGGCTGCCAGTGCAAGCGGCTCGTTGCCCGGCTGATAGCTGTCGACGTTTTGAGGAGTGATGAAGGCCAGCCTGGAGGAGCGGATCGTGCCGGCTGCGGCCGATGTTGTGATAAGCGGCGTCCATGTACAGGAGGCTTCGGCGCGGGGTTTGAAAAACCCCGATTCTATCAGCAGCATGTTGTCGAGCTGGCCGGTTATGACCTGTTCGCGGTTGAAGTTGTCGGTATTCAGTGACAGCCAGAACGGATACTGCACCGGGCCCGAGCGCGAACTTACGCGTGTCGAGCAGCGGGGATCAGCGGCGACGAGCTGGTCGTCATAGTGAATACCGAGTGTTTTGAACAGGTGCGGGAGGTTCGAGTGCGAAGCCGTGGCGCGGCCGTATTGCGCCGCCTGCGATGTGTCAGGCACGGTGCGCGCCGCCGGATCGACGATGATGGCGGCCTTGCCTCCGCGCAGTATGTACTGCTCGATCGCGTATTCGGTTTTCTCCGTTATGGTAAGCGGGTGCAGCACCAGCAGCAGGTCTATGTCCTCAGGGATCTCCTCGGTCGTCACTGTCAGTTCCCTGGTCTCAAAGGTGCGCTCGAGTTCCTGCACGAAGAGCCAGTCCTCGCGCGAGGCTTTTTGCTGCATCAGGGGCTGCGTGAATTCCTGCGCCTTGAGCGCTACGCCCGAAATCAGGCCGAGCACCGTGCGTCCGCCTGCCTCGCGGGTGCGCGACAACAGGCTGGCGATTTCATATTCAAGGAACATTTCTCTGCGCGGATCGAAGAACGGGATCGCGAATGTCGTGTCCTGGTACTGCAGGGCAGCTCCCATGTAAAAGGCCGTGCCGTCCGCGGTCTGGGCCCCGTGAATGCCGTTGCGCACGGCCATTTCTTCTTCATCCGAATCCGGTCGCGGGTCGTATATTTCCAGCCGCAGCCGGGGGGAAAGCGCGGCGCATTCGGCGAGCACTTCCTGCACGCGCTGCCCGTAGTCTTTCAGCAGGACCGGCAGGGTTTTGTCCGATCGCGAGAAAAAATACTGGATTACGGCGTCATCATCGAGTTTTTCGGCAATGGCGCGTGTGCCTTCAGACAATGTATAGAGCCTGTCGGTGGTGAGGTCCAGCTTGAGGTTGATGCGAGCGGCTATGAAGTTAAGGCACATCAGCGCAACGCACATGGTCACAATGCTGGTGCCGCTGAGCAGTCTGGTTGATTTCATGCGCATACCCCTCTAGCTCCCGTTTTTCTTTTCAAGGACAGCGGCGTTTATGATCAGGAAAAACGCGATGACCGAGATAAAATAGACAATGTCCCTGAGGTCGATCACCCCCCGGACCGCTCTCTGGAAATGGGGAAGGAAACCGAGTGCGGAAAGGAAATCCAGCAGGCCGACCGGCAGGAATTCAAGGTACTCGTGGAATATGCCGAAGCCGACCAGCAGAAAAGCGAAACAGATAATAACCGACAGCACAAAGCTGATGACCTGGTTGCGGGTCAGCGAACTGGTACAACAGGCTACGGCGAGGAATGCCCCCGCCATCATCCAGGACATCAGGTAGCCGCTCAGCATGGGCCCCGGATCGGGGGAGCCCAGATAGTATGCCGTTATGATGATCGGGAACGTCAGAACCAGTGCCGCAAGAACAAACAGCCAGGAGGCAAGGAACTTGCCCGCTATGATTGCCGGCATGCCCAGCGGCAGGGTCTCGAGCGTCTCGATCGTGCCGGAGCTGCGTTCTTCAGCCCACAGACGCATGCCGATCGCGGGTATCAGGAACAGGTACAGCCATGGCTGGAAGCCGAAAAAAATATCGAGGCTTGCCTGGTTCGATTCATAGAATCGACCGAGGATGAATGTGAAGCCCATCTGGAAAGCCAGAAAGATCGTCAGGAAAATAAATGCCAGCGGTGAAAAGGCATAGCCGCGCAGCTCTTTTTTTATAATGATCCAGACTGAGTGCATGGGCTTTTCTCCTTTTATTCCTTGGTTCGCGTGAGGCGGCGGAAGGCATCATCGAGCGGCGCGTCGTAGTAGCAGCATTCCTCACAGGTAATGCCGGCAGCCGAAAGGCGCGCAGCCAGGCGTGCGGGGGTTTCGTCGGTCGTGAGGCGAAAGCGTTCGATGCCCCGTGCGGCCTCACCGGAAATTTGCAGCGTGCACCCGAGTACCTGTTCGGCCGCGGCCCTGTCCTGCGGTTTCAGTCCCAGCATGGCCGCCTGCAAAGGCCCGCTGCTGCGGCGCAGGTCTTCCACGGTGCCGTCCAGCACGAGCCTTCCTTCTGAAATAATAATTATGCGCGAGCACATCGCCTCAACTTCTTCAAGGATATGGGTTGAGACGATGATGGCCTTGTTGCGGCTCAGCTGCCTGATGAGTTTTCTGATTTCATTTTTCTGGTTGGGGTCGAGTCCGTCGGTCGGCTCATCCAGCAGTAGAACGGGAGGGTCGTGGATGATCGCGGCGGCAAAATTCAAGCGGCTGCGGTAGCCTTTTGAGATCGTGCCGGTGAGCTGATGCCTGATGGCGCCCAGGTTGGCCGTCTCGATTACCTCCTCAACGCGTGCGTGCGCGTTTTCGAGTTCGTGCGCTTCGGCGATAAACGAAAGATATTCCCGGGTGGTCATTTCCCGGTACAGCGGCGTCGTCTCGGGCATATAGCCGATCTTTTTTTTAGCGGCGATCGGGTCGGCCGCGATGTTGAAACCTTCGATGGTGATCGTACCTGCGTCTGGCTGAAGGTATCCGGCGAGCATGCGCAGGGTGGTTGACTTGCCGGCGCCGTTCGGACCCAGAAATCCCAGCACATCGCCCGTGGAGACCGTAAGGGAGACATCATCGACCGCTGTGATCGGTCCAAAGCGTTTTGTCAGGCCGGTTGCTTCTATCATGGCATGGTTCCTCGCGTGAATAGGCTCTGGTGCGGTTGTGAAACGCCGCGCGCCGCCGCTCAGCCTCAGCCCTGAGCACATGCGACGTGCTGTAGAGCATGCATGGGCCGTTGTGTGTGTCGTCATGGGGCCCGCAGCACGCCGTGAGCGCGAACGTCTCCTGCCGCGGTTGGTATGGTCATAGCATGTAACCGTCAAAAAATAAAGCACTCTCCCCGTGCGTCAAGGCGGGAAGCCTGATTTATTACATAAAATTTACATACGTGTCCGTGCCTTCACGGCGGCCCGAAATCTATTGTGGTTTGCATGAATAATGGATATTATACAATATGTGGAGGCAGCGCCTGATGAACACGCATATCTTCAGAGAATATGACATTCGGGGTACCGTGCCCCGTGATCTGACACCGGGGCTGATCACGGACCTGGGCCGCGCCCTGGGGACGTTTTTTATGCGCAGCGGCGCAGCATCGATGGTGCTGGGCCGCGACTGCAGGCGTTCTTCTCCGGCCGTGCGCGACCAGCTCGTCCGGGGCCTGGTTGAAACCGGTATGCGGGTCATCGATATCGGGGTATGCCACACCCCGCTTGTATATTTTTCGTTGTTCCGGCTCGATATGAATGCGGCTGTCATGATCACCGGCAGCCATAATCCCCCCGAGTATAACGGTTTCAAAGTGTGCCTGGGCAAGACCCCCATCTATGGGGAGCGGATCAGGCAGCTCAGGGACCTCGTGGCGGGTGGTGATTTTCAGCGCGGCTGCGGGACCTGCGAAAAGCGCGAGATGCTGGCGGACTATTTTGACTGTATCGCCGGATCGATCCACCTGCGCCGGCCGCTCAGGGTAGTTGTCGATGCGGGCAACGGGACCGGCGGTCAGGCGGCTGTGCCGCTTTTGCAGCGTCTGGGCTGCGAGGTCGTCCCTTTGCACTGTGAGATGGACGGCAGCTTTCCCCATCATCATCCGGACCCGACCGTGCCGGCCAACCTGCGTGAGCTGATCGAAACCGTGGCGGAACACAGGGCGGACGCGGGCATCAGCTATGACGGCGACGCGGACCGTCTCGGCGCTGTCGATGACCGGGGGCGCATAATCCGTGGCGATGAACTGCTGCTGATCTTTGCCCGGGCTATCCTAAAGGATATGCCCGGTGCGACCTTTGTTTCAGAGGTCAAGGGCTCGCAGGTCATGTACCGGGAGATCGAACGTCTCGGCGGGCGCGCCGTCATGTGGAAAACAGGGCATTCGCTTATCCGGGCAAAAATGCAGGAAGAGCAGGCCGCGGCTGCCGGGGAAATGAGCGGTCATATGTTTTTCGCGGATCGTTATTACGGTTTTGACGACGCAGTGTATGCGACCTGCCGTCTGCTGGAGATCATTGCGGAGTCCCGTGCCCCGGCCCACGCACTGCTGGATGGTATCCCGCGCTTGTGTGCCACGCCCGAAATCAGGATCGAGTGCCCTGACAGCAGCAAGTTCGCCGCTGTCGGGCAGGTGAGCTCCATTCTGCGCAGCCGCTATCCGTTTCACGATATCGACGGCATACGCGTCGACATGCCCGGGGGCTGGGCGCTGGTGCGTGCCTCGAACACCGAGCCGGCCCTGGTTATGCGTTTTGAAGCCCTGAGTCCGGAGCGCCTTGCCGAGATCAGGACAGAGGTAGAAACGCTTGTCAACGGGGTGCTCGGCGCGGAAGCGCCCGCGCCCATAACCGCATCCGGCGGCTGATACGCTCATGAACCTTGCCGATATCAAAAAATCTGATATGCCCAGGCGCCGTCTCTACCAGATCGAGCGCCAGATCGTGCGCGAGGCGACCGACCTGTGGTGCAAGGAGCAGTCATTCTACAGTGACAATTTCGCTGCCGATGTGCAGGTCGATATCGGCGCGAAGAGAATTACAATTACCTTCGCCAATACCGCCCGCATGCAGCACGGCATCCCCGAGGCAACCGTGAATGACATGATGCGCGGTTTGATCCTTACCATGGCCGCTGATGCACGCGGACGCCTGCTTGATAATTACGCGGTTATCGTCAAGAACGTCCTGGATGTTTTTTTTCACCGTCTGATGGAACTGGCGGACAAGAAATTTATCTATCAGCGTCTGCAGTCGCTTGAACTCGGCTTTGGAATCGTCTTCGGACTTGGGCCCGAGTTTTTTCCGCTGCGCGCCGAACGGCGTGTGCTTGAGGAGATCCTGACCAGCGTGAGCATGTCAAGTGCAGCGGAAACAGCTTCAGCGCTGATCAATGACATCATCGATGCCGGCACTTTGGCCCAGCGTGAGCTCGGGGTCACCTTTCATATTTTCATGGGTTCGGAGAATGCGGCGAGCTTCCTGAGCCTGCCGCTCGGTATGGAACAGGCCAATTACATCGCGCTGCTGGGGACCCATACGCTGCGCTGCAATATCCTGGCAGAGGTCGGCAACGATATGAACATCAAGAAGGGGATTCTCAAGATCGACGCACCGCAGAAACCCCTCAATTTCGTCCATCACAAAGGCCTTACGCTCGGCATCGACGAAGGTGCGCTCATGGACAAACTGTGCTCCGCACGGGAACTCGCACCCGGCGATTTTTCGCCGGATGAGCTGCTGTTCATCAAGACGCTGTTCAATGAATACGTCGATCTTGCCGGGTTTTTGCTGTCAAGCGGCAGGATCGACGCAGAGCTGCGGCTGTTGATTATTTTTCCCCGGATCAATATTTTTGCTGTCCTGCATGCGGAAAACAGCGCCATCCCGGAGCATGAACCCGAGACGCTGGGGGGGCTTGCCGCTCTTGCGGCCTGCCGTTTCGATATCAAGCAGCGCAGCGCTGCGGGCAGGCCGCAGCGCCGGCGCCATGTTCCCGAAAAACGCATTCAGCGCAGCGTGCTGCTGACCACGCAGGCGTTTGCACGGTCAATCATCAAGAATGTCTACAAGCCGGTGAGCGATATTCGCCGCGGCTGCATGACCATGGAGCGCAGGCGTTTCGCCGACCAGAAGATGCCCGCCATCCTGCGCCAGCGGCTTGAAAGCATTTCGGCATATCTGAAGCGCCTGCAGGCCATTGAACAGGTGGTGATCGACCAGAAAAGTGCGACGCTCGATCTTGACGCCTCCAGCCTGCCGCGGGAACGGCAAAAAGGCAGGGAGGCGCTTGCGGAGATCATCAGCGACATTCAGCTTGCCGAACTGGAGCAGGTTAAAGACGTCGTTGTCGCCAAAATGATCGAATATCTTTCATTTGTCTCGGTGCGGCTTGAACAGATCGAGCGCATATCGTCGCCGGGAATCAGGAATGAGATCGTCCGGGATATTGCCGGTTTTTCACAGAGCATCCTGAACCAGGCGCGTTCTTTTTATAAACTTATGACGGGCAGGTCGCTGCGTTGAGGCCGGTGCCCGCTGCAGCGCATCGGCGCAACGGGCGGTCCGCAGGCGTGTACACGGCATGGGCATCTACAATCTGGTAAGTTTTTGCGGAATTTTCATCATCATGGCCTTCGGCTGGCTGTTCTCGCCGCACAAGCGTACGGTCAATGTGCGCCTCATCATTGGCGCTCTTTTCCTGCAGGCGGTCTTCGCGCTGTTTATTTTCAGGGTCCCGGCCGGTTCCCGCCTGTTTCTCGGCATCAATGCCGCTGTTATCAAGACGCTGGGGGCCGCTTCGGCCGGTTCGCGCTTCGTATTCGGCAGGCTGGCCCTGCCGCCGGGCGCGATCGGTGATGCGGGCGAGCCGTCGCTTGGATTTTTTCTGGCGTTTCAGGCGTTCCCCACCATTGTGTTTTTTTCCGCGCTGGTCTCGATCCTGTATTATATCGGGGTGCTGCCCTGGCTGATCAGCCGTTTTGCCGCGCTGTTCACCCGTCTGTTCAGGATTTCGGGAGCCGAGTCCCTGTGCGCCGCAAGCAATATGTTTGTCGGGGTCGAGTCTGCCCTGACGGTCAGGCCGCATCTGCACGGCATGACCCGGTCGGAACTCTGCACGGTGCTGACCTGCGGCATGGCAACGGTGGCCTCCAATGTGCTGGCCCTGTATGTGTTTACCCTGCAGGAGCAGTTTCCCACCATTGCCGGCCATCTCATCTCGGCTTCGATCATTGCCGCGCCGTCGGCCCTGGTCATGTCAAAACTGGTCATGCCTGAGACGGGCGCGCCCGCAACCTTGGGCCGGACCGTGGCGCCGTGCTATGACCGTGAAAAAAGTTTTTTTGACGCGGTCATCAACGGGGCCAATACCGGAGTGCGCGTGGTTGTGGGCATCGTGGCCCTGCTTCTGGCGGTGCTGGGACTGGTGGCGCTGGCCGACCTGGCAACGACCGCGCTGGGAGCGTTCATCAACAGCGCGGCCGGCCTGCAGGTAGACTGGTCTCTGAGCGGCCTGGCAGGGGCGGTTTTCTATCCGTTGACCGTTGTCATCGGGGTGCCGCTCGAGGACGCGGGGCTGATCTCGAGGATAATCGGGGAGCGCCTTATCGTGACCGAGGTCGCCTCCTACCAGCACCTGGCAGCGGCAATTGCCTCGGGCGCGATCGCGAATCCGCGTTCAACGGTCGTCGCAACCTATGCCCTGTGCGGGTTTGCGCACCTCGCGTCCCTGGCTATTTTTATCGGCGGTATCGCGGCCCTGGTGCCCGAAAGGACTGCCGAGCTGAGCCGCGTCGGTTTCCGCGCCCTGCTGGCAGCGACCCTTGCCTGCATGCTCACGGCCTGTGTCGCGGGAACCTTTTATACCAGCGGATCGATTCTGGCTGCCGGTTGAGCGCGGCGGGGACTACAGGTATGCGACTGCGAAGAGCCGACATTGTTTTTATCGCCTTGATCCCCCTGGTGCTGCTGTGCCTGTGGCTGCTCACCACCGAGCAGACAACGCTGCGCATACCCCGGGATGACACGCACAGTGGGTCGCTGCATGCCTACCGGACGGATGGGAAAAAAGCGGCCGAGCATGTGTGCCGCACCTGCCACGCTGAAGAGGCTGTACCGCTTTCAGCAGAGCATCCGCCCGGGTATCGCTGCATGTTCTGCCATAAGCCCGCATCCGTGCGCAACACAGCGCCGGGCGGCAGTGCCCGACAGTACGCGTATGCGGGCGAGGAGGACACACCGTGAAGCGCACAGGCCGCACCCATGCAATGAGCGAGCTGGTAGATACGGTGCTGCCGGGCCTGGACGGTGAGCGCCGGGGCCAGGTGCTGCTGCCGCGTTTGTGGCGTGAGGCGGTCGGTGAGGTGTTCGCGCGCCAGTCCTGTCCGCGCCTGATCGTCGGCGGCCTGTTGCAGGTGGCGGTAAGCAATGCGAACTGGCTGCACGAGATGCGCTTCATGAAGGAGGCGATCCTGGAGCGTCTCAGAGGCATGCTGCCGGATACGCCGCTCAGGGACATACGCTTCAAAGTGGCCCCTGTACCCGGAGCCCAGGAGGTGGAGGACGATGAGCCCCTGCCGGAGCTGAGCCCGGCGGAAACGACGCATATACGCGATCAGGCCGCCTGTATCGGGGACGAAGAACTGAGAGATGCGTTCGAGGCTGTCATGCGGGCGCATGCACGCAACAGGAAATCAGCAGGCTAGGGCATTTCAATGTTGAGATTGCCGCAGTGTGTTTACAACTCTTTATTTTTTTACGGTCATTCCGGACAAGCGCCCGTCCTCCGCAGTAGCCTGCTACGGAGGATGCATAGCGCGATCCGGAATCCAGGGGGTTCTCGTGGACCCCGCATCACGTGCGGGGTGACAGTACCTGCTGCGACGATACCGGTTTATTACCGATCTACCCCACTAGCAGTAGCACTTCGCGTATGAAGCAGCTTTCGTTTCCCACCCTGAAACCGGACATTTCAATAGCAATGTGCTTTAGGGCAGCGGGCGGTTGAAACGCCTGACAGCGGCCGCGGTCTACCTCAGTTTTTTTTGTACTTCAGCGTCCTTGGCGATCACCTGTTGTTCCATGCTGCGGCGGTAGTCGCCCAGTTTTTTCGCCAGGGCACTGTCGGTTACAGCCAGGATCTGCACGGCGAACAGGGCTGCATTGCGGGCCCCGCCTTTGCCGATCGCCATGGTGGCCACGGGGATGCCGGGCGGCATCTGCACCATGGACAGCAGCGCGTCAAGGCCGTTCAGGGGGGAGGAGTCGATCGGGACGGCAATGACCGGCAGCAGTGTGCCGGCCGCTATGACGCCCGCCAGGTGGGCGGCCCAGCCCGCGCCCGCGATGATGGCCTTGAGGCCGCGCCCGGATGCGCTTTCCGCCCAGCGGGCGGCACGCGCAGGGGTCCGGTGGGCCGAGGCGATGATGACTTCGTAGGCGATGCCGAAGGAGTCGAGGGTGCTGCAGGCTTCGCGCATGATGTCCATATCAGAATCGCTGCCCATGATTATTCCGATAACAGGGGTGCTCATGTTCAAACTCCTTGTCTGTGAGTGTTGCAGGCTGCCCCGATATATACGCTGAAGAGCCTGTAGACAACCTTGTTGTAACCGCCCTGCAGTGACAGCGCTGGCTCAGCCGGAGATCTCGGGATCGTTATTTTCGGTTTCGTCGGCCCGGGCGAGCAGGTCGAGCGCGCAGGCATTGTCTGCCTGGATTTCAAGGGCCCGCTCGATAAACGGCCGCGCCTGCCGGTGCCAGCCGCCTTCAAGGTAAAAGCGCCCGGCGGCGATCCAGGCCTCGTGCGGGCCGTCCGGGAACATGCGGCCCAGCAGGGCACGGTACTTGTCGCGCCCGAAAACCCTCGAGGCGTTTTTTTCCTCTTCAAGCAGCAGCAGCAAAACGAACATGTTGTCGCGGATGGCGACAATGATTTCATGCAGGTGATAGAGGGCCTTGTTGAACAGCGCGGCAATATTCTGCACCGCGACCGGAACGGTTTCCTTGGCCCGCTCGATCAGGGTGAAATATTCCTGGATGATGACGCTGAGCGTTTCGTCGCAGGTCCTGTTCTGAACTTTCATCTC
>Ga0272442_10009948_pt1 | contig 11778 bp, 11 predicted proteins | sample SSMForm2O_FD_200262 | JGI IMG/M metagenome (GOLD analysis project Ga0272442, IMG submission 200262) | Marine sediment archaeal communities from Little Sippewissett salt marsh, Falmouth, MA, United States - SSM-Form-2O | ecosystem: Environmental > Aquatic > Marine > Wetlands > Sediment ...
ACTTGTTCACACATATATTCACCTTCCCAGGCAATCCTGCCCTTGCCTGCAGCAATTGTTATGAATAATTCTCCAAAAATTTGTGTATGAGTATCCCCGCCAATTAGAATTAAATTATTAAACCATGATTCACCATAAGTGTTCTCCTCATATTGAATTATTTTATGAGCAATGTTATTAACATCAGATGTTGTGCCACAGAGAAGTCTTCCAATAGAAACATCGGGATATAAATCTACATCATCAAAAAATAAGGTTTCATTAGCCTCAGCAAATAAACTATTGTTATTCGTATCCCAACTACAAAACTCCATTTTTTCATCGTAAATATCTGCATAGTAAAGATCACTAATGAAATCAAGAGCTTCATTGTTAGTAAATCTCAGATTTTGAGTAAAGAATTCATTAAATTCTTTATGTCTTTCTGCAGAAAAATGAATAGTGACATATCGTACTGGTAATTTTTCTTTATTTCCTATAAGCAAAATGTAATCAATTCCAAATGATTCAATAGCATCCTTAATAAAATACTTGATTTTTTCAGCTTCATCCCTCCCACTGCACTCTAAATAAATATCTTCAATTATTTTTAAATAAGTCTTAATACCCACTGAATTTTTATGATTAATAAGCGGCTGAATAGCATCAGAAAACTCAGATGGTGCAATAATCACCATGTCATATTCACCCAAACGTGAAGATTTTAGAAAAACCGGGTCTCTAATTGATATCGAATTTACACCAAATCCGCTAAGTGTCAAAATTCCTATTGATACAATCGATAATATTTTCTTCTTCATACTTTTTCCCCGCTGAAATATTTTAATAACTCTATTATTAAAAATCGGTGATAGTTTATAACATGTTGTATCAGAAAGTTGTGCAAAATATAAATATATGGTAAATTACAGGTAATTATGCACAATATATGCGAATGTGGCATTAAATATACAACTTAATAAATCAGTTCTCTTTGATTTTCTTCAACATGGAAAACTGTTTTTGTCACATATGGCTACCAATTAATACGCTCATGCACAATAGGAAAACATGGATTTTAGATTTTATGCCATCATTTACGAAAACATCTTACTTTGATATATCAATAAGAATATTGTCAATCAATTGTTGAATTCGACAAATGTCGTAAAATTCATGGAATACTTTATAAACCAATTAACAATAGTTAATTTGTGAGAGTCTAAGGAAAACCCAGTAACCTCTATTCCATCCTCCTCAGTCACTAGCTTTTTTTTCTTCCTTTATTTGCCTCCGCTAATAAGGGCTCTCACTACCTCCCTTTAACAAGTAATTAAATACAACAAATAATAACTGTTTTTCTTCTATAGCATTGTGTAAACAATTCAATAAATCTGACAAAGTTAAGCTGTTCAAATTATCCGAAGGGAGGTGTATGTTTTTGATGCTATCACCATTCTTTGAATTTGTAATATTCACCTCTTATTGTATTATATCGTTTATATTTATCTTTATAATGCCATATATTTTTAATATCACTAAATAATAGAAACTTACACAAAAAAGTATTATCACTTGCTGATAATGATGGATATAAACAACATATCTTAAAGTTTCCATAGAGGTATAAAATTAGGGAAAAATAATAGATTAACATCTCAACAAATCACATTCAAACTTATGAATAAAATTAAATCCATAGTACGACATTAATAATTTTGAATAGTATATGATCAATGTTGATTTGAAAAATGCTTTAATCTTTGAAAATAAGAAAGAATGGCGTATTTGGTTAGAGAATAACCATGCAAAATTAAACGAAATCTGGTTAATACATTATAACAAATCATCCAATAAAAAAAGTATAAATCACTATGATGCTGTTGAAGAAGCATTGTGTTTTGGTTGGATTGACAGTACACTTAAAAAAATTGATGAAGAAAGATACGTGTTAAGATATACTCCTAGAAAGGAAAAAAGTGTCTGGTCAAAGATAAATAAAGAAACAGCAGAAAAAATGATATTATTGGGTAAAATGACAGAATCTGGATTAAATACAATTAATTCTGCTAAGAAACATGGTCTTTGGAAAATAGCCTATACGAATAAAGTGAAGGAAAAATTACCATCTGATTTAAAGAAAGCTCTAATTATAGATAAGACTGCTTGGAATAATTTCCAAAATTTTGCCAATAGCTATAGAAATATGTATATCGGATGGATAAAAAACGCCAAGACAGATATAACAAGAACAAAAAGAATTAGTGAAGTCGTTCAAAGATCAAAAGAAAACAAAAAACCAGGCATTAAATAATCACAACATTTGTAACATTATTACTTGCTGATTATAATGGAGATTTAGTTAATAGTTGTATATTTATTCCTTCTGAAGATACGGCAAAACTCAGTCATAGAAATGTTCTTTAACATATGATGAAATCTCCAATCGTGTATTGGCAATGAATAGTAAGACGCTTGTAGCATATTTTACAAAGGGTGGAGCTTCAGAGAAATACGCAAAGGTAATTGCGGAGACGCTCACAGAGAATGGACTTACGGTTGAGATTTGCAATCTTGCCCATGACATCCCTGACGTCGCAGCTTTTGACACGGTCGTTCTAGGGACCGGTGTAAGGATGTTTAGGGTATATCGGCGCTGGAAGAAAGTCCTTGAACAAAAAGCACTCACCAGCAAACATCTGTTTATGTTCCTGTCAAGCGGTACGGCGATTGAGGAACCAGACAAGGCTGTTGAAAAATTCTTACGCCCATTGGTTGAAAAGTATGATCTCAAGTCCAAGTCGCTGGTTTCCCTCCCCGGTAAGATTCCGGAGAAGTGGGCCAAGCTTGATGGACAAAAAGAGACAATGAATCCAGATAAGGCAAAAGCATGGGCTCAAGAGATTGCCCGTCAAGTTCAAAGCAAATAAATCTAATCTTATATTTTTTCCACTATGAAGAGAAAATCTACTTTTGCTGTTGCTCCCATTGGTCTAAATGTTGGTTTTACATTTGGAATTATTGCTACGATTTCCCCTCTTAGATTATTCAAAAACTGCTTTAATTTATCCTGGTCTTTCTCCATATTAATATCAAATCGATGTATTTCATATTTCATACCTATTCACTTCCTAATCATTCATGATTTCATTTTTTCAACTACTTTTTTTTCAGATTTTCTCTCCCATTTTTTATACTCGGATATATCTTTCATATCTTCATATAGGCAGACCATCCTATCAACATACCATAATTTACTTTCAATAGTAAGTATCAGACCAACCAATGTTGACCAGAAATCAAAGTACCACAGACCATATATGAGAAAGATAAGTCCAACACCTTGAACACCATTAAGAATATTTGGCATTATCTTATAATGTTCTGGGACTGATATATTCTTCCTATTCAACCATACACGTTCTCCAAATACTCCTCGTGATGCCCAGTTATCAGTCGTTTTCACCTCTGGAAACACACGTGGATTAACCCAAATCCATGCTATTGCAATTATAACAAATAGTAATGACCACCATCCAAACCATACTCTACTCCAAATAGCAAGGATAAGAATGGGTAATGCTGAAGTTCTTGTATATACGCTCCAGGGATTAGCATGTTTCATCCAGGTTTTATCATCTAATTTGAATTTTTTAGCAATCTTTGATTCAAAGGTTTCCGCCATCTCCTGTTACACTCTCTCCTCAAAAAATTAACATATCGTTCTTAATAAATCTTTATAAAAATCATAATTTTTCTACGGATGAGCATTACAACCTTATCGCAGACTCTCGATGGGGGATCTTCACTCATGTAAACTCAGTATATTTACTAGTAAACTAGTGTTTACTGGTAAACATGTGATTTGCTCAAATTTTTTTTATAACCAAAATATTATTAAATATAATATCAATAATATTAATTGTAGGGAGAAAATGAACCCTGGAGTGTAATCATGTATACACGCCAATCTAAAATTGTAATGTTTTTCATGATTTTAACTTTAATTTGTGGATTATTTACCGGTTGTTTTGAAGAAGAATTATTTGAGGAAATGAATGAAACTGAAATTCAATTAGATCGACCATTAATTCTACCTGATTGGAATGATGAAGAATATCATGATTATTATGAAACCATGGATTTGCTACAGGAATATCAAGTAAATTATCCATATTTAGTAAATGTTTTTTCCATTGGAAAGAGTGTTCAGGGAAAAGATATCTGGTGTATCAGAATTACTAATGAAAAAAACACTGATGATAAATATTCCTGTCTTATTGATGGGTGTATTCATGGAGTTGAATGGGAAGCAGGTGAGGCTTGTTTGTATCTTGCTGAATATCTTCTTATTAACTTTGACAATAATGAAACGATTAATACTATTTTGAATACATCTGAGATTTACATTGTTCCTTTGTTTAATCCTGATGGTAGACAGAATGATGAGGTTGGTAATGATAATGGTGTTGATTTAAATCGTAATTTTGATATCTTTTTTGGTAGATTAAGAAGTAGATGTTTACGGTTAGGACCATTTTTAAGTAAGAGAGTAGGATCATTTATTAAATTTCCACCTAATGATCCATCTAAATGGTGGCGGGTATCAGGAAAACGACCTTTTTCTGAACCTGAATCCTGCGCCATTCGTGATTTAATGGAAACATTAAGTATTAAACAATTTTCTTTTTATGTGAATTGTCATACCGCATGGCATAATATTATCACACCAATTCCTTGGTCTAAGAACATTTTAAATCCACCCTTTGAGGTGTCACAGAAAGAAAATAAAATTTTTGATTATGTAAAAGACTGGGTTGAAACCAATACAGAGTACGAGGCAGATAGGAGTGAAGAAAATATAGGAGGTGGTTTTGCTGATTATTGGTGTTTCAATGAATTTCGAATACCTTCATTTACATTTGAGATACTTTCAGAAGACTATGATGCTTGGACTGGAGAACATAAACATGACAATCTAGTTCATTGGATGAAAACAACCCTCCCTGTTTTCATGTATCTAATTGTTAATATTGAAAACCTACATGCTTGGCAAACCCCTGATATTCAACCACTGTTCCCAGAGGGAGTACCTCCTAAACCTTTAGGATGATGAAATTATGATTGATATTTCTAACCGAAGTTATTTGAAATATCTACTATTCGGTAGTCTCTATTTTACAAGTGGAATACAAGCATCCCTCGCCCTGGTTCTCATTATTATTTATTTTACAGACAAAGACATCTCAATTGCTACGGCAACTTTTGTCGCAGGTATTGGTTCGCTACCTTTTGCTTTTAAATTCCTATTTGGTCCAATGACTGATTATTTTATTAAATTTGGTAGAAAACCTTTTGTCGTTATCGGTGGGTTAATTGCAGGGATTAGTAATTTTCCCCTTGCTTTTATAGATCCAACAGTTGCACTCTTTTCTTTTACAATATTACTCGCTATCAGTATCATTGGTATTATAATGCTCGATGTTGCTACAGATGCATGGGCTATACAAGTCACAGAAATCGCTGAACGAGGAAAAGTTAATGCTGCCATGTTTGGGGGGTTATTTATTGGTATGGCAATTGGTAATGTCTTATTGACATCTATAGCAAATAATATGAGTTATGCAATGTCTTTTATTTTAACTGGTGTTATTTTGCTTGTTGGGCTCATTTTACCATTGATGTTTAAAGAGGAAATCATCGTTAAGAAACGTCCTAAAATATTAAAATTATTAGTTAGTGAGTTTAAGAAAAAGAATACGATTTTTATTGCTTTATTTGGTTTCTTTGCTGCATTAAATTTTGGGATGGTTCTTTTTATTATTCCTGAATATATGATGAATGTTCTTAGGTTAGATGTTGCACAAACAGGGATTATCACAGCATTATTTCCCATAGGTGTTGCAATTGGAGCTGTCACTGGTGGATTAATGGCAGATAAATGGGGAAGAAAAAAATCATTATTCCTATTTCTCATGGGGGCTATGATCTTTTCAAGCTTATTGATTACAGTTGATTCATGGGAGAAATTGGCAATAATTTATCCAATTGTTGGATTTTTACAGGGGGGCTCAACTTATTCAGCATTGATGACTCTTTTTATGGATATATCGAATCCAAAAATTGGTGCTACTCAATTTTCCGTTTTAACAAGTATTACTAATTTTGGAGATTATAGTATTGCAATTTTCAGTGGTGCTCTTGTAGTTTTTCTGGGTTATACGCGTTTCTTCCTTTATGCTGCTTGGGTTGTGGGACCAGCGCTTTTGATATTGTATTTTGTCAAAGAAACGAAATGTTAAAATTGATAAAATCGTTTATAATATTACGATGTATACCCTAGTGGATTACCACATGGTATACCACGTGGTTTACCAGATGGTTTACCACTATGGTTTACCTATAAGGGGGATACGTATTTACAAGCCGGATAACACCTGTAAAATGTCGTGATATATATGGAGGAAAATAAACATAAACCACCTAGCAGAGAAAGGTATGAGAAAAGAAACCCAGTTTGGTCTGTTAGAATGCCCAAAGAATGGATAGAAACGTTAGAGTTGCAATTAAAATTTAATGGTCAGAGTAGAAGAGATTTTTTAGGTGTTGCTCTTAAAAAACAAACGTTTAACGATGAAAAAATCAAAGTGACTTGGCATAAAGAAGGTTATGATCAAGGTAATAAAGAGGGCTACGAAAAGGGTTATAATGAAGGTTATAACAAAGGGATGAATGACTGGACAATCTGGGTTTATTGTTGGAGGTGCGGTAAGACGATAAATATCAAACCAAATTCCGATGATCATAAGAAACTAATTGATCAAACGCAAGGACATTTGAGCCATTCTATATGTCCTCAGTAATATTGATAAGGTAGGTTTTTTTACGATGAAAATGTCGTGGAATCCAGTCTTCGATATCTTACTTTGTTTTGGGCAGACGATTTGAAGATCCCCGAAAAAACATTATTATTCAACAGAAGGAGATCCTATTAATGCGGCATCAGATAGACGCTCGAATTTGGAATGGAACTGCAATCAAATAGTAAAAAATGAGAAAAAAAGAGAGTTTTTGTAATTCACTAGAAAACCGTTAGTTTATCATATATCGGCTGTAGTATCTGTTCCAGTATTGGAAACCGTTCAATCAATCTTTCCAAGAATAACAGGAGTGGGTTGATTGCTTTGTTCTTAGGCATGCTGATACTTAATGGGTCTGACCATGGGCTTTCAGCATCATAGGTATCTTTTGCTTTTACTCTTATTTCATATGAGCCTTCAATATCCCACGAATGAGACATTTCTATTATCTCTCCAGAATTGTGTAAATCAGTCCATTCATCAACAATCATATCTCCTTCCCAATCCCAACCATAAATCAATTTATCTCCATCAGGATCAATAGTACTACTCGTATAATCATAAACTATTCCAGTTTTTCCTGATGTAGTACCATGAGGTGTACTTGGTTTATCTGGTGGATCATTCAACGTGATAATATCCAGTTTTGAGATTTCATGCTTAGTTCTAAGTCCAATAACTGATAGTGTACAAGTTATCAACAGTATAATTACTAATATTCCTAATAATTTCTTATTCATACTTATCTACCTCCCCCAATAATCATATCTCCTCAACTCCAAGGACAAGTGGCCCAAGGATAAAACCAGTAGCCTGTTTACTAGCATCTCCTGCTGTTACTGTTATTGTTGTCCTGCCAATGCCATACAAAGTAGATTGTCGTATTGTCGTTGTCGCTCCAGGTGCAAGTTCATCTAAAACTTCTTCAGTATGCTCACCAGCTAGGATTAATCCTCCCTCTAGGTCAATAGACCATGGAATATCATAAGCCGCACCACCACCATTATTAGTTATATCAGCGCTTACTCGGAAACCGCCATTTATCTCAATTATTATGTCCTCATTGCTATCAGAAGATAGCTTGACAAGCCAAAAATCCCAATTTCCTGCGCCGTAGGAACCTGTTTCTCCTGTTAGTATGTATCCTCCCTCGTTGGTCTGCTGAACACACCAGGCTTGGTCATGATCTGTTCCTCCAAATGTTTTATCCCAGAGTTTGTTGCCGCTGCTGTCAGTTTTAATCAGCCAAAAATCCCACAATCCTGCACCATAAGAATCTGTAGTTCCTGTTAGTATGTATCCTCCGTCGTTGGTCTGCTGAACGCAATAGGCAACGTCATACTCTGATCCTCCAAATGTTTTATCCCAGAGTTTGTTGCCGCTGCTATCAGTTTTAATCAGCCAAAAATCACCATTTCCTGCGCCATAGGAATCTGTTCTTCCAGTTAAAATGTATCCATCATCGTTGGTTTGCTGAACGCAATAGGCAACGTCATACTCTGACCCTCCAAATGTTTTATCCCAGAGTTTGTTGCCGCTGCTATCAGTTTTGACAAGCCAAAAATCACCATTTCCTGAACCATAGGAAAATGTATATCCTGTTAGTATGTATCCTCCGTCGTTGGTCTGCTGAATACTAAGGGCAATGTCATTATATGTTTCTCCGTATGTTTTATCCCAGAGTTTGTTTCCGCTGCTATCAGTTTTGACAAGCCAAAAATCACTACCTCCTGCACCATCGCCATAGGAATATGTACCTCCTGCTAGTATGTATCCACCGTCGTCTGTCTGCTGAACACACCTGGCTGTGTCCCAATCTGGTCCTCCAAATGTTTTATCCCAGAGTTTGTTGCCGCTGCTATCGGTTTTAACAAGCCAAAAATCCATACTTCCTGCGCCATAGGATTCTGTATATCCTGTTAGTATGTATCCACCATCGTTGGTCTGCTGAACACACCTGGCTGTGTCAAAATCTGTTCCTCCGTAGGTTTTATCCCAAATTTTGTTGCCGCTGCTATCAGTCTTGACAAGCCACAAATCATATGATCCTGTGCCATAGGAATCTGTATATCCTGTTAGTATGTATCCACCATCGTTTGTCTGCTGAACACAATAGGCTCCGTCTGCATTTGTCCCTCCGAATGTTTTATCCCATTCAATAGACGGCGGACCATTGGAATTATTATTTCCACTAATATTAGGTAAAAAACCTGCTCCTATAAACAAACATATTATTCCCAAAACCATGCCTTTTTTATACAAACCTATTGTCATATATGCTTCTCCCTAAATAATCATATCTCCTCAATTCCAAGCACTAGTGGCCCCAGGACAAAACCAGTAGCCTGTTTAGTAGCATCTCCTACAGTGGCAGTAATTACAGTATTACCAATGCCATACAAAGAAGATTGTCGTATTGTTGTTGCCGCCCCAGGTCCAAGATCTGATATAACACCCTCAGAGTGATCACCAACGAGGATTAATCCTCCATCTAGGTCAATAGACCATGGAACATCTGCAAGTGCTTCTGAACCAGTATTTGTAATAGCAGCACTTAAACGGAATCCTCCATGGATCTCAATTATTATGTTCTCATCGGAAGATAGCTTGACAAGCCAAAAATCACCATCTCCTGCTCCATAGGAATCTGTAAAACCTGTTATTATGTATCCGCCATCGTTGGTCTGCTGAACACAACTGGCAAAATCAATACTTCCCCCTCCAAATGTTTTATCCCAAAGTTTGTTACCGCTGCTATCAGTTTTGACAAGCCAAAAATCACCATTACCAGCTCCATAGGATTCTGTAGTTCCTGCTAATATGTATCCACCATTGTTTGTCTGCTGAACACACAAGGCTTCCTCATAATCTGCTCCTCCAAATGTTTTATCCCAAAGTTTGCTACCGCTGCTATCAGTTTTAACAAGCCAAAAATCACCATTTCCTGAACCATATGAAAATGTTCTTCCTGTTAGTATGTATCCACCATCGTTGGTCTGCTGAACACACTCAGCACCATCATGACTTGATCCTCCAAATGTTTTATCCCAGAGTTTGTTGCCGTTGCTATCAGTTTTAACAAGCCACAAATCCCACGCTCCTGCGCCATAGGAATCTGTAGTTCCTGTTAGTATGTATCCATCATCATTTGTCTGCTGAACACAATAGGCCCTGTCATAACCTATTCCTCCAAATGTTTTATCCCAGAGTTTGGATCCGTTGCTATCAGTTTTAATCAGCCACAAATCAGTATTTCCTGAACCATAGGAATATGTTTCTCCTGTTAGTATGTATCCATCATCGTTTGTCTGCGTAACACTATAGGCAATGTCATAACCTGTCCCTCCAAATGTTTTATCCCAGAGTTTGGTTCCGTTGCTATCAGTTTTGACAAGCCAAACATCAGTATTTCCTGAACCATAAGAATTTGTTCCTCCTGTTATTATGTATCCACCATTGTTTATCTGCTGAACACAACTGGCTTCCTCATAATCTGCTCCTCCAAATGTTTTATCCCAAAGTTTGTTGCCGTTGCTATCAGTTTTAACAAGCCACAAATCACGATCTCCTGCGCCATAAGAATTTGTTCCGCCTGCTATTATGTATCCACCATCGTTTATCTGCTGAACACACCAGGCAAAGTCCAAATCTGGTCCTCCGTAGGTTTTATCCCAGTCAATTTCAGGCGGGTCATCAAAATTATAATTCCCACTAATAATTGGTACAAAACCTGTCCCTATAAAGGAACATATTAAAACTAAAACCAGTCCTTTTCTAAAATAAACAGTTGTCATGTTTGATACCTCCCTCAACAATCATATCTCCTGAATGTTAAGTACTAGTGGTCCTAGAATAAAACCTGTAGCCTGTTTAGTAGCATCACCAACGGTTATCGTTATTGTTGTCCTTCCAATGCCATACAAAGTTGATTGTCGTATTGTTGTTGTTGCTCCAGGTCCAAGCTCTGATATTACTCCCCCGGTATGCTCACCTGCAAGAATTAAAACACCTTCAAGGTCAATTGACCAGTTAATATCAGTAGCAGTTGCAGTACCGTTATTTTTAATTACTGCACTTGAACGGAATCCACCTTCGATTGAATCAATAACAATTTCAGCTTGATTTTCACCATCGTATCCATATGTTTTGAAACACATTACATAAAAGGTATTTATAGTCCAATTAGCACCATCGTATACCCACTGATCACCTCGGGTATATGAGGATGGATTATTATTAGCATTCCACGCAGGGAAATCTGAACTATCTGAATAAGACCAAACGATGTAATATGTATTTTCAGGTGTTACAGGGATATCTGTAAAATTAAAATTAATCCAAGATTGGTTAAAAACACCAACTGGTAGATCAGTTACTGGTCGAGTTTTTGATGTCAAATCACTGCTATATAAATCACTCCGAATTGAAACCGTGAGATTATGAGAAGAATTAGCGTTTCTATAACATAATAATTCAACTCTTGTCAGAGTATTTAAAGTTGGTTTAAAAGATTGACAACATTTAAAAGGAGACCCATAACCCAAACCATGAGTGGATCCAGTTTGTTGCTGATCAACTTGGTCAAGAAAAACTGCATTAGTACTCATAGTAACGACTATACTAGCAATAAATAAAAAAATAACAGCATAAACCATTCCTTTTTTCAACAAACAATTAAGCATACATTATTCCCCCATTAAACAAATTTGAATAATTATAATGATGTAATCTGATTTAAATCTTTTTAATAAAATTTTAAAAGTAACATTTGTAACAAAAGATATTAGACTGATTTCGTTTCAACATTATCCCATAAATCTAAGAAAAGAAAAAAAAGATGGTATGATAATTCTTGATTAAGTCGTGTTGCATATCCAGATTGAGATGATGCAACATGAAAAATACGAAGTATTTTATTGGACTTGATGTCCATAAGAAA
>Ga0272442_10009949_pt1 | contig 11777 bp, 10 predicted proteins | sample SSMForm2O_FD_200262 | JGI IMG/M metagenome (GOLD analysis project Ga0272442, IMG submission 200262) | Marine sediment archaeal communities from Little Sippewissett salt marsh, Falmouth, MA, United States - SSM-Form-2O | ecosystem: Environmental > Aquatic > Marine > Wetlands > Sediment ...
TGGAGCGCGGCGGGCCTCCGCCGCTTTTCAGGGCTTCCCGTGGAGCGCGGCGGGCCTCCGCCGCTTTTCAGGGCTTCCCGTGGAGCGCGGCGGGCCTCCGCCGCATCCCCAAAGTCAACCCCCCATGACAGACGAGGACAACCCTACCGGGTATCGGTCACCGAGGCAAGTGCTACGCGAAGCATCCGCGCGCGGCAAAGAATACCTGTCCGTAGTGCTCGATCGACAGATCAAGCCCGTGACGTTTCTTTACGGCAGCGATGTCTTCGCGATCGAGGTACTTCTTGTATACCCGGAACGTACGGCCGTCGGAAAGAGTCCGCTCCTGCTCGCCCTCCTTCGCACGGACCATCTCCCGTTCCAGACTCCAGGACGAGTCCATGAGGAGCACGGTACCTCCCGGCTTGAGAACTCTCTTGAGTCGAAGGAAGAGTCTTGTCTCCTGGTCGTCGGTCAAATGACTGACAAGGAACGCGACCAGCGCACAGTCGAACCGCGAGTCACCCACATCAAGCTCGAGCGCATCACCCCTGACCGTCGTCACCTTCTGTGCTGCTCCCGCCTCGCCGGCCCGCTTCATCGCCGCCGCGAGCATCTCCTCCGACTGATCGAATAACGTGATGCTTTTGCAGTTGCCTGCGTAACCGGTTAACCAGTAAGCAGTTCCGCAAGCCACATCCAGCAGGGCACCCGAACACACGCGGCCCACAATTCCTTCAAGCCTGATCGCCTCCTCGCGATACACTTCCCTGTTGGCAATCGAAGCCGGGCCCAGCCCGGTGTAAACATCGTCGAATTCCGGCGCGCGCGCGCTGTAGTAGTCGAACGTGCTTTGTTTCAGATCAGAATCCATCGCTTCCTTTCGCGCCGTGCTACCGCTTCCCCTGCCGTTCACGCATGATCTTCTTGAACCTGATTCTCTCCGCGGCCGCCGGACGGGTGGGCATTACCGGCGCGATGTACAGCTTCGCATACCTGTAGACGTACTCTGTCAGCAAGGGAGTGGCCTCGTAGAAGTACTTCACGGGCAGCTCCAGCTTCGTAATCCTGACCATCTGGTTGTCGTGCCGGCTCGCGAGGCTCACTTTCCCGTCGATCCGGTAGGTTACCGCGAGCCCCGAGCCCTTGGCACTGACTGAGCGCGCCACCGACTGGTACTGGTCGGCCTCGCTCGCCAACTCCATCTGCTGCAACGCCTGCACCTGCCAGTTCATGCCCCACTGGATATCTTCCTGCTGGGCCATGCTGGCGGCTTTCTGCTGGGCCAGCTGTCCGCTGCGCAGCTGCGAGTGCACCGACCGTAGCTGCTGCTCGAGCCCCGTGATGTTCATGCCCTTCTGCGTCCGGCTCAGATGCAGCGTGAGAGGCGCGAGGCTCGGACCGTCGGCCACGAGCTGCGCCCCCGCGGTGGACAGCGTGAGATCGACTGCATTCCAGTCCTCCCCGCTTGTCTGCTGCGCAAGCGCCGCCAGTTCGACGCCGGCCTTCTTCGACCCAAGACTCCCCCGAACGTTATACGTCGGCGACCAGGACGCGCTGTGGACCAGGTAGCTCAGCCTCAGGCTGCTCTTCGCGTCACCCGTCTTGTCCAGGAAGATGACGGCCTCGCGCAACGTCTTCGAGTGCCTGCTGGAAAGCTCCCGGCGTTTTCTCTGGAGCAGCTCGAGCTTCTTGCTTGACTCAAGCACCGCCTCGCTGAGCTGCAGTTCCTCCTCGGACAGGCCAGTGCGCTGGTCGAACGTGGTGGTGGTGATCTTCTCCAGCGTTTCGGCGTTCAACACGCCCTTGCTCATCTCCACACTGGCAGAGGGCGCCACAAAGGACTCGAGCTTCTTGAGGTAGGCCTTCTTCTCGGCGATCAGCACCCGGCTTTTCTCGTTCGCGCGAAGCTCTTTCTCTATCCCCGCGATTTCGTCATCGAGAGCCTTCACTTCCTCCTCCGGGGCCTCTCCCACCGCCCTTGTCCGGTATCTGACCGCGCGCACCTGTAGGTCCTTCGCGGCATTCACAAAGAGGCTATCGCCGACTATCGCCTTGGGCAGGCCGGCGACCGTGAGCTCCACGGCACCGCTCTTTGCGTTGACGGGCACAACGCGGGTAACCAGCGCCTGGCCGCGGAACAGCGTGACCGCGTCCACCCTTCCCTTCTCCTCAACCGTCTCCGCGGCACACGCCGCGCACGCCGTGACCCCGAGAACCAACACAATCGAAACGAACGCCTTCATGTATCTCCTCCTTATGCCGGGTTGATATAGTTCCGGACAATAGCACGCCCGGGACACAACGCAGCACACAAATTGTAACATATCTGTCACAAACGCCTGCCTTCGTCTTTCCGCTCCCACTATCCTCGCCCCTATCTTCGTTTGCCAAGTGGGATCGCCGAGGATGAGGACGAGCATCGAGACGAAGATCACGATCAAGGCTCACAGACGCCGGGATCACCACGGGCAGCCACGGAAATCATGAGGAACGCCGGAACAATCCTACTTCTTCCCTCGCTTGCGCCGGATGGTGGGAAGCTGGATTCGGATGGTACTCCCGTGGCCCGGCTTCGATTCGACCTCGATGTGGCCGCCGTGTTCGGAAACGATCTTGCGCGTTACCGAGAGACCAAGCCCGGTGCCCTTGCTGCCCTTCGAGCTGTAGAACGGCTGGAACATGGATTTCATGGTCTTCTCGTCCATCCCGCAACCCTCGTCCCGCACCTCGATAGCCATGCCGGTCTCGTCGTTCCGAAGCGTCCTTACCGTGACACCTCCCTGCGTCTCCTCGCACGCGTCCAATGCGTTTGACACCAGGTTGAGCACGCAGCGATACATGGCCTTGGAATCGATCTCGGCCGCCGTCAGCCCATCGTCCGGTTCAAACTTGAGCGAGCTGTTAATCTCGCCGGCCTTGGTGTTCATCAGCTCTATCACCGACCCAACCATCTCGTTCACGTCCGTCCGCTCATACTCGGGCTCGCGGTCCTTGCTATACGTGAGCATGTCCCCCACCAGATCGCGCATCCGCGCGAGGCTTCGTTCAAGCATCTCCAGCCCCTGGTTCGGTTCGTCCCCGTTGGCTTTCTTCAGCTCACGCTTGATCATGTAGGAGCTGCCCTGGAGACCGTTGAGCATGTTCTTCATGCAATGCGTAATCCCCGCGACGGCCTCCCCGATCGCGGCCAGCTTGGCCGCTCTGACCGCGCGCATCGTGAGTTGAACATTGTGGATCGCCACGGCCACCTGGTTCGAAACCGCCTCCGAAAGCATGATATCGTGTTCGCTGAATCCGTCGGCGCTGTACTTGTTGACTGCCTCCAGCGCGCCAATGCACTTGTCTTCAACGACCAGCGGAGTGCAAAGAATCGACCGCGTCTTGAAGCCGCTCATCGTGTCGGCCCGGGACGAGAACCTCGGGTCGTTCGCAACGTCGTTCACCACGATGGATGACCGCGTGCGAATACAGTTCCCTGCAATACCTTCGCCCTCCTCCAGCCGGAACTCCTTGAGCTGCTTGGACTTGAGGCCGGTGGTGGAGTGAAACACGAGACCGCCGCAGGGATCCCTCAGAACAACCGTGGCGCCTTCCGACTCCAGCATGCCGACGGCCACCTGGGTGATGGTCAGCAGCAGCTTGTCGAGGTCGCGTTCCGCGTGGATGAGGCGGGCCGTCTTGACCAGCCCCCGCAGGTCCGGAGCCAGGAGGCTGGTCTCCTCCAGCTGCGGCGTACCTGCGGGCAGACTGTCCATGGTGTCAGGCCAGTTTCTTGAGTATCTCTACAAGCATATCCGGATCGACCGGCTTCTCTAGATAGGCATCGGGCGTAATGTCTATATCCATTCCCAGAGCCTTCGCCTTTCTGTCGCGGTAAGGGGGATCCTCGAGGTATTTCCTCATGTCAACGCCCGTTACGGCGCTGGCGCCGGACTCCACTACGATGGGTATGCTCTTGAGCTCCTCGTCCTGCTTGATCTCGTTCAGGAACTTCATTCCGCTCTTCTTCGGCATCATGAGGTCGAGAAGTATGACGGCCGGCTTTCTCTCGCGTACTTTCTGTAACCCTTCCTCCCCGTCCGCCGCCGTTACCGGCTCATACCCGTTGTCTTCGAGGATGGCCGTGAGGTAATCGCGCGCATCCGGATCGTCCTCCACGATAACTACGCATTTCTTGTCCGACATTTGCTTCCTCCATTGCGACATCTGCCGCCGCCACCGGCTCGGCCGCCCTGCTCGTTCTCACTCGTTATCACATCAACCACCTATCTCGAACTCTTCTTGATAGAAGGAACCAACTCAGTCAAGCGATCACAAAAAGCCGGCATCGCCTTTTCAAGAGCGGGCGACAACCCGGGCGCCACCTCTGCCGGAATGTTCGCAACCTGGCACGCAAGTATCTTTACCTCTACACCTGTCTTCACAAGTTCTCTGAGCATGTTCTGCGAAGCCATGGTGTGCATGCAGAAATCATCGGTCTTCTTCTCCGGCAGCTCATCGATAGGGACCTCGAACACATCTCCCGGAGACATGCCCCGATCCATTGCGTCAAGAATGACTATAGCCTTCGCGCGGCGCTCCGCCAGTGCCGAATCGAACAGGATTTCCCTGACACTCGTGCCGACATCCCCCACGAACACAGTCTCCGGGATATCATAGTGTTCCTTCAAATACTTTGCCGCGCCCGGGCCAAACCCGTCGTCTCCGAAAAGAACGTTCCCGCAGCCGAGAACCAGTACATCCCTGTTCCAGTAGTCCATCACTTCACATTAAGAGGGGCACGGAGCGCCTCTGCCCCATGCCCCTCTCTCCATTCAAAGGGTGCAGGTCGGGAGTTGATCATGCCTCCACCTGCATCCTCTACCATGCATCGGCGGGCCTTCGGCCCGCCTCTCTTAGTTTTCCAGCGTATCGATGATGTTGCCGTCGGCATCCTTGATGTCGAGCCTGACCGCGATGGAGCCATCGAGGTTGTGCGTCGCGCACGACAGGCAGGGATCGTACGCGCGGATGGCCATCTCGACCGTGTTCAGGATTCCCTGATCGTACTTGCCGTCCTTGATCAGCTCGCAGGCGGCCTGGTGCGTGGACATGTTGATCGGGGCGTTGTTGTGAGTCGTGCCCACGATCAAGTTCATGTTCGTAACCAAGCCTTTGTCATCCGTCTCGTAGTCGTGAATCAGCGTGCCTCTCGGCGCCTCCACGCATCCCACGCCGCGCGCTGCTCTCGGAGTAACCGGCACACGGGTTTCCCTGCTCGTGATCTCGGGATCGTTGAGCACTTTGACCATGTTTTCGGCGTGGTAAAGCAACTCGATCAGCCTCGCCCAGTTGTAGAGCAACGTGAGCTGACACGGCCGACCGAACTGGCTCCGGAATTCCTCGAGCTCGGCCTGTGCGAGAGGCGTCTCCATCTTGTCGCAGACGTTGATCCGCGCCAGCGAGTTGGTCCTGTAGATGCCTTTCGGCGCCGCCAGGTCCATCGAGAAGCCTTCGCCCCACGACTTCGCGTAGGGGAACTTCAGGTATGTCCAGTCCTCTATCTTCTCCGAGATAATGTCCGTGTAGTTCTGCGGATCGAAATCCTCGGACGTGCCGTCCGCCTTCATCAGGCGCAGCTTGCCGTCATAGCAGTTCAGCGCACCGTCGTCCGTAACCATTCCCATGAACCCTGTCTCGATCACGCCGACGCTCTTCACCGTCTCCAGGTACTTCGGGAAGATCTCCGCCTTCGTCCATGCGATTGCCCACTTGGCAAACTCGAGCACTTCCTCCGCCAGCGGCAGAACGTGATCCCGCTCGGCCTCTGTCAGCGGCTTGCTGAACCCGCCGGGCACCGCCGTCACGGGGTGGATCGACTTGCCCGAAACCACTTCGAGCATCTGGCAGCCGAGATGCCGGTTGCGGACAACCTTCTTGCCCACTTCCGGGTTCGCCTGCGCGATGCCTATGACGTTACGCGTCGTGTAGTCGCAATCCGGCCCCATGACATAGTCGGGACCCGCCAGGAAGAAGAAGTGCAGCGTGTGCTCCTCGCAGAAAGCGATGCTGTTGCACAAGTCGCGCAGCTTCTTTCCCGCCGGCGCCGGCTCGACGCCGAATACGGCGTCATTCGTCTTCGCAGACGCCAGGTGGTGCGACCAGGGGCAAACGCCACAAATGCTGGTGACGATCCTGGGGATCTCCTCGACCGGCCGGCCGATACAGAACTTCTCGAAGCCCCGCAGCTCAACGACGTTGACCTTCGTGTCCGCCACGTTGCCGCTGTCATCGAGCTGGATAGTTACCTTCGCGTGTCCCTCAATCCGGGACACCGGTTGAATAATTATCTTCTTTCCCATAACTGTTACCTCCCCGGTCTTGCCGGTAACGGCCGCAGGCGGTTCTGCGCGCCGATGTATCTGTTGAGCAGGGCACGCCTGTCGTCCACTTGTTTGGCGTCCAGACCTATGCTTGAGAGCGCCGTCATCATGTCGACCAGAGGCTTCGCACCCTCACGAATGGGGCCAAAACATCCGCGGCACGGCATGAATCCCTTGATGCAGCGCGGTATGTTCTTGGACTCGCCTTTCAGGTACGGCCGTCCGCAGCCGGACCTCGTCACCGGGCCAAGGCAGAGAATCCCCTGCTCGTTCAGGCAGCGCATGTTGTCGTAGTCGCCCGGCGTGAACTCGGCATCCTGGAGCGGGCGCTGCAGGCCGACATCGCTTTTCTCTTCGCGCTTCGCCGGACAATCGTCACAAACGCTCCGTTCGGGAAGCTCAAACGGCTTCCCCTCCAGAAGGCAGGTGAGCGCTTCGACAATAATTGCCGGGTTAGTCGGACACCCCGGGATGCTTACGTCAACCTTAACGACCTCGTCCAGCGCGTAGACCTTATCGAGGAGCGGAGGAATATCCACAGACGGGTTGTCCCCCGGCTCGGTCGTCTTGCAGTCACGATAGACCTTCTCGCACAGGTCCTCGACCTTGTACATGTTCGCCATCGCGGGGATACCGCCGAAACAGGCACACGACCCGAGGGAAATGAGGGTGTTAACCTTCTTCCGCATTTCCTCGGTGACATGTTTCTCCTTCTCGTTCCTTATGCCCCCCGAGATAATGCCGACGTCCGCCTCCGGAATTTCCATTTCCTCCTTCTCGGCCGTCTGCCCAAAATACTTATTGTCCATCAGTACGGGCATGTGGACAAACTCAAGCTGGGGCAGCAGATCGAGAAGCGGCTCGCCAATATCCAGAATGGTGACTTCACATCCTCCACAGATGTTCAGCCATTCCTCGGCCACTTTTACCGCCATTTGCCATCCTCCTTTCGTCGTTAACCGTCACACCTTATACGGGAGGAGCTCCATCCAGGACTATCTCCGTAACCTCTCTCCGCGTGTAGAGATAGGTCTTGTCCGCTTCCCGGATCTCCTTCACTTCAAATCCTTCTTTCCGGTACTCGTCGGCCTTCGCCTTCGCATCATCGGCCGACGCGTAGTCCTCACCGTCCCACATGTACTTTATGGCACCGCCTTCGTGTATCGCTGCTTCCGGCAATGTCTTCCTCCATCTACGCCTTATAGGGGCTCGGGCCCACCGAGCGCACTGATTCCACCATTTCGCTCATGGTCTGCTGAAACTTGGGACCTTCCGACGCGGAAATCCATTCCAGCCTGAAGCGCTCCGGCTCGAGCCCATAGTCTTCCAGCATCAAATCAATTGCTTCCGCGCGCGACTTGGTTTTCTCGTTGCCGTCGATATAGTGACAGTCACCAATATGACATCCACACATCAGCACCCCGTCCGCCCCATTTGTAAGCGCATCGATAATCAGATTCGGATGGACCATGCTGGAGCACATGACCCGTATGATCCGGATGTTGGGCGGGTACTGCAGCCGCGAGGTGCCGGCCAGGTCGGCCCCGGTATACGAACACCAGTTGCAGCAGAACGCGATAATCAACGGTTCGAAATCGTCGCTCATCTATGCCATTGCCCCTTCCAAAGCTGCGTTGACCATGGCGCTCAGCTGTTCGGGCTTGAAGTGCCGCACCACGATACCGGCCTTCGGGCATGTGGCCTGGCAGCACCCGCAGCCTTTGCAGGACGCCTCGTTCCTCTGCACGGTCTTCTTGACCTGCCCTTTGTACATGTATTCGATGAGAGTAAGCGCATCGTACGGACAGGGCTCGACACAGTATGCGCAGCCGTCACAGTTCTTGTCGATGACCTCGGAGATAGCGCCTTCCAGCTCCATCTTGTCCTTCGAGAGTACTGTCGCGGCGCGCGCGGCCGCGGCAAGCGACTGGCCGACACTTTCATCGACGGTCTTGGGCCCGTGCGCGATACCCGCAAGATAGATGCCCTCGGTGGCAAAATCAATCGGCCGCAGCTTCATGTGTGCCTCGAGGAAGAATCCGTGCTCCGTGAGCGGCACCTTGAGCATCTGCGCCAGCGCCTGGTTGTCCTCGTTCGGAACCGTCGGCACCGACAGCACCACCATGTCGGCCGCAATCTCCACCGTATCGTCCAGCACCGGATCCCGAGTGCTCACGACAAGTCCACCGCCCACCTCCTTCAGTTCCGGTTTCTCCTCGTCTTCGTGCCGCAGAAAGACCACGCCGGCATCGCGCGCCTGTGAGTAGTACTTCTCCTTGAAGCCATACGCCCTGATATCGCGGTACAGGACGTACACGGCCGTGTCCGGCGACAGCTCCTTGATCTTCAGCGCATTCTTGATCGCCTCACTGCAGCATATGCGACTGCAGTAGCCGCGCTCGTCGCAACGGGCCTCGACACACTGGATCATGACCACCGCTCCGGCCTTGAAATCGCCCGACGAGAGCTTCTCCTCAAGCTCCATCTGCGTCTTGACCCGGTCGTCCTCGCCGTAGCGGTACGACTTGGGCTTGTGTTCCTGGGCGCCCGTCGCCACAACGATGACGCCATGATCCACCGTCTTCTCGCCGGCACCATTCGCGATAACGCTCTTGAAATTCCCCAGGAAGCCGGAAACTTCCTTAATGCTCGAATCCGTGTAGACCTCGACATTGTCCGAGGCCCTGACACGAGCTTCGATATCGGCGAGGCGTTTCACGGGATCTTCGCCGCCGATCAGGTACCTCAGGTTTCGGAGCTTCCCGCCAAGCTCCTTCTCCCTTTCCACCAGGTGAGCCTTGAAGCCCTGCGCGGCAAGCGACAACGCGGCGGTCATCCCGCTCAGCCCGCCGCCAATCACGAGTGCGTCGTGCTTGATGGGCAGGACCGGGCGCTCCAACTGCTCGAGCAGACGCGACTTCGCGACCGCCATGCGCAGCAGATCCTTGGATTTCTCCGTAGCCTCGTCCGGTTGCTCGCGATGTACCCACGAACACTGGTCCCTGATATTGGCCATCTCGAACAGGTATTCGTTCAGTCCGGCCTGTCTCACCGTGTCCCTGAACAGCGGCTCGTGCGTCCGCGGCGTGCAGGACGCAACCACCACGCGGTTCAAGTTCTTCTCGAGCACTGTCTCTGTGATCTTCCGCTGTGTATCGTTGGAGCAGGTGTAGAGGTTGCTTTCCGCATACTCAACGTTGGGCAGCGTCTTCGCGTACTCGACTACATCCTCGACCCTCACCACCCCGCCGATATTGCTGCCGCACCAGCACACGAAAACCCCGATGCGCGGCTCTTCCCCCGACACGTCCCGTTCCGGGGGATACTCTTTCGGCTTCACCTGCGTGCCGCGCACGTCTCCCAGCAATTCCATTGCCTTCGCCGCGGCGCCCGAAGCCTGCACGACCGTCTCCGGGATGTCCTTCGGCTCCGCAAACGGACCGCAAACGTAGACGCCTTCCCTCGATGTCTCGACCGGCGAAAACGTAGCGGTCTCGCAGAATCCCCTGTCGTCCAGCTTCACGTCGAATGCATCCGCAAGCTGCCGAACACCTTTCGTCGGAACAACACCGGTGGACAGTACAACCATGTCGAAGATCTCTTCCTTCAACTCCTTGCCGTCAAAGTACTGCACTCTCAGGCTGCCGTCGTTCGGGATATCCTTGATCATCGACGGAATGCAGCGGATGTACCTGATGCCCAGCTCCTGCGCACGCTTGTAGTACTCCTCGAAGCCCTTGCTGAATGCACGCAGGTCGATATGGAATATCGTGCATTCCATCTCGCTCTCGTGCTCCTTCGAGATGATGGCTTCCTTCGTCGCATACATGCAGCAGATGGACGAGCAGTAGTCGTGCTCCCTGTCGCGCGATCCCACACACTGTATGAAGGCGACCTTGTGGGCATGCTTTTCGTCGGACGGACGAAGGATCTTCCCCAGCCATGGACCCGAGGCGGATTGTATGCGCTCGTACTCCAGGCTGGTCACAACGTTCGGGTACCTGTCGTAGCCCAGCTCCTTCTTGAGATTCGCGTCGAACAGGTCATAGCCCGGTGCAAGGACAATCGCCCCGACGTTCAGGTCGAGGGTCTCTTCTTTCTGCTCATAGTCGATGGCATCGGCCTCGCACACCTCGCTGCACACCTTGCAGTCACCACGCTGGAGATGCACACAGTGCTCGGGATCGATGGTCGCCTTGTTCGGAACTGCCTGGGGATAAGGGATATACGCCGCTGCCCGGGAATTCATCCCCATGTTATACTCGTCCGGGATCGGGCGCGGCGTCTTGGTGGTAACGTCGCCAAACTGGATCCTGCCGGTGGGACACACAAATACGCAGGCGCCACACGCCTGGCACACATCCGACGGCACACCGTAGGGAGACACCACTTCCCGGTCCTGCCCGCGCCCCGTGAAGGTGAGAACCGCCGGCCCCATCCGCTCCGCGCACATTCTCACGCACACGCCGCAAAGGGTGCAGTCCTTGTCCTTGGGTTTGATGCGCGGCTCCTCGACACCCAGCGACTTCGCAACGTCCCGCACCTCCTCCGAGTCAGGGCATCGCGCGAGGAGAAGCTCAGCCATGATCTTGCGCGTCTGGAGCACACGATCCGTATTCGTTTTCACCTGCAACCCGTCGGTTGCCGGGTAGGTGCAGGAGGCCTGCACCGACCACCTGTTGCCGTCCTGGCTGACGTCAACCAGGCACAACCGGCAACCGCCATACGGAGTCAAGGCCTTGTGCGAGCAAAGCGTCGGTATGGCAATACCGGCCTTCTCGGCCGCCTTGAGGACGGTGCTTCCCTCTTCGACTTCAATCGCTGTGTCGTCTATGGTAAGATTGATCATTGCTTCACAGGCACCGGTTCAGCCGGAGCCTTGATCTCCTCTCCGGACACCTTGGTCACGGCTGAAGCCTTCTTCGGGCACACTTCAAGGCACCCGCCGCACTTCGTGCATAGTTCCTGGTCGATTACGTGCACGTATTTCGGCTGTCCCTTGATTGCATTCACGGGACATTGCTTTGCGCACGCGCCACAACCGATGCATTTCTCTTCATCTATATAGAACTTTATCAGGCTGGTGCAAACGAGCGCCGGACAGCGTTTCTCCTTCACGTGCGCCTCGTATTCCGCCCTGAAATGTTTCAGCGTCGAAAGCACCGGGTTGGGCAGCGTCTGTCCCAGACCGCAAAGCGAACCGAGCTTGACCGCCGCGCCAAGCTCTTCGAGGAACGTCAGGTCCTCCATCGTGCCTTCTCCGTCGGATATCCGGGTCAACACCTCGAGCATCGCTTCGCTGCCCTCGCGGCAGGCCGTGCATTTCCCGCACGACTCGTCCTTGGTGAAGCTGAGAAAGAACTTCGAGAGATCGACGACGCACGTATCCTCGTCCATCACGATCATGCCGCCCGACCCCATTATCGAGCCGAG
>Ga0272442_10009950_pt1 | contig 11777 bp, 12 predicted proteins | sample SSMForm2O_FD_200262 | JGI IMG/M metagenome (GOLD analysis project Ga0272442, IMG submission 200262) | Marine sediment archaeal communities from Little Sippewissett salt marsh, Falmouth, MA, United States - SSM-Form-2O | ecosystem: Environmental > Aquatic > Marine > Wetlands > Sediment ...
CCGATCTCCAGAAACGAGATGATGTTGGGTGCGATGAGTCGCTGTGCCAGACGGACGGCACTCTCGTCCTCGGGTGAGATGAGCTGGTCGGCTCCCACCAGTCGGAGGATCTTCTGTCGGATGGGTGTGGCCGCGCGTGCGATGACCCACTTGATGTCCATCGATTTCAGGAGCGCCGTCGCCAGGGTGTTCGCCTCGAAGGTCTCCCCGATCGAGACGATGGCACAGTCCACCTTGTCGACGCCTTGACCGCGGAGTGCACGCTCGTCGGTCGCGTCCAGACGCACCGCCACGGTCACGTCGTTCTGGATCGACTCGACCAGCTCGCGGTCCGTGTCGATGGCGATGACCTCACGACCGGCCCCGGCCAGTGTCCTCGCGAGCATCATCCCGAAACGGCCCAGGCCGATCACTGCGAAGCTCTCCATGACGACCCCCTATCCAATCATCAGGTTCTCTTCGGGATAATCGTAGTCGGGACGTCTCATCCGCTGACCGAGTGCCAGCACCAGCGTCAGCGGACCGATGCGTCCCACCAGCATCGTCACGATGATAATGACCTTCCCGGCGGAAGTCAACAGTCTCGTGATCCCCGTCGACAGTCCCACCGTGCCGAAGGCACTCACCACCTCGAAGAACGACTGTCTGAGTGTGACCGTCTGTCCGGTCGTCTCGTTCGCCACGGTGTTCTGTTCGAAGGCGCAGAGCAGGATCGTCGAGGTGACGACGACGGCCCCGGCCACGGTCACCACGACGATGGCCCGGCTGACCAGCGTTCGCGGGATGGTGCGGTGGAAGATCTCGAAGTTCGAGCGGTTTCGCACCGCCGTCACGATGGCGATCAGGAGCATCGCGAAGGTCGCCGTCTTGATGCCCCCCCCCGTCGAGCCCGGACTCGCACCGATGAACATCAGAAACGCCGTGAACACCAGTGTCGCGTCCGACAGTTTCGAGGTGTCGACGGTGTTGAACCCGGCGGTGCGTGCGGTCACCGACTGAAACGTCGAGGCCAGTGCCTGTTCTCCCGCCGACATCCCCGACAGCGCGCCGTCACGCTCGAGAAGCCAGACCACCAGTGCACCCAGCACGACGAGCGCCACCGTCGTCGCGAGCACCACCTTGGTGTGCAGTGTCAGCTTGATGCGTCCGGACGGCTCCAGCAGTCTGCGCTGGCTGAAGGGAAGCGGGAGTTTCCGCCACGCGGTCCGTGCAACGTTCAGCAGGTTGCGGTGCACCGCGAATCCCAGGCCGCCCAGCACGATCAGAACGCACGCCACCGTGTTCAGATAGGCACTCGCACGATACCGCGTGAAGCTCGTGCTGAACAGACTGAACCCGGCGTTGCAGAAACACGAGATCGAATGAAACACGCTTGTGTAAATCCGCCGACCCGTCGACATCTCCCCGTCCCACACCGGGTACAGCATCATCGCACCGACCGCCTCCACGATGACCGTCAGCACCAGGATGTAGACGATGAGCTTTCCGACCTCGCCGAGCGTGTGGTGGTTCAGCACGTCCTGCATGACGATGCGGTCCTTGAACCCCATCCCGAAACCCAGGACCAGTGCGAAGAACGCGGCGAACGTCATCAACCCCAGACCGCCGATCTGGATCAGCACCAGGATCACCATCTGACCGAACGGTGAGAAATACGTCCCGGTGTCCTGCACGATGAGTCCGGTGACGCAGGTGGCGCTCGTCGCGGTGAAGAGCGCGTCGATGAAGCTCGCGTGTCCCTCGCCCGGCGTCGCACGCGGACTGTACAACAGCACCGTGCCGATGCAGATGATGAAGAGGAAACTCCCCACGAGCATGTGCGCGGGCTTGAACTTCGTATGTGCCAGTCTTCGCTGCGCCTCCGCCGCCTGGATCATCAGACGCACCACGATCGCAATCTGGATAATCACGATGTAGAACTTCGTGAGCGACGTGATGTCGACGCTCTTCAGGAACTCCTGGATCACCGGGAAGCTCTGCATCTCGTGGGCCAGCAGAAGCCACACCAGCAGCACCCCCAGCAGTGAATAGTGAACCACGTGCTGACGGAGATACGCCAGCCGTCGTCGGGCGATGACGAACTTCAGCACCATGTCGGCCACGAAAAGGCCGATAATGGCGACGTCGATCGCCTGCAGGATGACGATGTTCTTTTCGCTGAGATACTGTCCGTGTTCCAGGAGCAGTGAGACGATCGCGGTGAACGCGACGACCGTCATCACGATATCGACAGCCCGGGTGACCCTCTCCCGCCAGGGCACTTCGAACGATGTCGTCATGTCGTCCCCCAAGTGAACAGGGACCGTCCCGCTTTGCGACGGTTTGCCGTGACCGCTAAAACACGTAATTTTCGCGACGGCTCAGGAACATCACACCGCAGCGGAAATGCTCGCCGTAGGCCTCACACCACCGGACCTCGGCCTCCGCCACGAACGACCGTGAGCTGTCGCGAGCGGTCAGGAAAAGCTCCATCCGCTGACCCACCTCGAGCCGGTTGGACACCTCGAGCATCATCCCCCCTTCGGAGGCGTTGACGGCGTGACACCGGAACGTTGGTGACGACTCGGGTGTCTGCGGCAGTTGTCCGTCGAGGTCGCGGTCACACGGGTATCGCTCGTGCTGGCGGTTTTCGTTCTCACTCACGTGAACTCCCCCCCGTGGCGGCGGCGGTCACAGCGCCTCGAGACGCCTGACCGCTTTGTAGATGCCGGTGACCTCTTCACGCGGACGGACCTGTGGTGTGTAGCGCGTGTTGAGCGATACGAGTCGCACCTCTCCCCCCGCATCGAAGAAGACCTGTTTGAAAGTGCTCGTGACCTCCCCGTGCGAGTCGATCCGGACGAAACAGAAATCCCCGCTCTCGACGGCGGCGTCGGGTGAGATGATGAGGATGTCTCCCTCGGCGAACCGCGGCGTCATCGAGTCGCCGCACACCGCAATCGCAAACGCGGACGCGTCGGTCATGTCCGGAATCACAACGTACTCGTCGGCCACCCCCGCCGGGTAGTCGAGGTCGGTGAACTCCGCGGGATACCCCGCACTGACCTTGTTGATGAGCGGAATCTGACGGAGCGCCCCCGCCCCGATGGTCGAACGGCGGGACGACCCGCCCTTCTCCAGACGACCCTCCTCGTAGAGCCGGTCGATCTCGGCCGCCCGACGGATGTCCTCGGGCGTCCGGGCAATGTGAGCCAGGCGAAGCAGCGTCCGCGAGGGAACACCCAGCGCCGACTCGATGCGACGCGTCACATCGTCCGCCGGAGGCGGTCGCTTGCCGCTTTCCAGAACCGAAATGTAGGGACCCGACACCCCCACCTTCCTGGCGAGATCCAACTGCTTCATCCCCGCCTGTTCACGGTAGCTTCGGAGCGCTCGGGCAAAACTGAGCGTTTTCATGACAGACTCTCCGCCTGAGACCCGGCCAAGCTCGCATCAGGATACCTCGAATTAACTAATTAGTCAACCGGCAAATCGATTTTTCTGACCCACATGGCATAACTCGTTATGAAACAACGCTTTACAACTTCGGTTTTTGGGTTGACTAAATAGTTAGTTATAGTATCATCCCATCAGAAGAGGAGGTGCACCGTGGATATCGGATCGAGAATCCGCTTTTACCGGACGACGCGCGACCTCTCGCAGCGGGAGCTCGCACGTCGGCTCCGCATGGCTGCCCCGCAGCTCTCCCGCTACGAAACCGGACGCACCCAGCCCGGCCTGACCGTCCTCGGTCGCATCGCACGGGTCCTCGACGTCCCCGTCTCGGATTTCCTCTTCGGCAGATAGTACGCGTCCGAGCCCGGCGACCACGTTACGCAGCGGGGCGGGCGCAGAGCTCGGGAAAGAAAACCGGCTCCGGTGAAAATCCCGCGCTCCCCTGCCCCTACGGTTGGGTGGAGGGCAGGCCTGAGGATGAAAGGACACTAAGGTGGCGAAGCGCACGGGTAAGGCGACATCGCGAAGAGACGAGCCGCGCGGGGGGATTTGTCCCGTCTCGGGACTCCCGTGCGAGGACTACCGCGACTGTCACCGTCGCAACTACTGTTGGCTCAAGAGCAGGGACTGTGACGATGCGAAACGCAGACGGGCGGGTGAGCGCTGATTTCTCGGACTTCATGACGCGCGAGATGCTCTCGGAATGGCTGAGGGAAACACACGCACACGACGAACTCGTGGATGCGGTGGAAGCGCTGTTCCGGGAGCGCGTCGGCGTCCTTCCCCGCAGGCTGCGACGGGACCTGAGACGCTTCCTCGAGGACCGTTCGACGGAGGTACTCGCCGAGTGTCTCGCGATACACAGGAAAGGGATCGCGTGTGATGGATTCGCCGCATGGTGTCGGGAATCGGCCGCGGCATCGGATGATCCGTACGCACGCTTCGGCGTGCGTCCGAGCGATTTCTGCGCCGACCGCGGACCGGGACAGCCCGACTGATACGCTTCGGGGAAACGACATGCACAAGACGGACCGACAGTCGGTCATCAGTGTCCGTGCGACCGGATGTACAGACCCGCTTCCCGGTGGAAGAAAAGGGGACCGCCGAAGCGGTCTACCGAAGAGGCCTGTGGACGGCGAGGACGGACTCATCCTTGCCGACGAAGACCGCGGCCATCGTGTCGGGCACCTGCGGGAAGTGAGAGGTGAACACGTCAAGGTTCTCACCATCCCAGCCCATCCAGGTGATTCGATTGACGTCGACATCGAGTCCCGCGGTGGCCGCACCGGTCTGCGTGACCGGAATGAGTCGACCGCCGTCGAAGAGGTAAGTCTTCCACATGCGGTAATCCCACCCGATCCAGGCAAGCTTGTTGGTGTCGATCTGCTGCGGCGCCGGGGTGTCGTCCTGAGCGTGCATGACAAGCTCGTAGGACTCGCCCTGGTAACCGAACCAACTGACCAGCGGGTGGTCCTGGTGTCCGTGAAGACTCTGAAGGACGTGCTTGTTCGCCAGGCGGAGCGTGCTGACATCGTCATCGAGGAAGACCTCGTGTCGCTGTCCGTCCACCTGGAACCACTCGGTCTCGGCAGGCTGCAGATCACCGTCGTCGAAGAAGTCGTCGGTGAGTTCAAAGACGGTATTGGCGGGTATGGTCAGTTCCCTGACCCCCGTGCCGAACAGACTCAGCGCGTGAACCCAGTGGTTGATGCTTCGTTGGATACTGAGGGGGCTGCTCATCATCTCCCTTTCCAAGTGTGCTGCCGGTGCCTCCCCTCCGCCATGCTCCCCTCCCGTTGGAGGGTATTGCGGCCAGGCTGCAAGTCCTTTGTGCCCCATGTCTTACGGAGGAAAGCGATCTTGTCGGCACCTCCCAAGCCCCCGGCCGACACTATACACTACCCCCGATGCGGACTCGCCGCCTCTGCCGTAGGTTACCGCAAATGGCGTGCCAGAGAGAGAAAAGAAGTTGTTGAAAGTACTAAAACCGACGTAAGTCGTTTCCCGGCATGGGATTACAGAAATCAAATTTCATGGATAGCCGGGGGGCTTTTTTCGCGTGGGCGTCGTCGTGTCCGAAAAACAAATCACGCGGCGGCCGACTTCCGACACGATATGCGCAAGTCCAGCGACAACTTGCAGTTACGCCGATTCCCGTTCGCAACGCCGTCGACGGGGACCTGTTCAGCAAAACGAACATGCCCCCTGAAATCCGCATTTGCCGGCGGCTCGGTGCTACAAAATGGTGCAAAAATCGAAGCTGCGAGAGGGGCGAGCGGGGTTTTCCGGGTTTTTTTCCGCCCCCTTCGCCGGATTCCACTTCTCTTCGGGTAAGCTCGTGTCAATCATTCATCCAGACGGTGCCAAGGTGGATTTGAGCACCCGACAGCGGCTGGCAGACCGGGTTCTGAGCCACCGCAAGCTGATCGGTAACCGCCGCTGGGGCATGGTGCAGCTTTATTACCGGGCGGGACTCTCGCAGGCGGAGATCGGGCAGATCTTCGGCATCTGTCGGCAGATGGTGAACTACGAGATGCGCGAGTCGTTCCGGATCGTGACGGAGCACCTGACCGCCCGGCGGAAACGTTTGTCGAGAGGTGGACATTTAGAATCGGTCGTTGACAAGGGTGACGAGCTTGGTAAAATGCCGTGACGAGGACCTCAAACGTTTTGGGAGGACGAACCCGTGCGGACATGGACGCTCCTACTGATCGGCGTGGTGCTGGTGGGGCTGTGGGGCTGTGAGTCTCAGACGACCCCGGTTGCCTCGCGTATGGAGACGGTCTCGCTTGCGATCCCGTTCCAGGAGACGTATGCGGACACGGAGGGGGCCAAGCGCGTGGTGGTCACAGAGCTGAGGGAAAAGCGGACGCAGACCGCATTCGTCGGTGAGGTGAAGACCACGGGCGGTGACGTCGTACGGAAATACACCGTCCGGGGGAACCCGACGTGGGTGCTGCCGAAAGTGCTCGGGGGCTACCTGAAACGGGTCGCTCTCAACGTGTCGTTTGCACCGCGTCTGGAGACGTACGACGGTGACATCATCCGTGAGACGCTGAGCAAGTTCGAGGCGGATTACCTGGTCGCGGGTCAGCTCGAAAAGCTCGAGCTCAGCGTGCTCTCGACCAAGGGCCGACCGGTCGTCGCACTCGTCAGACTCCGCCTGGACGTTTACAGCAAGGAGGGTCGTCTGCGGATGTACTACCCGGCGCCCCTTCGCAACGCGGGGTTCCTCGGTGCAAGCGCCGACGACCCGGCAGCGGTGAGCGCTTTTCTCAATGCGACCATCACCGAGCTCTTCGACCAGGCCTTCGAAAGCAGCTACTTCGTCGAGGCACTCGACATGGACGTCGCGACGGTGCGTGAACTGATGAAAGCCAACCCCGTGCCGCCGGCGCCCGAGCCCATCCCCGTCAAAAAGGAAGAACCCAAGCCCGAACCGGTGAAACCGGTCGAGCCGAAGGTCGAACCGCCGGTCGAGCCAACGCCCGAGCCGAAGGTCGAACCGCCGGTCGAGCCAACGCCCGAGCCGAAGGTCGAGCCGCCGGTCGAGCCCAAGCCGAAGGAACTCACCGAGGAGGAGAAGGCTGCCATCGAGCGTGCCCGCAAGGCCCGGGAACTCGAGGAAGCCGTCAAGGAGATCGAGGAGAACAAGTAGCGCCACAGACGACGCCCCGCTGAACCGAAGTCACCATCGGCCCCGGCATCGCGCCGGGGCCGGTTTCTGTACTTCTTGATCTGTGACGTGCAAGGCGATATCATACCCCGAACGCAACGCGGTCCAGTGGAGAAAAGACGATGGCAAAGCAGCGACCCTTCAGAATCAGTGATGTCAATACGGTGCGGGAAATCGGCTCGATGGATGCGACGCGTGACGGAACGCTTGTCGCTTTCACGACTTCGGAGCTTTCCACCGACGGCGGGAAGATCGTCTCGCGGATCTGGCTGGTGGATGAGGACGCTGCCGAGGGCGCTCGTCCGATCACCGCAAAGGACAGGCGTGCCGGCGCCCCGAAGTTCTGCCCCGACGGCACCCGCCTGGCTTACCTGGCCGAGCGTGACGAGAAGATGCAGCTCGTCGTCCTGACGATGCCGTTCTCCGAGCCCGAGCCGCTGACGACCTTCGACGCGGGCGTCCGCGCGTTCGACTGGCTCACGAACTCACGTCTCGTCGTCCTGGCCGAGCCCGACAAGCCCGAACGGAAGAAGAAGGCGAAAGAGGACAAGGACGACGCCTACGAGGTCGACGTGGACGAACCGCAGGCCCGCATGTTCCTCGTCTCGCTTCGCGGCGGCAAGCCCAGGCCGATTGGTCCGCGGCGCGGGCATGTCGCCGTCGCGTCGGCTTCACCCGACGGAAAAACGATTGCCTACATCCACTGTCGGCATTCCACGCTCACCGAGATCTGGAAGGGCTCGTCGCTCTGGCTGCTGAACGTGCGGACCGGTCGGTCACGACACGTCCGCACGATGAGTGCACCGACCTCGGCGATGTGGGCCCCGCAGTTCTCACCGGACGGCTCACGTCTCGCCGTCATCGACGGCATCCGCAAGGGGATGATCTACCCGCAGCGCGTCTACATCGTGTCGCTTGACGGCGGCCGTGCACGCATGGTCGACCGCGACGCCGACCGCATCGCCTCGCAGCCACGCTGGCTTGACGACGACACCGTCGCGTTTCTCCAGCAGGACAGCGTTCATCGCAAGCTCCGCGCGGCGCCCGCCTCCGGAAAACCGGGTCGCGACCTGGTGGGTGCACCGGGAAGCGTCGCCGATTTCATCACGCTGCCCGAAGCGGAACGGGTCTACTTCGTCCACAGCACGTGCGATGCGCCCAAGGAACTCCACCGACTCGACCTCGGGACCGCTGCGGTCAAGCTCACCGCGGTCAACCGGAAACTCGCATCCATCCGACATGCCCGGGCCGAGGTGATCCGGTGGCAATCGAAGGAAGGCTGGACGGTCGAGGGCCTCTTCATGCGACCGACGAAGAACGTGCGTGCCCCGTGGGCGACGGTGCTCATGCCGCACGGCGGGCCCCACGGGGCCATCAGCGACGAGTACACCCGGGTGAACGCACATCTTCTGTGTGCCCGCGGGTATGCGGTGTTTCTGCCGAACTTCCGTGGCAGCACGGGTTACGGGACGAAGTTCATGCTGTCGATTCGGCAGAACTGGGGTGGCGCCCCGGCCGACGATATCATCCGCGGCATCGAGTATCTCGTCCGGCGACGGCTCGTCGACCGCAGACGCATCGTGGTCAACGGCGGCTCCTACGGGGGCTACATGACCGCGTGGCTGATCGGCCATTACCGCGGGACGTTCCGGGCCGCCATCGCACACGCCCCCGTGGTCAACAACATCAGCATGTGGGGCACCACCGACATCCCGAGCTTCAAGGAATGGAGTTACGGCGGTCGTCCGCTGACGACGTTCAAACGCTACTGGCAGCAGTCACCCGTCAGTGCGCTCAAGGGATGCAAGACGCCGACCATGGTCGTCACCGGTGACGTCGACCTCCGTGTGCCGGTGGGACAGTCACAGGAGCTCTACCGCTTCCTGAAGGCCGAGGGCGCCCCGACCCGCCTCGTCCGCTATCCCCGGGAACCCCACGGCTTCGGCGAGCCACGCCACAAAACCGACTTCCTCAAACGCCAGCTCGCGTGGTTCCGAGAACATCTCGGCAAGGATTCACCGGACAGGTAGGCAGACCCGCTCTCCCTGAGGGAAAGAGGGAGTCCGCCGTTCCGAGACTCAGAACTTCACCTTCGGCGGCGCTTTCTGCTCCTCGGCGGCCTCGAAGTACTCGGCCTTCTCCACGTCGGCGAGGCCGCAGACAAACCTGCCGAAGATGGTGCGTGCGTAGGTATTGAGGGTGCGCACCGCGTCGTTGTAGCGCTTGCGTTCGACGGCGATGCGGTTCTCGGTCCCTTCGAGCTGATCCTGCAGTTTCAGGAAGTTCTCGTTGGCCTTGAGCTGGGGATACGCCTCGCTCAGCAGCAGCAGTCTTGACAGCGCCCCCTGCAATTCCGACGCCGCCTGGGCCTTCTGGGCCACCGACGCCCCGGGCTGAAAATACTTCGTCCGCGTGTCGGCGATATGCTTGAACAGCTCCTTCTCGTGCGCCGCGTAGCCTTTCACCGTCTCGACCAGGTTGGGGATAAGGTTGAAGCGTCGCACGAGGACCGTGTCCACCTGGGCCCACCGTGCCTGGACCGCCTCGTCGAGCCCGACGGCCTTGTTGTAGCCGCTCACCACGATAAGGACGCCGATCAGCACGAGCACCCCGATCACGATCAGCACGATCGCACCGGCACTGATTTTGCCGCTGTTGACCCGTTTACGCATGAGCTGTGTCCTTTCGTATTTCGTTACCACCCCCCGCTGGCGCCGCCCCCACCGAAGCCGCCGCCGCCACCACCACCGAAACTGCCGAACCCACCACCGAAACCCCCGCCGAACCCGCTGCTGCGGCCGCCACGTCCCCCGCCCAGCATCGAGCCGAGCAGGAATCCCCAGAAAAGCCCACCCCGAGCGCCACGTCCCCGCAACACGATCACGGCGAACAGAATCATGAATCCCAGCACCAGCAGGCTGCCCCACAGCGACGCGCCCGGCCGGCCGGGCTGCTGAATGTCGGGCATGCCCGTCAGCGTGACGTTGCGGTCCTCGGCGATCTTCCCGGCCAACAGCGCCGTCGCCTCGAAGATGCCCCGTGAGAACCGTCGCGCACGGAAGTGCGGCACCAGGACCTCGCGTCCGAGCTGGCCGACGTAACCGTCGGTCAGCACGTGTTCCCAGTCATACCCCACTTCGAAGCGGTACCTCCGGTCGGCATGGGCGACCACCACCAGGGCACTGGCGCTCTTGCGGTTTGCCCCCAGTTTCCAGCGGTCGGCCCGCTCGAACGCGTACTGGGCGATGTCCTGTCCGCCGGTGGTGTCGACGGTGAGCACCAGGACACGTGCCTTCGTCTTTTGCTCGAGTTCCTGCAGGAGTCCCGTCAGGCGGTGTTCGGTCTCGTCGTCGATGATGTTCGCACGGTCGGTGACGAACGTCGTCGGCGCCGGTTCGATCTCGGCCGAGACGACCGCCGAGGCGAGCAGCAACACCAGTGTGAATAACAGGATCGGCGGCGCCTTACGCATCGTCCTTCTTTCCCGGTGCGTCCACCGTGCGTCCGAGGTGATCGATGACGTGGTAGACGCCCTCGAACAGCGACTCGACCTCGTCGGCTGCCGGTCGCGTGTGCGCCAGCTTCAGCGTCATGACGCGACGAACCGTCTGGTCGTCGAATTCGAACGTCCGAGCCGCGGCCACCAGGGTGGCCAGCGCCTCGCGCGGACGGTCGATGTCGTTCAGCCACAACATGGCCCGCAGCAGCACGGCCAGCTCGGCGATGCATGCCATGAGGAGACCGGAGACGATTTTCGGTTTCCCGAGCCCGCGGACGTATCCCTGGCGCAGCTTGATGAGCGCAGACTTGAACTGACGCTCGCACTGAAGACGCACGTCCTCTTTGCGAAAGCTCAGCTCGACGAACGGGTCGGTCCCGTACACCACGACATGATTGAGCTGGAAGTCGAGCAGCTCCACCCCGAAAACGTCCGTCGACCGCTCGATGTACTCGGCCGTCATCAGCAGCGGCGCACGCAGTCGCCGCCGGCCCATTGCCTTGCCGTAGCCGGCCAGTTGCTTCAACAGGTCGTGACTGCGCCGACCGACCACCAGCACCGTATTGATGTCACTGTGCTTCGGGTGGAAGTCCCCGGTCAGGGCGCTGCCGACGACGCTCAGCGACGACAGGTTCTCACCGAGGTCTTCTCGCAGCCGTGAGAGCAGAAACGCAACCGGTGTCCGTACCTCCTCGCGAAGCGAAGAGGTCCCGTCTTTCTCGTCCGTGTTCTCTGTCACTTGGCTCACGATTCTCCGGAAAGAGGTATTTGCGCGATGAACCGATGCTATCGGTTCGTCCGGGATCTGTCAAGACTCGCCCCCTGCGCGCTTCGCCGCGGGTCCCCTCCTCATTCCGGGCCACAACATCTTGTGGTTTGAACAGGACAGCTTCGCTCCTTTATTGGTCAACTGAAACGGCAAAATAAATATATTTTCGCGTCTGGCGGGGGCGCCAAGGGGGGTCGACGCGGAAAAATCGCCAAATCTCTTTGCCTTCGCCCATAGGTAGAGGGCAAGCGCCTTTGGTTTTTCAGAAAGGAGGCAGTCATGAAACGGTTGGATGAACGCAAACGTCGGGCCCTGGCGCTGCTGACGCTCGGTGGGCTCACGCGCAAGGAGGTCGCCGCGGCCGTGGGCGTCGTACCTGAGACCATCACAAAATGGGC
>Ga0272442_10009951_pt1 | contig 11777 bp, 7 predicted proteins | sample SSMForm2O_FD_200262 | JGI IMG/M metagenome (GOLD analysis project Ga0272442, IMG submission 200262) | Marine sediment archaeal communities from Little Sippewissett salt marsh, Falmouth, MA, United States - SSM-Form-2O | ecosystem: Environmental > Aquatic > Marine > Wetlands > Sediment ...
CATAAGCCAGCGCTTCCATATCGGTGGGTTCCCGCCCGTACGCCACATAGAATCGATCGATGAATTCCCGGGCATCTGGATAATATGTGTCCCGAAAAAACCCGTCGACGAAGATGGCACCTTCGAGGTACTCATTGTCCTTGGCAAGCAGATCGGGGGAATTCCACGCATTCGTGCCAAGCAGCTGAACTCCCGTTACGTCATAAAATGCCAGCTGCGGAGCAATCATGGCAACCCGTTCATACGAGTCCGGGATGAACAGTGCATCGAAATCGATCACCGGTGCGGGGTCTTCCCCGTCGGGTTTTTTTTCCACCTGATCAAGCCCGGTGAGAGCCTTTATTGCGGCACCAAAATCGGTCTGTCTGTTACGATACGATTCGACTCCGTGTATATCTCCACCTGTCCGCAGCACCTCGTCCCAGAAAATGTTCATCATTTCAATGCCATAATTATCCTGCGGGTAGAGGATGGCAAAATTTCTGATGCCGAGGTTCTGCACCGCGTAGTGCACCAGGGTTCTCACCTGCATGGCGGCCGTAAGAAAATTGCGGAAGATGTAATCACCTGTTTCGGTAATCCCGTTTCTCTGCGTCAGTGTCAGAAGCGGAATTCTCTGTATCTGGGCTTCTTCGGCAGCCGCTCTCGACGTTGCACTTCCCATTGGCCCGAGGATGCCCATCACCCGGTCTTCCGTCGCCAGCTTGATCACCGCAGCCCTGGCAGTTTCCGGATCACTTTTCGAATCCTCAATGACGAGGGAAACCGGTTCCTCCCCCCCTGAGTCAAATACACCGCTGGCAAGGATAATTGCCTCCAGTGCCATCGTTCCATAATCGGCATATTTGCCCGATAAAGGCAGGATGCATCCGAGGGCACTGCGATTTACCAATTCCATTTCTCTGAATCGTGCATCAAGATCACGGGCATCGTCGTAATACCGGTGTTCTTGGAACCGTGCCAGAAACATTTCGAGTGTTGTTTTCGCATTCGTAATGTCATGGGCCTCGTAATACGACTTTGCCAGGGCATAGAGTAGATGTCCTGCAGGATATTCGCGGGTGTATGCTCGATTCAATTCCTCGAGTTCTGACAGCGTGAGATAATGGATCGCGATCTCTTCCATGTTCGTTTTGCAGTGGATCGCCACGGCATCACTCGGTCTTTCATTGAGGGCCTTCCCATACTCCAGAAATGCCTCATATGATCGCCCCTGTCCCAAGCGTGTATCTCCCATGAGCGAATGCAGTTCCGCCCGGCGGGACCGCGGCAGCTCTTCTGTCAATAGGTGCGTGATGACTGCGGTGGCATCGTCATAGCGGATCAATCGTACGTACGATCGGGCCAGATAAAATCGACCTTCGTTATAGAGTGGATCCCCCGGAAACCTTCCCGAGAGGTGTTGCAGTTCGGTGACAACTTTTTCATCGTCACCCCGTCCGGCATAAAGCGCCCCCTTTCTGACATGGGCCAGAAGGGCCACTGAAGACTCTGCAGAACTGCTTGTCAGGAGTTGTTCATACAATTGAAGAGCATCATCGGTACGCCCCTTTTCAAAGGCATCTTCCGCACGCTCGAACAATTCCTGCAGGGCTGGAGGAATATCCGCCGACGCAAGCCGGGGTTTCTGCTCCACTACCACGGGCACCCTGGCACAGCCAAAAAATAACAGCACGACGACGGCTACCGCCGTCATTATTCTGGTTTTGTTCGACACGATCATGTATTTATCCACCAACCAATTACTCTATTCAATGTTTCTGATACCCTCGAAGAACGGTCCGCCTGCGGCATTACTTGCATAGCGTGTCGATATAACGTAGTGTTTCTTCAGCCATCTCAGGCGATTCGATCAGAACGGAGATCTCATGATTGTATTTGAGGGCCGAGCTTGTCAGATTATGACTTCCCATGATCACGTAACGCCTGTCGATGACAGCAACCTTCGTATGGGTCGTGGTGCGGGGTGAATCAAACACAACCCTGATCCCGGCCTGTTCCAGCCTTCGTGCCGTGAATCTGTTGCTTGTATCGATCATTGCAGATGGGACGTTACCCCTTTCGAGCAGCACCTTTACCGTCACACCCCTCCGTGCTGCCCGAATCAGCTGCGCAAGCACCCTGTCGGAATAACTGGACCTGTATCCTTTTGTCTTGAACAGAAAAAAAGACATGACAATTTCACGTTCCGCACCGTCTATCGCATTCAGGACGACCGGGAAATACCCCTTATCTTGTAATATGAGTGCCCTGCAGGCCTTCAGCCCAGGCGTAACGTCCGCCAGAACGGCCGTGCCACCGCCGAAACCGGCCAGGAAGCACACGCTCGTAATGATGATCAGGACAACACTTTTTTTCATGATATCGCCTGCCGGATCATGAAGCTGTTCGGTATCCCTACCTGCGGGGAGCGCCTCAGCGCAACTCACTGGAGGCTACGTTACATGATTTATTATTTATAGTCGACAGAAAAATACCCGGACACCGCACCCTGCGATTGTCCGGGCATGTTTCATATGTGTACAACGGTTCCAATACGTCGAACCGTTCTATTCGTCCGGTTATATTATTTTACTTCTTCAAAATCCGCGTCGACAACATCGTCATCCTCTTTTGGCGCCCCCTGCGGTCCGGCACCCGGTTGCTCGGGACCGGGACCGCCCTGCTGGGCAGATGCCTTGGCATACATAGCCTCAGCCAGCTTGTGGGATGCCTGCGTCAACTCTTCCTGCGCAGCCTGAATGGCACTCAAATCATCACCTTCCAACGCCTTTTTCAGCGCTGCCATGGCATCATCGATACGTGTTTTGTCACCAGCGTCTATCTTGTCGCCCAGCTCTTTCAGATTTTTCTCAACGCTGTAGATCAGGGTATCGGCCTGATTTCTCGCTTCGATCAGATCGCGTTTTTTCTTATCTTCGTCAGCGTGAGCCTCGGCTTCCTTGACCAGGTTATTGATTTCTTCTTCTGAAAGGCCACTCGACGAGGTAATTTTGATGCTCTGCTCTTTTCCGGTGCCGAGATCTTTTGCGGAGACATGCACGATTCCATTGGCATCGATATCGAACGTAACCTCAATCTGCGGGACTCCACGTGGAGCCGGGGGGAGCCCCACCAGTTCAAAGCGGCCCAGCGTTCTGTTATCTGCCGCCATGGGACGCTCTCCCTGCAGTACATGGATGCTCACGGCAGGCTGGTTGTCCGCGGCAGTCGAGAAGATCTGGCTTTTCTTCGTCGGAATGGTCGTGTTTTTCTCGATCAGCTTGGTCAGCACACCACCCAGAGTCTCAATCCCCAATGAAAGCGGGGTCACATCCAAGAGGAGCACGTCTTTGACCTCACCGGCCAGCACGCCGGCCTGAATCGCTGCCCCGATTGCCACGACCTCGTCCGGGTTCACACCCCGGTGCGGGTCTTTGCCAAAGATTTCTTTCACTTTCTGCTGTACCCGGGGCATTCTCGTCATACCACCGACAAGGATAACCTCGTTAATTTCTCCGGCAGAGAGGGCCGCGTCTTTCATGGCCATCCGGCATGGGGTATCAAGCTTTTCAATCAGCTCTTCAACGAGCATCTCTAGCTTCGCTCTCGTCAGTTTCATGTTCAGGTGTTTGGGACCGGATGCATCGGCAGTGACAAACGGGAGGTTGATATCCGTTTCCATCGATGAGGAAAGTTCCATTTTCGCTTTTTCGGCCGCCTCTTTTATTCTCTGCAGCGCCATCTTATCCGACCGCAGGTCGATGCCCTGTTCTTTTCTGAATTCGTCAGCAATATAATCGATCAGTTTCTGGTCAAAATCCTCTCCGCCGAGGTGGGTATCACCGTTGGTGGACTTTACCTCAAACACACCGTCCCCCAACTCAAGGATAGAAATATCGAACGTTCCGCCACCCAGATCAAAGACGGCAATTTTCTCATCGACCTTTTTGTCGAGGCCATACGCCAGTGATGCCGCAGTCGGCTCGTTAATGATTCTAAGCACATTCAACCCTGCAATCTTGCCGGCATCCTTGGTGGCCTGCCGCTGCGAGTCGTTAAAGTACGCAGGAACCGTGATCACGGCGTCGGTTACCTTCTCCCCCAGATAATCTTCAGCGGTTTGCTTCATTTTTGCCAGCACCATGGATGAAATTTCGGGAGAACTGTAATCCTTTCCCCTCACCGATACCTGGGCATCACCATTTGCCGCCTCGGTGATTTTGAAAGGACTGATGGTAATGTCATACTGGACTTCCTTGGAGGTAAATTTTCTTCCTATGAGCCGCTTGATTGCATAGACGGTATTTTCGGAATTCGTCACCGCCTGGCGTTTGGCGGCCTGCCCGACAATACGTTCACCTTTATCTGTAAATGCAACTACCGATGGAGTGGTTCTGCTTCCTTCCTGGTTGGTTATGACTACCGGATCGCCCCCTTCCATAACGGCAACGCATGAATTTGTCGTCCCTAAATCGATCCCTATTATTTTTCCCATCTCGATAAAACCTCCTTAATATCTGATATTATTCCTGTGTTTTTTTTTCAATATGTTTTGAGACGGCAGCCTTTGCCGGTCTCAACAGTCTGCCATTCAGCACATAACCCTTTTCAAATTCCTCGACAACGGTGTTATCTCCATAATCTTCACTCTCGACCTGTAACATTGCTTCGTGGAAATTGGGATCAAATTCCTGACCAACGGCATCTATTCTCTCGACACCATGTCTCTGAAGTACACTGAACAGCTGTTCGTAAATCAATGTCAGGCCTTCAACAAATGCATCAAAGTCCTCCGAATTCGATGAGTGATCCAGCGCCCGCTCCATGCTGTCGATAATGGGTAATATATCCTTCAGTATCTTCTCGTTTCCGTAATTAATTGCATCCGCTCGTTCTTTTACGGCGCGCTTTTTATAATTTTCAAGCTCTGCGGATGTTCGTAAATATTTATCGTAATTTTCGGCAGCCTCTTCTTTTGTCCTGGCCAACTCTTCGGCCAGTTTTTCATACGACTCCCGTTCCATGGCGCCTGCCGTCATTTCCTCGGCTGACTCTCCGTTTACGACTATTTTTTCATCTTTTTCTTTTGAACTCTTTTTACTCATTTTACCTACCATCTCACCCTGCCCATCCCTTGTGAATCTTTTACCACCGCTTTGTCTCACCACGCCGTGCTCGCTTTCGCCCCGCAACGCAGTATCGGCATTCCGCCACGCATTTCGTGTACTTATTCACCCTGTATGACCTTAGTCGCCCGGTCTCTGGAAGAGTTTATAATCGACCATCTGACAGATGGCGTGCCCCACCGTCATATGTACTTCCTGGATACGCGGCACACTGTTCGACGACACATTCAAGGCATAGTCGACAAGCTTTTCCGTACCGCCTCCGTCTTTGCCTGTCAGCGCAATTGTCACAAGTCCCATTTTCTTGGCCATCTCAAAGGCCTTCACCACATTAGGAGATGTACCGCTCGTGCTGATACCCCAGGCTACATCACCGGGGGCCCCGATGGCGCGGAGCTGTTTTGCAAAAATTTCAGAATAGTCATAGTCATTACTGATGCTCGTAATAACGGACGTATCCGTTGTGAGTGCGATTGCCGGCAATGGTGGTCGTTCTATAATGAACCGGTTGACAAATTCAGCCGCAATATGCTGGGCATCGGCCGCACTGCCACCATTGCCGAACAGCAATATTTTCTTCCCGTTTTTCAGGGCGTACGTCACTACGTCAACGACCTTCGCAATTTTGACTGCATTTTCATTTACGAACACCTCTTTGAGGTGACAACTCTCTTTGAAAATCCTCAGGATAATGTCTTCAATATCTTGCATAACAGCCCAACGTCTCATTTTTGCTCATAATATAAGAATCACCCCTCTATATGTCAAGGAAGGGTACGAATTTTAAGAGACAGGTGGTACACGGCGAGGTGGCGGCATGTGAGTATTCTTGGGGGCCAGGCAGGTGGAAGAGGGGGGAATTTTGCGTGTGCCTTCCATTCAGGAACATCAAAGGTTCACGAGATGGACCCGTGATCAGGGTAACAGCTCCTCGATTCTTCGTCTATCACGCAGCTCCGCACGTTTCCCCTTATTCCAGCTCGATATCCGAGAGAAATATCCGGTAATTTTCGATATTCCTTCGACCTCTGTCGAGGCACAGCCCGGACACTGTTCATGGAGCCCCCGTGATGTAAGGCCGCATGCATGGCAGGTCGTAAACTCGGGAGAAAACGTCAGGCGGCGGCTGTGGGTTTCGGCATACACGCGCGACACAAATTCGGCGACTGATGCACCTTGCGGACGCGAGACGCCCAACCAGAGATAGGTTACTGCCCCCCCCTCGATAAGCGGATGGAAAGCCCCTTCGAAGGAAACTCTGTCCAGGGGATGCGTTGCCGATGAGACATCGAGAAGCGTCGAGTTCGTATAATATACCTCTCCTTCGGAAATATCGCCCCTCACAAAATGACCGGCTTTAGGTGAAAAATGCTTCAAGTCCAGCCGCGCAAAGCGATACGCCGTGCTTTCGGCGGGCGTCTGCAACAGGATAAATTTCATGCCGTATTTTGCCGCAAGACGGGTGGTAAGATCCCGCATGAAGGTAATAATGCTCAAACCATACTGCCGGGCGTCTTCGGACTCATGGAGATACATGTTTTTTTGAATCATGACGAGTTCATTGAGCCCTATCATCCCTATCAGATATGATGCCTCTGGCATATTGAGATAGGAAGTCCCATCATTATTCATTGTCAGAAGCGCCAGGGGACCTTCGCTGCCGTAGGACAGTAACTTTTCAATGAATAGCTTTTTCTCCCTGTGGGCTCGCGCCGCGAGATCCATCGCCGCGGCAATATGCGCAAACAGTTTGTCATCGTCACCGTCAGCCCTGTACCCAAGCCGCGGCAGATTGATCGTGACGTTCTGAATCGCCGCGTATCTCATTTTCCATGGCTCATCGGTATGCTCCAGCTCCCCCTGACGTTCATCACAATTCACACAGCCACACTCGGATAGATTGATTGCAGTATCCCGGTTAAAAACAAAATAAGTATTCCCCTTTTCAGCGGCCACTTCAGAAACATGCAACAGAAAATCTTCATATCGCGGCGTCTGAAAAAATCTATCGGTGATCTGCACAACGGGACGGGGAAAGACAAACGGTCTGCCGGAGGAATCGCCTTCTTTGAATACCTCGAAAATTTCCCAGGCAAACCGGCGGGAATCTTCGGCATAATCGCCGTACGTTTTACCGGTATATTCACCGCCCGGGCCTATGGCCGGTACAGCTTCGAAATGCCGGGGAATCTCCCAGTAGAGATTAATATCGGTGAATATTGTCTGACCTCCTCTGGCAACAGCCTGCTGGGCAAATTCATAGATAAGCATCTGGGCCAGTTGCTTGACATCGGCATCACAGAGGCCTTCAAGGTACGGTGCGAAGAACAGGTTAACGGCATCCCATACAATCGCACCGGCAAAATTGCCCTGGAGTGCCGCACCGAACCGCACCATATGGGCTATCAGGGTTTCAGGATGACGGGCGGGACCTGCCGTCGCCAAGGAATTGGGCAGCGTCAAACCAAACTTCTTGATGTATTCCAGAGATTGACATGAACTGTAGGGCCGGTCTATATAACCGAGGTTATGCAGATGAATGTCGCCGACCATGTGGGCATACCCGATGTCCTGAGAAAATACCTGTAATAAGGCAAATTCCTTTTTGATGCCTTCCGCCAGCGTCAGGTTTGTACCTTCGGGACTGTGCGGCACATTTGCATTTTCCTTGTTGTGATATACGATCAACTGGCCCACATCATACAGGGGAAACCCAAGACGGGCATGCAGTTTCGTTTCCTTTTCGAGCCCTCTCTCGATCAACTTTGCGTTCACCAGTTCTCTGATAAGGGGCGCCGTCAAGAGGCTGATGCCCGATGCAATGATCTGCTGCTCGACCTCCTTGCTGATGGCATCCGCAATCTGCGAGTCAAGACCGGCCTCGAGGACAAGGGCATCAATGATCCTGCGCCTGTCCCAGCTTACAATATCCTCGCGCGAGGTTCTTACAAAAAGTGCAATATCTGTCGTTTCGTTATTGAACATATACCTCTTTTCTCCTTTACAGGGAACCCGTGCTTCCTGCCCCAGGGCCTTGCTGCCGATATGATGCCCGGATGAACTGTTCCGCGCACAGCCGCTCATATGACTTGTGTGTGGGGTGGTGGTCTGGCACGACGAATATGCCGGTGCAACCGTGCATATCCGCACAGACGGGCAGACGCAAGCCCACCCCGTGTGGTCGCGTCTAAATATTTGTGCAGGCCGCATCTCCCATGGAGGCCAGCACTTTTTCAGACGCCATCGTCAATTCTTTATCATGATCGTGCCTGAGTGAAAAGACCCTGAAATGAACTACCCGGGCGGGAATAAATCGATAAATCTCTCTTAACGGCTCCGGCGATATGGATTCCGTTGACGGATTAAAGATATTAACCCTTTTATTTCCTTCCACCATGGGATTTATTGGCCGCGGGTCTTGAGTGGCAAGATCAACGCGAAATCTGATTTTTCTTAACGACTCGGGCAGCCTGTCTCTGATCTGTCGCTCGTAATCGTGGGGACCCGAAAACCGGATGCCTCGCTGTATCTGATCCACCGAAAGCTCGGCCGAATAGGACATCTTCCATTTGACCCGTCGCAGGAAGATTTTTTCCCATTCCCGGCCAAGTCGCTGCCTTCGCCTATCGCTCGCATGCACCCAGCATCTCACCTGATAATACAGGGTCCATTCGTCGCAGGCCAGATACTCGTCAAGCGTCTCGAGGGGATTACGGGGCAGAATAATGTTCATCGTATCCTTGAATATTTCCTGGAGGTGAAGGTCGAGAGCCCTGGTCGTCCGATGATAATAGACATTGGCATAGAGGTTGAGTCGTGCATTTAAAAATCTCCCCAGGGCGGATGTTCCCGCCTGGTGAAGCGCGAGCCCGTTTTCGGTAAAAAAAGTATAGTAACAAAGCCGTTTTATGTCGACGATATCGATGGAAAATCCGGTCATGAAGGCATCGCGCTGCACGTAATCGAGGTTGTCGACGGTATAAATACCGGAGAAAAGCTGACGCAGACACTGCATCCACCGCGGCTGAGAATTCGCCTCCTCCTTCTGCGGTTTCTTGATCAGATAGGCAACCTGTGCCGGAGCGAGGGATTCCCCGTCCTCAAATGCACCGGTGGGACTTCGCCTGAGCCTCCGGATCAATCTGCCCATCTTGTTCACGATTATGTGCTGGCCCAGGATCTCATGATTAAGATCATACTGGGAGAGAAAGTTATCATCAAAAAAATGACCGTAGGGACCATGCCCGATGTCGTGCAGCAACCCGCTGATACGTAGCAGTTCCTCGATATAATTGATTGACGGTATCGCCGGAAAGATTCTTTTGAGACTCGGGTACAGATAGCGTCCGAACTCCCCTGCCATATGCATCGTCCCCAGGGAGTGCTGAAAGCGCGTATGTTCGGCAGCCGGATATACCCAACGTGCACTCTGCAGTTGATGAATTCTTCGAAGCCGCTGGATCCAGGGAGAATCGATAATGTCCTGTTCGGTGGTCTCCGCCGCACCCTCACCCGTTGAAACAGTAAACCAGATATACTGGTAGATTGGATCGGCAATAAGGGCCTTCCCCTTATATGTCGCTGCAATTTCTGCATTAGTTACTTTCATAGTAGGTATGAGTACACAACTTTTTCCGAAATATCAAATGATAATCGAAGAGAACAGCCGCACAGCTCTCTGTTTTTCGTGAAGTTCGGTGCCGTGCATACCAATCACGCCGGAATAGACGTGTCACGGTGGAACAGGACTTTGTGTGCGTGAGACCCGCGGAGGCACGCACAATGGCCCTGAGACTGTTGGCTGCCACCCGTGATCACAGGATATCATTCAAAAATTTTACCCGGATTGAGGATCAGATTGGGATCGAAGAGTTTTTTGATCTCTTTCTGGATACGAATGCTTTCCGATCCAAGCTCCATGGGAAGGAAGGCCTTTTTTGCGGCACCGATGCCATGTTCGCCGGAAATAGTACCCCCCATGGCCAGGACCATGGCCAATATTTTTTTTACACCTTCCTCAATCATCTTTTTACGGGCCGGACTCTCGGCGGTGATATTCAGGTGAATATTGCCGTCTCCGGCATGCCCGAAAGAATAGATTTTCATATCATAGGCATCCTCATATTCGGGCAGATGCGCCACAAATCTCGCAATACTTCCAATAGGAACCACCACATCCTCGGGGATATACACGGGTGCGCTGTCTTCAATCCTAAGGGCAACCTCCCGCCTTATTTCCCACAAGCGGCCACGTTTCTGCGAATCAGGCGCGACCATGACATCTGCAGCCCCGCATTCCAGACAGAGAGTCCCGATATCCTCAATCTCCCGATCCACGAGATCTGGCACGCCGTCCGTCTCAACCAGCAGGAATGCGCCTGCGCGCCCGGCATCCGCAAAAGGCAGGAGATCACCCACCAGCGTGAGGCATCGTTTGTCCATGAATTCGATGGCGGACGGTACATGACCATGAATGAGGATACTCGTGACGGCCCGCATTGCAGCCGTTAATTCGGGAAAAAACGCAACCAGTGTCGACAATGATTTCGGATGCGGTACAAGTCTGAGAATGAGTTTCGTAATAATACCGAGAGTCCCTTCGGAACCGATCAGAAGATGAAGGAGATCGTACCCGACGACACCCTTGCGGGTCTGCACCCCTGCGGTAATTTGTTCACCCGACGGCAGAATTGCTTCAAGTCCAAGCACATAGTTTTTTGTCGTACCATATTTAATACACGCCGGTCCACCGGCGTTGGTGGCTGCATTTCCCCCGATGGAACAGGTATCAAGACTGGCAGGATCCGGAGGATAAAACAACCCTTCGCGGGCAACGGCGTCCTTCAGGTCCTTGTTGACAACTCCCGGTTCGACAACGGCAATCAAGTTTTCTCTTTCAATTGATAGGATCCTGTTCATTCTTGCCAGCGAGAGGACCACACCGCCGCACAGGGGCACAGCACCACCCGCGATACCCGTACCGAGGCCGCGTGGTGTCACGGGGAAATGATAATAATTGGCAAGTTTCAGGAGCTTCTCAATCTGTGTGGCATGGGTCGCTTCCACCACCAGCTCGGGAACATGCCGGTAATCACTCGCATCCTGGCCGAAATCTTTATTTTTTTCCGCATCAACGACCACAGCGGCAACACCCACGGCATCTTCGATTTTCGTTCTGAGGTCGGACGTGATGGGCTTGTATGCTACCATTGGCATCTTTTATCGTATCATCCGTCGTGATAAGTAGTACTTGTGTGACTAGGACCTACATCGCGTAATGATCGAATCCGGGAAGTCGGAGACGATTTTCCACCCTGCGAAGCATCCAACTTGCAATGGTCGTCAACACAAGATACACCGCACCCACGATCAAAAATATTTCCGTATACTTAAATGTTTCAGACGCTATTATCTTGCCTTCACCGGTCAGCTCGATGCAAGTGATCATATACGCCAGTGACGAATACTTTATGAGATAAATGATCTCATTGCCGCACCCGGGCAGAGCCCGCCGGAAGGCCTGGGGCAGCACAACTGAAAAAATCATCTGCAGTTTCGTGAACCCGAGTGACTGTGCGGCCAGGAGCTGTCCCCGTTTTATGGAAAGAAGGGCTCCCCGGACATATTCCGAATGATACGCGCCGCTGCATAAAGAAAATCCGACAACAG
>Ga0272442_10009953_pt1 | contig 11776 bp, 5 predicted proteins | sample SSMForm2O_FD_200262 | JGI IMG/M metagenome (GOLD analysis project Ga0272442, IMG submission 200262) | Marine sediment archaeal communities from Little Sippewissett salt marsh, Falmouth, MA, United States - SSM-Form-2O | ecosystem: Environmental > Aquatic > Marine > Wetlands > Sediment ...
CGTGGCGGCTGGTGGCGAGGGCGGTGCTTCGGATCTTCATCAGGACTTTGAACAGTCCCTGGGAACTGAGAGTATCCTTGCGGTTGCTGGTTGTTGCACAGATGAGGACCTCGAGCAAGGGGAGGCTCGTCTGCGCGTCTTTTTCCTTGAGCGCGGCTTGATAGGTCTGCCCAAGGCCGGCGCTCTCGTAGATCGCGTGCAGGCTTCTGTCGCAAATCGTTCGTACGCGCCGGCAGTACTCATCGGCCCAGTCCGGATTGATGATCGCGACGAAATAGCCGCCGCCCATGTGGCCCACCATAAAGTTGGCCGGGTCGTCTTCCTTGCCACACTTCATCAGCGTGCGGGCCGTGTGGCGGATCGCCTTGTGCCTCGCCTCGTCGCCGCACTTGTAGGCGAACTCGCGCAGTCGGACCAACTCCGCCGAGACTAACGAGAACACTTCGTGCCGGCTGACCCGTTTCTGCACTTCCCGTTTCATCGCGTTGGCGGACGGCAGCGACGTGGCCCCGTCCAGGACGGCCACGTCCGAGTTGGCCTGGAGCACGGCCTCGATCCGTTGCATGAGGTTCTGAACCTCGAAGGGCTTGGTCACGTAGTCGTCGGCCCCTTGGGCCAGGCCATGCATCACCTCCTGTTCCTCGGACATGGCCGACAGGATCAGGATGGGGATCGTGTACAGCTCGGCGTCGCTGCGGACCCGGCGGCACACCTCGAAGCCGGACGTGCCCGGCATCATCACATCGAGTACGATCAGGTCCGCCGCGCCTCTTCGCGCCGCATGCACCGCCTTGTCGCTGTGGGTCACGACGGCGCAGTCATGGCCGGCCACCTTGAGGTGACTGGCGATGAAGTCCGCAGTTTGCGTATCGTCCTCGACGATAAGAATTATGGCCATCCGTGCGTTCTGCCTCACGTCGTTCCAGCGGCCGCCGCGCCCATTTGGCGAGGTGGTAGGCGAGGAGGGATTCGAACCCTCAAGCCCCTAAGGGCGGCGGATTTTAAGTCCGCCGTGTATGCCATTCCACCACTCGCCCCCTCACGGACCCAGCATACGACGAAACCGCCCCGAACGCTTCCGCAGCCTCGCTGCCATCATGCGACAATGGAGACAACACCCGGAGTCGAACCGGAAACACAAGGTTTTGCAGACATGCTGCGAAACCGGCCCTCGTGCCTGGTCGTCTCTTGCGTAGTGACCATTCAGTGGAGGCGGCACCCGGAGTCGAACCGGGAATACAAGGTTTTGCAGACCTTTGCCTTACCGTTTGGCCATGCCGCCTACGTAAGCCCATTGTAGAAAAACCCTTGGGAAAAAGTCAATCGCTCGGCTTCGACCAAAGTGCGTGCAATGCATCCGTCACGAACTCGCCCGTGACGGGTTTCGTGTCCACGACGCTGAAGAACGCGTCCGTCTTGCGCGTGAAGGCCTCGAGGGTGGTCAGGCACGCCTCGACCTCCTGGGGCGTGACCCCTGGCACACGATAACGCAGGCCGACGCGGTCCATCAGGTCGACCGCGGCGGCGTGCTCGTTGTTCTGTAGACGCGACATGAGGAACAGGCCCAGCGCGACGAGGTCGCCGTGGACGAAGTGGCGGCGCGTGAGGTGTTCGAGGTTGTAGGCGACCAGGTGTTCCGAGCCCTCCTCGGGGCGGCTCGTGCCGATGCGTGCGCACAACTCCACCTCGCGGCGGTAGAGATCCACGATCGTGTCGATGCCCTTGGGCGTCACGTCGTGCACTCCCGAGGCGTTCCTGTCCAGTTCGGCCAGGCACTGGCGCGCCTGGTGCGCGACGCCCTCGTGGTAGGGCTCGCCCTCGAGGTCGCGTGCCAGCGCCCAGTCGTACAACGCGGTGTGGATGCTGGCGACGTCGCCGGCCCCGGCGCGGTTGAGCTCGGGCGGCGCCTGCCGGATCAGGTCGTGGTCGATCAGCAGCTCCTCGGGATAGAGGTCGCCGACGTAGGTGACGGACTTGTCGACGCGCACCGCGATCATGTTCGTAAGCGGGGCATCCACCGACACGATGGTCGGCAAGAGGATCAGGCGGCAGCCTCGCTTCCAGGCGAGGTACTTGGCCGTGTCGCAGCACGAGCCGCCCCCGACCCCAACGACCACGTCGCACGGCGGCGCGGAGCGTTCGAGCGCCTCGAGCGTGCCCAGGTCCATGTCGGTTACCATATGTACATGGTCGGGCTGCCAGGGCGCCTGTTGCTGCAGCCGCCGCCATGGGATGTCCATCGTGGCCGCCAGAACGGCGCCGGGCAGGTCCTTGAGCTTCTTGGCTACGCCGGCGCCGGACTCGATCTTCGGGGCTCTGTACATAGTCCTGCCACTCCGTAACTGAGAGGGGATCGCTACCGGGGTCCTGCGGCCGTCCCACGGGGCGGGCGCAAAACGAGCGCCACACCTGCGAGGCATGACGCTCGTTATCAAGGCCAAGGTGGCCTACGATTGCCTAGCGTGTTGCTCGTTTGCCTATTCAGATTTGCCGGACGACGTGAACGTGAAGTCCAAGGAATTCGAGTAGATGCGCTCGTCGGCGCGCATGGCCGACACGTAGACGTCAAAGGCCCCGGCGGCGCCGCGCGCCGGCGACAGGGCCCGGATCTCGGTCGCATTGAGCGACTCGGGTGCGACCTGGGTGTCGACGGACGGATCAAAGATGCCCTTCTGAAGCGTGAAGAACACGCCGAGCGTCGGGGTGTTGAACGCCACGTTGTAGTCGCCCTGCAAGAGCAGTTCGACACCGCCGGCGACGTCGGCCGAGCCGGGCAGCACGTCGTAGAGCCGGAGCGGGTCGGGGCCTTCGGGGACGGTCATCCTTGCGGTCACGTTGACCGCATCGCCGCTGCTGGGGATCACGCTGAATTGGTGCTCATGGTTTCCGTGCGGCAGCGTCAGTCCGGAACGGTCAACGGTCACGCCCACCGTGTCGTCATCGCCCGGACGCAGGAAACCGGTGTATTGGGAAAGCGACAGCCACAGCGGCAGGCTTGCCGAATCGACGTCCCACTGAACGCAGCTACCGCCGATGTTGCCCACGGTAATGTCGTAGGTCGTCTCACTGACGCCGAAGTCCAGTACTCTCGGCTCGGGGCCCGTGAAGTCATCCGACGCCACGAAGAGAAGCGGCGGCAACAGGACGTTGTTCGAGGAACAGAGGACCGTGATCGTGAAGCTGCCGGGATCCCCCGACCCGCCGTCGGGATTGCCCGACGCGATCTTCATGTCGTACGAGTAGTTGCCTCTGGGCAGGCAAGTCCGATCTACCCTAACGAGCACTTCGGCGATCTGCCCCGGAAAGACTTCGCCGCTCTCCTCGACGACCTCCAGCCACACCGGCCACGGATTCTCCGAATCGTTCTTGACGACCCACCATGACATGTCGCTGCGCGTGGCGCTGCGGACCGTGAAGGACTTGGGGCCCGTGTTGCTCCCGCCGTAGTCGAACGTGGTCGTTCCGGACACGTAGTCGTCTGACTCCACCACCAAGACGGGATAGGGGACCGCCATCCTCGCAACCACCGAAGCGCCGTCCACGGCGACGCCGCCGACCAGGCTATTGACCCGGATTGCGTGCTCGTACCAGGTTTCGTAGTGGTCCTTGCGGTAGGCCTGAATGGGGATGGTCACCGATTCGCCCGCGAGCAATTGGCCGGAGGTCGCCACCGGGGGATCCTGCGCAGGAACAAACAGCCAAGCCGGGAATTCCGAGGTGTCCACCTCGTAGTCCAACACGCCAGGGCCGCCGTTGCCAATGATGAACTGGCGCCCGGTGGCCGACGTGCCGAAGTCCAGGAACGTCGGATTCACCCAGACGGTCGGATTTGGCACAGCGGCTCGGACGGTCACGTCCACGCTGGGCAACTGGTTGTACAGGTGCTCATAGGTCTCGTAGTACTCGCTGGCCAGGAACTCGTCGATATCGATCATTTCGTCGATGCCGGTCGCGTCTTTGATCGTGAACGTGAATTGCGGCGTCTCGTCGGCCAACAGGAACGCCCGAGAGACGTTTACGGCGACGGTTTGGGTCTCGCCGGGCATGATGCCGCCGGCATAGGCCGACAGGCTCAGCCAGGACTCCTCGTCCGGCGACGCGGACGCCGCGGGAAACGCCGAGCGGTCTACGTGCCACCGGAGATAGCGGTTGCTGTCGTTGATGATCGCCAGGTCCAGCGTCGAGATCGCTTCTCCGAATTCAAGCGTGGTGGTACCCGGCGTGAAGGACGCGGAATCGACCAGCAGGCGCGTCGAGCCCAGGCTCTGTGCCGTGTCGTCGGGCACAACGTGGACCTGCGTTGAGAAGGTGAACGGCACACCCGGCATAGGACTGTAGTATTCGAGTTGGACGAAAAACGCGCTCCAGCCGGTGGCCGGCTCCGCCACGCGCGCCACGTATTCGCCAAAATTGTTGGGCAACAACGAGGTGCCCGTCCACGTCGGCCCGATGATGGCGAGACGGAAGTCGCGTGTCCGCGGATTGGTGGCTTGCCACAGCGTGACCGATATCGGCGGCGTGTCGGTGGTCACATGGATCGAATCGTCCGGATAGAGCGCCCACGAGAATTCCGGCCGTGGCGCATCGAGCAAGACAGACTGGTAGAACGACAGCAGGCTGCCCACCGCGGCCTCGTCGCCGTCGCCTACCCCGTGGCCGACGTTGGGCACGTAATTCAGGTACTTCTCGCCACGCAGGTCGTGGAAGTAGAACTGGGCCGAGTCGGGCAGGAAGAACTCGTCTCCGGTCGCATTGAGCATGAGTTTGGGCACGTTCCAGAAACGATTGCGATACTCGTAGGGGTCGACGATCTGGAGCAACGTCTGGCCTTGCGGCGTGAGGAAGCGCTCGAAGACATTCATGTCTACGTAGTCTTGGATGGCCACGGAGTTGAAGCCGTAGGCGGCGATGTGGTGCGGTATCGACACGTCCATGTTGAGTACGTCGATGACGATCGGTGCGATGGCAGTGACGCGGTCGTCCACGGCCCCCGTGAGCCAGGTGGTCCAGCCGCGCTTCGAGGCGCCCATGACGACGAAGTCCTCAACCGTGCTCGACGGACCGTAATCCTGGACCGTGTCCATCGCTCGCACGGCGCTCTTGACCATCGGCAGCAAAAGGGGCCACCAGTCATCGCCGGTGGTGAAGTACTTGTCGAGACTGTAGGCGATGATCTGGTCCTCGGTGCGGCCATTGTCATCGACCCCGTCGTAGCGCGTATCGAGTTCGTCCGTGAATATCAGCGGCTCGCTCGGGACCTGCTCGAGCAGCGCCACCACGGATCCGGTCGCCTCGGCCATGTCCAACAGGATGGCTTCTTCGTCGCCGTGCTGTTGCTGGGCGCCCCAATCCGGGGCCGATGCAGTGTTCGATCCGCCCGACACGAACAACAGCCCCGTCGAACTCGTGACACGATCCGGCACGATTACCGACAACCAATGCCGCCACACAGGCTTGTTGACCTCGGCGAGCGTGCGCCAAGTCTGCGAGGTCATTCTGAGCACATGGACCGACGTCCCGTTGGTGATGTAGGGATTGTCGTCCATGCCGTACAACTCATAACCGTAGCTGTCGTCATAGGCGTTGACATACTCGTCCAAGGCCGTTTCACCCTCGCCTTCACCCTCGCCTTCACCCTCACCTTCGCCTTCACCCTCGCCTTCGCCTTCGCCTTCGCCTTCACCTTCACCTTCACCTTCACCCTCGCCCTCGCCTTCCCCCTCGCCTTCGCCTTCCCCCTCGCCTTCGCCTTCCCCTTCGCCTTCGCCTTCGCCTTCCCCTTCGCCGCCGGGCTCGACCTTCATCAAGGACGTCTTGGTCTCGGTGTCCGCACCATCCAGGGTGACCACGGTCAGGCTAACATCGAAGGTGCCCGGTTCGGTGTACACGTGCATGGGGTCGCGTAGCACGCTGGTGCTGTCGTCGACCTTGAGCTCCTCGACCACGCCGTCGCCGAAGTCCCACAGCCACGAATTCACCGGCGAAGTGCCCTCGGCGGTGAGGTCGAGGAACCGGACTTCCTCGCCGGCCTCTGGAGTGGTATCGCTGACGGAGAAATCGGCCTTCGGCGGCACAGGTTGAATGGGCGGGGCCACACGCAGTTCCGTGCAGAGCACGTACGGCGCCAGTTCGCCGTCCACGAAATACCCGCTCGGGAAGGTGAGTTGTACGAAGAAGCCGGTCCAGGCGCTCTGCGAGGGGGTCGGCTCGCCCACGTAGCGGTTCACGCCGCTGGGCTTGAGCGTCTCGGACTCCCAGAAGGCCAGGTTCGGATTGAGCTCTGGATTCAATCGGAAGTCGCGGTCGGGCGAGGTGGCCGTCCACAGCAGGACCTCCGTGGGCTCGTCCTGGGTCTGCACCACGATTCTGTTGTTGTCCGGGCCGACCGTCCACGAGAAGCGGGGACGCTGCGCTTTATCGTCGAGCAGGGATTGGTACCAGGGGCCAAACAGCAGCAGGGCGCTTTCGTAGCCGCTCAGGCTGTGGTTCGAGTTGGGCACGTAGGCCAGCGACTTCTCGCCGATCAGGTCATCGAAATAGAACTGGGCGCTGTCGGGCAGGAAGAACTCGTCGCCCGTCGAATTGATGATAAGCTTGGGCATGGTGAGGCGGTCACGGTACTCGAAGGGATCCACGATCTGCAGCAGTTCCTGCCCCGCCGTGGTGTTGAAACGCGCGAACACGCCCAAGTCTACGTAGTCCTGAATTGCTTCCGAATAGAAGCCGTAGACGCTGCGGTGGTGGTCCATCGACTCGTCGATGTTCAGGACATCGATCACGATGGGGGCGATGGCCTTGACCCGGCTGTCGGCCGCGCCCGTCAACCACGTTGTCCAGCCGCGCTTCGAGGCCCCGGTCACGACGAAGTCCTCGATCTCGACCGGTTCGCTCAGGTCGCCCATGAAGGCCTGCACCGTGTCCATGGCCTTGACCGCGCTCTTGACCATCGGCAGCAGGGCGGGCCAGTCCTCGTCCGGCGCCAACTCGTCCTCGAACGAGTTCATGTACCGGTCATACGAGTACGCCAAAATCTCGTCCTCGGTGCGGCCCGAGGTGGTGTAGCGGGAATCCGGCTCTTCGGTGAATACCAGCGGCTCGCTCGGCACCTGTTCGAGCAGCGCCACCACAGAGCCGGTGTCCTTGGCAAAGCTGGCCAGGAACTCGGGTATGGCGCTTGGCGGCGTCTGCCGGGTGTTGCTGCCGCCGGAAACCATGAGCAACGAAGTGGCGTTGGTGACGCTTGCCGGCTCGACAACCGTCAGCCAGTGGCTCCAGATCGGCTTGTCGACCTCATCGATGGTCCGCCACTGCTGCGAGGTCATATAGATGACATGGGCCGTGACGCCTGTGGACTCTAGCGTATTCGCGAGCGTGAAGCCGTAGTTGTCGTCGAAACGGCGCACGTAGTTGTCCAACGGACGGCGTTCATAGACCGACACATAGTGCGTCTTGGTCTCCGTATCCGTATCGTACTGCGTGGTCACCGTGAGCGAGACCGTGAAGGTGCCGGTCTGTGTGTACCGGTGCGTCGGGTCGGCCTCCTCGCTTGAATTCCCGTCTCCGAAGTCCCAGTGCCAACTCGTAATCGGCACGTTGCCGCGTTGCGACGTGTCGGTGAATTGAAGGACGTCGGTCGTGAGTGCCCGGGGCCGATCAACCTCGAAGTCGGCCTCGAGTGGGAAGTAGCCCACCGTCACCGGGGAGGTCTTGACGTGGTTGCCGTGGCTCGATTTTGCCGTGAGCGAGACATCGAACACGCCGGGCTCATCGAAAACATGCGTGGGATTCTGTTGCGTACTCACGGCGCCGTCACCGAAGCTCCAGCGCCAACCGGTGATGGGCATGGTCCCCGCCACCGAGGTGTCCGTGAAGGCCGTCCGCTCACCCACGTACGCCTCCCCCACCGTGAAATCAGCCTCCGGCGGGACCTTCGCCTGCACGAAGACGAAGTCCGGGACCGTTTTGGTGTCCGAGCCAAAGGCGTTGGTCACGGTCAGGGAAACGGCGTAGGCCCCGGGCGTATCATAAACGTGAATCGGATTCCCGGCCGCGCTCGTCTTCCCGTCGCCAAATTCCCACAGCCAACTGGTGATCGGCGCCAGGCCCGAATCGGACGTGTCCCGGAACTCGATGCCTTCGCCCTCGAACACCGCGTTGGCCGAGGCCTCGAAATCGGCGGTGGGCGTGCGCCCGCCTACGACAATGAAATCCTCCTTCACCGCCGTCTCGACCCGCCCCGTCGAAGTGGTTACCCGAAGCGACACGGTGTACTCGTCTTCCTCGGTATACACGTGGGTGGGGTCGCGCTCCATGCTCGTAGCGCCATCGCCGAAGTCCCACAGACGCCCCGTTATCGGCAATTCCTCATCAGCCACCTCGGAGCGATCTTCGAAATGAACCACCTGCCCCGGCTCCGGTGTCGTGTCGTCCGTCCGGAAATTCGGCACCAGCAAGGCGTCGGCCTGGATCTGGACCACCCTGGCGGCCGCGCCAGAGGACATCACCGTGACGTCGCCGACGTTGCCTCCAAGGACCATGCGGCTGCGGTCGACGCGAACGGTGAGCCGCACCGGGTCGCTCGGCCCCGCGCTGACACAGGCGTCCGTCGCGCTCTGGCAATCCTCGAGCGTGATCCACGTGGTGGTAGTTGTCGCGACGAGGGGCGCCATTTCGCGTGACGTGGCGTTCTTGGTCACGTAGAAACTCATGACCGTCGCGTCGGTTCCGAAGTCGAGCAGCGCAGGGGAAACAGCCAGCTCGACCCCCACGTCGGCGAGTTGCGGGCAACCGGCCACGGCCGCACACAGGGCCACAAGCACAACGACTCTTGTCTGAAAGCTTCGGGCGCGAGTCATGAAAGACACTCCTCCTGACAAACGAACCGGTATCTCCGGGCGTTTTGCTGCCTTCCGCTGGACAGGTTGTCGCCGAGATACTCCTATCTCACTTAGGGCTCCTCAAGGGCTCCTCGCCGATCACCCCGTAATCACGATGCACCCTAATGATGCCAGTTTCGGCCCAGGGAGTCAACAGTTTATTCTCACCTAACTATATTGCGAGGCAGACATTGCAGCTCCGCGCCCTGCGACCTCACCCGCGCGCGCGTGTCTGGCTCGGTGTTGGAGATCTGCCGTCGGGATTCGGGAGGGCCGTGGGATCAGATATCCGCTTCAGCATACTTGGCCCGCAGTCTCTTGGCGTCTTCATGAAGGACGCCCGACTCGACGCGCTTCAGAAAAGCATCCAGCCGTTCAGCGGCCTCGCGGGTTCGGCCCATGCGGTGCAGTATGCGTGCGGCCAGGATACTTGCCTGGCCGTCCGGTTCGAGCGCCGAGGCGGCGCCGTAGTGCCTGAGGGCCTGCTCGCGGCGCTCCGTGCCATCAAAGAGCCGTCCCAGGGCGCCATGTGCCCAAACCTGCTGCTGCACGTCGTCAACTTGCTCGGCCTTGGCCAACCACGCCGTGGCCAGGCGTTCGGCATCCGCGTTCTCGCCAGTGTAGTATAACGACAAGACGTAGGCCGTCCAGTGGCCCGGTTCCCTGAAGGCCTCGGCCGGGAGGCCACGGTAGGCGTCAATAGCCTCTTGGTAGCGGTGCAGCCGGTAGAGCACCTCCCCTATGGACCGCATGCACTCGTATTGGCGTGCCCGGTCCCGGAAGCGGCCCTCGAGGGCCTGGCGGTAGCGCTGGATGGCCAGATCGTAGTTGCCGCGGTCCTCCATCTTCTTACCGCTCTGATAGGCCGCCTCGGCGCAGGCCTCGTCTACGCCGGCCGTCAGTTGCTCCCCGTACAGGCCAAAGCCGAACACGAAGGCCAACAGCCCCACATAGCCCAAGGCCGCAATGCCCAGAAAGGCCACATAGGTGCCCGAGAGGTCGGCCCTATCGCCCGAACCGCTCGCCCGCCCGCCCTCGAGTTCTGCACCGGTCATGAAACCACGCCCACCATTGCCTTCTGGCCCCTCGTTCCCATTCGCTGCCACTACGTTACGGCATCCGGGGCCGCCAATGCAACCGCGGCCGCCAGGCAACGGCAACTCAGCAGCCAACACGCATACTACGAATTGCGCGCCACCGGGCGCAACGTTTGACCCCCCCGTTTCTTAGGACTATAATCCCGCCTCGCCAGTTGTCAACATGCAGTCAGGCGGTCTGTTAGGAGGTATCTCATGATCCGCGTCGGTTTGGTAGGCGCCATCGGTTACGGGGGGCGTGAATTGGTCAGGTTGCTGCGCATGCATCCAGGCGCGCAACTCGTTGCGGCCGCCGAGCTCGAGGGGGGCAAGCGGCTGGACGAGCTGCTGCCGGCATTCGGCAAGCTGACCGACGTAGTGTGCGAACTCTTTGATGCCCAAGCACTTGCAGCAGAATGCGACGTCGTCTTCATAGCGGTGCCCGGCACGAAGTCCATGGACATCGGCGCCGCCTTGTACCGCGCCGGTGTCCGCACCCTCGACATGGGGGCCGATTTCCGCCTCAAAGATACCAAGGAGTTCGAGGAATACTATCACGCGCAGCACACCTGCCCCGAGTTGCTGCCCCAGGCCGTCTACGGCCACGTCCCGTACTATCGGGACGCCATTCGTGAAGCGCAGCTCGTGGCCGTGCCCGGATGCTATCCCATCAGCGTGATCACGCCGTTGAAGCCGCTGGCGGACGCGCCGGTGGACGCCCAGGTGCCGGTGGTGGTCGACACGATCTCCGGGGCCACCGGTGCGGGCAGGGCCTTGTCCCAGGTCTTTCATTTCCCGGAGATGAACGAGAACGTCAAGGCCTACAAGATCGGTGTCCACCAACACACACCCGAGATCGAGCAGGCCCTCGACCGCGCCTTCCTGGTCCAGTTCACGCCGCACGTCGGGCCGTATCAGCGCGGCATCCTGAGCACCATCACGGTGCGCGCGAAGGAGCCCTTCGATCCCGCGCCGTTCTACCAGCGCTACCGCGACGAGCCGTTCGTGCGCGTGCTGGGTGCGGGCACCCTGGCCGAATTGCGCCACGTGCGCGGCTCGAACTTCTGCGATTTCGGCTGGGTGATGGACCAGCGCACCGGCAACCTCGTCATCCTAAGCGCAATCGACAACCTCGTAGGCGGCACGGCCGGCCACGCCATTCAGTGCATGAACATCATGTTCGGACTCGACGAGAGCACCGGCCTTCAATTCGCGGGGATGGCCCCATGACGGGCGCCGCCAAGGTGGCCGGGGGCGTGTGCGCGCCCCGAGCCTTCCGGGCGGCCGGCGTCGCCGCGGCGATCAAACCGGAATCGGCCGAGAAAGACTGCGCACTCGTGGTCAGCCAGGCGCCCGCCGTAGCCGCGGGCACGTTCACGAAGAACCGGTTCAAGGCGCCGCCTGCCCAATGGAGCGAGAACATCTGCCGCCATGGCGCGGCGCGCGCCGTGTTCGTCAATAGCGGCAATGCCAACGCCTGCACCGGGGAACAGGGCATGGCCGACGTGGTCGCGACCGCCGAACAGGTGGCGCAGGCCCTGGGGCTCGCGAGCCACGAGGTGTGCGTCCTCAGCACGGGCGTCATCGGCGTGACGCTCCCCATGGAACGGATCGGCCAAGGCGTGCGGCAGTGCGCCGGGGCGCTGTCCGAAAACGGAAGCCTCGACGCGGCCCGGGCCATCATGACCACCGACACCGTCCCCAAGCAAACCGCCCTCGAACTCCCGCTACGCACTGGTGGCGTGCGCATCGGCGCCATAGCCAAGGGCTCGGGCATGATCTGCCCGAACATGGCCACCATGATTGCCCTGATCACGACAGATG